>Ga0265300_10000007_pt1 | contig 319204 bp, 296 predicted proteins | sample AusTroGonzalo_MG_FD_193482 | JGI IMG/M metagenome (GOLD analysis project Ga0265300, IMG submission 193482) | Bovine rumen microbial communities from tropical cattle in Woodstock, Queensland, Australia - Gonzalo_03 | ecosystem: Host-associated > Mammals > Digestive system > Stomach > Rumen ... | reverse complement strand
CTGCCCGTTTCCGGTCCCTTTTCTGCTGTCTGAGGTTCCATCTGCGGACCTGATTTCACCTGAGGTTCAGTATAATATGCAGGACCGACACTGCCCGTTTCCGCCGCTTCTCTTGCTGGTTTAACTTTCACTTCTGTTTCTTTTTCGGCCATAGCGCACCTCCTGATTAATCTTAACCCTGGAATGTTTTATAGTAGCATATATTCGGAGCAATAGCAAGTAAAATTGTTATATATCTCGCTATCTGCTTAATCGGTGTGCTCCCTCTTTGAAAAAATAAGAGCATTAAGCAATGGCATAATCATTTTACCGGTTTCAGTTTGAAAACGCTTTTTATTTCTGTATTTCTTTTGTTTTTCTGCATTTATTTTTCTGTTTTCAAGCAAATTTTCCTGATAACTGGCTCTATTTCTGGCATTAATTTCTTCTCTATGTTTAGTGCGATAAACTTTGCCATATTTCCTCTCTTGGGATTTAGCTTGTTCCAAATTTTGCAGACGCTGTTGTCTTCTTTTTTCTTGAATTTCTTTCGAATTCTTTTTATAACGAGCCCGCTCCTGTTCTCTTGCTTTTGAATGATATTCTTCATCCTCCATACGCTTTCTGGCACGTTCATTAATTTCCTCACGGTGTTCAAGACGATACTGGGCTTGTTTTTCCAAAATTTCGGTACGGTGATTTTGATAAAAAGCCTTGTGATACTTTGCCCCCTGGGCCCTACTTTTTTCTATATCGGCATGATAACGCAACCGTTGTTGCTCATTTTCTTTTTCTCGACGACTTTCTTTATAGGCTCTAATTTCTTCTTTATGGGTCTCCCTATACTTTCTCTTTCTTTCTTTTATTTCCTCTTTGTGGGTCATACGATATCTTGCCGCTGCATTTGCCGCACTCTGCGGATGTTCCTGATGCCAATTTTCAATACTTTTAATTCTTTTTTCTTTCTTCTGCCGATAGATTTCTTTTAATTGGGTGATTACCAAATTGTCATCTGTTTTGAGTTCTTCTGCGGCTATATTTTCTTTTATAAAATTTTTGTTATGACGATAAAGCTTTTCAAGCGAAACGTTATAAGGTATTTTTTCTCTGATAAAAAGCAGAAAATTTTTGGAAAAATAGTATTTTCTGGTTAACACATCAACAAATGTATTATCATCTATAAATGCTGAAAATCCCTCATCTTCAAGAAACGTATGCAAATCTTTTTTGGTTAAAGACCACCATTCGCTCAATATTTCCGGAATATCTTCCAAAAGTGTATAATAGCTGATATTTAAGAATTGCTTTGATAGATTCTCATCTTTATCGACCTGTTGATTATCCGCTAATTCTGATTCTGTTTTTATATCCATTGATAAGGCCTTTTTTGTGATCAGCTCTAAATAAAATTTCTAAATGGTATATCACTTCATTTTCAAATGTCAAATTTAAACAACCGTCACACGCTCTCTGCCTCATACACAAATAACTGAATCAATTTAAAAATATGCTTGATAAAAATTTTACTTGTGATACAACTTTTTTAAGAAAGAACTTTGTTTATAAGGGGATCAGGTTTAATGATGACAAATGAAGAACTGGCAAAGCTTTGGAATGTTTCTCTTGATGAAGTCAAAAGAATTTCCGATTATATGAATAAGAATTATTATTTGTGTGTCGGCAAAAGTAGAAAAGACGGCTTGTTTTACGGGCTGATGTATCGCATGGATGAAAAACACGGTCCGATGTTGGCTCTATCTTTAAGTCAGGGATATGAAACACCCCAAAAGGCTGCTGATGTTTTTAATAAGGTCTTTGATAAGATAGAAATGCCTGAATTGCGTGCAAAACTGATGGGCGTTCCGGTAGATGCCTATAAAACCTTAAAGAAAATAGAAATTGCTCCTGCCACAACGCAAAATAAAAACTATAATTTCTGTCTCGACCGTGGTTCAAGAGATTGATTCTTCCCTTATTTCTTAGCTGTATAAGAAAGAACAAACAGATGAAAATCGCTCTATTGATTATTGATGCACAAAAATCCGCCGTTATCAAACCGGAGATTGCACAAAATATCGAAAAGCTGCAATATAGCTATGATGTTGTGTATGTTTCAAAATATACTAATACCGGTTCACCGATTTTAAGAATATTGGATTGGTCGGGTTATGATGATGAAACTCTTATTTTTAAGCCTAAAGAAAATGCCGTTATATTCACCAAAACCGGTTATTCTTCATACCTGCCAGAAATGAAAAACTTTGATGAAATCCATATTTGCGGTTTTGATACGGAAGCTTGTGTTTATAAAACCGCCATGGATCTTATCGAAAACAATATTCGCCCGATTGTCTTAAAAGATTATTGTTACAGTTCTGATGATGCAATGCACACAATGGGTCTTAAAATTTTAGAAAAAAATATCGGCATAAGAAACATAAAATAATAATCAATTTTAAAACAATCATTTACCACTCATTTTTATCTTAATAAAACCTGTTTGAAGCTTGCTTTAAACAGATACACCGATACAATAGTCAAAGTGGGAAAAATTGCCTTTAAGGAGCATAAAATGACGCAAATCAGAGATAGCATTGAACTGGACTTTTGTGATGTCTTATTTCAACCCAAAAGAACAACAATAAATTCAAGACAAGAAGCCAATGTAATCAGGGAATATAAGTTTAAGTATTATCCTAAGACCATTTCCTCCTGCGGTATTATTGCTGCCAATATGGCAACCACCGGTACCTTTGCAATTAATAACGTGTTACAGAAATATCAGGCTATCACCTGCTTGCATAAGCATTATGATTTCTGCAAAAAAGAAAACCTCGATTATATTGCGCAAAACTACCAAAAGCAAGAAAGTCAAAATAACTCTTATACCTTTATTTCTACCGGCCTTAAAGAGGATAAAGAATACATATTTTCTCTTTTATCCAACTCTGATTTCAAAATCGACAAGCTTTGCATAGATATTGCTAACGGCTATATTCCCAAGCTAACTGAGTTTGTTAAAGAAGTCAGAAACAAATTTCCGGATGTACTGATTATGGTCGGTAATGTGGTTACCGGTGATATGACGCAAGATCTCATCTTAAGCGGTGCTGATATTGTTAAAGTCGGTATCGGTCCCGGTTCTGTTTGTACCACGAGAAAACTTACCGGTGTCGGCCGCCCACAACTATCCGCTATTTTAGAATGTGCCGATGCTGCGCATGGTGTGAGAGGATTGGTATGTGCTGATGGCGGTTGCACTTGTGCCGGTGATGTGTCTAAAGCTTTCGGTGCCGGTGCTGATTTTGTGATGTTAGGCGGTATGTTTGCGGGCACGGATGAAGCCTCCGGTGATTTAATCGAAAAAACTATCCAAACCAACGAGATTGAGCCCCTCACCTATAGTCCGGAAACTTTCAGTCTGATTACAAAAAAAGAAAAGTATAAGCAGTTCTATGGTATGTCATCGCAACTGGCGCAAGAAAAACACTTTGGCGGCATGGCTTGTTATCGTGCTTCTGAGGGAAAAGTTGTTAATGTGACCTACAAAGGCAGTGTTGAAAACGTCATACAAGAAATTCTCGGCGGTGTTCGTTCAACCATGTCTTATATCGGGGCCAATCGCTTAAAAGATATTCCTAAATGCACGACCTTTTATCGTGTTAATCGCCAACTCAATGAAGTATTCGGTAAAAGCTGATTTATGACTGCCTTATATTTTATTTTTTGCACTGATTAAGTACGTCCAAATTCTCTTTATAGACAGTGGTTTTAATTGCCATCAATCCGAAAATGGTATGGGCATAGTTATCATGAGAAAATGCCTCATCTTTAGCTTTTTTAAGCAAACAAGATGTATCTAATTTCATATTCTCTTTGGCATTTTCCGACAACCATAAAATCATCGGTACTTTCTTTTGTTCTTTCGGGGCTATTTTGTCCGGTAGCCCATGTAAATAAATATTGTGCTCACCCAATGATTCTCCGTGATCGGAAACATATAACATACTTGCTTCTATATTATCTCTTTTCTTTAGGGTATCAATCACCTCGGAAATAACATAATCGGTATAAAGTATGGTATTATCGTATGTATTGATAATTTCCTCTTGAGAACACTCTTGCAAATCTTCCGTATCGCAAGACGGGGTAAATTGCTTCATACTATCCGGATATCTCTTATAGTATGACGGTCCATGGCTACCCATAGCGTGTAAAACGATTAGAGTATCTTTTTTGATATTATCCAAAGTACTGTCCAATTCATCTAATAATATATCATCATAGCAGTAGTCACCAAAGCAATATGGTTGTTTATTTCCGTCTCGGGCATCGATATATTTTACGCGTGCACATACCCCTTTGCAACCATCATCATTATCTTTCCAGATAATATCATCACCGGCTGCTTGTATAATGTCCAAGAAGTTTTGTGTATATTTGGCATCCGTCACATTAAACTTATGTTTTCCTAATACGGAAAACATGCATGGCAAAGAAACTGCCGTAGATGTACCGCAGGAGGTGGTATCCTTAAAAACAATGATGTCTTGCTTTTCCAATAACGGATTTGTCTGTTTCTCATATCCGTACAAAGAGAAATTCATTGCTCTGGCCGTTTCACCCAACACCAAAACAAGAACGCGAGGTTGACTATTTTCATCGGCCATCACTTGCGGATTATTATCTAAAATCACAAACTTTCTGTTCTTGTTGGCATTTTTTTTGAAGTAACGCGTTACGGCATTGATGTAATTAAAGGTATTGATATAGTAGCGAATTTGATAATTGTTACGGCCAAAAGATATATAAGGCTTATAGAAAATAGGTATGATAATTCCGACAACTAGCAAGCCACTTAAAACACACAACAAGCGCTTTTTTATTTCCGTTTTTAAGGAGTAAAAATCAATATTTATCCAATACAAACTTATTGCCGGTAGGACTCCTAAAATTAACACATAACATATAAACGGTACAGTTATAAAATCAGCGGCTTCGCGAGAAGTTGTTTCAACAAAATTACGTATCATATCCGGATTGATTACGATGCCTAAATTTTGCAGTGCATAGTCAGAAGCTGCCGAACATATCAATAAAATGGCGGTTAAAAATTTTCCCAAATAAGGAACGGTTATCAGGCTGAAAAAGAGAAAAAATACCACAAACAAAATAAATGGCAATCCAAACAATGCGATTGTTTCAAATACGCCGTTGACTTCCGCCTTGGTGAATACAAAGCTCCAAAATTTAATGTTTAAAACAAAAGCAAAATAAGCACTTATTATTGTAATAAAAGTCAATGATTTCAGATTTTTCTTATACGTCAGCATCTTGTAGTCCCTAAAGTTAATCTAAGGACTATGATGCTGTTTTATTGATGGTTTGTCAATAACTGTTTTGCAGAAATACCATTTATCCTGTTCTGTCTTTTCGCTGATATTCAAAATTGTCTTGCATTTTTCTTTGATAAATTTTAGTATTTAGGTGTTTAAGGAGTTTTAATATGAAAAATCAGACAGACTATCCTATTATTGCCAATGAAGAAATTAATCCCGTTAAATTGGCTCGTGCCAAAGAAATCATTTTGGCTTTACAACAAGAATTACCTGATTATATTGCTCGCGGTTCAGGGCCTTTTTTAGCGGCCATTTATGATGAAAACGGTCATCTGGTTGCCAAAGAAGCCAATAGTGTAGTTAATGAGGTTTGCAGTCATAATCATGCGGAAATGAACACCATTAAGGCGGCCGAAAAAAACTTAAACACCTATGATTTATCTTCACATCATTTAAGTCTTTATGTTACGGCAGAACCTTGCATTATGTGCTTAGGCGGTATTATGTGGTCCGGAATTAAAGAAGTCTATTACAGTGTTCCCTCAAAAGATGTCGAAGAAATTACCGGTTTTGATGAAGGCTTTAAACCGCAATGGCTCGATGAATTTAAAAAGCGCGGTATTACCGTTTATGGTCATATTGAAGTCGAAGCCGGGCAGAAAGTCCTTAAAGAATATGTTAAAAAAGGAAATGTTGTCTATAAACCGGACAGATCCTGATATTTTTTAATCCGTATGCCGTCAACGTTATTTCCTTTGATAAAGCTATAATCCCAAAATTGTTTTAGAACTGATAACATTACGCAGTTTGGGATTACCTTCCGAATCAATATATGTAATCGTACTGGTATCAATTTCTAAGTCGGCAATGCTATTAATTTTCATCATGTTAACTTCAATTGTTCCAAGCAACTGTTCTCTTACTCTGTCTATGGCTCCTTGGATTTTATCTGACATATAATTTGTGCCCCCCAACAGCACATATCCGTGCTGATATTTACCATCTCTTTCTGCTACTTTTATCCATAAAAACGGTAATGGTGTCGTTTTCCAATTTTTCTTACCGACCAATGCTTTTTCAAAAGTCGTTAAGGTCCATCCCAACACGTTATACGGGTGGGCCATGCATTTTTGTTTCAATTCTTTGTTGATGTTGTTGTGGTCAATCTTAATTTTCAAAGCATACTTAGGGGCATATTTGGTATCTATCACTTTATACATAGCCTTAGCAAACTGTTTTAATTTGTATTCATTGACCATTGCCTGTGTCGGTTCCATCCTTTTTCTCCTTTTATTAACTCCTTATCGGTTATGATAAAGCAACCGGATGTAAAGTCAATTTTATTTTGTTTTTACCACATTAATAAAATTAGCTGAAAAATAAAAATAATTTCTTGCAAAAAATTACACTTTTATTAAAATATTTGTTGTAATATTTGTGAGTAAGCATAGTTATACTCTCGTCATTTAATTATTTTATTGAGGATAAAGCACATGGAAGAAGAAAATAAAGAGCTGAAAATTGAACAATTTAAGGAAGGATATAAACTCACTTGTAAATTAACAGGTTGGTTAGACCCAAACACTTCAACGGAACTTGTTTCAAAATTAAATTTAAATGGTGTTACTTTATTATATTTCGATATGACGAATGTTGAGTATGTTTTCTCTGCAGGTTTACGTGCTTTCTTGATGTTGCAAAAAATGCTTGAACCTCAAGGCGGCACAGTTAAACTTTTCAATGTTTCGGATGATATTCGTAACATATTTGAATGCACCGGTTTTGGGAGTTTGTTAGAGCCTAAAGCCTGATACAACTTTTAAATTCATAGCTATTTGAATTTCAAAACGATGATCAGTACAGAGCAATCAAATAATACGCTTGAAGGCATTACTTTTTCTGCCGATAATAAAAAATTGGCAGAGGTTTTAGCTTTTATCAAAAAAGATATGGCCAGATATCATTTGTCCGAAAAATCTCAATTTAACATGGTAACGGCAGCTGAAGAAATATTTTCTAATATTGCCATGTATGCTTACAGTTCAAATAAGAAGGCTATCGTTACCATAAATACAAACTTAAAAGATAATGTTTATGCAATTAGCTTTAAGGATAACGGTAAAAAATATAATCCTTTAGAAAATAACGATCCGGATATTACTGCCGATATAAAAGATAAAAATATTGGGGGATTGGGAATATTCTTAGTTAAGAAGCTGACAGATATACAAACTTATGTATATAAAAATAATCAGAATATTTTAACCATCGGCATTTATACCAATAATTAAGTTGAATATAACAGGTGGATTTAAGAAACCATCATGTTTCTCATTTGCAAAAATGAACTGATGACATTCTCGTAATATATTGTTACAGATTGCGGTACTTTCAAAATAACCGGTGTAAAATTCCAAATAAATTGCACACCGCATCTCACTGCATAATCTGTTACATCTTGAGCTACCTCTGGCGGAACTGTCAAGATAACATTTTTAATACTCATTCTGGAGCTCAAGTTTTCAAGTTTGGATAAATCTAAAATTCTTTTACCTTTGATTTCCTGTCCAACTTTCTGAGGATCGTTATCAAACAAAGCCAACACATCTATCCCATAATCCTTAAAATCGGCAAAATGTGCTAGTGCTGCTCCCAAATTTCCGGCTCCGATAATAAAGACTTCCTTATGCTCAAAAAAACCTAATTTCTTCTCGATAGCTTTTTTTAATTCTGCAATAGGATAGCCCTGTTTTTGGCGTCCAAGGACACCGCATAATGCGATGTCCTTGCGTACCTGAGAATCATCTAAATTCAGCAACTCGGCTATTTCAACGCTGGAAATACAAGTATTTTCCAATGCCGAATACTTTAACAAACAATGATAAAGCGTCAGCCTATTGATGATTTTATTAGATAATTTTTCCATTATTAATATTTGCCTTCATAAGCATCCAAATACATTTGTTTGATATCGCTCATCAAAGGATATACCGGATTTGCGCCGGTGCATTGGTCATCAAAAGCCAACCTAACAAGTTTATCCAAATTTTCTTTGAATACTTTCTCATCAATACCCCATTCTCTGATGGAAGCAGGAATACCAATCTTCGCCTTCAAATCAGCAACGGCTTTGATCAACCGCTCAACTTTCTCATCATCGGAAACTTTTTCGTCTGCCAGATAAAGAACGTGTGCAATTTGAGCATATCTCTTCTTAGCTTCAGGTGCTTTATATTGCGGGAAAATCGCCTGTTTCTTCGGGCAATCTGTTGCATTATAACGAATAACCTGGCAAATCAAAAGTGCATTGGCAATGCCATGCGGAATGTTATACATAGCACCTAATTTATGTGCCATTGAGTGACAAACACCCAAGAATGCATTTGCAAAGGCCATGCCGGCAATTGTTGCGGCATTGTGCATTTTCTCTCTCGCCACAGGATCAGCTGCTCCTTGCTCGTATGAAGCCGGCAAATAACGGAAGATTTGCTTAATTGCCTCCAAGGCGAGTGAATTGGTGTAGTTTGTTGCCATAATGGAAACATAAGATTCCAAAGCATGAACCAAAGCATCAATACCACCGGCTGAAGTTAATCCTTTCGGCATACCATCAACAAAGTTGGCATCAATAATAGCCATCTTCGGGGTTAAAGCATAATCAGCAATAGCATATTTAACATGGGTTTCATCATCAGTAATGATGGAGAAAGGTGTTACTTCCGAACCGGTACCGGATGTCGTCGGAATGCAAACCAAATCAGCTTTTTTACCCAATTCAGGAATAGAGCAAATACGTTTTCTGATATCCATAAAACGCATGGAAATTTCTTCAAAATCCGTATCCGGTTGTTCATACATCAACCAAATAATTTTACCAACGTCCATTGGAGAACCACCACCTAAGGCCACAATCAAATCCGGCTGATAAGCATTAACCATGGTTAATGCCTGTTTTGCGGTAGAAAGTGTCGGATCCGGTTTAACATCAAAGAAAATCTGATAATCAATATCCATTTCTTCAAATGTATCGGTAATGGTACGAACCGCACCGCTATCAAATAAGAATCTGTCCGTAATGATAAATGCACGTTTTTTACCTTCATATTCTCGTAATGCTAATTCGGTTGAACCGCGCTTGAAATAGATTTTCGGAGGTACTCTGAACCATAACATATTTTCTCTCCTTTCTGCAACTGTTTTATAATTCACTAAATGTTTCACACCAACGTTTTCGCTCACCGAATTGCCTCCCCAAGAACCGCAACCCAAGGTTAAAGACGGTTCCAAGCGGAAGTTGTATAAATCACCGATACCGCCTTGCGATGCCGGAGAGTTGATTAAGATACGACCGGTCGGCATTTTTTGTGCGTAGAAATCTATTCTATCTTGTACTCTTTCATCAGTATAAAGAACTGAAGTATGTCCTAAGCCCCCGTTATTAACCAAAACATAGGCAATATCTGTTGCCTGTTCAAAATTTTCAGCTTTATACATCGTCAATATTGGAGAAAGCTTTTCATGAGCATACGGATTTTTTATGCTATAATCTGTTTGCTCTGCTAAAAGTATTTTAGCCTCTTGCGGTACTTTAAATCCGGCCAATTCGGCAATCTTATATGCAGGTTGTCCGACGATGTCAGCATTTACACCTTTATCGGTCAAAATAATTTTACCCAGCTTTTCCATTTCTGTTTTATTTAAAAGGTATGCACCACGGTATACAAATTCTTTCTTCACCTCTTCATAAACATCTTTTACAACAATAACAGATTGTTCCGAAGCGCAAATCATACCATTATCAAAAGTCTTGGACATCAAAATTGAAGAAACAGCTAATTTGACTTTTGCAGTTTCATCAATAATGGCCGGCGTATTACCGGAACCAACGCCCAATGCCGGTTTACCGCTGCTGTATGCGGCTTTTACCATACCCGGACCACCAGTGGCCAAAATAGCTTGAATTTTCGGGTGAGTCATCAAAGCTTGAGATAATTCCAAGGATGGTTCATCAATCCAGCCAATGATATCTTTCGGTGCACCAGCTTTAACGGCAGCATCCAATACAACTTTAGCGGCAGCAATCGTACTCTTCTTTGCTCTTGGGTGTGGAGAAAAGACAATACCGTTTCTGGTCTTTAAGCAAATCAATGACTTAAAAATTGCCGTGGAAGTCGGATTGGTTGTCGGTACAACACCGGCAATCACTCCCAGCGGAGAAGCAACGATTTTGGTACCGTTTACTTTATCACGGCTGATAATTCCGCAAGTTTTTTTATTTTTGTGCTTATTGTATATGTATTCGGAAGCAAAATGGTTTTTAATAATTTTATCTTCCAAAACACCCATTCCTGTTTCTTCAACAGCTAATTCTGCCAAATCAATACGCATTTTGTTGGCAGCAGTTGCAGCTGCCTTGAAAATAGCATCAACTTTTTCTTCCGAAAATGTTGCATATTGATTTTGTGCAATATGGACACGATCTAGAAGTTTATCTAAATCTTCCAATGTTTTAACACTAGTCATTAACAATTTTCCTTTCTATCTTCTAATGATTGACCTTTTTCTCCATAATCCGAAACTTTTTTGAATGCCTCTTTAAATGTACCTATACATGCATTTCCTGAAATACAGCCGCCCGGACAGCACATTACCTCAATCAAATTACCACTCGGACAACTGCCGTTTTTGGCATACATTCTTAAATCGCGAATTGATGCTTTATCTAACCCGTTAACCACAACCGGTTTCACTGCATCTTTTTCACCTTTCCAGGCAGCCTGAACAGATTTTGCCACGCCGCCGGTTAAAGCAAATTCACGTGCTTCTCTAGAACTCTGATAGGTAAATGCTTTTTCTTCGCAGGTATTCATTTCTATTCCCATAGCAATCAATATGGCGCCGAGTTCTTCAAAGTTCAACAAATGGTTTACATTTGGATTATCCAAAACTTCGCGACGTTTGGCAAAGCATGGACTGATAAATACCGTCACGGCATCCGGGTGTTCTTTTTTAGCAATCTCTGCCGTATAATAAAGCGGGGTATGGGCATCTGATACATACGGCTTAATTTCCGGTAAATGCTTTTTAACCAGTTCATTATAACCGGCACAACATGAAGTTGTCATAAACGGTGCACCACTTTCCAATCTTTCCTGAAAATCCTTTGCTTCTGTTGTTGCCGTAATATCAGCACCTTGAGCGACCTCATAGATATGTGCAAAACCGACTTTATGCAAAGCATCTTGAATTTGTTCCGGTGTGCAAGGCAAATGTCCGATTAAAGCCGGTGCAATCAAAGCGATAACTTCTTTTCCTTGTTTAATCTTCTTTAACACATCAATAACCTGTGATTTGGCATGAACCGCCCCAAACGGGCAAGCGGAAACACATTTACCGCAAGAAATACACTTATCTTTATCTATACGGGCAAAACCACGTTCATCTTTGGCAATAGCACCTACCGGACAAGCATTTTCACAAGGTACAACCGTTTTAACAATTGCACCGTAAGGACAAGCTGTCATACACATACCGCATTTCTTACATTTTTCCGGATTGATAACAGATCTGCCATCAACATGGGAAATCGCTCCGAATTTACAAGTGTTCATACATGGACGAGCGACACAATTTTGGCATAAATCCGTTACATAAACACGAGCGGCCTGACAGCTATGACAAGCACTTTCAACAACCGTTAAAGGATTTGGGTCCGGTTTAACGCGTTCAAGTGATTTTTGAGCATATTCCGCCAATGAAACAGTTTCATCATCATCTTCAATTGAGAAACCAAGTCCGGCCAATGTTCTGGCTCTTAAAATACCTCTTTCTTTATATACGCAACAACGAAACGGAACTTCGGAATATTTCGGACGCATATCAAACGGGATAAGTCTGGTATTTGCCGGAAAATTATCCGATAAAAATGCTTTTATTAAACGTACTAATACTTCTCTTTTTAATCTTTTTGTTTCTAATTCAGAACTACTCATTTATCTAACCTTTTTTCTATTGCTGCAATCACTTTTTCCAAGTCTGCTGATGAAATAACTTCATCTTCCACATAAACATATGGAGCTTTTGAAAACGAATCACTTTCATTACAGTTTCCCAAGCATCTGGCAGAAGTTATTTCGATTTTATCTGCATATTTCTGTGTCAAGGTGGTAAGCAATGATTTGATAACATCGCCGCCCATAACATAACATGTTGTTCCCTGACATATTTTGACCTGAACTTTTCCCATGTTTTTCTCCTAAATGTAGTTAATAACCACTTGTTTAAAATATTTGTTTTCTAATAATGTTTTTATTTTTTTGATAACCGTTCTCCTTACTTCTATCTCTATTGGCAATGATGGATCATAATGTGCCTGATTTAGCATTGCCCCTACCATAAATTCTATAATATCAGATTCAAGTAAAAAATTAACTAATAATCCGGCGGCATCTTTGTGATTCAGTTCGTCTCTTTCCAAATAATCAGCCGCTCTGGTCAAAGTCAAAATGCCTTCTGTTACCAAATCTACACCATCCATTTGTGCTATCGGTGGCAAATCGCCGCAATCGGCCTGTGATACATTGTTTATATCAAGGTTTAATTCTCGTGCAATCATATTAGCCGTTGTTCCACCGCAAATTGCTTTTTTACCCGAGAAAAAACTGAATGATAAACAATATTCTCTATCTTTCATTCTATTATAGGGAGGCCCGGTAAAAATCAAGGCTTTTCTCGGATTTCTAAAATAAAGCACACCACATGATATATCATCCCCGGCATGATTGTTTTCTTCAACAGCTAATGCTTTTTGAATAACCCACTTGGATAAATTGGTACTTGATATATTGGAATATATTTTGAGGTATTTCTTCAGGGCTTCCAATATTCCTTTTCTTTGGAAACCTAAGGGATATTCTTTGGTTCCGATACCGGCTTGGGTTACCCCATCCGAACAAAAAATTATTCTATCCCCTACTTCAGCCTTAAACTGATAGAGTTTTAAGTGACGGTCCGGAAATTTGGGTGAGGTGAATTCTTTATAAGTTAGAGGCATTTCCTCATCTTTACGCATCCATAAGAATGACGGATTTCCTTCTTCTACCACCCATACACTGCCATCATTACGACAATCTATGGCTGAAAAGGTCGCATAGCTGATTTTTCTTATCTGGCAAACCGGTAGAGAATCCATGATGATTTGAGCAGCCTTCTGAATAGGAATATCTTCCTCGATAAAACGAATAAGCATTGTTGCTGTCATGCAAGATAAAATATTGGCCTTAATACCGCTCCCTAAACCGTCCGACAAAACGGCTAAAACACGCTCCTGATTTTCGGAACGTTTGGAAATAAAATAATCTCCAAAGGCATTCTGACCAAATTTTTTAACCTGTGCACAATCTATATCAATGAACATCTATTCCTCATCATCCGTATTATATTCACTGGCAATCGTATTTAAGATTGTTTCAGTTTGCACCATATGTTCACCCAAAAGACAAGCAATTTGCTGAACGGTTGAAATGTTTTTATCAATAACTTCTTTAGCCTTTTGCGCCACAATCTCTCGAGAGTGATTAACATTTGTTATATCCGTAATTGTAACACCGATACTAACGTTTTCTTCAATCGGAAAAACATGTAAGTCATAAAACTTATTATTAAATTTATGGTTTTCTTTATGAACTTCTTTTCCACCAGAAAATGCTGAAACAAAAACTTTCTGGGCTTCAAAAAAGTTATTAATCGGATAACCAACCAATTTTTGGGAATCTGATAAATACATATCTTTATCAGCTTTGGCAAACATTTTGATAAATGCTTCATTTGCCTCAAGAATATTTAAATTCTTATCCAATATAACCATTGCTGACGGAATACTCTTTAACATAGCATTGGCTTTTTTGGTCGCTAACTTACGCATATAAGATACGCACATAGATGGTTCAGCATCGCCATTTAACAAAGCTTTAGCCATGTCATGACAAGTTTGATATCCGCAACCGGCACAATTCAATTCATCTTCAGGGGCATATTTACCTATTCTATGTAAAGCCTCTCTTATTTCATCCATGGTATATGTTTTATTTTCTACCGGTGTCGGGTTATACTTCTCAGATACAACTACTTCCGGCTCTTGGGGAATTGGATCTCTGTATTTAACATGTCTTAAAATACGCGACACACTGTTGGTATCAGAAGTTTTGGTTGATATACACGGACCATGTACACACCCTCCGGCACAAGCCAAAGCTTCCATAAATACCGGATTTTTTATACTATCCTTGGAGAATGCGTTAACAGCCAAATCAAAAGATTCCAAAGAACATACCTGATATAAATGCACATTTTCTTTTACACCAATTTTTTTGATTGTCTCATTCATACCGCCATCCATCGGGTATAAATTTCCCTCATAAGCTATATCAGGTACAAAACTTTCCGATAAGCAATCTCCCTCTTCTATCTTTCTATCCAACTCTTTGAGCCAAATTTTCAGTTCTTCAAAAGTTAGAGCATAATCTATCAAATCCTTATGTGTATCGGACTCTTCTTTCTTGGCAATGCAAGGGCCAATGAAAACAACGGCTATATCGTCTCCAAATGTTTTCTTTAGAAACTTCGCATGCGTTAAGGCCGGTGATGCTATCGGCACAATATATTCCGCTAATTCCGGTTTATAAAGTCTGATATATTTGACAATTACCGGACAAGCACTTGATATCATCAACCCTTTTTCTTTTTTATTAAGCAATCTTGCCGTTTCAATAGACACCTGCTCTGCTCCGATTGCCGTTTCACTTACTCCGGTAAAACCAAGTTTTTTTAAGGTGGCAATCATTTGCTTTGAGGTACATAAAAATGAGGCTCGCCAACTTGGAGCTAAAGAAACATATACTTTTTTACCGGAATTTATCAGTTTTTTGACAGGCTCCAAATCCGATCTGACACGTTTTGCATGGCTCGGACATGGCGCAACACAGCGACCGCATGAAATACATTTTTCAGAAATAACACAAGCGTGCCCGTCTTGAATACGTATTGATTTAACCGGACAGCGACGCACACATTTGTAGCAATCCTGACATTCGTTATATAAAGTATAAACCGTTCCCGTTACTTCGTTCATAGTGCCTCTAGTATCTTAATTAAATCATCTTTTGTTTTGTAAGAATATTTCTTATTATCGATAAAAATATTCGGCCCGCTCTGACAAGCATTGGTGCACCGACAACCCACCAGCTCAATAGATATTTCTTTTTGCTTTTCTTTGATATATTCCTCTAATACCGGTAGCGCTTTATCATTACCGCGCACATAGCAAGAGCTTCCCAAACAAACTTTAATAACAGTCATTATTTTCCCTATTCGTGATTTTTTTCACAAAATATTTTAAATAAATATCATTGTCAAGCAAAAAGAAATAAGAAAATAACATCTCTTATTTCCTTTGCCAAAATATTAATTTGCCCACCATGTTCTGCCGTCAGAACGCAATACCGGTGCTTGCATCGCATCTGCATCTTTTGGTGTTTCCGTTGTTTCTTTTTTCTCCCCGTACTGATTATTCACAAGCGATGTAAAGTCATTCAAGACAGTTTCACGGCATCCCTGCCCTTTCATGCTGAATACTTCTTTCTTTTTAATATTATCCTTAAACATTAATTCATAAGTATATCCGTCTTCCCAAAGACCACATCGAACATTGTCATCTTTTTGAATTTCTTCAATAAATTCATAACGTGCAGCATATCTTTCGCTATCTCTGTTATAAATTTTAAATCCGGCATCGGCAAAAACCTGTTTAAAATCTTGATGTATATCCGCAGAACCGACACTGTCCATGGCAATGGTTTTGGCATTAGCATCAATTTTATCATATGAAGAAATTGTTTGTTGATACGGTGTACATCCGGCAAGGATTAAAGCTAAAAATAGTATTCTTTTCATAAAAAAACTCCTTTTCTGATTTTTCTTAAATTTTAGTTTTTATGCTTTGAGGAGTCAACAATAAATTTATAATCATCATTTTACCTCACTCCGATAAATTTCTTGACAAAAACAATTAACACACCTAATATCCCCACCATAACAGTTAACTTTATGTCAAATCTATCATTAATTTTTAAGCTTATGGAACGAAAAAAATTAACCCCTGAAGAAATTCAGGCTCTGCGTGTTGGTGCAGAAAAGGAAAGAGCGGCTCATGCCGAAGTGATGAAAAACATCAAGGCGACGGTTATGTCAAGCGAATTGCAGATGAGTACTCTGATGAGCAGTTATAAGCGCAACCGCCAGGATGAGATTAAGACTTTACTTGAAACTTATTCCGACAAGTACAAGAAGTATGAACTCGCTGATGAGGTCAAGCTGTTCGTTTATGAACACGGTGATGAATTTTCTGAAATCAGATTGTTCATGCTGACGCACAATCATCTGGGTTTTGCTCTGGAAAAACGTATCTTTGATGACAAGTGGGCACCATTCAAGAAACTCGAAGACAATACGATTTCGTATCCGAAATTCTGTCCTGAAGCAGAAGTGTACATCGTCAAAGAAACGATGAAGAACTGCCAAAAGGCCGACAAGCTGTCAGATGAACTGGATTTCTTGACAACCTACAACAAGAGCCATACTCTTTCAGTGCCGGCAGAAGTTGCATTGACAGATTTTCTGTTCGTCACCAATGGTCGTGATAGTGTTTTAGATGCTTTGGAATCTTTCGTCTTGGACTATCTTGGTCGTCATCAGGGTATCACCGAAGAGGCTCAGGTACGTCTCATCCAATCCGATAATCACCGGGTGATTATGTACTACATCACTCATTCTTTGGTACCTATCTCTGCACCCAAGGTGCTGGATGCTTTGATGGATCGTGCCGATGCCGAAGAAGTAACGGCTTACTTCAATCGTTGGGCAAAAGAAAGCTGATAATCTCTTACTTATCAAAAACAAACGACACTCTGCAAAGAGTGTCGTTTATTTTTCAGCTATACCGGTTTACTATGATTCTTTTTTATACAAATCACGTTTCTGATATTTTGTATGCAACAGATGATGTGCTTTATGACCGCCTGCTTCACCCAAATAGTCTTTATAAAGTTTATTAATCGACTCATTCTTGTGTGACAAGCGATTTTCTGCTTTTTCATCTTCCGTATTCAAACCTTTTGAACGGAGCTTACGAATTTCGTCATTGATACCCCAAGGTTTATCAAAGGTCGAACCCATAACGCGCGGTTGACCACCACCGGCAATACATCCGCCCGGACAAGCCATCACTTCAACAAAGTGGTAAGGTAATTCTGTGCCTTCCGCTTTAGCCTTGTTAATAGCTTCCATCACTGGAGCTACGTTACCGACACCATTCACGACAGCAATACGTACCTTTGTACCTTTAATATCAATTTCGGCAACTTTAACTGCGTCTAACCCCTCAATTGCCTTAAAGTTAAGCGTACCGAGTTCTTCACCGGTAATATAGAAATAGGCTGTTCTTAAAGCCGCCGTCATCACACCGCCGGTTACACCGAAGATGGTTGCTGCACCGGAGTATTCACCCAACGGATTATCAGCTTCTTCGTCTTTTAAGTTTTTGAAATCAATACCGGCAGCTTTGATCATTTTTGCCAATTCACGGGTAGTGATAACTTCGTCTACATCCTTGTAGCCGGAAGAATTCATAGTTTCATCACGAACATTTTCCCACTTTTTGGCAGTACAAGGCATAACCGAAACAACCTTCACCTTAGCGGCATCAACACCGGCTTTCTCAGCCCAATATGTTTTAGCAACGGCACCGAGCATTTGGTGAGGAGATTTACAAGATGACAAGTTTTCGATGTTTTCCGGATAATATTTTTCCAAATAATCTACCCATGCCGGACAGCAAGATGTAAACATCGGCATATGGTCATTTGTCGTAAATCTTTTAACAAATTCGGAAGCTTCTTCAATAATGGTCAAATCAGCACCGAAATTTGTATCAAATACTTTGGTAAAGCCTAAACGACGCAGCGCCGCGTAGATTTTTCCGGTCAGATTAGAACCAAATTTAAATCCGAATTCTTCACCCAATGCCACACGAACGGCCGGAGCAATTTGTACCACCGTTACATTTTCTTTGTCATTGATTAAAGCCTTAACCTTTGCCGTGTTATCATAATCGGTAATAGCACCGGTCGGACAGTGTGCCGCACATTGACCGCATCTGATACATGGCGAATCAGCTAACTTTGTATCATTTGCACCGGTAATTTTGGTCACAAAACCACGATGTAAATAACTTAAAGCCCAAACATTTTGAACATTCTGACAAATGTTAACACATCTGCCGCAAACAATACATTTGGTCGGATCCAAAACAATGGCACCTGTGGTATCATCTTTAGGCTCTGGCGGAACCATTTTAACGATTTCATTTTGGTCAATACCCGTGGCTGCTGTCATTTCCTGCAATTCGCATTGTCCGCTTCTGGAGCAGTTCAAGCAGTCATTCGGGTGATTACTCAAAATCAGTTTTAATACTGTTTTTCTGATTTCTTGCAATTCCGCATCAGAAGTTACAACTTCCATACCTTCAGCAACGGGTGTACAACAAGAACGCATAATACGTCCGCCAACTTTAACAATACACATACCACAACCGGCACTAGGATCTACATCCGGATGTTTACACAAGGTCGGGATGTTAATTTGTACCTTTCTTGCCGCATCTAAAATGCTTGTACCGGCTTTGACTTCAACTTCAATGTTATCAATTGTTAATTTTACCATTTCAATTACTCCTTATCTTTACCGTCAAGCAATTTATTTGTGTATTCTTCTTCATAGAAGCGCAATGTTGATAAAACCGGATTTGGCGCTGTTTGTCCCAAGCCGCAAAGTGAAGCTTTTTGCATTGCAAAGGCAATTTTCTTTAAAAGTTCCAAATCCTTCTTCTTACCGCGACCACGGTTGATTTTATCTAACAGTAACAACATCTGTTTACCACCAATACGACATGGTGCACATTTACCGCAAGACTCATCAACAGTAAAGTCCAAATAGAACTTAGCCAACGATACCATATCAGATGAATCATCAATAACAATCATACCACCGGAACCCATAATGGAGCCGAGTTTTTTAAGTTCTTCATAGCAAACCGGCATATCCATATACTTAGCCGGAATAACACCACCCGACGGTCCACCGGTCTGTATGGCCTTTAATTTCTTTCCTTGCGGTACACCGCCACCAATTTCATTAACAATCTCATTGATGGTTGTTCCCATTGGTACTTCAATCAAGCCGGAATGTTCAACTTGTCCGGTTAAGGCAAAAACTTTTGTTCCTTTAGATGTTTCGGTACCAAATGAGGCAAACCAATCTGCACCTTTAAGCAATATCTTAGATACGTTTGCCAAAGTTTCTACGTTATTAACGCAAGATGGCTTATCCCACAAACCTTTATTGGTTGGATAAGGAGGTCTTGGACGCGGTGTACCTCTGGCTCCTTCGATAGAGTGAATAAGCGCTGTTTCTTCACCGCAAACAAATGCACCGGCACCCAAGCGAATATCAACATTAAACGAGAAACCTGTTCCCATAATGTTGTTACCGAGCAGCATGTGCTTTTTACAAGCTTGGATAGCCTTTTTCAACCGTTCAACCGCCAAAGGATATTCGGCTCTGACATAGAACCAACCTGATGTTGCACCGATAGCATAAGCCGCAATCATCATACCTTCAATAACAGCATGCGGGTCACCTTCCAGGATGGAACGATCCATGTATGCGCCCGGATCGCCTTCGTCACCATTACAGATAATGAATTTTTCATCAATTGTCGGTACTTTTGCTGCCAATTCCCACTTCATACCGGTTGAAAAACCGCCGCCGCCACGACCACGTAAGCCAGACTTCTTAATTTCTTCAACAACTTCTTGTGGTGTCATGGTCTTTAGGGCTTTTTCTAAAGCCAAATAACCGCCTCTGGCCATATATTCGGTAATATCTTCTGGATCAATATGACCGGCATTTTTCAAAACAACTTTTTCCTGTTTGGTAAAAAATGGCAAATCCAAGGACAAAATATGTTGTGTTAAATTATCACCCAATGTAATTTCCTCATTACTCTTGAGTGAAGGAATAACATATTCTTCCATTATGGCGCGTGTGGTATCCATATCTACACGTTTGAATAAAATATCTTTTTTACCGTTGATTTCAATTCTGATAAGGGGGCCTTGCGCACAAAGTCCCATACAACCAGTGGAAACAATTCGAACTTGCTCTGTTAACTCTGTTTCTTCAAGTATTTGTTGAATAAGGGCTATTAAATCATCACTACCGGAAGATTTGCACCCCGTAGAATGGCAACAATAAATATTGCATTTATACTTCTCTATTTCAGCAAGCTTATTTTTTGCTATTTCATGAATATCAAACTTTTTATAAATTTCAGCCATATCAACCATATCTTATGCCTCCTTAAATACTTCACGCCATTCATTTAAAATTTCAGGCACTTGTTCTGGTGTCATACGACCGTATGTTTTTCCATTTACAACACAAACAGGAGCTAAACCGCAACAACCAACGCAACGGACCACCTGCAAGTGGAAAAGTCCGTCCGGTGTACTTTCCCCTTCTTTGATATTAAGTTCAGACTTAAATCTTTCTAAAACCTTGTCGTTTCCCTTCAAAAAGCAAGCTGTACCCGTGCAAACGGAAATAACAGCTTTTCCCGGGGCCACCAACTTAAAAAAGTTATAAAACGTCAGCACTTCGTAAATACGAGCAAGCGGAACATCCATTGTTTCCGCCAAAGCAACAGCATCTTTCCAATCCACATAGCCTTTTGCACCCTGAATCTCATGCAAAGCCATGATGAGAGACCCGCGTTTTTTACGCCATTTATCACCTATGCGGCATCCCAGACAAGGCTCATTATCCATTTCAATCTCCTAAATCTAAGGTTAAAGTTCAAATTTCTCAACGTATTATATGTTTTATTTTTTACATTGCAATTGATTTTAGCATATTTTCAAAAAGATTTTAGATAGCTTTTCTATTGTAATGTTTTAGTTAAGTTTAATGTTTAACATCTAAAAAATTACTTAAGAAATTGATTTGGATTCATTTTTTTGAAATTCTGTTTTTTAATGCAAACCAACAAACCAAAACAATGGCCACAGTGATACCTATTCCCATTGACCAGTCAAGAGGCAAGCGAAACCCTATTTTATCATACAAAATATAGGTCACACAGATGGAAGTTATAAACCCTGCCGGCAATAATGTCAGCCAATAGCATCTGTCCTTTACCTTAAGGTAAAACGTTGCCATCCATAAAGTGGCCATAGCCAAGCATTGGTTAGCCCAACCAAAATAGGTCCATATTACAGTTAAATCAAAAAAGCTCATGGTTATTCCGCCGGAAAGAACAATCACACTGATTAACAAACGTTTTTTGATTGATTGGTTTTCTTTTTGCCAATAATCACCTATCGTTAAACGTGCGGAACGGAAAGCCGTATCGCCGGAAGTGATGGATAATAGAACCACCGCCAAAATAGCAAACATTCCCCCTATTGCTCCCAAATATCCATTTGCAACTTCAGAAACAACACCCCCGGGGCCGCTTGTTACAATCGTATTATGCAAATTTTCACCGCCAGAATAAAAAGCCATACCTAATGTTGCCCACATTAAGGCAACCACACCTTCGGTTATCATGGCCCCATAGAATATGCCTCTTCCATGTTTTTCATTTTGCAGACAACGGGCCATCAATGGTGATTGCGTCGCGTGAAAACCGCTCAATGCTCCACAGGCAATTGTTACAAACATCAAAGGAAAAATCGGCAGTCCTTCCGGATGTAGGTTCTTAAAGCTTAATTCAGGATAAAACTCTTTTCCCTCAGAGAAAAGTACCACCATCAGTGCAATGGTTACCCCAATCAATAACAATGCAAACAACGGATAAAATCGACCTATAATCTTGTCTATCGGCAATAATGTGGCCAAAAAATAATAAACAAATATGGCTACCAAACACCAAACAAAGTCTAGTTGAAACATATTAGCAATCATGTGTGCCGGGCTCATGGCAAAAACCGCACCGAGTAACAACAAAAACAAAACCATGAAAATCAAAAAAGCGCCTTTAACTTTGCTTCCCATATATTTTTCTACCAAAGGAACCAAAGATTTTCCTCCTTCTTTGACGGAAATCATCCCGGCCATATAATCATGAACACCGCCGGCAAAAATAGAACCCAAGACAATCCACAGTAAGGCAACCGGTCCGTACAAAGCCCCCAAGATTGCCCCGAAAACAGGCCCCAAACCGGCAATATTTAAAAATTGTATCAAAAATACACGCCATCTCGGCAAAATCATAAAATCAACATTATCGCATTTAGCTATGGCTGGTGTTAAGGCTTTTTCATCAATACCAAAAACCTTTTCAACAACTTTCCCGTATATAACATACCCCAAAATTAAACAAATTGCCGCACTCAAAAACAATATCATAATGCTACTCCTTCAGATATTGTATTCAGAATATTGCAATATTTCAGTCTGGCAAGAAAAAATATATCGGGTTGCACAAAATCTTTGTTTTGCACTTTTATTGAAAATCATAGGGATTATTTTTCTATTTTCGCCCCAAACCTGTGGCTTGGTTGATTAAATAGCTCTGTCTTTGAGTACCCTCTTCCATAATCTTTTTCTCATCTACATAAATAACTTTACCGCAACAAGGGGAAAAATCTCTGTCTTCGTGATCATAAATTACCCAAATCACATTGACTTTCTTCAAATCATCCTCCGGCATAAACCCGTATCCGTCAGTAAAAACAATTTTATTGCTACGTTTATTTTTAGAAAATTTTCTTACCGCCGCATCCAAATCCGTTCCACCGCACGGGTACGGCACATCTAATTTTTCAATATCTTTTGCGGTTCTAACCTTTGTAAACTCCGTTGCTTCATCATTAAAATAGCCGACATCCAATGTGGAATTCTTTAACAGCGGTTTTAACTGTCTTAAAAATTCTTTTAGCAATTCAACGTCCACCGAAGAGCTGATATCCAGCATAACCTCGGTGTGTGCCTTATCTTCAACTTCCACCTCTTCCAAACGGGAAGCAAAATCATTTTCCTCATCGGCACGTCTATCAGACCAAGTTTCAATTTCTGAATCAAAATATCTCTTCAACATTTTTTTCCAATTAAGCTCTTGAGCAGGCTTACTTTCGGATAGTTCATCTCTTCTCATATGAAACATTCCCGCGCCGCCATGACCTTGGCTTTGATAATATTCCATAGCCTGTTTAGCTATTTCTCTTTGGTTTTGTTGATGAAATTGCTTTTCCAAATCGCCTATAATGCTGCCTTTGTCTTCTATATCTTCTTTTTCTTTACCTTGTTCTGATTTTTCCTGTTGTTCGGTTACTTCGTCCCAAATATCGTGGTTGGGCAAATTAAACTTAAATTCCGGCAGTTCCGGCATCGGCGGCTGATTAGCCCAATCATCCAGCGGATTACTCGGTTCTTTTGTTTCGTCCTGTTCTTCCGCAGATGATTGAGATTGTCCATCCGTCTCAGTTTCTTCGTCCTGTTCTTCCGCAGATGATTGAGATTGTCCATCCGACTCAGTTTCTTCACCCGGTTGAGGTTGTTCCTGTGGTTGAGGCTGATTCTGTGGCTGATTTGCCCAATCATCTAACGGATTACTTTGTTCTTCTGCGGACGGCTCTTGTTGCCCGCTTAATTCTTCAGGCTCGGATGACGTTTCTTCTCTCCCCTGTTTCTGTTGTTCACGTTGTTTTTCAGCCATTTCTTTAGCTTTTTCCATCATTTCCTTAACGTGATCTTGCCATTCTTGTTGCTTTTCTTTACGATGTTCCAACAGTAAATCATACATTTCTTCGGCCGAATGCCCTAGAGCTTCCGGAATATCAACCAAACCTTTTTTAATCGGCAAACCTTCTTGATGCAAAATTTGATTAATTACCGCATCGGTGGCAATATTCCACAAATCCCTATCATGGCCTTTTCTTCGTTCAATATGCTCAAATGCTACATGAAAAACCTCATGTGCAAAGATAAAAAGCTCTTCATCATCAGACAAAGTCTTAAAATACTTCGGCGAATAACAGATTTTGCTCCCGGTCGTATATGCCGTCCCCGCGCGGTCATCTGCTTCCACATCGAGCTTGGCCAGAGTAACACCCAACAGCGGAAATTTGGCTAACATCCGGTCTTTGATATATTCAACTTCTTCCTTTTGTTCCGCTGTCAACATCTTCTTAACTTTCAATAAATAGGGCAAACTTTTTGATTTGAGCGGCTACTTTATCAAAGTCTTTAGCTGAAATCACAATTTGCACATTGTTAGGCAACTTAAAATTACCGGCGCGTTTGTCTTTAATAAGCGGTATAAATTTTTCCTGTTCTTCGGCTGAAATTTTATCGATATTTTCGATACAGAGATATATTTTCTTATCCGTTCCTTTCATCAAGAGTTTTTCATTCCAGCGGGTCGGAACAATCAGTTCGCTGACAGGTGTTTCCGTCGGCAATTTAACCATATTATCCAAATCAAGATTTCCCTCTGTTTTAATCAAAACCGGATAGGTAGGATTATTGTTTAATATTTGCGTAAACTTTATCTTTTCATTGGCTTTCATCTCTACATCTCCCCTTTTTTAGCCTATCTGCCTTCACCACCGGATGCTTTTTCATCCAAACGCTTTAAGAATAAAGCACGTTCCGGTTTATCCTTGCACCACACTTCATCAAAAGTAGACTTCATTTCTTTACCTAAATGCCTTTTAACAAAAGTTCTGACTTTGCCGACATCTCTTTCGCCGACATGTCGTAAACCGTAAACTAAGGCCAATTTTTCATCCGGTCTTTGCGGAATAGGCAAATTTTCAATTTCTCCGGAAAGTATTTCTTCGACGGTAATCGGCGGATTCTTGGCAAACTCAAAGAACGTCGCGGCAAATTCTTTACCCATCTTACTTTCCAAAAGTTCGCGACGAATAACACCGTTATTGTCGTAAATAATATCGGAAACCTGTTCCCAACCGCGCGGGTCCATCGTATAATTCGGTGCTTCTTCATTAAATCCGGTATAAAAACAATCTTTACCGTATGCAGCCACAAATGCCGCAACCAACGGATGAACATTTAAGCGCTCTTCCTCATTCGGATGAACGGTACTCTTTTGGCTTCCCCATTCCAACCAATCAGCTACATTCGGTGTCAAATAAATATGTCCGTGCGCACGACGATAAAGCGGTTCCGGCATATTATAAGCGGCACCGGATTCTTCTTTGCTGTTACCGGCAAGCACAACGACGGAATTTTTCGGCAATTTACCATGACTGCCGGTAACCGATTTTCTCTCCACGATTTGGAATAACAAACTTTGTGAAGATTCGCTGGCATTTGTCACCTCATCAATAAAGACCACGTGCATTTTATCCGGCTCTCTGGCGCATTTTTTACAAATATCAACATACCACTCCGGCGGCATCCATACCCCGCCGTCAGGCAAATCTACACCTTTACCGTCTTTATCTATCGGAGATAATGCCGCGCCGCCCGGATAACACACCTTACCGACAATCTGTTCGGGCATACATCCTTTAACAAACGGCACAGCCGTAAAATCCGGATCAATATCATGAATACGCCTGGTTTTACCGCAACCGGACGGTCCGTGTAACATAAAACTTTTGCCGGTCCTGATATAAAAGTCAATCTGCTCTCTTACGCTCATTGGCTTTTCTTCGATTGTTACCCCATAACCGCGACGTCGACCTTGACCTTGAGGTTTAACCTGTTCATCTTCCTTTGCATTAACCGCAACTGTTCTCCATGGTAGTATATCACGGGAAAACTTCTCTTCAAACCAAGTATCAAACGGGGCAGAAAAATCTGTTTCGCTCATATAATTCGGATGGTCAGAGTCTACCATTCTTCCGGCAAAGAGCATCATATCCGCTTTATAATTACCTTCTTTGTCTTTTGTCCATTTAATTGGCTCAACTCTGCACCAAACCGGTTTATTGGCTTCTAAGCCATAACTTTGAACATTCATGCCTACCATCGGTGTAACCCGAACATACCTCTGCCCTTTATATGTATATTCGGCATATACTTTAATCTCTGTTTTAGGAAACATCACCGAATAGTCTTTACCGGTTTCCATCATTTCCGGGTTAGCACTCTTTCTCTTGGCAAAAGCTCTTTCCAATTCTTTACATTTATCCGGATCCATTAATGTCTGCGGATATTCACCGTATATATTCTTTCCCTGGCTGTCTGATTTGAGCTTTCTGACCTCTTCGGCAGATAAGATAATATCATATTTTTCTCTGTTGGTTGACTCGTGTTGAGAAGTAATTCTGGCAAAAGCTACCATACCTGATATGCCAACGTCTCTGCCTAAACATCTGTATTCCATTTTATTCTTCTCCTTATTTCCCTTGTATAGGTTTATTTTATCATAGCAAAGCTAATTATTCAACAAAAATCATCTTTACCAATGCGGTAAAAATTTTTCCGCAATATCTTGACATCCCCCTATTTTTATGGTAGTATAAGCATGACAATATTTTAATTATGTTTTTTATTATGTTTGACCCGACTGCCAACCGGGTCGGTGTGTGAGCGATGGTTTGACGCTTCTTTATCGTTTTATTTGCCTCTTGTTCAGAAAGACTTTTAAAGTCTACTGTTCAATGCTTTTACAAATGATACATTTGTGTTTTTCCTTATTTGGTTTTGCCTTGTAAAAGGTATTTCCTTTTGTGTTCACATGCTTTATTAAGTGGTTTTGCCCGCTTAATGGCAAATTTTTTAAAAAAAAATCTCCCGCGAATAGAGTAGCCGGAGAAAAAGATTGTAGTTCAATTCCACTGTGGAGGAGAGCTATAATTTAACCTTATTTGCCGGGTCCGATGTCACTGCATGTTTCTTTTTTAAAGATCGGTAATGCCTCGGAACTGAACGTAACTGAATGCGTTAGGTTGGCGAAAAGCAAGAGCAAAGATGCTGATTTCGAAAAATCGGAATCCTAAAAAAAAGACACTGTAAAAAAACAGTGTCTTTTCCTTTTAAAATAAGCTTATCTTATTTCTGAACATCCGCCAATACGCGCAAAGATATAATTTTATCCGGATCTGTTACTTCTCCGTTTCTGCCGGTGCCTTTTTTAATGTTGTCGACAAATTCCATACCGGAAACAACTTGTCCCCAAACCGTATATTGGCCATCCAAAAATCCGGCATCTTCAAAACAGATAAAAAACTGACTGTCCGCAGAATTCGGGCTCATTGCACGTGCCATAGAAACCGTACCGCGCCCGTGGTGTTTATTGTTAAATTCAGCTTTTAACTTTTTGCCGCTACCACCGGTTCCATTACCGCGTGGATCTCCGGTTTGGGCCATAAATCCGTCAATAACACGATGAAATTTCAATCCATCATAAAATCCCTGACGTGCCAATTCTTTTATTCTTGCCACATGATTTGGGGCAACATCCGGAAACATCTCAATAATAACATCTCCATCCTTTAACTTAAGCACTAGCGCATTTTCCGGATCTTGAATCTCTGCGGCTCCAGCTTGAAACGCGATTAAAACAAATGCTAATAACGAAAGTAAAAATTTCTTCATGTCTTCTCCTATCTGTTTATGGTTGATGGAAAAAACATTACCCCAAAGATATTAATCTTTTGCTAAAGCTTTCAAAAATTATCTTATCTGCTGTAATTATTATATTGAATGACCGCCTGATTTACCTCTGTTTGTGTGGTTTGTTTTCCGGTCGTTGTCTGTTGTTGAGAAGTCTCGGTAGATGTATTTTCACCTTTCATCTCTTCTAATTTCCGCTTTCTTTCTTCTATTTCTTTTTTGCGCTGTTCAAGTTCTTGCTGTTCTTTTTCCTTTTTTTCAATTTCTTTATCAACCGCATTAATATCCTTTTCTACAGCATTAATTTGTTTTTGTGTCGCCATGATTTCCTGGTCTGTTGTTTTAACATTTTTTTCCCTGGCCTTAATCTCACTTTCATTTGTTGCAATCTGATTATCTATTGTGGCAACATTCTTCTCTTCTGCTTCTTTGGCAGCTTTAGCCTGTTCCCTTTTGGCTTTCCACTTTGCTCTTTCCTCAGACGTTTTGGCCTTTTTATATTCTTTATCAGCGTTTTCGAATTCTTTCTTTTTATTTTTTCTGCGCTGTTCGGCTTGAGCTCTCTTTTCTTGCAAAGCTTTACGTTTGGCTTTTCTTTCTTCTCTTTCTTTTTCCAATCGTTTCTTCTTTTCTTCCTTTTTCTTCTTTTCGGCTTCCAATCTTCTCTTTTCTTCTTCCAGTTTTTTCTTCTTTTCTCTTAATTGACGAAGATAGTCCATGCAATCTTCCAAACGTTTCTGATTAGCTTTGGCTTGTTCTTCTAAGGCTTGAATTGCCTTTTCCTGTCTTTCTCTTTCTTCTCTAGCTCTCTCGGTTTCTTCTTTTAATCTTTTTTCTGCTTCTTTGGCCAATTTTTCTTTACTAACTGCGGCTTTTACCAAATCACGATCTATTTTTCGTGCTATTTCCTCAGAGCTTAAGCCCATATTTTTTGCTGCTTCAAAATATTTTTTGAAGGCCAATAAGATAACATCTTCGGCTTCTTTCATTTTTTTGGCTTCTTCACCCGGCTCTTTTAAGATCCGGCTTACTTTTAGTAATGCTTCTTTCGGATCCATTTTCTTTCTCCTTTATCTACTGGCAACTTTGGCTTGATTACGCCGATATATGTAACTGTTTTCACGCTCTTGAGCTTTTTCTATCAACCTTAAGGCCAATTCTTTCGGAACCTTCACATCTGTAGAGATTGTAACATACATCTTATCCCCGTATCTATTGAAATCTTTCGGACCATCCGGCTGAACACCGTCACTGCAAGAATTTCCATGATTGTCCTTAACCCAAATATGGCCAAATTTTGCGCTTTTGTTTTGTGTACCTCTTACAACTTCTTCAGGTTTATTGGCTGTACTGGCAATTGTTCCAGCCGGCAAAGCTTGGTTAAATTCTTTCATTTCCTGGTTTTCCGGTGAATTGTCTCTCATACCGCAAGCTTTATTAGGTACAGAAACTGTTACATGATCACCATGGGCATCATAAACATAATGTGCATTGCAAGCACCATTGTCATCCCCTTTTCTGGTATGCTTCTTCCATTCCGGATCATATTTTCCAATTCTCGGTTCACAACCTTCTCTGGCGGCGGCACCCTCTTCCATGCGTTGTACACCTGATAAGCAATCACCTTGGCAAACACCGGTTGTTTTATCTGCCTCATGAGCCATTAATTCGTTTCTTTTTCCCGGTGTCATTGATTGTATCAATTTTGCCTTATCTCCCAGAGATTTTTCTTCTGCTAAAACTGCCTGTAAATCTGATTTGCTGACACCGGCTTTTTTCATCAAATCATCCAATGTAGCATCTTTGTTGCCGCATGCTTTTTGATATATATCTTCCGGTGTTTCCTTCTTTTCCCAAACAGGTTTCACCCAATCCTCAATCTTTGTTTGTTTCATATTCTTCCAAACAGGCTCAATACTTAATTTCTTCTGTTGCGTTTTGGCAACAAATCTGTCTTGTCTTTCCTGCACTTGCAAAGTTTTTGCCGTCTGACTGGCTTTCGGTGTGCTTACTTTTGTTTCTTTCTTAACCGTCTCTTTTGCTTTTTTAACCTCTTTTAATTTAGCCGGCATATTTTTTTCTACTTCTTTTTTATCTTTACGTAAGGCTTTGGCTAAATTGTCCGTTGGAATATTATTATCACAAAAATGCTTTAAGGTGGTTTTTGAAGTTATGCGTCCTTTTTGGTCAATATCCTTGGCCATTTCATACGGACGTGCTAAGGAATTGGTTATTATCGCATAAGCATTATCCCCGTATTTTTTAACCAAATCATCTACCATCTTTTGACTTTCGGAAGAACTTAAATGCAGTTCTTTAACCAGTCTCTTTTGAAAAGCCGCTTTTTTGGCGTCAGCCTTCATTGTTTCTTTCACTGCTTTTCCCATAACTTTACTCCTGAATAGTAATACTCTATAGTTTTATATTAGCACATTTTTTTGACCATTGCAAGAATTTTCAGACACACAAAAATCCCTCGCATTGTATCCGTTTACGAGGGATTTTATAACTTTATAGTTTAATTATCAGTTAAATATCAATCCGTTGGCATCAACATCAACCATCACTTCCTTATTATCGCTTATCTGACCTTCCAACAAGGCGTATGCTAATTTGTTTTCCAGTTCTCTCTTTAACAAGCGTTTCAAAGGACGAGCACCATAGATTTCATCATAACCGTTTTCAACTATCCAATCTTCAGCTTTTGCCGTCAATTTAAGACTGATATTCCTATCTTTTAAGCGCTTTTCAATGTTATCAAGCGCTAATTTGGCAATAGCTCTGATGTTTTCCTTGGTTAAACGTTTAAATATAACAATATCATCAATACGGTTAATAAATTCCGGTCTGAAAGACTGCTTTAGTGTCTCCAAAACCTTTTCGTTTTGTTTTTCCTCTGACAAATCTTGGTTAATCAGATATTCTGCCCCCAAATTTGAAGTCATGATGATAATAGTATTTTTGAAATCAACCGTTCGGCCTTTACTATCCGTCAAACGTCCGTCATCTAATACCTGCAACAAGATATTAAAGACATCCGGATGCGCTTTTTCTACCTCATCAAACAAAATCACCTGATAAGGGCGACGGCGCACGCTCTCGGTTAAAATACCGCCTTCTTCATAACCGACATATCCCGGCGGAGAACCAATTAAACGAGCCACAGAGTGCTTCTCCATATATTCGGACATATCAACACGCAACATGGCATTTTCATCATTAAACAAGAATTCTGCCAAACTCTTACTTAACTCTGTCTTGCCCACACCCGTCGGCCCTAAAAACATAAATGAACCAATCGGCTGATTTGGGTTAGAGATTCCCGATCTCGAACGACGAACGGCATTAGCCACCGCCGATACAGCCTCATCTTGGCCAATGACGCGTTTTTGTAAATATTCTTCCAAATGTAGCAATTTCTCACGTTCGGAAGACAGCATCTTATCCGTCGGAATACCGGTCCACTTAGAAACAACCTTGGCGATATCTTCCGGTTGAACCGTTTGTTGTTCACCTTTCTTGGTATTTTTCTCCAATTCCGTCAACTCTGATGACAACTTTGGGATAATATCATATTGCAATTCACCGGCTCTTTCATATAAGCCTCTCCGTTCGGCAATTTGCACTTCGCTTCTTGCTTTATCCAACTTGTCTTTTATTTCGGTTATTTTTTGCAGATTTTGTTTCTCTCCCTGCCATTTAGCATTCAATGAACGGGCCTGCTCCTCAAACTCTGCCAATTCTTTTTCCACATCTCTTAAGCGGGTTTTGGAAGCTTCATCATTTTCTTTTTTAAGCGCCTCTTTTTCAATTTTTAATTGCAGTATTTTTCTATCCAGTACATCCAATTCTTCAGGCTTAGAATCAATACTCATCCTTAACGATGATGAAGCCTCATCCATTAAATCTATAGCCTTATCCGGCATATATCTATCGGCTATGTAACGATTAGCCAAAGTTGCTGCGGCAATCAACGCGGCATCAGAAATTCTCACCCCGTGATGAAGTTCAAATTTTTCTTTGATACCTCTTAAAATTGTGATGGTTTCTTCAACATCCGGCTCATCCACATATACCGGTTGAAAACGTCTGGCCAAAGCGGCATCTTTTTCTACGTATTTTTTATATTCACTTAGAGTGGTTGCCCCGACACAGTGTAATTCACCTCTAGCCAAAGCCGGCTTTAAGAGGTTAGAAGCATCCATTGAGCCTTCATTTGCGCCGGCACCAACAATCGTGTGCATTTCATCAATAAATAAGATTATTTGCCCAGCCGCCTCTTCTACCTCTTTTAAGACCGATTTTAACCTTTCTTCAAATTCACCGCGAAACTTTGCACCGGCAATCAATGCGCCCATATCCAGCGCTAATAATCTTTTGTGTTTTAAGCTTTCCGGCACATCGTTATTTATAATGCGCATAGCCAAGCCTTCGACGATTGCTGTTTTACCAACACCCGGTTCACCAATCAGAACCGGATTATTTTTGGTACGACGTGACAGAACCTGGATAGTTCTTCTAATTTCCGTATCTCTGCCGATAACCGGATCAAGTTTTCCCTCTTTTGCACGAGCTGTTAGATCGGTGGTAAATTTTTTTAAGCTTTCAAACGTATCTTCCGAAGTTTCACTGTCTGCTAAGCGCCCTTTACGATAAGCCTGCACGGCCTGATTTAATTTTACCAGACTGACACCCGCTGTTTTTAACAAATCTGATGCTTTATTTCCAGCACTTTGCGCCAAAATCTGCAATAAGCGTTCTAATGTTACATATTTATCATTATTTTTCTCAGCAAAACTTTCTGCTTCCAGCAGTAAACGACTATATTCCTGAGATAATGAACTCTGCACATTTTCCCCGCTAACGGACGGCATTTTACTCATTTCTTCTGAAACATTTGATTTAAGTACTGGCAAATTACCGCCACTTTCGGTAATCAAATTTTCAATAACAGGTTCACTCAAATCCAGCATTGCGGCCAATAAGTGCAACGGCGTTACAAACTGATGTCCTTCTTTAATAGCCAGATCGACGGAATTTTTAATAACTTCCTGAGACTTAACTGTAAATTTTTCCATATTCATCTTTTTTCTCCTTATACTTTTTATGTAGTAAGCGAGAATGGGTAAAATCAAGTCTTCAAGTTGAAAAATTTAATAAGGCATTTGCGCCTGAATAGCACTAATTCCCTCAGGCGTTAATAAAATTACAGCATATAAATCATCCTGATAAATAGATTCAAGTGCCGGATATGAGCGTTTAGCTGTTTTCAAGAAATCATACAAAGATGTGGATATCTCTGAAATTTGTGATTGTCCGTAAAAAAGCGGAGAGATCGCATAAAAATTAAACATTCCTGATGGTATATGACGCACCATAAACGGTGCATTTAACAAATATGAACTTTCTTTTTGATAGCTATCAGTGTAGTAACGTGGTCGCAATGATAACGTTCCGGCAATAACCGGAACAACTCTCTTAGAGTTTTTTGCCTCTAAGCGTGAACTTATGCGCTCAACCAGCTGTTCTTCCGCATTTTTTCCAAAATACCAGACTTTTTGGGCGGAAATATCCATAATCATACTCTGACAAATAATCGCCAGTCCCAAAATATACCCTATATTTTTCTTTATCCCTTTGTTTTGCAGCAATACCGCCAAGGCACCGGCATAAAAGAAATTCAATCCGTAGAAATTAACTCGCGGCATATAAGCCGTTTCTTCCGGTGTTCCGGTTAACCAAGTGCTTAATATTGTTGCTCCCAAGGCCGCCAACCACAAAGTAAGCTTTTTAACATCGCGACAAGAAGTTCCTAAAGCCACCATAATGGTTATTGCCGACAACATTTTCAGTTTTATATTTAAAAAAGGCAATGTGGTGATCAGCTGACTAAAGACCAATTTGAGCATTTGCGGAGTGCGACTTAGCAATTCCGTCATAGAGACCGTCTTTAGGTTATAGTAGTCCGCAACAATAAAATTCAGCCGACCTAATCCCCATAATAAAAGTTTGAAAAGTATCAACGCCACTGCAATCGGCACAATTTTTTTGAGCATCATAACTATTGTTGTCGGTTTTAGTATATAGCGAAAACAAAAGCAGATGATCATCATTTCCATCACGCTGGGATAAACCCCTAACGCAATTAAAAAACAAATTACTGCCGCAATATTTGATACCTTACTGTCATTTTGGCTCAAAATTAATCCACCTGCCACCAATGCCACTGCAGCAAAATTGCCTAAAATATTTATCGGAAAATAGAGCCATCCCAAAACAAATGGTGCCAATAGCGGCATTAAAGCCACGATAATTTGTGAATACTTTTCATCTATCTGCCAATATTTAACTAACAGCAATCCTCCGGCAGCCAATAAACCAAAGGCCACAAATGCATTAAGCAGAGGGAGTATTTGTCCACCGAATAAAATAACATTTAAGATAAATTTTGCATAACGTCCCTCAAACATTCCTGTATTAAGGCTTAATACCTGGGATGTCCCTTTTACCCAATCCCAATCATGATTACCCCAAAAAAATGTTCCCAAATAAAAGAAAAAAGTCAGATTCAGGGCACAAAAAAGTATAAACCATACTTTCAGATTTTGATTGTCCATAAAACGTTTAATCATCTGCACCCTTCTTATTTATTTCAGTTCAGCTTAGCTATTTGATACAGCTTTGTAAAGTGATTTTATAGATTAATACAGCTAAATAGTGGCAAACAAATTTTCCGAACTTTGTTACCTTAAATAAAAGTGCAAATCTTAATAATGTGGCGGAGGGGTTTCTTCCTCTTCCGGCTTAACGGTGCTTTGAGCGTTTCTGATAGCCTCGGTCAAATAGTGATTTTGTTTTTGTAAAAAGGCAATATCCTTACCTTGTTTGATGATAACCTCATTTAAATCTTCAACCATTCGCTCGACATTAGATAAAGCCATTTCTATATCCATCAAACGTTTTTCGGTCTCAGTCATGTAAGCCTCATTAATCTTTTGTTGCAACCATTAATTCTTCTTTGACTTTTGTTAACTCACAAACAGCCTTTTTAATTGCCTCCTCCAATACTCCGGAATCAGTTGTTATTTCTTCCTCTTCTTCAAAAAAGTCTTTTTGAATTTCTGTACCCAGAATATCTTTCAGGCTGCGATTTTTAAATAGTTTTTGAACACCCTCAATAGTATAGCGACGATTATAAAGCAAATCTTTAATGCGTGACAATAATTCAACATCATCCGGGCGATAATAACGACGTGATGATTTCGTTTTCATCGGTTTAATTTGGGTAAATTTGGTTTCCCAAAAACGCAGCACGTGCGGTGCTACCCCAAGTTCTTCCGTTACTTCAGCAATACTTCTAAACGCTGATTTTGATTTATTAACCCCCATATTATCCCTCTTTAATCGATAAAGGACGGTCTAGCACTATTTTCTAGCCGTCCTTTGGAACTTCATTCAAATCAGACTATTATTTATTAACAGCCTTTTTTAAGGTTTGAGACGGACGAAAAGATATAACTGTCCGAGGTGTAATTTCTGCCTCAACACCTGTTTTCGGATTACGACCGATACGTGCATTCTTTTTCTTCAGCCAAAAAGAACCGAATGTTGAAATTTTAACATCGCGTCCGGCTATCAATTCACTCTTAATTTCATCAATCACCATATCCAAAATATCTCCGGCGTCTTTGCGAGATAAACCAATTTCTTCGCAAACGCTTTCTGCAATATCGGCACGAGTAACAGTTGTCATCTTTCACCTTTCCGTAAAAATAAATTTGTTTCCATTTTTTGCTAGCATAATCTCTGATTTGGTACAATTCAATAGCATATCTTCAATTATGCAGATGATTTTTCTTATTAATTAAAATCTTATCAGTAATCCGCCCCAGGTAAATCCTGCACCCATCGCTGGGATAAGAACTAAATTTCCTTTTTTAATGGTTCCCTTTTCAACAGACTCGGAAATTGCCAAAGGAATCGAAGCTGCCGAAGTATTACCATGATGATCGACAGTTACAATCACTTTTTCATCTGAAATATTAAGTTTTTGACCAACACCGGCAATAATTCTGCTGTTAGCCTGATGCGGTAATAGCCAATCTACATCTTCTTCCTTGGCTCCGGCGATCTCTAAAACGGCATGGCTTGCTTCACACATAGCACCAACCGCAAATTTAAATACTTCCTTACCGTTCATCTTAACAAATCCGGCTGTCTTGGTTGCCGATACACCACCGGTTGCATGCAAATGTTCTTCTTGTGTGCCATCTGCGTAAATTTTGGTTGCCAACACACCGGCATCGGCTGATGTTCCCTCACCTTGAGATGCTTGAACAACCACAGCACCGGCACCGTCACCAAACAACACGCAGGTATTTCTGTCTTGCCAATCCACAATTTTAGACAATGTTTCCACACCGATAACGATAGCCGTCTTAATCTGACCCAATCTAATCATATTATCAATCATGGTCATGGCATAAACAAAACCAGAGCAAGCTGCATTCAAATCAAATGCTGGGGTTCCCGGTTTTAAGCCCAGCTTATGTGCTAATATACAAGCTGTTGCCGGCGTTGTATAATCCGGGGTTGCTGTTGCTACCAAAATCATATCGATGTCATCTGCACTAACATTGGCATTTTTCATAGCCATTTGCGCGGCATTAAATGCCAAATCTGATGTTAATTCATTTTCTTCAGCAATATGACGAGAGCGAATCCCTGTGCGGGTACTAATCCATTCATCATTTGTTTCAACCATTTTGGATAAATCGTCATTGGTCAAAACCTTTTGGGGAAGATAATGTCCACAACCGATTACTTTTGTTCTAATACACGTCATAATATGCTTCCTGTGAAATTTCATCTAAATCAATATGTTCCAACTCATGGCGAATAGATTCAACAAAATCTTTAGCCACCAATTGAGCTGCATTTTCAACTGCCACGGAAAAACCTAAGGCATCGGCCCCTCCGTGACTCTTTACGGATAATCCGTTTAAGCCGACCAACATTGCTCCGTTATAAAGGCGCGGATCCAACTTTTTCTTTAATTTTTTAACGGCACCCAACATAAACAGCAAACCAAATTTAGCAAGAAAAGAACTTTTAATGCTGTCTTTAATCATATGCATAATAAGATGACAAGTTCCCTCAACGGATTTAAGGGCAATATTTCCAGAAAAACCGTCAGCCACAATAACATCTGCTTTATTTTTGGGTATTTCGTGCGGTTCAATATAACCGATAAAGTTCAAATTCAAATGGGTATTTTTAATCACATGTGCTGCGATATGAATTTCATTTTTCCCCTTCATTTCTTCAGCACCGATATTCATCAATGCGACTCGAGGATGTTCAATATTTAGGGCACATTTGGCATAAATATTGCCCATGATAGCAAATTCTGCCAGATTAATACCGTCACATTCAGTATTTGCACCAAGGTCCAGCATAACATAGCGCCCATTTTCATGCGGCATAATACTGATAATTGCCGGACGATGAATTTTTTGGATTGTCTTTAAGACCATTTTTGAAATAGCCATTAAGGCACCGGTATTACCGGCGGAAACGACAGCCTGTGCTTTTCCCTGTTTAACGGCATCTATCGCTTGATACATGCTGGTTGCCCGATTACGTATCACATGTGAAGGTTTATCTTCATTGTGTACATACTCATCGGTATGAAAAATCTCACAAGAATCTTTCAATTTAGGAAATTTAACCATTTCAGCTTCAACTTTTTCCTTATCCCCATATATCAAAAAACGAATATCGGGATTCCTGTCATGAGCTAAAGCTAATCCTTCTATTACTACTTTGGGGGAATTATCCCCCCCCATAGCATCAATGGATATGACCAGATTTTTTTTAGACACAAGCCTCTCCATAAAAATACATTAAATACTAGTCTTCAGACTGTTCTTTTGCCTTTTGAGCAACAACTTCTTTACCATCATAGTAACCGCATTTCGGGCATACGTTATGAGGTCTCTTCAATTCGCCGCAATTCGGGCACTCATGATATGCATTCGGTTGCAAAGCATCATGAGAACGACGCATATTTCTGCGAGATTGAGATGTTTTTTTCTTAGGTGTAGCCATTTTCTTTTACTCTTATCTAAAATTATTTGACACAAAGTAACTCCCTATTTTTTGGTCTAGGGGGTTGTTCTCTATGCTTTTATATAAAAAAAATATAAAACGCAAGCATTTTTTTAAGATTTTTCTTATAACCGTTTAATAAAAATTTTAGCTTGTGGTCAGATGAGTGTTAACAAGAGGTTTATTTCTTTAATTTTTCCAATACAGCAAAGGGATTGCTTTTTATCGGAGAATTATCCTCTATGATTTCCGCAAAAGTTTCCCCTTCTTTACGAGGATAATCATCCATCATCAGAGCCAATTGTTCAATGGCAATATCACCTAAATCTATTTTTCCGTCTATTACAATATCCGGCAAATCAAGATTGATATCTTCATCATCAGTGTAAATATCTTCGTATTTTGCAGTCGTATCAAATAAAAGCTTAAATTCTCCCTTATATTCTTTATCAAACGGCTCTAATGATATGACGCTCACCAAACTCAAATTAGCCATGATAACGCCCCAAACATCAAGTTTTCCTTGTTTTTTTTGAAACTTCAAATTTATATCCGCATCAAAACTATTCACAGCCGGAATTTGCAAAATTCCCGCTAAAGTTATCAGCTGTTCTTTATTCGCACTTAATTTATAGGTTTGTTCACCCTGCCCCAGCTCATCAATTTTTAGCGGATAAGAAAATTCCTTTTGCATTCTTTTTTTCCTTATGTTATAGGGTTATATATGTTTTAAATATAATTGTAAGGATTTAGAGATGTCAATACGCAATATTGTTTTTTCGACTCTTGCCGGTGTAATGCTTGTTTCCGGCTGTTCTACCGATTATTTCAATCAAACAGAAGGCAACATGCCACCGCAAAAGGATATTTTGGCAATTCATCGCGGAATGACACAAGATGAAGTCCGTAAAATTATGGGTTCTCCTTCAGTTGTTTCCAGTCTTGATCACAGGTCTTGGATTTATATGAACTCTACTATGAAAAGACTGGCTTTCTTAAGGCCGGAGGAATTGGAGCGTAACGTTGTTGCTGTTGAATTTAACCTTGATGGTAAAGTAGAGAAGGTTGTTCAGTTAACTAAAGCTAACGGTAAAGACGTGGTTATTTCCACAGACTCCACGCCGGTTATGGGAACCGAGGAAGGCTTTATGCAGAAATACTTTGGCGGTGTCGGACAATACTTGCCGATGGAACCAACCAAAGCTAACAATGGTTTATAATTGCAATAGGGCAAAAAAGTTAAAGGCAGGGTTGATTCCCTGCCTTTTATCTTATCCGTATATCGATGGTTTTAGAATATATCCAAACTCTTTCTAACTTCATCGAATTTCTTTAAGACTTCCAACACCCCTTTCATATCTTTCAAAGCGATGGTATTCGGACCGTCAGACAGAGCTTTATCCGGATTTTCATGCGTTTCCATAAATATCGCAGCTACACCAACAGCCACGGCTGCTCTGGCCAATACCGGAGCGAACTCTCTTTGTCCGCCGGATGAACCTCCCATTCCTCCAGGTTGTTGCACGGAGTGCGTTGCATCCATAATAATTGGACAACCGGTATCCGCCGCCATTCTCGGTAAACCGCGCATGTCAGTTACCAGCGTATTATAACCGAAACTTGTTCCTCTTTCGGTCAAGCATACATTATGATTGCCGCTTTCATCACATTTTATAACCAAATTTTTGGCTTCCCATGGTGCTAAAAACTGGCCTTTTTTGATGTTAATAACCTTACCGGTCTTAGCTGCAGCAACCACCAAATCCGTCTGACGACATAGAAATGCCGGAATCTGCAACATATCTACGTGTTTAGCCACTTCAGCGCATTGATAAGCCTCATGAACATCGGTTACTATCGGCAAGTTATTATAAAGTTTTTTGATTTCATCAAAGGTGCGCATCCCTTCTTCCAAACCGACACCGCGTGCGCCATGAATAGACGTTCTGTTAGCTTTATCAAACGAGGCTTTAAAAATATAAGGAATATTCAGTTCCTTGGTTATCTCTATCATGCTGCCTGCAATATCTATAGCGTGTTGACGGCTCTCTATCTGACAAGGCCCGCACAATAACCCAAAAGGCAAATTATTAGCCAGTTTAACCCCATTTACATTGACAACTCTCGGTTCCATAGTATTCCCCTTATAATATTAATACATGTGGTTATTCTAGCTTTATTTCATATACTGTCAATTAGGGATATCAGCTTGTGGATGAGAAATGATATCATTATCTCTCTTTTCTGATTTTTTCATAAGCACCCTCCCAACCCTCGCCGTGAGAAGCATTTTTCACCACACATAAATTTTTGCCTTGCAAAAATTTTTTGCTTATTTCTGAGGGAATAACTTTATCTTTTTCTCCTATATAATTGATTTGATTTATTTTTTTAAAATTTTTCTGATAATCATTCAGGTCAAGTGAATCTTTTAACGGCGGCAAATGATGATACGCTGTCCAATTTTTATGATCCAAATTGCCGGCTATGGTAATTACTTTTTTGATATTTAAATCTGGTTTGGTGACAGCCAACAAACCGGCCACCTGAGCCCCTCCTGAAAAACCGACTAAAATTACCGGATTTTTCCCGGCAATTTTTTTAATTGCCTCATATTCTGCATCGATCACTTCGGCAGAAAAACGAGCCGTTGTCCAATAACGTTCCTCGCAAGCCGAAGTTTTAACATATTGGCAGGGGCGCGCCAAATAAACAACATTTTCATTCATATCGCCAAAGGCTATTTCTCTGATGAGCGTTCCTTTCGGTGTTGGGTCATCAGTCGGCATACCGTGCGCATTAAAAGCATGGCCGTCACCCTCAATATAAATTTTATAAACGGCCTGCGGATTTTGAACCTTTTGCCAACTGGCAACGGTAAATTTACTTCCCGGCATTTCTTTATAACTAAAACTATCGGGTACGGTTATTGCTGTACAACCGCTGATAAATAGCAATAAACTCAAAATTTCAGCAATCTTTTTTTTCATAGACTTATTATATGGCTAAATAAAAAAAAGAAAATATTTTAAATTGTTTTCTAAACAAGCAAAACACCTTACCTTCAATATATCTGGTATTTCAAAACAAAAAAATGGTATTTGGATGAAAGTTTATTTATAAAGATAGAGCTGATGACCGTTTTCCGTTAACCAATCTCTTCCTTTTTGTGCATCTTCTTCCAAAAAATCTACCAGTGCCCAAAAATAGGCAGAATGGTCTTGATGCTTTAAGTGAGAAACCTCATGTGCCACAATATAGCGTATCACAAATTCAGGGGCTAAAGCCAAGCGCCAACTATAATTAATGTTATTTAAGGTTGAACAACTGGCCCATCTTGATTTTGTGTCTTTAATACATATGCTATGAACTCTTTTCCCGATTTTTTCGGCTGTTTCATAAGAACGCTTGGTAAATTCTTCCAAAGCCAGTTTTTTGATAAAATCTTTAACACGCCGATGCAAAAATTCCATACCGCCTGAAACATATAGGATATGATTTTTCTTATCCAGTCTGGTATTACCACGAACATCACTGTGTTCAATCGTATATTCTTTACCAAACAAACTGATTTTGTCGTGATTTTGAAAATTTTTCAACTCAGGTATCTTTCTTAAATTATCTAATACCCAATCCTGATGACTTTCCACAAAAGACACTGCTTTTTTACGTGAACAATACTTCGGTATGGTCAATACAGCCATACGGTCTTTCTTATCTATGCGCAAAGTCAATCTTCTTGAGCGCGCCGAATAAACAATTTTCATATCAAAACCCAAATCGGCATCAATATCAAAGGTCCGGCCACTCAACAATGTAATTTTCATAATCTTCTACCTCAGATTCATTTATTAGTATTCTTCCTTGAAGAGAATTTCCGCTTTGATGAACCGTTGCTGCAAGCCCTGTTTTTAACGGATGCCAATCGGGCAAATCTTTTCCCTCATCTAACAAAACATAAGCACAAGTTTTCGGTAACCAACGCGGTTTCTCTCGAATCGCGGAGATGTTTATATCACGACAATCGTTAACTTTTTGGAAACGACGCGCATAAATTTTACACAAACAGTTGTTTGTATCCAAAAAACGGCAATAAGTATTGGTAAAACATATTTTTCCTTTAATTTCTAATTTGTTTAGGCAACACTTACCGCACCCGTCACACAATAATTCCCACTCTCTTTTGGTCAATTCTTCCAGTTTCTTCTTTTTCCAGAATTCCGGTTCTATGTCATCTAAATTGTCAAATCGGCTTTGCGGATTGTACTCTTCTTCCAGCTCATATTCGGTATCAGACACTACAAATCCTCCCAATCCACAATATGGTCTTCCAATTCCTCCTCTTTTACTTCATCTTCATGAACCACGCGACCTTTAATGGTTGTCTTAATTGTCGATTGTTGATTTTCAAAAAGTTCCCTATAAGCACATGTTTTGGGCATCCAATTGATTTTATCGACATTATCGAGTGAAAGCTTTAAGCAAGTCGGCACCAATTCACACCTTTTATCATAAACGGAACAACACATCTTTTCTTCGTCAAAATAGCGACAGACAACATCTGTATAATAAACGTCACCGCTATCTTCGTCTTCCAGTTTTATTAAGCAACATTTACCGCAACGGCGACAGATATTTTCCCATTCTTCTGGTGTGTATTTTTTCATCTTATCCTCGTTTCTCCGGCATTCTGTCATCCGGCATTAAATCGGTAAAGCGGGCAAACTCACCGTTCCAAAACAGCTTAACCGTTCCGGTGGAGCCATGACGGTGTTTACCGATAATAACTTCACCCAAATTAGCCGTTTCCTTATCTCTGTTTACCCAATCCTCATAACGTTTGGTAAAATGCTCTTCGGTTTCTTGCAAATTACGTTTAGGCTCGGCATTGTGAATGTAGTAGTTTTCTCTGAACACAAACAAAACAATATCGGCATCTTGCTCAATAGAACCGGATTCACGTAAGTCAGACATCAATGGGCGTTTATCATCTCTTGATTCCACACCACGGTTTAATTGTGATAAAGCGATAACCGGTACATTTAATTCTTTGGCTATCATCTTTAATCCGCGTGATATTTTTGACATTTCCTGGACACGGTTACTGTCGGTTTTTCCGTTTCCGGAATCGGAAATCAATTGAATATAGTCGATAATTATCAACCCCAAACCCTTACTTCTTTTTAATCGGCGTGCCCGGTTTAGAATCATATTAACGGTAATTCCCGGAGTATCATCTATGTACAAAGGCAGCTGTTGATATTCGCCTACTGCAGCAGCTATTCTGTTAAACTCGGCCAATTCAATATCACCGGTACGCAGTTTATGTCCCGGTGTATCGGTAATATTGGAAAGCACACGAGCAGCAAGTTGCTCTGCCGACATTTCCAAAGAGAAAACGGCTACACCCTTTTCTTTTAAGTCGATTTTATCTTCATCTCTTAACATACTTGAAGATACATTATAGGCAATATTTAAGGCCAGCGCCGTTTTACCCATGGCCGGACGTCCGGCTAAAATGATCAAATCGGAATTATTCAAACCGCCGATACGATAATCCAAATTGGGAATACCGGTTGATAATCCGGAAACTTTACCTTCTTTCTGGTAAGCTTTATCTATAATAACCAAAGCATCTTTTAGAACTTGACCGAAGTCTTGTAATCCCTTCTGACCATCACCATGCTCAGCAATATTAAATAAACGACGTTCAGCATTTTCAATCTGTTCCATTGTCGTTTCTTCAATATTTTCGCTCATTGCCTCGCTGGCAATATCATAACCGACAGAAATCAATTCACGGCGTAGGTATTTATCATAAACAAACTGCGCATAATACTCAATGTTGGTCAATGGAGAGGCATTTTCGGCCAATTTAACTAAGTAAGATATTCCCCCGACATCGTTTAATGTCCCTTCTTGTTCAAAATAATTTTTTAGGGTTATCACATCAGCCACGTGCCCTTTGGTAATCAAACGCGACATCACCTCATAAATTTTTACGTGAATCGGGTCTGAAAAATGTTCCGGACGCAAAAATTCCGAAATTTTCTCATAAGCTTTATTATTTGCCAAAAGAGCCCCTAAAAGAGCCTGTTCTGCCTCTATATTGCGTGGCAAACGCGTAACGTCCATTTCTTCCATATTAAAAGAATCCTCACTTAATGCTTTTTAGATGTTATGTAACAAAAGTTTTGTTTGTGCACGAAAATCCTCATTTGCTTGTGGATTATGTGGATAAGCTTGCTAAGTCCTTTTAATTTAAGGCAAAGCATGTTACAAATTAACCATTGTGATAACGAAAGGATTAATCATGGCAAAAAAAATTTTAGTTGCGGGGGGCGCCGGTTATATCGGCAGTCATGTACAAAAACAACTTTTAGAAGAAGGATTTGATGTTCTTATATATGATAATTTGTCCAGCGGAGATAAAATAAACATTCTTCCTGACGCGACTTTCATAGAAGGTGATATTCTTGATACGGCATCTTTAAATAAAGCGATGAGTCTTGATATTGATGGTGTTGTTCATTTGGCTGCCAAAAAAGCTGTCGGCGAATCAATGATTCACCCTGAAATTTATGCCGAAAATAATATTATAGGGGCTATTAACATCCTAAACGCCATGTCTAAAAACAATGTTAAGCATATTGTTTTTTCGTCATCAGCGGCGGTTTACGGCATGCCTCAATACACCCCTATTGATGAAAACCATCCGATTAATCCTATCAACTATTATGGTTATACCAAGTTAGCCATTGAGCAAAATATGGCTTGGTATGCCAAACTCGGCAAATTAAATTATGCAGCTCTCAGATACTTCAATGCAGTCGGTTATGCGGCCGATAAATCCATTACAGGAAGAGAACGCAATCCGCAGAATCTTATGCCGATTATCATGGAAGTTGCGACAGGAAAGCGAGAGAAGTTTTCTATTTTCGGTAATGATTACAATACGCCTGACGGAACTTGCGTTCGTGATTATGTTCATGTCACTGATTTGGCCAAAGCCCACACAACAGCCATGCGTAAGCTTATGACCGGTGCGGAATCGTTTGCTCTTAATTTAGGCACAGGAAAAGGAACTAGTGTTAAAGAAATTGTTGATGCCACCGAGAAAGTTATCGGTAAAAAGCTTAATTATAACTATGCTCCGCGTCGTCCAGGGGATCCTGATTTACTGACAGCAAAGAATGATAAGGCTTTTGAAGTTTTGGGATGGTCGCCTCAGTATACAGATCCAGAGGATATTATTCGCACGGTATGGAATTTGGAAATTTAGTTTTAATGGAATAATAAGATGTTAGAAAATTTACAATATTTGTTTACGCACCACGTTGTTTTATCACCGGCTTTAATGTGGACATGTTTCGGTATTGCCGTAGTTGTTCTTTTGTTTTTGGATTTGTTTGTCTTTAATCGCAAAAATGAAGTACCTAGCTTTGCTCATACATTGTGGGTATGCGTTGCCTATATCGGTGCCGGCCTTTTGTTCGGTGTATTTGTGTGGTATGAAGAAGGCAGAGCCAAAGCTATGGAATATTTTACCGGCTTTTTGGTCGAAAAAAGCTTATCCATGGATAACATCTTTGTCATGTCGGTTATTTTTACCAGTATCGGTGTGCCGAGAATTTATCAGCACCGTGTTCTGTTTTGGGGCATATTGGGCGCCATTGTTATGCGTGCTCTTCTTATCGGAATCGGTGATGTCTTGATTTCCAATTTCCATTGGGTACTCTACCTGTTCTCGGCATTTTTAATTTATACCGGAACCAAAATGGCCTTGGAACATAGTGATGATGACGATGAAGAAGCCAGTGAAGAAAAAATCAAAAACAGCCGTATTTATAAAACAGTAGAAAAGTATTTTCCAGTTACGCATGAAATTGACGGCCCGCATTTTATTACCGTCAAAAACGGCAAACACTATATCACACCGTTGCTGTTTGCCTTGATTACAATTGAGATTATGGATGTTATCTTTGCGCTAGACAGTATTCCGGCTATTTTCCTTTTAACTGATGATGTTTTTATTGTTTATACCAGTAACATTTTTGCCATTTTAGGATTGAGAGCCTTGTATTTCTTATTGGAAGCCGCTGTACATCGTTTTATTTATCTCAAATATGCCTTATCAATTGTACTTATTTTCATCGGTGCAAAAATATTCCTGCCCTTCATCGGAATTGAATTACAAACCTGGCATTCGTTGGTTATTACCTTTGCTTTGCTGTTCGGCGGAATTTTCTTTTCCTTATTCAAGGAAAGTCAACAGAAGTAAGGATAGTTCATGCTAAAAGGGTTAAACATTTACAAAGCAACTTATATCTATCTGTCTTTGCCTTTGTTTATCTTTCTTTTGACATGGCTTGATTATGCTTTTTCTTTATTGACTTGTGTGTTATTTTTATCGGGCTTATATCAATTATGGAAGACTTCGGATAAAAATCTGCCGATTATTACCGGAAAAGCATTGTTTTTAGCCGGTATTTCAGCCCTGCTTTGGTGTTTTTTTGCCGGAATCGGTTATTTTTATTATCAATCTTTTGACTATCACTTTCGTAACGCTGTTTTTCGTGATTTGATTGATTATGAGTGGCCGGTGATGTATGATAAAGCCCATACACCGATGGTTTACTATATGGGATTTTGGCTTTTTCCGGCATTAATGACAAAACTGTTTTCCTTTTTATCATTATCTAAAGATACGCTCTTTTTGATTGGTAATATTTGGTTGTTTCTTTATGCAGTTATTGGTGTCTTTTTGATTTTTATGCATATGGTTATTGCTTTTCATCTAAAAAACAATCACCAGTTATTAGCATCTATTTTAATTTTTATCTTATTTTCCGGACTTGATATTATCGGTTACCTGTTCTTTCAAGGCGGTTTTCAACCTTTTGCCTATCACCTAGATTGGTGGGCGGCTTTTATTCAATATTCTTCTTTAACCACCTCTATATTTTGGGTATTTAATCAGTTTATTCCTGCAACATTGGCAATAATGCTTATATATAATGAGCACAATATCAAAACTTTCGGCTATTTGTTGCCGTTTGTTTTGTTCCTAGCCCCCTATCCGGCCATCGGTGTCGGTATCTTTATGATTGCTTATACTCTGCAACAATTTATGCATTCCGATAAAAAGAACTTCATTTTCAATAAGATATTCTCTATTCCCAATATTATCGGAATATTCGGTTTTTTGCCAGTTATTATGCTTTATTTTACAACCAACTCGTCCGGCATAGACCGTTTTTCATTTTTTACCGATTTTATTGATGTATGGTACTTACTGTTATTTATGCTTTTGGAATTTCTGTTATTTGCAGGTATTCTGTTTAAGAGTTATAAAAACAATATTTTCTTCGTAACTGCAATTATTTCTTTGTTTATTTTTCCTCTATTTCGACTAGATCAACAAAATAATTTTTGCATGCGAGCCTCTATGCCGGCTTTAATTATGTTAAGTCTTTTTGTTATTCGTTTCTTGTTTGAGAGCTTTAGAGAAAACAAAAACAAATTTTTAAGAGAAGTTTTGCTGATTTTACTTCTGTTGGGTTCGGCTACGCCGATGATGGAATTTTACAGAGGATTTTATTATACTATTGAGGCCCGCAAAGTTAATCTTGTCAAAGATGATATTCATACCTTAAACCAACCGTATATTCGTATGCCCGAGTTTGGTTATGATGTTAATCATCAGTTTACGGCCCAAAATTATCAAAATGATATTTTCTGGCAGTATCTTGCAAAAAAGCATTGACTTTGCCCTTATTCTGTTTAGTTTTGAGGAGGATATTTTTTATAGAGGAAAATGATGTTAGTTTTATTTATTTTAGCCCTTTTTCTTATTTGTGCTAATGCCTATGCCAATCCGGCCTGTGCCGTTTGTACGGTTGCGGTTGGTGCTTCTTTGGAAATAGCCAGAAGATTAGGCGTTGATGATGGTGTGGTCGCAGTATGGGCCGGTGCCTTTTTGATGCTTTTAGGTTATTGGACCTTAAAATGGATGGATAAAAAAGGATGGCATTTTGCCTATCGTGATTTTATTGTTTTGACCTCATCGGTAGCAATGATTTTATTTATGTATATTTCTCATTTGACATATACGCCAAAAGCCATTTTAGTTTTTTGGCTTGATCCTTTCTTTTTTGCTACCATTTGTGGGGCTTTGGTTTTACATTATTCTTCCGAATTTTATCAATGGATGAAAAGAAAAAATGGTGGGCATGCCCATTTTCCGTTTGAAAAAGTTTTTGTACCGGTTGCTGCTTTAGCTTTGACTTCCTGGTTATTTGCTTATCTTGAGCTTTGCGCACCGGCTATGCCTGATTTAAGTAGTTTATAGTGGAGAAAACAGATGAAAAAAGCTGAAACTGTTAAAGAGTTTGTTGAACGTATTGATGCTTCCAAAAAGGTTAATCCTAAGGATTTATCTTCAGATCAAGATTTAACGATTGCTATCATGAATTTGATTTCAATTGAAGAACATTTAGTATTTTCCGGCGCAAAAACCGGTAAAAACTCGTTTTATGATTTGATTGAGAATGTTCGTGAAACCCGCAAAAAATTAATGCTCAAAATCATCCCGAGTTATGAAGGTGAAGTTTGGTGTATTTCAAAGCATTTATTGGCTTCGTCCATGCGTTTAATGGAGGTCGGTACCAAACAACAGAGTCTGGGCAATAAAGAACAAGCTTATGACTTGTTTAACAAAGCTTATGATTTATATTGTCTGTTTTGGGGCTTAAATATGAATATGCTTAACGTTTCTGATATGAAATGGATTGAAGATAGTGTTGCTGATATTAAAAAAATTAGTGAAAAAATAAATAAAGAAGCACCAATGGTTGCAAACAGCGATACTGTGGCAGAGGTTATTGAAGAGCCTAAGAGCGGTTTTGCTAAGATGAAAGCTTTCGTCAGAAAAGCTGTTGATTGTTGTATTGAGTAGTTTTTATTTTATTACATTAGAGGGGATAAGCGTTTGCTTATCCCCTTTTTTCGTCATTCGCCCCAATTTTCCGGAGCCTTGTACCAGTTGTCCAATAGAGCACCTTCTTCAGGAGAGAAATACCCTTGTTTCATGGCCACCTGCACCAATTCGGCATAATTTGTCAGCGTTACCAGGTTGACATCGGCCTTCTTGAAAGCCTCCACAGCCCTCGGCCAGCCATAGGTCATTGTGGCTACCATTCCCAGCACCTCTGCACCAGTTTCACGTACAGCCTCTACCGCAGCCAAAGATGATGCTCCCGTAGCAACCAAATCTTCGATAATGATAACCTTGTCTCCGGGTTTGAGCTTGTAACCCTCAATCTTCTGCTCATGCGGTTTGGCTTCGGCACGAACATAGGAGAACGGCGTTCCCATGAAATTGGCGACACCAAATCCCCATCCGATAGCTCCGGTGGCGACCCCTACCATGATGACATCTGCGTGAGCATCGTAGGCGTCCCACATGTCATTGACCACCGACTGAAGAGCAGCAACGATGGCATTTGATGCATCAATATCGCCATACGCACTACGATTGTCAAAATAAATCGGTGACTTGATTCCCGATGTAAACGTGAACGACTCTTGAGGATTAGAATTGAACCTGACGGCATCAATCCTCAGCAATTGCTTGGCAATTTCTTTCATAATGTTTAAAATTTAAGTTTTACATAAAAGTGTTAATACACCATAATAGGTTTTGTAACGGTTATCTTATTTTGTTTTTATTTTTTGTCAATTAAAAATTTCGAAGAAATTATTTTGTCTAATATTATATTGACTTAATTTATCAGTTGTGTTACGTTTAGCTAGTTTTGGTTATCTGTGTGAGATTAAAATGGAAAAAGTTTCTATCATAATGCCGCTTTACAATTGCGAAAAATTCTTAAAGCACTCCATACAATCCGTACAAAACCAAACTTATGACAATTGGGAATTGATCATTGTAGATGATGCCTCTACAGATAATTCTCTTGAAGAAGCTCAGCTTTTGGCTGAAAAAGATTCACATATTCATATTCACAGCCTTACACAAAACAAAGGCGTCGGTTATGCTCGCAATGTTGCCATATCCTTTGCCAAAGGTCGCTACTTAGCTTTTTTAGACTCTGATGATTTGTGGGCTAAACATAAATTGGAAAAACAAATAGATTTTATGCAATCTGATGATATCGGTTTATCACACACCGGTTATGCATTTATTGATGAAAAAGGCCAATTACTACCAACGGGCATTATTCACGTTGATCAATCCGTTAATTTGTTGAGATATCTGAAGACCACACAAATCGGGATGTCAACCGTCATGATTGACAGAAAGAAATTTCCGAATATTTCTTTTCCAAGTGACAGACGTTTAAGTGAAGATGCCTCTACTTGGGTTCCTTTATTACGCCAGGGGGAATATTTCCATGGCATGGATGAAGTTCTTATGCTTTATCGTGTTAGAGAAAATCAATTAAGCAGTAACAAGATTAAAATGGCAAAACGCACTTTTCAACGCTATATGAATGAAGACAGCATTCCTTTTTACAAACGTCTCAGTTGCTTTTTTAACTATGCCTATCATGGTGTCGAAAAGCGTGTTACCAATAACAATCTTAATCAAGCGCTGATTTTGGAAAACTTTAATTGCCGCGCTAGGTAAATGTCTTTTAATTTATAATTCTATGACCATACCATCATATGAAAGTTCACAACCTTCCGGTAAGATTTTGCTTATCTCTTCGTAATCAATACGCCACGACAAATGGCTTAAAGCGATTCGTTTTGGCTGAAACTTTTCTTTTATTTCTTTGATTTTACCTAAATCGCTATGCCCGTTGTTTTCTGGAACTTTTCCGTTATTACATTCAATAATCAATAAATCCAATCCGCTTAGAAAATCACCTAAATCATTCGGTAAGGCTTGCCAATCGGTAACATAAGCAAAGTTTTTATATCTGAATGCCGAAGAATTAAGATGATGGTGGGGAAATACCGTTGTTTCAAATTCTAAACCGCAAACGACAAATTTTCCCTTATTGGGAATAACTCGCCAAATCAAATCCTCCGCCTCAGGGTCAACTTCTGCACTTTCTTTAAACAAATAACCGAAGTTTTCTTTTAAACCAGCCATTGTTCCTTCATTTGCATATATATCAATATGATGATTTAATATCTTCGTTGCTCTAGATAAATCCGGAATTCCGCCAATGTGGTCATAATGAGCATGGGTAATAAATACTGCGTCAATATTTTTGATATTATTGCGATTGATTTGCATCCGTAATTCAGGCCCGGCATCAATCAAAATCGATTTACCGTCTTCTTCCAAAAATATTGATGCCCTACTCCGCTCATTTTTCGGATTTTGCGGATTAACATCCTTCCAGGTATTAAATATCATCGGCAGACCAAATGCCGACCCCGAACCTAAAACCGTTATTTTCATTTCTACATTCTCCCTTGCTTTTTTTTCATTATAGAACCTATTTTTTTATTTTCCATAATATTTTAGCTTGACATTTGTCTTTTTACTGTTAACCTAAAATTGTTCTTGGAGCTTGCAGGGCTTATAAGCTCGGAACGAAAATATAAACTGAGCCGGTTTAATGAATTGAGAGATTTTCAAATTTGTTAGCGGCTCCTATGAAGGAGTTTTTTTATGTCTGATTTTAAATATACTCACGGACTTGCCATTATGCGGGCACAACCTTTTCATATTGGTCATCAAAAGCTCATTGATCAAATGCTTAAGGATTGTGAACGTGTTACTGTTGCCCTCGGTTCCATTCAGGAACAAGGAACAGCGCGTAATCCGTTAAATTACACCGCCAGAAAAAAGATGATCCAAAACATTTACCGCAATAAACCGGAATATGATCGGCTGAAAATCATCGGTCTGTTTGACATCAATAATCCGGCTGAATGGGGCGAATTTGTACTCGATTTCATGAAGGAAAGTTTTCCCGATTTGCCGTTGCCTGATGTTTATTATGCCGGTTCAGCATATGATGCTCACTGGTTTAAGGATTGCTTTAAGCACATTGAACTGGTTGACAGAACAGATCCTAATTTTCCGTTTGTTACGGGAACAATGGTGCGTGATATGATAAAATTCGGAGATGTGCGTTGGAAAAATTTCATCGCCCCGGAAAATTATCATATTATTGAAGAATATTTTAGTAAAAAGAAAGGTATCATATAGATATCTTAACAGCCTGTGTCTTTCGCAGGGCTTATGAAAGACAGGCCTTATTTTAACCCGATAAGCCAAGAAAGGGATATGAACATGAATAAGAATATATTAGTTCGCATAGATTTTCAAAACGATTTTATACACCCTCATGGTGCACTGACCATCAGCAATCCGGATCTGATAGAAAAAAATCAGCAATTTGCCGATAGTCTTTTTAACAATTGTTTTGATAAAATCATTGAAACATACGATACACATTTTACCGAAACCTACCCGAATACTTTTGAAGCTGAAAACTATCCGCCGCATTGTATTTTCGGTACTTGGGGTTGGCAACAGGCCGCACCGTTTAAGCTAGATTTAGAAATAACTAAAATATATAAATCTACCACCAACCTGTGGAATGAGGTCAAAAATTATAGAGAATTAAGCGCTGATTGGCAAAATACAAATGTCTATCTATGTGGACTGTTGAGCGATGTTTGCGTTCAAAAAGCTATGAATGGTTTCTTAAAGCGGGGAGCCAATGTTATCGTTTTAGATGATTTGTGCCAAGGTATCAAAAAGCAAATCAGCGATATTTTACAAGAAGAGCCTTATCGTCCGTTTATTGAACAGGGCAAACTTAAAAGCATCACTACAGCACAATTTTTCCGTTGTGCCCTGTTACAGAAAAAAATTCAACATAACCTTGTTAATCAAAGCCTAGGAGAATAACTATGACCAAACGTATTAATACCAGACCGAATATTTTAAGCACCGGTACACCGCTGTTTTGTGATTTATATCATTTGACCATGGCCCAAGCTTGGTTTTTAGATGGTAAGGCAGAAGAAACAAAAACTTCGGAAGCTTTCTTTCGCAAATGCCCGTTTGGAGGAAGTTATTTACTGACCGCCGGTTTGGCAGAGTTTGTACAATGGCTTGATAATTGGCATTGTACCGCTGATGATATTAATTATCTACGTAGCGAAAAAAATGCCGATGGCACCCCTCGTTTTGATGATCGTTTCTTAAAGTTTTTGGAAGGTCAGAAGCTACAACTCAGCATTAATGCTGTGCCCGAAGGAGAACTGGTCTTTCCGAATGAACCGATTTATTCGGTTACCGGTCCTTGTTGGCAGGTAGATTTGGTAGAGGCGGCATTACTTAATATCTTTAACGGACAGAGCCTTGTTGCCACCAAAGCCGCGCGTATGGTTCATGCCGGTTCACTAGACGGCAAAGAACGTCCTTTATTGGAATTCGGTTTGAGACGCGGACATGAACTCGGCGGCTTTTCGGAAACACGTGCGGCATTTATCGGTGGCGCCTGTGGTACTTCTAACACTGCCGCGGCCAAACATTACGGCATTCCGGATTCAGGAACCATGGCTCATTCTTACGTTATGAGTTACGAAAAAGAAATTGATGCCTTTAAGGCCTTTATGCGTGCCAATCCGGGCAATACCACCCTTTTGGTTGATACCTATGATACCCGCGAAGGTATTAAAAATGCCATCCGTGCCACCAAAGAAACCGGCCTGCCTTTAATGGGTATGCGGGTTGATTCCGGCGACTTAGCCTATTGGGCTAAAGAAGCGCGGCGCATGATTGATGAAGAAGGTGATAATCCGTTGTTTAGAAACGTTAAATTGGTAGCCTCTAATGACCTTGATGAATACCTGATTGAAAACCTGCTTGTTGTACAAAAAGCTCCTTATGATATTTTAGCTGCCGGCACTAAATTGGTTACCGCTTATGATACTCCTGCCCTTGGCGGTGTATTTAAAACTAAGCAGTACATGAACAGGCCATGCATCAAAATTGCTGAAGGCAAGACCACTGTTCCTGGGGCAACTAATGTAGTACGTATTGTTCGCAATGGTATGTATGAAGGCGATATCATTTGCCAAGCGCAAGATGTTGATAAATTGGTCAAACATGACGTGCTTTGCAAAAATATCACCTCTTATACCGTCAACAGCCTCAACGGTACGCATGTCGCCTTTAACAAAGGCGAAGAAGCTTATACACTTCTGCAGCCGATTATGAAAAATGGAACGTTTGTACAGATACCGGAATTTGATTTACACAAGTTACAGCAACGCGCCAAAAACAATCTGGCAAAGCTTGATGATGCTTATAAGCGGTTGGCTAATCCTCATCTTTACGGTGTGGGTATGGAAACAAACTTGTTTAACTTACAACAAAATTTGATTAAAGAACGTTTGGGGAGATAACACATGGAAAAAACTTGGAATACATTAAAACAAGGGCTTAAAAATTATTGCACTCAAAATGGATTTACTCAGGTTATTCTCGGTTTATCCGGAGGTATGGATTCAGCTTTGACTGCTGTATTAGCTGCAGATACTCTGGGTGGCAAAAATGTTAATGCTCTCATGATGAAAACAAAATATACATCTGATTTGAGTCTTAAAATTGCCAGGGAAATTGCTGAATTAAACGGATTGAACTACCAAGAACTTGATATTGAACCAATTGTAGAACGGGAAGTTTCTTTCTTAAAAGAAGCTTTTGGAGGAACGATTAAAGGTATTGTCATTGAAAATTTGCAAGCGCGTATTCGCGGACAGATTTTGATGGCCTATTCCAATCAAAACGGCGGTTTGGTTCTTGCCTGCGGTAATAAATCTGAGATTTTGACCGGCTATTGTACACTTTATGGTGATACCTGCGGCGGACTAGCACCTCTCGGTAATATCTATAAAACAACGATTTTTGAACTCGGTAAATGGCGTAATACTTTAAACTATGTTTTGCCGGAAGAAGTCATCTCGCGTGCACCGTCTGCGGAACTTGCCGAAGGGCAAAAGGATGAAAATTCCTTACCCCCCTACCCGGTTTTAGATGCCATCCTCAAATTGCTTTATGACGAACATAAATTCGTGGATGATGTTATTGCTATGGGATTTGACAGACAAACCGTTATAAGTGTTGCTGTTAAACTTCATCTTTCTGAATTTAAACGCAAGCAAATGGCTGATGCAATCTAAATCTAGGATTGATACTGTGCGGCTATCCTTTAGCCGCACATCTTTTTAGGCTTTTCATAAAATATATTGACATTTCCCATATTTTTATTATAGTTTATCTCGTATGTTTAATTAGTTGAGGTAAAAAATAAAAATTAAGACATGAGTCCTGTATATAGTTATGTTATCAACTTGTTGTTGGTATTGTTTTTAGTTTTTTGTAATGCGTTCTTTGTTATTTCAGAGTTTTCTATTGTTAAAATCCGTCGCACTAAATTGGAAGAGTTAGCTCATTCCGGTAACAAGCGGGCCAAAATTGCTTTGCACATTAATGAGCATCTTAATACATATTTGAGTGCCACCCAGTTGGGCGTTACTTTAGCTTCCCTTGGTTTAGGTTGGCTTGGTGAACCGGCTGTATCACGCTTATTGGAAGATTTGTTCGGTGGCTTTTTTGCAGATAATCACGTTTTATTGCACTCTCTTTCTTTTGGTATAGCTTTTACTTTTATTACTCTTTTACATGTTGTTCTCGGTGAATTGGTGCCGAAGTCTATGGCTATTCAAGATACCGAACGTTACGCCATGTTTGTGGCTTTACCTCTCTATTCTTTTGATAAGGTGTGCCGACCGATTATTTGGTGTTTTGATCACGTTTCAATTTGGATCTTAAAATTGATGGGTATTCAGCAAACTGATGAAACCGAAGATGCTCACTCCGAAGAAGAAATCAAACTGATTATTGATGCTTCGCAAAAAGGTGGCGTGATTGATGATACTGAAAGCGAAATTATCCAAAATGCTATTTGTTTTTCGGAAATTTTTGCTCATGAAATTATGATTCCCAGACAGGATATGGTTTGTATCTATCAAAACAGCAGTTTTAATGAAGTTATGGAACTTGTTAAACAAAATAAACATACGCGTTTTCCATTATGTGCAAATGATAAAGACCAGATTTTGGGTATGATTCACATTCGTGATTTGCTGGAATGCAAAAATACGCAACATAAAGACATCCTAAATCGTATCTGTCGTAAGATTTTATTTGTGCCTGAAAATAAATCTATTTCTGCTATTTTGCATGAAATGATGAAAAAGCGTATTCATTTGGCTATCGTTGTCGATGAGTATGGCGGGACAGCCGGTCTCTTATCTATGGAAGATATTTTGGAAGAACTGGTTGGTGAAATTCGTGATGAGCATGATGAAGTTCCTGAAGAACCGGTTCAAAAAATCAATGATAAGGTATTTGAATTTGATGGTGTTTACTTATTAGAAGATGCCTGTGATGTTCTTGGCATTCCTTATGTTGAGCACGAAGAAAGTACCATGGGCGGATATATCTTTAATCTTTTGGGTAGAGAACCTAAAGTCGGAGATATGGCAGAAGATGACTACTGCTTGTATGAAGTCTTAAAAGTGGATAATATGCGTATTACACGTGTCAAGACTACAATTAAAGATAAACCGCTAAAAGATGATGATGAAGAGTAAAAAGAAACCTGCCGATTTAGGCAGGTTCTTTTCTAGTTGAAATTTCTTTTAATTATTCCTTACTCTGATTCTCTTCAGTTTCAGAAACTTCACTGTTTTCCTCAGAAGTTTCTTGTTTTTCTTCAGAATTTTCTTCTTGTGATTCATTTTTACTTATTTCTGACATATAAAGTATGTAGGAATTTCCTCCTGGCATAATGGTCATGCTAAAACTTCCATCATCCTTGATATCAATATTATTGCATTGTCCCATTACATATTTTGATACATCAGATAAATCTGCCTCCTGAGTACCCGTAAGTTTGATACTCTTTACTAAAATATTATCTGTATCCACTCTAAAATTGATACGAATACGTGCAATAGATTTAACCGGTAACGAGGCTTTATAAGTATTTGTACCGGCTATATTTTTAACTTTCACACTAGATTCTTCCGTGAAATTCTCATCCATACTCTGGGTATAATAAATTTGGTATTCAAAATCTTTTTCTGTTGTTGTTTCAAATATCAAATTTACATTTTGAGGTTTTTCTTCTATTGATGAATACTTTTTAAATTCTGTTTTTCCTTGTACATCAGACAAGTTAGATTTATTCATTTCATAAAAAGAATATCCCAAAATCAGTCCGGCTACCAATAAAATGATAATGCCAACAATAAGTTGCTTTTTATCAATCTTTTTATTTTCTTCTATTTTCTTCTTTGCCATCTTATTACTCCTTAATTATTAAACTAAACGACTTTGCTTAATTGAAGCTTTTACAAATTCCACAAACAACGGATGCGGTGCAAAAGGTTTAGATTTCAATTCCGGGTGGAATTGAACACCGATAAACCATGGATGATCCGGACGTTCTATAATTTCCGGCAATTTTCCATCCGGCGATGTACCGGAAATGAGCATTCCGCCTTGTGCTAATTGACTTTTATATTTGATGTTTACTTCATAACGATGACGGTGACGTTCGGATATATGTGTTGTTCCGTAAACTTCGGCAGCTTTGCTCCCCTCTTTTAATACGGCCTCATATGCACCTAAACGCATTGTTCCACCCAAATCACCATCTTTATGACGTATTTGTTTGGCGCCATCTTTATCCCATTCCGTCATTAAGCCGATAACTGCTTCGCAATTTTCATCCAATTCGGTGGTATTGGCGTTTTTAATTCCCAAAACATTACGCATTGTTTCAATGACAGCCATTTGCATACCAAAGCAAATTCCTAAGAACGGAATTTTATGTTCACGTGCATATTTAACCGCGGCAATTTTTCCGGCGGTTCCTCTTAATCCAAATCCACCGGGAACAAGTATACCGCTGACATCGGATAAAATATCATCAACGTCACCTTTTTCAACATCTTCGGCATCTACCCATTTAATTTTAACCTTATATTTATTAGCTATTCCGCCATGCGTTAAAGCTTCACCCAAAGATTTGTATGCTTCCAAAAGTTTAACATATTTTCCGACAACAGCAATACGAACTTCACCTTCAGGTGCTTTTACTGTTTCAACAATCTTTTCCCAACGACTTAAATCAGCCTCTGGACAAGGCAATCCGAAATACCGGCATACCGCTTTATCCATGCCTTCTTTTGAATAAGACAACGGAACTTGATAAATATTGCTAACATCCAATGCCGCTATCACATTTTCTTCTTTGATATTGCAGAATAAAGCTATTTTTCTTCTTTCATTTTCCGGAATTGGCATTTGTGAACGGCAGAGCAACATATCCGGTTGAATACCATATTCTTGTAATTTTTTAACCGAGTGCTGTGTCGGTTTTGTTTTTAATTCCCCTGCGGTAGGAATATATGGTAATAAGGTCAGATGCACGAACATTGTGCGTTCACGTCCTAAATCATATGCCAACTGACGAATAGCTTCCAAATAGGGTTGTCCTTCAATATCGCCAACAGTTCCACCGATTTCACATAAAACAAAATCTTCATCTTCCAAGTCGCTAACGATAAAATTTTGAATCTCGTTAGTTACATGTGGAATAACCTGAATGGTTGATCCCAAATAATCACCATGGCGTTCTTTGTCTATGACCTTTTGATAAATTTTACCAGTTGTTGTGCTATCACTTCTTTTGGCAGCTACACCTGAAAAACGCTCATAGTGTCCTAAATCCAAATCAGCTTCCGTTCCGTCATCGGTTACAAAAACCTCACCATGCTGAAACGGACTCATTGTTCCCGGATCAACATTTAAATACGGATCTAATTTTCTTAAACGAACCTTGAAACCGCGACTTTGTAGAATTGCAGCCAAAGAGGCTGATGCTAGTCCTTTTCCTAAAGAAGATACCACACCACCTGTTATAAAAATAAATTTCGTTTTAGGATTTAGTTCAGACATTTTTCTATCCTTCTTCTCTTTTTGTTAAAGTGAAAAAGGCACCTCCTTAAATAGGTGCCTTATTTATTAAATTAAAACTTTCATTGCTCTATTCCGCTGTCGGAGTTGTTTCCGTTTCAGTCGGTGCAGCAACTGGCTCTTCTGCCTGCGCTGGATTAGTCTCTGCAGGAGCGCCTTCTGTTGTTTCTGTAAGAGGCTCTCCCTCGGAAGTAGCACTCTCTGCCGGAGCTTCTTCTGCGGTTGCATCAGGTACACTCGGAACAGCCGGAGCTGCTTGTGTTAAAGGTTGTTCAACTTCGGTAATTGATTCAACCTTTCTGGTTTCACCTTTATAATACAAGGATAAGGCAATTGATGTTATAAAAAATATTGTTGCCAAAATTGCCGTTGTACGGGTTAAAAGATTGCCTTTACCACGTGCGGACAAAAAACTGTCTGCGCCGTTTCCACCACCCAATCCGCTCAAAGCATTTCCGGAATTACGTTGCATTAAAATTAATGTTACCAACAAGATGGCAACCATCAAATGAATAACTAACAATACTGATCCCATTTTCTTTTTTCCTTATTTTCTATTGTTGACTTGATGCAATGATTGCTGCGAAATCAGCTACTTTCAAACTGGCGCCGCCGATAAGACCACCGTCTACATCAGGCAAAGCCAAAAGTTCTTTTGCATTAGAAGGTTTCATACTACCGCCGTACAAAATGCGTATTTTATTGGCATTAGCGCGACCGAGTTTTTTAGATATAACTTTTCTAATTGCAGCATGAACTTCTTCAACTTCTGCAGTTGTCGGTGTTCTACCGGTTCCGATAGCCCAAACCGGTTCATAAGCAATAACGGTATTTTGTGCTGTTGATATTGCCGGAACAGAACCCATAATTTGTTTGGTGCATACATTGATAGTTTGCTTGGCATCACGCTCGGCTTCCGTTTCACCGATACAAATAATAACCTTTAACCCGGCATTAATTGCCGCTTCAGCTTTCTTGGCAATCAATTCATCTGTTTCGTGATGATTAGTACGACGTTCAGAGTGTCCGACAATAACATATTGACACCCTAAATCTTTTAACATAACCGGGCTAACATCACCGGTATGTGCGCCTTTCTCGGCAAAATGACAATCTTGAGCGCCTAACATTACTCTTGAGCCTTTAACACTCTTTTTAGCCGAAGTTAATAATGTAAAAGGCGGACAAATTAAAACTTCACAATCTCTGCGCCCCGTTTTCTTAAACGACTCTGCTACTCCTTTTGCCAAAGCAATACCATCTTCCAATAAACCGTTCATTTTCCAGTTGCCGGCAATTAAAGTTTTTCTGACCATTTCATCTTCCTTACAAAAATTATAACTTCTCTTTTTTTAACACAGGCATTTTTATTTTCCATACAAAAATAAAGTTGTTTACAAAAAAAATCATAAAAAAGTTTTGTACATATTTAATATTGCGATTGCATAAATTTTTTTGCCTTATATAATGGGCGGCAATCAGATTATTTTGGGGATGGAAAATATGATAACTAAATTAGCAAAAGCAAAAGACAACTGGTTTTTTAAAATTCTTTCGGCGGCTGTTGCTGTCAGCTTTATTTCATTGTTCGGTGTTACCGGTTATATTACAACAGCCAGCCAAAACAGGTCTGTTGTAAAAGTCGGCAAAAAAGAGATTACGCAAAGTGAATTTTCTTATCGTTTGCAGAAAGAAACAAATGCTCTTAAGAATCTCGCCGGTGATGATTTTGAATTAACTGAAGAAATGCAAACTTCTCTTACCGAGGATGTTTTAAAACAAATCATCAATGACAGTGTATTAGATTTGACAATGCAAAAATATGACATTCATTTTCCGAAAGCTTTTGTACAACAGATTATTTTCCGTCAGCCGGAATTTATAAATCCGCTTAACAACCAATTTCATCCCGACTTGTTTAAGCGTTATCTTGCCGCTGCCGGTATCAGTGAAGAAGAGTATGTTGCCACCGTTCAGCGGACATTGGCGCGTAAGATGCTTATTTCTGATATGATTGAAACATTTGCCGTTCCGTCAGTTTTGGTTTCTGCCATTCATAAAATGGATAATCAACGCAAATCTTTCAAATATGCCGTCATTACGCCTGATAATATGAAGATTGAACGTCAAATCAGTGATGAAGAAATCAGTCAGTACTTTGAAGATTTCGGTGATAATTTTATGGTTCCGGAAGTTCGTGAAGCCAAAGTTCTTTTTGTTCCTAACGAGCTCATTATTAATAAATATGTTGCCAATGATGACTTGGCCCAAGATTATTTCAAACAACATCAAAAAGAACTCAATCAGCCGGAGAAGAGAGAGCTTCAGCAGATGGTGTTTATGGATAAAGAAACTGCCGAAAAAGCCTTTGCTACTCTTCAGGAAGGAACGGAATTTGACAAAGTTGCCGCAGATTATAAAGCAGAAAATGCTAATGAGCCGAGTTTGGGTGTTGTTGCTCAAGATGAATTGGCAGAAGACTTAGCTGATACTGCTTTTGAGTTGGCGGATGGTGAAGCAAAAGTTCTTCCTGTTGCAGACACCTGGCAGGTTATTCGCGTTAAAGAAATTATTCCAGCCAAAGAGGCTGTTTTTGAAGAAGTCAAAGATAAAATTATTGAAGAACTTGCCAATGAAAATATGTACGATGCTCTCCGTGATGCTCGGGCTGAAATTGATGATGCCGTCAACGGAGGAAAGAGTTTGGATGAAGTTGCCGAATTGTTTGGTCTGCAAACATTTACCGTTAATAACATCAAAGAAGAAACTTTGGTCAGCGACGTTCCAGATCAAGCCAAAGATTTGACCAACTCTCTTGATTTTAACGAATTAGTTTTCTCTTACGGTTTGGATGAAATTACTTCTGCCGAAGAATTTGATAACGGTATTGCCACGGTACAAATCACCAACATCATTGATGCTCATATGCCGGAAATTGAAGATGTCCGTGAAGATATTATCTCATTGTGGACCGTTCAAGAGAAAGATGCTTTGGCCAAAGAAACCGCTGACAGTATAGTCGCAGATGCTGATGATGGCAGTGAGTTAACAACCGTGGTTAAAGCTCGCAATTTGGAGGCTTTCCGTTCTGCACCGATTAGTCGTAATGAAACTATTGCTGATTTAAACAAATCAGAGATTCAAGAATTATTCGCTTTGGATGATGGAGCCGTTAAGATGTTTGAACACAGCGGTAACAAATACATTATCGTTACTCCGTTTGAAACGGTTAACTACGATGAACCTCTGACAGATGAAAAATTGAAAACTATTCAAGACAGTGCCTCAATCAGTCTGTTTAAGGATATGAGCCAAGCCGCTTTGGACAATTATGCCAAAGACTTTAAGATTAAAGTTGATTATAAGCAATTAGGATTTGCCGAATAATGAAGATTGTTTTTATGGGCACACCAGATTTCGCGGTGCCGGTTTTACAAAAACTGATTGATAAGCACGAGGTGGTTGCGGTTTACACGCGTGCGCCCAAAGAAAGCGGTCGCGGTAATAAGCTCAACAAAACACCGGTGCACCTGTTGGCAGAGGCTCACAATATCCCCGTGCATACACCTAAAAGCCTAAAAGGTGAAGAAGAGCAAGCCATTATGCGCGCTTATCAGGCAGATTTAGGGATTGTTGCCGCCTATGGCTTGTTGTTACCGCAGGCAGTTTTGGATATTTTCCCTAAAGGTTGCATAAACGTTCATGCTTCGCTGTTACCACGTTGGCGCGGTGCCGCACCCATTCAACGTGCGGTCGAAGCTGGCGATAAAGAAAGCGGCATTTCTATTATGCAAGTGGTTTTAGCGCTTGATGCCGGTGATGTATTGGCTCAAGAATCGACCCCGATTACCGATAAAACAACCGGTGGTGATTTGCATGATGCCTTAGCCGGTATCGGTGCGGATTTGCTTTGCAAAACTTTGACTGATTTGGATAATATCACCCCTGTTAAGCAAGATGAATCCCTTGTCACCTATGCCGAAAAGCTTGATAAGGCCGAATGTTTGATAGATTTTAACCTACCGGCAGAAAAGCTTGCGGCAAAAATCCGTGCGTTTAATCCCTATCCTGCCATGTATTTTATTTATAACGGTGAGCGTTTTAAGGTTTATGAGGTTGAAGTTTGCGAGATGCACGGCCATGCCGGTGAGATTTTAGAAGGCGAAAAAGAATTGATTATCGCCGCCGCCAATAAGGCGCTTAAAATCACCCGTATCCAACGCGAAGGCAAACAACAAATGGCTGTTGCTGATTTGTTGCGCGGATTTAGTTTTGATAAAAGTACCAAAATCTAATATTTTAAACACCTTCCGCCCTATTTTTTGCTTGATTATATAAAAATCTCAGTTATACTTGCCCACAAACTTTATTGGTATAATCCGCGGATATGGTGGAATTGGTAGACACGCTGGATTTAGGTTCCAGTGGCGCAAGCTGTAAGAGTTCGAGTCTCTTTATCCGCACCATCTCGTTTTGAGGTGGATTTTTTTGAAGAGATGAAACAAATGAATATTAAAGAAACAAAATCAGAAGGCTTAAGCCGTGAATATAACGTAACCATCAGCGCAAAAGATTTTGACGCCGCTGTTGAGAAAAAATTACATGAAATTTCTAAAAATGTTGCCATGGCCGGTTTCAGAGCCGGTAAAGTACCTTTTGCCATGATTGAAAAGAAGTACAAAGGCAATGCTATGAGCGAAGCTTTGGATGATATGCTCCGTGATGGTGTTAATGACTTGCTCAAAGAAAAAGATTTACGTCCGGTTTTCACTCCTGATGTTGATTTGAAAAAGTTTGAAGAAGGTAAAGATATTGAATTTACCGTTGCTATGGAAATCTTGCCGGAAATTGCTCTTAAAGATTTCTCTTCTATCAAAATTGAAAAAGTTATGGCAGATGTTCCGGAAGATGAAATTAGCAAAGCTCTTAACTATATGGCAGAAAGTCGCCGCGACTCGGTTAAGGTTGAAGAAGACCGCGCTACCGCTAAAGGTGATATTGCCGTTATCGATTTTGTTGGTTCTATCGATGGTGTTGAATTCCCGGGCGGTAAAGGTGAAGCTTATCCTTTGGAAATCGGTTCAAACTCTTTCATCCCAGGTTATGAAGATCAACTTATCGGCAAAAAAGCCGGCGAAGTTGTTAATGTTAAAGCCACTTTCCCGGAAAATTACCATGCTAAAGATTTAGCCGGTAAAGAAGCTTTGTTTGTGACCACCATCAAAGAAATCCGCACCATCAAAAAGGCCGAAATCAATGATGAATTCGCTAAATCCATGGGCAAAGACAATTTGGATGCCTTAAAAGAAGAAGTAAAGAAACATATCGCTCAAGATTATGAAGCCGCATCCAAGATGAAGATGAAACGCTCTTTGCTGGATGAATTAGATAAGACTTACAAGTTTGACGTTCCACAAAAGTTGGTAGATATGGAATATGATTCCATCGTTAAACAATATGAAGCTGCTAAGAAAAACAATCAGCTTGATGAAGAAGAAAAGAACAAAAAAGAAGAAGATTTGCTCAAAGAATATAAGCAAATTGCCGTTCGTCGCGTTAAGCTCGGCTTGTTGTTGGCTGAAGTTGGTAAAGATGCCAAAATTGAAGTTACACAAGAAGATATTAACAAAGCTATCATGATGGAAGCTCAACGCTATCCGATGCAAGCAAAAGCCATCTTTGATTTCTATTTGAAAAACAAAGAAGCTATTGAACGCTTACGTACTCAAGTTTATGAAGAAAAAGTAATGGATTATGTTCTTTCTAAGATTGAAACCAAAGAAAAGAAAGTATCCGTTGAAGAACTCTATAACTTTGACGAAAAAGTCGCCTAGGTCGATTAGGCTCGACACCCCTTACTTGGGATTTCTCTTGGGGTATAGGTATACTCTATTGCCGCCGGCAGTAATATAAATTAAAAGTTCTTAAAGTCACTAACGATTTTAAGAACTTTTTTTTGTTGCAAAAACAAATTATCTTTGTTATTTTGGCGGCAGTTTTAATTTTAGCAGGAAAGAATTATGTGGGTTGTCGGCTTAGATATTTTAATGGACGCCTTATTTGAAACGTTATCTCTGTTTCCGTATCTCTATTTAACCTATTTATTGATGGAATATTTGGAACACAAGATGAATCGTCGCAGTTCCATTTATATCCGCAAGGCCAAACAATACGGCCCTATCGTCGGTGGTTTGCTCGGTCTTATTCCGCAATGCGGTTTTTCTATTGCCGCAGCTAATCTTTATGCCACCGGTTTAATCACCCTCGGCGCCTTAATGGCCGTTTTTCTGTCCACTTCCGATGAGATGGTTCCTTTGCTCATCACCGGCGGTGTCAGTTCCGGCATCATCATCCAAATTTTATGTATTAAGGCAACCTTTGGTATCGTCGCCGGTATCTTGCTAGATAACTTCTTACCCGATAAATTTATCAAACGCAAAAATGATTTAGATATTGAAGCCTTTTGTAAGCGCGAAAAATGTCAATGTGATGATAAAGAAAATATCTGGAAATCGGCCTTCAAACATACGGAAAAAATCAGTTTATTTATCTTTTTCTTCTCGTTGATTGTTAATGCGGCATTTATGTTCGGCGGCAAAGAAACAATCAATGACGCCCTCACCACTATGCCGATATTAAGTAAATTTATTGCCGCCTTAGTCGGCCTTATTCCGAGCTGTTATCCGTCCGTTCTTCTCACCCAACTTTATTTGGCTCATACCATCAGCCTCGGTACCATGATTGCCGGCACCCTTTCCAACGCCGGTTTAGGTTTCTTGGTCTTGTATCGGGTTAATGCCAATAAAGATGAAAACGTACGCATCCTGGCTCTATTATACGTTCTTGGTGTTACATTCGGTATTGTATCGGAATTTTTGTTTTAATTTTCCCGATAATTCTCGCGTAATATTTTGATTTCTTCGGCATAACCCGGATTTTCGTTCGGTGTTTCCAAGTTAATCGGTATGCCTTTTAATGCCGGATGATTGATAAAGCGGATAATGCCTTCCAATCCCAAGCTTCCCTCACCTATTTTTTCGTGTCTGTCTTTATGCGAATTAAATTCGGTCATACTGTCATTTAAGTGAATGGCATGCAATCTGTTTAGACCGATAACTTTATCAAAACGCGCTAACACCTCATCAAGTTTATTGATAATATCGTACCCGGCCGAATAAACATGACAGGTATCCAAACAAACACCCAACTTTTCCGGAGCATTGATTTTGGTATGTGCAATAATTTCCGCCAATTCTTCAAAAGTTGAACCGACTTCGCTTCCCTTGCCGGACATAGTTTCCAAAAGCACGGTTGTATTTTTGGCTTCCGGCATCACCTCATCTAAAATCTCAACAATTTGCGGAATAGCCACTTCCGTTCCCTGCCCCACGTGCGAGCCGGGATGAAAATTATACAGATTGCCGGGAATATTTTCCATCCGTCGTAAATCATCAGCAAAAACCTGACGGGCAAAATCACGGGTATTTTCGTCTTTAGAGCACGGATTAAGCGTGTACGGCGCATGGGCTAAGATTTTACCGAACTTATTTTCCTCGGCCAATTTAAGGAACTCTTTGACGTCTTTGGGATCAATATCTTTTGCGGCACCACCGCGCGGATTTCTCAAAAAGAATTGGAAAGTATTGGCCTTTAATTTTATGGCCGTTTCCCCCATAGCCCTAAAACCGGCCGATGAAGAAAGATGACATCCCAAATACAGCATTTAACCCTCCTTGTTTTTTCTGATATTACATCACTCATCAAAAGCGTCAATTTTTTTTATCAAAATATGAAAAATGAATTTCTTTTACCTTGCAAAAAGCTCTTTTTTATGCTATAATGACACGCAATAATGGTTGTAATCTGATGCCTTCAAGGATATGGTCATGGCTGAAAATGAAAAAGATGAAGTAATGACAGTTATGAGTGAGCAATCTAAAAAAGCCCACCAAATTCTTGCTGATGCTGAAAAGAACGGTTATCTCCCTGAAGTTAAATTGGATGAAGCCGATAAATGGAAGATAGAAGAAAGACAAACAACCTTCGAAGAGCGTCTTGCTTTAAGAACAGAAGAAAGAAATCAAGATTATCTAAAATATCGAGAAATGTGGGGACAGCGCTATGCTGACCCAAATAAAGAGCATTTTAGCGTCGGCAATTGGAATAAAGAAATTTGTGACAATTATGCGCTTCGCGCTTCTTGCTGTGATGCCTCTCTTTCCAAAGAAGAACAATTGGAAAATAGGAAAAAATTAGCGCAAGCAACAGAAGAAATGGCCTACTTAAAAACAAGCCATTTACAAACTTCTTTTGATTGGAGACTGAAAGAATCAGATATTGTTCATACCGATAAAGGTGAGGATACAAGTTATTCCCCTATGGCCTATAATTTTAGTAAGCAGACTTTGTTTGTTAATGATAAAAATCTAGAGAGCGAAAAAGATAACGGAAACAAAGCCATTGCAGAAGCGGCGAAAGGCAATCCGGCAGCGTTAAACGGTTTAGTTTATCACGAGTTAAACCATAAGCAAAACTGGGAAAATGACGGTTTAGGGCAATTGTCTTACACTCCTACCAATGCTGTCAAAGGTTCCGTTCTGACCGAAAAAATATCATTAAGCGTTGAATATCTGAATATGGCGCAAGAATACCACACACGTAAGGCTAATGGTGATACAACCATTAAGTATAATGATGGCACAGAAAAACCGTTAGACAGCTTATTAGAACTTTATCCCGGACTTAAGGAAACTGCAGAAAAATACGGCACAGACATAAGCAATTCCTCCGTTAAACGCGAATTTGTTCAAGCCGCAATGAATCATTGGGAACAAGATCGTAGCAAAGATTATGTCGAACAAACTAAAATTGAGGCTCAATGGGGAAATAAATATTTTAACCAATGTTCTTTTGCAAAGCAGACTGAACTTTTAAGGGATGAAGACAAGACTTATGACAAAGTTTCTGCGGCAATGCTCACAGACATCAATGTCGGCGGCAAACGTATGGATTTGACAGACTGCAGAGATTTGGTAGATACCTTAAAAAATGAGGATGTCAAACAATTAATCAACGACCATAATAAGAATGACACCGCGCGCGATGAGCAAATTTCTCTGCATACTTATCAAGAATATCAGGACATCAATAATTACCTTGAATCTATCGGCAAAAAAACAGATGCAGAAAAAATGGATCATATTGCAAAAACCGTTCAAAAAGCCGGTTCTTCTTTAGAATCTCATGACAAAGCACTGGAAAACATTATACTAGCGCATAATCCGCAAATTACTTCAGGTCCTCTGGATATAGAAAAGAGTGATAAAACCATTGTAGCTTCTTTTGCGGGGAATAAATATGATATAACAGAATTTGCCACTCCGCAAAAAAGCGCGCAAAACAATCAAGTTCAGATGCACATTCTTTCAAATCAAAAAACGCATTAAATTTTATTTTCATAAATGACTTTTTTTATCAAAATATGAAAAAAAAGCTTGTAATATTATTTTTTTATGTGTAGATATAGGAAAGTTTCGGAGCGGAACGTAGTTCAGCCTGGTAGAACGCTGCGTTCGGGTCGCAGAGGTCAGTGGTTCGAATCCACCCGTTCCGACCATTAAATAAAAGGGCACCTTTATGGTGTCCTTTTTATTTGATTATTCACGAAGTGATAGGGATTTGAACCACGAAGAAGTGCTTCGACAAGGAACATCAGGCGGGCGGAAGAACGCCGGTGCCGTAAGGCAGATGTGACACAGCGGCGGAGCGTAGCGACGTCAATCCACCCGTTCCGACCATCATACAAAAAAGCCACCTTTATGGTGGTTTTTTTATATGATTATCACGAAAGTGATAGGGATTTGAACCACGAAGAAGTGGTTCGACAAGGAACATCAGGCGGGAGGAAGAACGCCGGTGCCGTAAGGCAGATGTGACGCAGCGGCGGAGTGAAACGACGTCAATCCACCCGTCCCATCTAAATTAAATCATTGATTTTCATTGTTTTTTGTTTTCATATAGTTAATGTAACATCAAATTCATTAAAACCTTGCTTTTTATAAAATTCTTGAGCATTCTTATTTTTTGCACTAGCTACAACTTTTAAATTTTGAATATTTTTCTCTGCACAATATTTTTTAAAATCATCCACCAAGGCCTTTCCAATTCCTTGTCCTCTGGAACTACTATCAACAAACATATTATTTATTTCGCCATATTGCAGCAAAGAATAAGGGCATTTATCACTGATAGAACCAGCTAAATAAGCAACAGGAACTTCATCTTTTAGTGCCATAATCACATAAGAATTCTTTATTAAATCCTCAAAATACTTTTCCCCTTCTTTTGACAAAGGCCAATCGGTAACTAAAGTCGGATCAAAGCATTCTTTTTCCAATTTAAATAGTTCATGATTTAATTTTTGGATAGCTTTAGTATCATTCAATGTTGCTTTTCTGATTTGTATCATTCGATTTTTCCTTAAAATTTAATTTTCCCCTCATTGATAACTCTTAAAAAATCATCTTTGAAATCGTTGTGGGTACTGTTTTCCAGCATTAAAAAGCGGAAATTGTCGTTATTTGAAATCCGTTGATATGATTTTTTGCGGTTGGCATCGATGTAGGTATCCCTGCCGCTTTCAAACCAATAAATCGGGGTATTGGTCTTTTTATCATAGCTTAGATTATAGGGCAAATCGCCATTGATACTGATAACACCGGCCAGTTCCATTTCCAGCCCGACGTGAACCGCCATACCTCCCCCTTGAGAATGTCCGATAAGAATTATTTCCTCCGGTTTTGCTTGTAGGCTATTCAGTCTTTCTTTTATATACTGCTGAGAATAGGCATATTCTTCTATTATCGCATCACGCCGTCCGTTATTTTCGAACTTATTAAACCATTTATATTTATTAGGCTTATCCGGATGATTAAACGGTGCATTAAAACTTATCAATTCTGCATTCCAATAGTGCGCAATATCCATCATCAAATCGTGATACGCATTTTTATCGGCTCCGGAACCATGTAAGAAAACTAATTTTTTCATCATACTTTGTTTGTAACACACTTTAACAAAAATGGCAAATCAAAAGTAAATATAATTATGTTGTTTCTTCCATACAAAAAACCCCGCGCTTAAATTCGGCACGGGGTTTTATCTTACCTATGAGCTATGCCCTATTCTTTATTTGCCTTTGATTGAGCAGACAAATCGTCGGCAATACGAGCAGAACGACCGCGCAATGCACGCAAGAAGTATAATTTTGCTCTTCTAACCTTACCGATACGAGTTACTTCAATCTTCGCAACATTCGGAGAATACAACGGGAATACACGTTCTACACCTTCACCGAAAGAAATCTTGCGAACTGTAAATGAAGAATTCAAACCATCATTCTTGCGAGCAATGCAAACACCTTCATAAATTTGAATACGTTCACGATCGCCTTCTTTAACTTTGGTATGAACTTTAAGGGTGTCACCAGCCTTGAAATCAGGAATATTCTTTCCTTCAGTCAATTTAGCAACTTGCTCTTTTTCAATATTTTCTAAAATGTTCATCTGTTTTACCTTTTTTATAAAATTTTACCTCTTATACACCTAACTATTTTTAGAATCAAGATAAATCTTGTATAAGTCAGGTCGTTTGGCCTGTGTTGCAACTTCTGCTTTTTGCTTGCGCCATTCGCTTATCTTTTGGTGATGCCCCGAAAGCAATACTTCCGGAACTTCCCTCCCGTTCCATTCTATCGGACGTGTATATTGAGGGTATTCCAAAAGACAATTTTCAAAGCTTTCATCTGCCAAAGACTCTTCATTACCTAAAACGCCGGGCAATAACCTTATCACCGCATCCAACATAATTTGAGCCGCCTGTTCGCCTCCGGTCAAGATGTAGTCGCCGATGCTTATCTCTTCTATGTTATAAGCTTCTATAATGCGTTCATCTATACCTTCAAAACGTCCGCAGATAATCGTCAGTTCTTCTTCTTTTGCGAGTTCGTGAACTTTTTTTTGTGTCAGAGGCGCACCTTTGGGCGACATATATATAATCCGTCCCTGATTATGATTGGCATCTATTGCCCGACCCAACACATCAGGTCGCATAATCATTCCGGCACCGCCACCGCAAGGCGTATCATCAACAGATTTATGCTTATCTAAGGCATAATTTCTGATATTAACAGCCTCAATCTGCCACTTTTTTTCTTCTAATGCTTTTCCGGTCAATGAATATCCGAGAAACCCCGGAAACATCTCCGGAAATATGGTCAATATCTTGACACTTAACATTAGTTTTCACCTTCTTCGTCTTCAAGAAAAACCATTCCCGTTGACGCAACAATAATATAGCCTTCTTCAAGATTTATCTCCGGCACATAACCTTTGTTAAAAGGCAACATCTCAGCCCTACCGCTTTTGAGTTTGATTTCCAAAATATCGCCGGCACCAAAATTATAAAAACCTATAACCTTAGCTACCTCGTTTTTTTGTTCATCCAAAACCTTTAAGCCGACCAAATCGGTTTCATAATAAACTTCTTCGGTCTTAAGCTCCGGCAAAACACCGCGCGGCGCATAGAGTTCCGTTCCTATCAAAGTTTCGGCAACAGTCCTGTCATCTATTCCTTTGATTTTTACACGGAGCAAATCTTTAGAATGTCCGGTAACCTTAATTTCATAAGTCTGCTGATTATTCTTATCATTTAATGCACCATATTTGGCGATATCTTTATCAACTGCTGTAAAGCTTTTGACCTTCACCTCGCCTTTTATGCCGTGCACACCGACAATTTTTCCCAAACAAACCTTTTTTTCACTCATGAGTTACCTATTGCAACATAAACTTAAAAATTTCAAAGAAAGATTTATGCTTCTGCCGGAGTTTCTTCACTGGCAGCAGCTTCGGCTTCAGCCTTAGCGGCAGCAGCAGCTTCAGCAGCGGCTTTTGCTTTTTCTTCTTTTTCTTTAATTCTCTCTAAAGCTTTTGCCTTAGGAGCAGATTTCTTCGGTTGTTCACGCAATTGTGGAGCAGCACAAAGACCTAAGTTTGCAAATAATTTTTGCAATCTTTCGGTCGGTTGTGCACCTTTTTGCAACCAAGCTTTTACCTTTTCAACATCAAGAACCAATCTTTCCTGATGATCTTGCGGCAACATCGGATTGTAAGAACCCAATTTTTCAATGAATCTACCATCACGAGGAGCTCTTTGGTCAGCAGCTACAACACGATAGTAAGGGTGCTTTTTTGATCCACCGCGAGAAAGTCTGATACGAACTGTCATTTTTTTCCTTTCCAGTTTATTGTTTGTTTCGTTCCTTCCGCTTAAAACGGAAATTTGTTATTAAATCCGCCAAAAGGATTTCCCATCAACGGATTTTTTTTCATAAAATGAGAAGCGAGCGAACCTAAACCGCCCATTTTTCTCATTTGCTTCATCATAGTTGACATTTGCTCATAGGATTTAAGCAACTTGTTAACTTCATGAACTTCTACTCCGGCACCGGATGCAATTCTTTTCTTGCGTGATGCCTTAATTATATCCGGATTGCGACGTTCTTCCTTGGTCATAGAAAGAATAATCGCTTCTTGCTTTTTCATAATCTTATCCGCATCAACGGATTCAATTTGTTCTTTATATTTGGCAAGACCGGGTAACATTCCCATAATGCTCGACATAGAGCCGAGCTTTTTCATTTGACGCATTTGATTTAGCATATCGTTCAAATCAAAACGTCCTTTCATCATTTTTTCGGCCATTTTTTCAGTCTCTTCACGGTCGATATTTTCCACTGCCTTTTCTACAAGACTGACAACATCACCTTTATCCAAGATGCGACCGGCCAAACGATCAGCATGAAATTCTTCAATATCTTCAACTTTTTCACCGGTTCCCAAAAACTTTAATGGTGCACCGGAAATCATCTTCATTGAGAGAGCGGCACCGGCTCTGGAAGAACCATCTATACGTGTCAATACCAAGCCTGTTACACCGATTTTTTCATTAAATTCTTTGGCAACATTGCAAGCTTCCTGACCGATGAGAGCATCTGCCACCAACAAAGTTTCTGTCGGTTGAGCAAGTTTTTTAACGGCGGCAACTTCATCCATTAAAACTTCATCTATTTGCAAACGGCCGGCCGTATCCAAAATCAATACATCATATAAGCCTTTTTGACCGGTAGAAATAGCACGTTTGGTAATTTCTAAAGGTTTTTCGCCTTTAACAATCGGCAAAACATCAACACCTACTTGTGCACCTAATTGCGCCAATTGTTCCTGTGCGGCCGGACGATAAACGTCAAGCGAGGCCATTAATACGCGCTTATTTTTCTTTAATTTCAAGGCCAATTTAGCTGATGTTGTTGTTTTACCAGAACCTTGCAAACCAACCATCAAAATCACTGCCGGTGGCACAGCCTTAAAACTGAGTGAAGTATCGTCATCAGAGCCCAATAAATTGACCAATTCATCATATACAATCTTAACCAATTGTTGATCCGGTCTTATTGACTTGATAACCTTTTCACCCAAAGCCTTTTCTTTAACTTTGGCCATAAAATCTTTCACAACGGACAAGGAAACATCAGCTTCAAGCAAAGCTAATCTTATTTCACGCAAACCTTCTTCAATATCTTTTTCTTTTAAGATACCGCGTGAACCGAGCTTTGTAAAAACGCTGCTTAATTTATTTGTTAATGTATCAAACATTTATTTTTTTGTTTCCTTTGTTTATCAGAGATTTAGCCCTGAGATTTTATCCTTTTGATAAAAAAAATTTGCGCCAGTGTGCGAACCCTCGCTGACTGACGGCACTCCGTAGAGTGTTAATTTTGCTATCAAAATTTAGGCATAATATAGGGCTAAATTTATAAGAGTCAAGAAGTTTTTTAGGCAAATAAAAAATCCCCAAGGTACCCGACCAAAGGGATTTGTGATAATCAACATAACTATCTAACTTATTAATGGTAACATGTCTCACGACAGTTTATTTACCACTGTGTCCGAATACTTCACAGCATCCGTACGCACTATAGTTATTGTTTATGAGCAAAGCAATATTATAGAATAAGTACATCATAATCAAATTATTGGAAGTTGTGATAAACTAAAATTATTGAAAATGCAAGTTATTTTTCTTCTTGCATTATGAAAATTCTTCGCTATGATGCGGTTAAATTGATGCTTTAATTTTAAAACAGAGTACAAAATGCCTGAAAATACGATAAATAAAAGAAAAACCTTTGCGATTATTTCGCACCCAGATGCCGGTAAAACGACTTTAACCGAAAAGTTGTTGCTTTTCGGTGGTGCTATCCAACAAGCCGGCGCTGTTAAGGCGCGCGGTGAAAACAGGCGTGCACATTCCGACTGGATGAAAGTGGAACAAGAACGCGGTATTTCCGTTGCTTCGTCCGTGATGACTTTTGAGTATAAAAATATCACTTTCAATCTTCTAGATACCCCAGGACACGAAGATTTTTCCGAAGATACATATCGTGTTTTAACGGCTGTCGACTCGGCGGTTATGGTCATCGACTCGGCTAAAGGTATTGAAACGCAAACCAAAAAACTTTTTGAAGTTTGTCGTTTGCGTAATATCCCAATTATCACTTTTATCAATAAACTTGACCGCGAAGGACTAGATTCTTTTTTGCTTTTGGATGACATTGAAAAAACGTTGGCTCTGGATGTTTGTCCCGCCAGCTGGCCAATCGGTAGCGGTAAAGATTTTTTGGGTTGTTATGACCTCTTAAACGATCAGCTTATTTTGATGAATAAAACCGGCAATAAAGGTCAAGTCAATAGTGTGATTGAAACCTGTAAAGGGCTTGACGATCCAAAGCTTGATGCTTTGTTACCTGCCCATGCCGTAGCTAAACTGCGTGAAGATGTAACCATGGTGAAAGAACTTTGTCCCGCTTTTGATAAGGACTTATACCTTGCCGGTGCCTTAACGCCTGTTTTCTTTGGTAGTGCTATCAATAATTTCGGTGTTAAAGAAGTTTTGGAGGGCTTACATAAACTTGCCCCTACCCCGCGTCCGCAACCGAGTGCCGAGCGTAAAGTTAAAGCTGAAGAGAATAAGGTCTCCGGGTTTATCTTTAAGATTCAGGCCAATATGGACCCTAAACACCGTGACCGTATAGCTTTTATGCGTATTTGTTCCGGTCACTTTAAGCGCGGAATGACTCTCTCGCAAATTCGTACCGGCAAACCTATAAAGGTTGCCACCCCGGTGATGTTTTTAGCACAAGAACGTGAATTGGCTGAAGATGCCTATGCCGGTGATATTATCGGTATTCCTAATCATGGGCAGCTCAGAATTGGTGATACATTAACCGAGGGTGAAAAGCTTCACTTTACCGGTATTCCGTCTTTTGCGCCTGAATTATTGAAATCAGTACGCGCTTTAGACCCACTCAAATCAAAGCATTTGGGTAATGCACTTCAACAAATTGCCGAAGAAGGCGGTGCCAGTATATTTAAACCGGTTATCGGTTCGGAATGGATTGTTGGTGTGGTCGGTGTTTTGCAATTTGAAGTTATGGCCGACAGAATTCGTACCGAATTTAATATTCCAGTTATTTTTGAGCCGACACAGTATTATACCGCGCGTTGGATTGCCTCTACTGATAAATTATTACTCAATAAGTTTGTTGACAGCAATCAAGCCAATATTGCGCACGACCATGACGGAGAAATTGTTTTCTTGGCCCGTAATGCCTGGCACCTTAATAAGGCCGGCGAAGATTTTCCGGGAGTTAAATTGTTAACCACACGTGAACAGGTCTTTTAATACCGCTTCGGTTTAAATTCTTTTAAGAACATTTGTTTTTCTTGTCCATTGATATGGGTTATATGTGGATTATTCATAATTTCAGCCAGTTCTGTGGTACAAAACGTGCTTCTCTCGTCCGCATCTTCAACAAATGCATTCATGTTACCACTGGCTTCTTTAATATAACGCTCAGACGCAATACGCCAAATTTTGGTTATTTCCTCACCGACTTCATTTACCTTACCATCCAAACCTAATGCTATCAAAGCCTTACCGCAAGGTGTATCATCAAGCATTTTGGCATCAGGATTTGCTTTTATAAAATCCAAGGCTCTTTTCTTATTTTCATCTGTCGGCATATAGCTGACACTATAGACAACCGCCCCGTTTAGCTCTGTCGCTATGTCGTATGTTTCAGCTATTTTGATAGCTTTATTTAGAAGCCTGTCCATCGGTTTTTTCCGGTTTAAAATCAAACACGGTAATTTCTGATGGTGCAAATATACGCATCGGTACTCCCCAATATCTGGTTCCTCTGGACACATACATCTTTACCCCGTCAATATCATAAAAACCGGCCAATCTTCCTTGGTTACTCTGTTTGGAAAAATAGTGAAACGGAAATACCTGTCCGCCATGTGTATGTGCAGAGAGTATCAAGTCCACATTATCCTTATTTATTCCTTCGGCAACCAAAGGCGCATGTGACAGCATAATCACATAACTATCTTTAGAAGCAAAATACAACGCATTATCAATTTTTATCGGCATTTTAGCATCTTTGGCTGAATTAATATCAGGAATACCGGCAATATACAAACCGCTGTCTTTAACTTTTAGGCCATAATTGTTCAAAAAATTAAACTTCATCTGTGCAAATTGCAGTCCCCAGTCAAAAGCACTGTTATAAAATTCGTGATTTCCCAAAACAACATAAACCCCTTCTTTAGCCTTTAATTTTTGCAGTTCTTTCATCTGCTCTTCCAATCTGAGAGGCTTATTATCTATGATATCTCCCACTAAAACAATAGCATCCGGTTTCAAATCATTTACTCTTTTTACCAGCTCTTTAACATATTTTACCGGTGCATCAATATCAAGGTGTAAATCTGAAAGCATAACTACTCTTGAAGCTGTTTTAATTTTGGGCGATGAAATTGCATAAGTTACCACATCAGCCTGCTTTTCCGCTTCATAATACCCGTAAAAACATATTAAAAGACTTATGATAAACGTCCAAATATTGGCCTTTTGTAACAGCGCAGAATCTTTTAATTCTGACAAAGGTACGCGTCTGATAACATCAACGATTGTCCAGATAACATCTCTTAAAAGAGTTATCAAAAACAAAATAAACACAAAACCAAACAAAAAATAAAACCATTTTGTATAGCCAGAAATAAAGCTGTTCGGAAAATTGTGATGCAAAATGTAACTGACAAAAGGTGCCGCCATGCTAAAAACCAGCAATACCAAAACACCCAATTTCATATACCACGGATATTCCCCATAGCCCATATAAGTTTTATAAGTTATCGCAATAACAGATACGGCTACGATAGCCAGCGCTACTAAAAAAGGCATTCTTCATCTCCCTCTTATTTTGTGTTAAGCTTCCGCTACTTTTTTTGTTGTCGATGTACGACGATGGTAAGCTCGTTTAGGTTTTACTGTATCTGTTGCCGATTTTTCATCATTTATCTCTACGACCTGAAAACTTTTTGCCGGTTGTTGTTCTGTTGCCGGTAAAGTTTCCACATAACCATTCGGTGCAGATACGGCTTCTACAGGTTCTTGTCTTTCTGAGATATTTTCATCTGATACAGTTGTATCTTCCGAAGCATTTTCCGTTTCTACTGTTTCCTGTTCACGATTAGTATCTTTATTGTCATAACGAGACTGACGACGCTCATTAATATCGGTTACGATTTTACGATAATGCTCAGCATACTGGCGATAAATTTCCATATCAACATAGTCACCATTAGCTTGTGCTTCTTTAGCTAAGTCATTATAACGACGGATTAAATCCAAAGCCGTACCGCTAATTTTTCCGGCGATACTGACACTATCAAATTTATAATTCAAGGTATAAACATTATTGTTGTTACCACTACGAAATCTATTATTTGGTTTTTTCATATATTCCTACTTCAAGGGGCTCTGTCTCGGCCCACCATAAAATTAAAATTAAAAAAAGGAAAAAACGGCACCTTTACAATCTATCTGTGCCAAATACAGAGTTAAATATATCAACTCTATTTTATTTTGCAACTCATTTTTTTAAAATAATACAACGTTCGATATTTGCCAAATCTTTTGCAATTTTCAGCAATTTAAATCCTTTTTTGATAAAAATGTCCGCAACTGCTTTAGCTTGATTATATCCCACTTCCAATAAAATCAGGCCGTCATTTTTTAAGATATTTTCAGATATTTCGGCAATATCTCGATAACAGGTTAATCCATCCTCTCCACCGTCCAATGCTATCATCGGGTCAAAGTCTTTGACTTCTTTTTCTAGAGTTTGTATTTCTTTGCTTTCAATATAAGGCGGATTGGAAGTAATCACATCAAAGCTCTCAGGTTGCAATGATAATTCATTCCAGTCGCTGTTTATAAATTGCACCTGATTTTCCACACCTAAAGATTTCGCATTCTCACCGGTAATCGATAAAGCTTTGGCAGAAATATCCACGCCTATCCCTTGCATTAACGGACGTTCCTTTAGAATAGACAATAAAATACATCCTGATCCGGTACCAAAATCAATCATCTTATATGCCTTATCGACCGGTATTAATTCCAAGGCATTCTCAACCAATATCTCAGTGTCCGGTCTGGGAGATAACACATTTTGATTAACTTTAAAAGTGTATTTGTAAAATTCTTTATATCCGATAATTTTATCCAGCGGTTCGTGATCCACACGTCTGTTTAGCATAGCAAAAACTTTTTCTTTTTCGGCTATGGTAATTTCCGGATAATTCGGCGCAGCATTTTTTAAGATAATGTCAGCTTCCAAGCGTGGTGATGGGATTTTCGCTTTAATTAATTTATCTATTATTTCATCACGTAAAGTCATCAGGCTGCCATTGCCTTTTTCACTTCGGCAGAGAGTTTTTCAAAGGCTTTTTTCTCAATCTGACGCACTCTTTCCCGACTGATATTAAAATAAGTCCCTAAATCATCCAACGTACAGGGATTTTCAGTCAACATTCTTTTTTTGATAATGTATTGTTCGCGTTCATCCAATTTTTTTAAGCATTGAGCCAAAATTTTAGCTTTATAGTGTTGTTCTTCTTTATTTGCCAGCTTTTGTTCAATATTTTCACGACTATCAACCACCAAATCAAGCTTTTCGTGACCATCTTCATCATCACCGACGTTAACATTTAATGAGCTGTCTCCCCCGATACGACGATTCATTTCCGTTACTTCTTTTTCATCAACCATCAATTCATTAGCGATTTGTTTTACAACTTTCGGTTCTAATTCTTTATTTTCATACAATCCTAAACGGGCTTTAATTTTACTTAAATTATAAAACAACTTTTTTTGCGCAGCAACCGTTCCTATTTTTACGAGTGACCATGAGCGTAATATATAATCATTAATTGCGGCCTTGATCCACCATATGGCATATGTTGCCAAGCGGACTTTTTTATTCATATCAAATTTTTTAACAGCTTGCATCAATCCCAAATTTGCTTCTGAAATAACGTCAGACATAGGTAACCCATAACGACGATATGTTAGTGCAATCTTTGCTGCCAAACGTAAATGAGAGGTTATCAACTTTTGTGCTGCAGCCAAATCACCTTTGTTTTGAAAATCCAACATCAGTTTCTTTTCTTCGTCTTCGGTCAACACTGGGAAAGTTTTGATTTTTTCCAAATAGGCATAGACACTATTGTCCTCAACCACCATAGGCAGTTGAGGTTTCTTTTCGACAATGACTAAATTCTGATGTTCACTCATACTTTTTCCTTATCGGAATTTATTTAGGTCTATTTTATTTTTAAATCAAGCCCTAATTTTTATAAATAAAGGAAGTTTCTTTGCCGACAGTTTGTTTAATTGAAAGATTTATAAGATGCACCTCATACCCATCCTCTGCCGGATAAATCAACGCATATATTTGCCCGGCATATTTATCCGAACTTTGATTTTTACATAAACGTATATTTTCATCCACCAAACCTTTATTAACCTTAACGTCAGCAATGATATCCGACACAGGGCTTGTTTCCGCCGTCTTATAATCTTCTATATTTACCTCTTTAAATTTATCCAGGTTATTTAAGATAAAATAACGACGTCTGCGGTAGATTGTCCCTTCGTTAGGGATAGAATCAAAATATTTTTTTATATAATCTGATGTTTCCTTAATCAGCTTTTCATCATCACAAAGAGGCAAAGATGTCACTTCTCTCTCGACTTTCACAATCTTCTCGTATTCAACATTTGCTTCGGGTTCTGAAGAGATATCTTTTGCACTAATTTCTGAAGTTTCATCGTTGATCTCGATATTTTCTTCGCTTTGTTGTTCTGCCTTATTGTTTACCTGCTCATTTGTATTTTCGTTAATCAGATTAATATCCTCATTTTCTTCAGCCATTGCCAAAGATATGCCGTTTATATCAAATCCTAAAAGCATCAATAAAATCAGCAACTTTTTCATCTTTGTTCTCCTAGAAGTTTAAAGATTTAGGTGTTCTCGGGAAAGGAAGAACATCTCTGATATTAGCAATACCGGTTACCAACATCATCATTCTCTCAAAACCCAATCCAAATCCCGCGTGGGGTACGGAACCGTATTTACGTGAATCCAAATACCAGGAATAATCCTCTTCACGCATTCCCAGTTCTTTGATACGTTGTTTTAAGAGTTCATAGCGCTCTTCACGTTGAGAACCACCAATCAACTCTCCTATTCTCGGAACTAAAACATCCATAGCGGCAACGGTCTTATTATCGTCATTCATACGCATATAAAACGCTTTGATTTCTTTCGGATAATTTATAACAATAACCGGACGTTTGAAGTGTTCTTCTGCCAAATAACGCTCATGTTCGGTTTGCATATCTATTCCGTATTCAGGTGCATATTCAAATTTTTTGCCGGATTTTTTCATGATTTCGATAGCTTCCGTGTAGGTAATACGGGCAAAACTGTTATTTTTAATATTATTGAGCGTGTCCATTAAAGTCGGATCAACAAATTTTGCAAACAGTTCGATATCTTCGGCACAGTTTTCCATTACATAAGAAACACAATAGCGAACCATATCTTCAGCTGTATCCATGTCATCATTGATATCAGCAAAAGCCATTTCAGGTTCTATCATCCAAAATTCAGCGGCATGACGTGCGGTATTGGAATTTTCGGCCCTAAAAGTTGGCCCGAATGTATAAATATCACCTAATGCACAAGCATACATTTCACCGTTTAATTGACCGGAAACCGTCAAATGTGCCTGTTTACCGAAGAAATCTTCGCTATAATCAATTTCTCCGTTCGGAAGTCTTGGCGGATTTTTCAAATCCAACGTTGTTACCTGAAACATTTCTCCGGCACCTTCGCAATCCGAACCGGTGATAATCGGTGTATGAACATACTTAAAACCGCGTTCATGGAAGAATTTATGAATTGCATAAGACAAGGCCGAACGCACACGAAACGCCGCCGCATATTTGTTTGAACGCGGGCGCAAATGCGCAATCGTACGCAAATATTCATCGGTATGCTTTTTCTTTTGTATCGGGAAATCTTCCGGTGCAATACTATATATTTCTATGTTTTCCGCAACAACTTCATATTTTTGGTTACCGCCTTGAGACTCAACTAATGAACCCGTTACAGCAATTGAAGAGCCCGTCGATATTGTTTTGATATCATCATAATTGGGGAGATTATTATTAGCGATGATTTGCAAATTTTTTAAGCAGGAGCCATCATTTAACTCTATAAATGAAAAATCTTTGGCATCACGTCTGGTTTTAACCCACCCCTTTGCCAATACTTTATCTTGTGTTGTTTCAGATTTAAGCAAATCAATAATTTTTGTTCTTTTCAACATTTTAAATACATCCCCATTGATTAATATTTTTTAGCAAATAGGAAGTTTACGCTCATTTGTTTTAAATGTAAATATCTTTTATTTTAAGGGGATAAATATTATCATTTTCATTATTTTATGAGTCCATAATATATATTATTTAAAATATATTATTTAAAATATTTGCTTATTTTATCTATGTTATAATTATCATCATTTAAATTTTACCCTCTCACATTTTGTCTATTTTTTATATTGAAATATATTTCCTGATGTGCTATATTAACTCATCTTTTAACTTTAATGGAAAAAAATATGCCACATAATCAACCCATTCGCGATGGTGAATTAAATGCAAGTACCGCCGTGAAGTTTTTTGATAATATTTGTAACGAGCAAGGCGTAAAACTCGTTAAATCCGAAAAACGCGCTTACCTAAAAGAAGAGATGGCAAAACTTTACTATCTTCATCCGGATAAAAATGTTTGCCATTTGGCCGACGGTAGAGTTGTTCCCATTGTTGTCTGCCGACAAAATCCGGGACGTGGTGCTTTTTGCTATTTTAATAACATAGATGCACCGTTAACTGAAATCCTTGCAGCTTTTGCGAAAGTTACCGGCATAACTTATAAACAGAATCATGTTGAACCAAAGAAAAAAGGTGAATTGATTGCCACCGATGCCAAGCAATTTTTGGATGATATTTGTGAGAGCGGTAGAAAACTGGCCGGTGCGGAAAAATTAAAAAAGATACACCTCCTCTTTAATGAATTATATCATCAACCACAACAAAATCGTTGTCAAACGCCGGAGGGTATTCGCCCTATTATTGTGGCAAGGTGTGGGGAAAACAATCATTTTGCACTTTGTTTAAATACAAGTTCTTATCGCCAGGAAATTTTTAAGAGTTTTTGTAAGTGGGCTCATTGTTCTTACCTTCAGGATAAGGAAAATGCCGATGTTTTACAACCCAAACAAAAAGATGAATTAACAGCCAGAACCTGTGCGCGTATTTTCCATGATGTAGCCAATCCTCACGGCGGCTATATTCATCAGGATTGTTCACCTAAGCTGGTCGAATGGTTTACCGTTATTGCCAATTCCTCTCATCTTAATCAGGTAAATTTACCCGATGGTAAAGTTATTCCTTTGGTTGTGGCTCGTAAAAGTCATTCTCAGTCTTGCTATTGCTTAAACACCTCCGATGAAATTGCTAAGCCTTTTGTCATTTGGAAAGTGGCTCAAATTACCAAGGCAAAAATTTGCTTAAAGAATATCCCTTTGTCGCAAAAAAATACTAAACAAACCTACAAAGCAATGAAAACACTTATCAAACAGTGTACTAAAGCTAAAAGTAACGGAAGCGAACAACAATTTTATAAAAACTATGCTGATATGTTGTTTAACAAACTTAATATCAGTTCGGAATTAACTCTATCTGCATGGCTTAAAAATAAAAAGCAGAAATAAGTCATTTTTGAAATTATACATTGTCTTGACAATTGGCTTAAACGATTTATATTGCCGTTATGAGTAATGAATTTCAAGTTGTCAGTCCTTTTGAACCTTCCGGTGACCAACCGGAGGCTATTCGTCAGTTGTGCAACGGACTTAAAAGAGGTGAACGTAATCAAGTTCTTTTGGGAGTTACCGGTTCCGGAAAAACCTTTACTATGGCAAAAATCATTGAAGAAATGAAAAAGCCTACGCTCATTATGGCCCCCAATAAAATTCTTGCCGCACAGCTTTATACCGAAATGAAAGAGTTTTTTCCGCATAATCACGTGGAATATTTTGTTTCCTATTACGACTATTATCAACCGGAAGCTTACATTCCCAAAACAGACACCTATATTGAAAAAGACTCTGCCATCAATGAACAAATAGATCGTATGCGTCACGCCGCAACACGTAATGTTTTAGAAGAAAAAGATGTTATTATTGTGGCTTCCGTTTCATGTATCTATGGTTTGGGAAGTATGGAATCCTATTCCTCTATGGCCTTTTCTCTAAAAAAAGGGGATTGTTTGGAATTACGTGAGATTTGCCAACAGTTAGCCACGTTACAATATGAACGTAATCAAGCCAATTTTGTACGTTCAACTTTTCGCCTTAAAGGTGATACATTAGATATTTTTCCGGCCCACTATGAAGACCGCGGTTGGCGAATATCCTTATTTGGTGATGAAATAGAAAAAATAAGTGAATTTGATGTTTTAACCGGCAAAAAAACGGCTGATTTGGAAGAAATCACCGTCTATCCCGCCAATCACTATGTCACTCCGCGTCCTGCTCTTTCTCAAGCCATGGATAATATCAAAAAAGATTTAGCTATTCGTCTGGAAGAATTTCGCCAAGAAAATAAACTTGTTGAAGCGCAGCGTTTGGAGCAACGCACTCATTTTGATTTAGAGATGATGGAAACCACCGGCCACTGTAAAGGTATTGAAAACTATTCTCGTTATTTAACCGGACGGGCGCCCGGTGAACCACCGCCTACTCTGTTTGAATATTTCCCAAAGGATGCGTTGTTATTTATTGATGAAAGTCATATTTCGGTACCGCAAATCGGCGGGATGTTCCGGGGTGACCGCAATCGTAAAACCACTCTTTCCGATTATGGTTTCAGGCTACCTTCTTGCGTTGATAATCGTCCGCTTAAATTTGAAGAATGGGATAAATTCCGTGCCTCGACAATTTTTGTTTCCGCCACGCCCGGTGATTGGGAATTAGAACAAAGCCACGGAACTTTTGCCGAGCAAGTTATTCGTCCGACCGGCTTAATGGATCCGATTTGTCTTGTCAAACCGGTCGAAAACCAAGTTGACGATTTAATGGCCGAATGTCAGCAAACCATTGCCAAAGGTAACCGTGTTTTGGTTACCACTTTAACCAAAAAAATGGCTGAAGATTTAACGGAATATTTGCATGAAAACGGTATTAAGGTTCGCTATCTTCACTCCGATATTGATACTTTAGAGCGTATTGAAATTATCAGAGATTTGCGCCAAGGGGTGTTTGATGTTCTGGTCGGTATCAATTTACTGCGCGAAGGTTTAGACATACCGGAATGTTCTCTTGTGGCTATTTTAGATGCTGATAAAGAAGGTTTTTTACGTTCCACTCGTTCTCTTATTCAAACCATCGGTCGTGCAGCTCGTAATGCCGAAGGAAAAGTTATTCTCTATGCCGATAAGATGACAGACTCTATAAAAACGGCTATAGATGAAACCGAACGCCGACGTAAAAAACAATTTGAATATAATTTAAGAAATGGCATCACCCCGAAAACGATTAAAAAATCCATTTCTAACACTCTGATGACGATGACTGAAACAGATGAAGATAAATCGCAAAAATCTTCATCTTTGAGCATGAGTGAGTTAAAGAATATTGATAAGGAAATTAAGCGGCTAACCAAAGAAATGAAAGATTATGCCGCGGATTTGGAATTTGAAAAAGCCATGAAATGCCGTGATGAAATCAAACGTTTGGAAAGTGCTCGACTAACTTTGGAATAGCTAAAAAAAATAGCTCACCCTTAAAAGGAGAGCTATTTTTTTGATGTTGCGAATTACGACTCTGCCAACATAAAAGTCAGTTCATCAATAATCTTTTGCAAATCTACACACTCTTCTGCCGTTGATTTAATTTCTATCCACGGCGAGGTTCTGAATTCCAGTACCTTTTCGTAAAATTTTTTCAATTTCTCTTTATTGGGCTGATCTTCAAGCTCAGCCAATATCAGAGAATATGACCAGAGGCGGAGTGCAATTTCCCCCTCTTTTTCAAAGTACTTTTGTTTAATTGTTTGTGTCACCATAATAATTATTTTTAGACATATTCTTAAGTTTCTAACTTGTTTTCTAGCTCTTTGATTTGAGCTTGTCAACCTTCGCTTTACAACTATGCCCTATGAAAAAATGCCCCGTTTTGACGAGGCATTTTCAGACATCATTTAGCACTTTTGGTTGTTTTCTTTTTGGTTGTTGTCGTCTTTTTAGCCGGCGCTTTTTTAGTTGTTGCTTTTTTAATTGCTACTGTTGTTTTAGCGGCGACTTTAGTTGTTTTCTTTTTGGCAACGGTTGATGTCTTTGCCTTTGGTGATGCCTTCTTTTCCGTTTTCTTTTCAACCGGCTTTTTATATATAAATATCTTTTCCGGAATGCCGGCTAAAGATGATTGAATTTGTTTAACCTCTTTAAGATGATATAAAGGGAACATCTCAGATATAACAACGGCTGTTTCTTTGATTTCTTTTGCCAGTTTTTTACCCAAGGGTTCACCGGTCACTTTTAAGACATAACACATAATCAAATCCATGTCTTTATGAGACTCTTTCATATAGTTACCTTTAACAAAAGTAATATTCTTTAATCCGGCCATTTTGGCTTTTACCTTACCCATGGTCAACGGCACAACATCCCATTCCAAACCGATAAATTCGTGTTGCGGAAATTCTTTTGCCAACGGAAGTAATAACGCACCGCTACCACATCCTAAATCCGTTACTTTTAATGTCTTCTTAGATTTTTTTAAGACAGTCCGTGCTTCATCTAATATATCTTCTTTAATCTTACCGTAGCTTGAAACAAACGGTCCGTATTTGCCGCAACCGCAACGAATAAATGAATAAGCCTGATAGATTAAATAAACAGCGGCCGAAAAACCAAAAAACAAAGCCACAAAAATAAGCAATCCGTTACAACACATAATTTACTCTTCCTTTCATAAAATGATTGCAAAAACCGTGATTTGCAGTATATATATCAGAAATTGTTTAAGAAAAGCTTTAAGAGGTTCATTATGCGTGATAAATATCATAAAATTTTGATTTTAACTGGTGCTGGTATTTCCGCCGAATCCGGATTATCAACATTTAGATCCGAAAACGGGTTATGGAACAATCATCGTGTTGAAGATGTTGCTACCATTGAAGCTTATTGGCGCAATCCCGATTATGTTCATGATTTTTATAACAAGATGAAGCCGGAAATTTTTAAGGCCAAACCAAATGCCGGTCATTTGGCAATTACCAAATTACAAAAAGAATATCCGGCTAAAGTTAACATTGTTACGCAAAATGTTGATACACTTCATGAAAAGGCCGGCAGCAATAATGTTTATCACATCCATGGGCAGATAAACCAAGCGGTTTGTATGAACTGCGGTCATGTTATAGAAACATGGGGTGATGTCAGCTCCGAAACGGTTTGTGAAAACTGCCAGGTAACAGCCATGATGAAGCCTAATATTGTTTTCTTTGGTGAAAACCTGCTTTATATGGATAAGGTAGAAGATTTACTCCGTACGTCCGATTTATTTATTTCCGTCGGCACCTCCGGGGTTGTTTTTCCTGCCGCCGGTTTTGTACAAACAGCCAAATATTACGGCGCCGACGCCATAGAATTTAATTTGGAGCCTACTTCCAATAATTTTTATTTTGATAAACATGTGATGGGAAAAGCCGGTACTACCTTACCGAAGTTTGTTGATGAATTGTTGGCAAAGCTTAAAAACAATTAGTTGCCAATAAACTGTCAAGATAACTTTGGCTAAAAATCTTTGTTGGCGCTTTAGCTATCATTTTTAACTTATCGCAAGCGCTAGCAGTGTAAAACGCCTGCGGATTGGATGGAGAGAAGAACTGTGCCACATATTCTCTGATTGGGGCATTAGCTTCTTCATAACTTATACCATAATGCTTAATACTATCTCCATGACGAATATGCAAATCCTCATCTAATGTAGCAAACTTGGCACCGGAAAATAGCATTTGAAGCCAAAATTTCCAATCCTCTGAAGCCTTTAATCCTGGGTCATATTTTACATTATTTCTTTTTTGAAATTCCCTTTTATACATGGTATTGGAATTTCCAAAATTGTTGTATTGAATAAGACCAGTGGCAATATCATCATGATTTAGCGGTACCCTGGGCAAGCCTTTAATCTGCGTTGCAACCGTCGTTACATCCGGATGTTTTTCCATAAACTCGACCTGTTTTTGCAGTCTTTCGGGCAGGCTTTCATCATCATCATCCATAATAGCTACATATTTTCCCCTGGCTAACGAAGCGGCTCTGTTTCTGGAATAAGATATCCCGCGATTTTGGTCATTTTTATAATAGCGGATACGCGAATCCTTCTTAACATATTTCTCTATAACTTCATCTGTATTATCCGGAGAACCGTCGTTTAAGATGATAAATTCAAAATCCTTAAACGTTTGCGCTAATATACTATCAATGGCACGCGGCACAATATCTGCCCTTTTATAGGTCAACATAACAACGGATACTAAAGGCTTTTGACACCTTTGATATCCGATAACAGTACTTATAACAGCAACAACCAAAACAAGTGTTGCCCAAAGATATTTTTTCATGAATTATTGTGCGATAATACGAGACGGGTTACCATACAATACCAAGCAGCGCTGACCAACCATCAATGGTTGAGCTGCACCTTGGGTGATACTGATTGCCTGACCGTTATCCAATTTAACGATGTATTCATAACCGGTCTGAGAGCTTAAGCCTTTCTGAGCAGCACTACCGGCCAAACCGCCTAACAATGCACCACCAACGGCACCCAAAGCACTACCTCTGCCACGTCCGATTGTGGAACCGGCAACACCACCGGCAATACCGCCAATCATTGTTCCGGCAGTTGTATCACCGCTATCAACTTCAACCGGGCGAACACTTAAAACCGTACATTGAGCCACGGTAGAAACCTTGCCTGTTGCATCTGTAGAGTAGTGATTGGAATTGATATTATCGGCACATCCTGCCAATAACATTGCTGCACATACAGTACTCAATAACTTTTTAGACATTTCTTTCTCCTTTAATGATAACTTTTGTTTTAATTTAATTGATATTTTTTTATTGTCAAGGTAACAGCTTTTTATTCCCGTCCATGATTAAAAATTTTTTGTTATCAAAAAAAATGAATTTTTTAAAAAAACTGTCTTGACGAGTTTAGACAAATATGATATATTTATGTCAATTAATTAAGTTTTATCTAAATTTTTAGGTTTATGAACAAAAATGAAAAAAATGCGAATTCGCTTCGCAATGTAGAGAGTGGTAAAAACGGCAAGTCTCTTGTCAAGTTGCTAACCAAGCAGACTATCGACTACGATAAAGTCGACAACCTACTTCTTCGTGATCCCAGTCTCATCGGTCTGATTTCTTGCACATTGAATGGCAATCAGCTGATGTACGAGGCACCCAACGGGCTCCACAGAGACATACAAGCACTCAATCTTCGTGCAATTTGTGTCGTCTGCTACGCCCTGAAGAAGGCCGAACTAGAGCTGGTCTGCGACAACTTGAGCCGCCGTAAGCAACACTTCATCAAGAGTGCCTGGACCCGTTTCCATCAAGCCGCCTCTTAAACAGGAACAAAAAACAGCCCCTACCGCAAGGTAAGGGCTGTTCCTGTTTTTATAAAAGCTTTGTTGATTAAGCAGATTTACCTAATTGTGCGGCAACTTCTGAAGCAAAGTCTTCCTCACGCTTTTGCAAACCTTCACCAAGCTTGAAGCATACAAAACCGTTTAATTTAACTTCAGCACCGTTTTCTTTACTGAATTCTTCCACAACGGCTTTAACCTTCTTATCCGGATCCATAATGTAAGCTTGTTCTTCAAGAACAACTTCTTCATAATATTTACGGATACGACCTTCAACCATCTTCTCAACAATATTTGCCGGTTTACCGGAAGCTAATGCTTGCTCAGAGAAAATTGCTTTTTCACGAGCAACAGCTTCTGCCGGAACTTCTGCTATTGTTTGAGCAATCGGGGCTGCAGCAGCAATATGCATTGCAATGTGCTTACCCAAATCTTGCATTTTTGCTTTGTCAGCATTTCCTTCCAATGCAACCAAAACGCCGATTTTACCAACATTCGGACGAGCTGCATTGTGAATATAAGAGCAAACAACACCATTGTTTGCGCTCAAATAAGCTGAACGACGTAAATTCATGTTTTCACCGATTTTAGCAATCATATCGGTTAAAACTGTACCCATATCTTTGCCGCATACTGGGCAAATAAAAGATTTCAAAGCTTCCAAATCGCCTTTAACAGCCAAAGCTGCTTTGGCAGAATTTTCAACATAATCTTGGAAAATTTCATTTTTAGCAACAAAGTCGGTTTCAGAGTTTACTTCCACAACTGCACCGGCATTGCCTTCAACATAAACAGAAACCAAACCTTCGGCAGCAATACGACTTGCCTTTTTGGCAGCAGATGCCAAGCCTTTTTTACGGAGCCAGTCAATTGCTTCTTCCATGTTACCGTTGGTTTCAACCAATGCCTTTTTGCAATCCAACATACCGGCACCGGAGGTTTCTCTCAAACTTTTTACCATTGCTGCGGTAATTTCAGCCATTATTTTATCCCCTTGTTCTGTATTAAAAAATAACAGGCGACGACGCAAAGCCGTCGCCTTCTGAACGATTAAATTTAAACTTAAGCGTTTTCTGCGTTGTCAAGTGTCTCGGCAGTTTCTTCTACTTTAACACCTTTATCGGCAACTTCTTGGCTCATACCATCCAAAACTGCAGAGGAGATAAGCTCGCAATACAATTGAATAGCACGAATAGCATCGTCATTGCCCGGAACTGGATAATCAACATCATTCGGGTTAGCGTTTGTATCGGTAATACCGATTACAGGAATACCTAATTTCTTAGCTTCCTTAATAGCCAAAGCTTCTTTCGGTGTATCAATAACAAACAATAAATCCGGTTGACCACCCATGTTTTTAATGCCGTTCAAAGAGAGAGCCAACTTTTCTTGCTCTTTCTTAATGTTTTGCATTTCTTTTTTGGTGTATCCTTCGTATGCGTTCTTTTCTTCCATTTCGTTTAATTTAACCAAACGATTGATAGAACGATTAACTGTCTTCCAGTTAGTCAGCATACCACCGAGCCAACGATAGTTAACATAGTATTGGCCGCATCTTTCAGCACTCTCTTTAACGATTTCTTGTGCTTGGCGCTTGGTTGCTACAAAAAGAACCTTGCCACCTTTAGCTGCAACATCACGAGCAACTGCCAATGCTGTATAAAGCATCGGGTAAGTTTTTTGCAAGTCAATGATGTGAACGTTATCTTTTTTGCCGTAGATGTACGGAGCCATTTGCGGATTCCAACGACGAGCGTGGTGTCCGAAGTGTACGCCTGCTTCAACGAGCTGACGCAATGTAAAAGTCGGTAATGACATATTTTATTTCCTTATTTTCCGGTTAAACCTCCGCAGGCGGATAGCCTGAATTTCTTCAAGCACCGGAGCGTGAAGCCTTGAACTCCAAAGCCGACGCCATGCCTACGTGTGAATTATGAAAACGGCACCATTGCCGCTTTCGGGGAGTCTTATATGCTTAAAATATTTATTTTGCAAGTATTTTTTTATCATTTTTGCATAAAAAGAGCCCCTCTGTTTAAAGGGGCTCTTTTTCCTTGTTAAAACTTGTCGTCTAATTCTTCAACCAATTGGGAAACCGTTACCTTTTTAGGTGTTTTTTTAATGATAACATCATCTGCCGAAACAATGGTACCCTCTTCAACATCTTTTATGAGCAGTTCCACATAGCTTCCTCTGCCGAGAAGACTCAGCTCGGCAATCAGTTCTTCACGCTTAGTCTCATCTTCTTCAATGAGCAACGCATTCAAACGATACGGTTTCTCAGGGCAAATCTCACGCGCCGGCACATCCGCATCACAGAAATGCATCACATGGACACAGATAAATACCCGCCCCGGATTTGCAACTGTACGTCCCAGATAGACTCCGAAGACTTTCAAATTTTTTGTTTCCATAATCCTTAAATTTGGTAATAATTTTGTTATACAATGATAATTCGGATGGTGTTCTTATATCAAGTATTCGCTAAAAAGCAACATTTTTCCTGTTAAAATGTGCTAAATTTTGCTTGTCGGAGGCTTTTTCTTTTTATATATTCCAGGCATTAGAGCGCAATAAACAAAGGATAATAAGGCATTATGAGCGATTTATTTGAAAGTTCCGCAGCTGTTCAGGCTAAAGAAGATTATTCGGCCCGCGATATTGAAGTTTTAGAAGGTTTAGATCCGGTTCGCCATCGTCCCGGTATGTATATCGGCGGTACCGATGAGCAGGCTTTACACCATCTGGTGGCAGAAATTCTTGATAACTCCATGGATGAAGCGGTTGCCGGTTTTGCCAGCCGTATTGAAATTTCCGTTAATGCCGATTTATCCGTAACCATTACCGATAACGGACGCGGTATTCCGGTGGATCAACACCCGAAATATCCCAACAAATCCGCTCTTGAAGTTATTTTTACCACTCTTCACTCCGGCGGTAAATTCGGTGGTGGTGCCTACAAAGTTTCAGGCGGTTTGCATGGTGTCGGTTCTTCGGTTGTTAATGCACTTTCTAAAAAACTCATTGTTGAAGTCGCTCGTGATAAAAAGCTCTATCGTCAGGAATATTCTCGAGGTAAGCCTTTAACCGGATTGGAACTTATCGGCAATGCCCCAAATCGTCGCGGTACCAGTATTACTTTTTTACCGGATGAAGAAATCTTTGGTTCGGACAATGTTTTTGTACCGGCAAAAATCTATCGTATGGCTCGTTCAAAAGCTTTTCTTTTCAAAGGAATTAAAATTTTTTGGAAATGTGCCCCGGAATTGATTAAGGAAGCTGACAACATTCCTACAGAAACAGAATTTAATTTCCCGAACGGTTTATTAGATTTCTTAAACTATCAAATCGGTACACGTCTTACCGTCAATCGTATGCCTTTTTCGGGTGAAGCGGAATTAGCCGGAGATGAGGGTAAAGTTGAATGGGCTATCAGTTGGCCGGAAGATGAAAAAGGTTTCTGTAATTCCTATTGTAATACGGTTATCACCCCCCAGGGCGGTACACACGAACAAGGTTTCCGCACGGCGCTCATCAAAGGCTTAAAAGAATATGCCGACATGGCTAACATCAAAAAAATTGCCAATGTAGTTACCGAAGATTTTTTAAGTGATGCGGCAATCATGCTTTCAGTTTTCATTCGTGATCCGCAATTTCAGGGACAAACCAAAGATAAGCTTACTTCCACTAAGGCTGCTTATTTGGTAGAAAAAGCGGTTAAAGACTCGTTTGATCATTGGCTTTCCAATGACAAAGATAATGCCGAAGCTCTCATTTCTTATGTTATAGACAGGGCCGAATTACGTAAAAAGCGCAAAGAAGAAAAAGTTCAGAATCGTAAGTCGCCGACCAAAAAATTGCGCTTACCCGGTAAATTGGCTGATTGTTCCAAAGCAGCGGCGGAAGATACGGAAATCTTTATCGTCGAAGGTGATTCCGCGGGTGGTTCCGCCAAACAAGGCCGTGACAGAATGACACAGGCCATTCTTCCTTTGCGCGGTAAAATCTTAAACGTTGCTAGTGCCTCTTTGGATAAAATCACGCAAAACCAAGAAATCAAAGATATGATTGAGGCGCTCGGTTGCGGTACCAAAGATAATTACAAAGAAGAAAATTTGCGCTATGAAAAAATCATCATCATGACCGATGCCGATGTGGATGGTGCTCATATTACTTCTCTTCTGATGACATTTTTCTATCAATATATGCCGAAACTCATTGAAAACGGGCATTTGTTTATTGCCACTCCGCCACTTTATAAAATTGTTTTCGGCGGCAAAAACTATTATGCCCTTGATGATGAAGAAAAAGATAAGATTTTAGCCAAAGCAAAAGCCAATCAAAAACCGGAGATCAGTCGTTTCAAAGGTTTGGGTGAGATGAGTGCTTTGCAACTTAAAGAAACAACAATGGATAAAAGCAATCGTATGTTATTGCGTGTTACCATTCCGACAGCTAACACCGAAGAAGCACGTGATGAAGCTTTTGAAACACGCCGTCAGGTTGAACGATTGATGGGTAAAGATCCGGAACAACGTTTCAAATTTATCATTGAACGCGCCAAATTCGCCGAAGATTTGGATATTTAATTACTTTTTTGATAATTAACCCACGGTAGCAGATATTTCTTAACTCCGTCCAACACAAGGTTAAAGAAAAACGATAGGCATGTCAGCAGAATGATGCCGACAAGTACGCCTGTTGTATTAAATAAAGAGCCTTCTCTTAAAATGTAAAATCCCAAACCGGCGGTTGAACTGACAAACTCTCCGATAAAAGCGCCTAATAAGGCTAATCCTATGTTCATCTTTAAACCGCTTAATATCCATTGCAATGATCCGGGTAAGATAATTTTATACATCATCTTCATACGAGAAATTCCCAAGCTCTCCGTAAACAATGTATATTTTTCGGCCGCATTTTTGGTTCCCTCATAACTTTGCGCCAATGCAACCAAGAACACGCTGAATGCCGCCATAAACACCTTACTCATCAGCCCTATTCCGAACCATATAATCAACATCGGGGCCAAGGCAAAAATCGGTATTGCGCCCAAAATTAACAAATACGGTTCCAACATTTTTCTTATGATATCATTTACCCAAATCAGTAAGCCGACTACCGTCCCTAACAAGGTTCCGATAATTAGCCCCAAAGAAGCTTCCATAAAGGTAACGCTGATGTTATGCCACATACCGGCGTTTTGCAATTCTTTGCATAATAATGCAATAACCTTACCGGGTGAAGAAAAGAAGAATAATACGGATTTATCGTGAGATGCCGCATATTCCCACAACAGCAACAATATGATTCCGGGAATAAATTTTAAGATGATGTGGCGCATTTCTTCTCCTTAATTGCATTTTCCAAAGCCTCTTTTACACGCGCAAATGCGTTATTTCTCTCACTGTCTTTTATATCTATTTTATCGGTGATACAGGCCGGTCTGGGGCTTAAAATTAAAATTGTATCTGCCACCAATAACGCTTCTTCCACAGAATGGGTTATCATCAGAGCGGCAGCTTGATTTTTTATAACATAATTTCTGATAATTTGGGTTAAATCGTTTTTGATAACAATATCCAAAGCACTTAATGGCTCATCTAAAAGCAATAATTTGGGGGATAAAGCCAGCATTCTTGCCAAACTGACACGTTGTCTTTGACCGCCGGACAATTCGTGCGGATAATAGCGACTAAAATGGTTTAAGTGAACCAAGCGTAACATTTTCATGGCTTGCCGGTGATTTTTTATCCCCGTTAATTCAAGGGCAAACAAGACGTTTTGTTCCGCGGTCTTCCAAGGCAAGAGCGAATCTTCCTGACTCATATAACCGACTTCTTTTCCGGGCAGCGTTAATGATGATAAAATCTTACCCTTAGATGCTTTTTCCAAACCGGCAATAATTCTCAATAAAGTGGTTTTGCCACAGCCGGAACTCCCCAAAATACAAGTGATTTTACCCTGAATTAAATCTAATGAAATATCATCCAAAACTTTTAGTTTTTTGAAATTTTTGGATATATTTTCCGCCGATAATAAAACATTATTTACCATAATTTTCGTACGCCCTGATTGCAAAAGTATTATCTGTTGCCGTTTCTGTCGGTTGCGGTGCATCCAAATCGCCGGCATTTAAGCGTTCAAGAATTCCTTGTTGCCATAATTCTTCCGTAATCGCTAAAGATTTCGGATAAATCGCATTTTGCCGAGAGCGTTCCACTGCTCTTTTGAGGCTTTGCTCATCAATATCCGTAAATACTTTTTTGGCGACACGCAAACCGATATTTTCATCTCTGTAAAATACTTCTACCGCTTTTTGCAGAGCATTAGCAACCTTCTGCACAATTTCCGGATGTTTATCAATATAATCTTCTCTGGTTGTTATACCGGTAATTGCTTGCGGCGGTAAAAAGTTACCTAAAGAAATAACAGAGCGAAATCCTTGGCTTTCAGCAATAGCCACTGTCGGATCCAAGTCCATGGCAATATCAACTTCACCAGCCTTAACGGCAGCCATCTGCGAACCGAATGCCATCGGTCTGATATTCATCGTTAAGTTATGCTCCGTTTTTAAGTTACTCAAGTTGGTATACAAAGTTGAAGGTGCGGGAAAACTACTGAGCGATAAGCCGTTTAATGCTGTCAGATCTTTAATCTCGGAAATATTTTCTTTATTGGTATAGCCGATAAACGGAGCTTTTGCCACTAAAATAGCAATTGTTTTCAGATTGCCGCCACGAGCCTGTATAATGGCGGAAAAGATCGGATCGCCCACGCCAAAATCCGCATATCCTCCGGTAACGGTTGCGGCAATTTGGTCATCATTTCCGGAATATGTCAGTTCAACATCTAAGCCGTTCTCTCTAAAATAGCCTTCTTCCATCGCGATATATAAAGGCAGATATAAAAAGATTTTTCCCTGACCATACTGGGTAATGGTTACTTTTGGCAAATTATTTATTTTTACCTCTTTTTTAGGCCAAGCCAACCATACTAAAACTGCAAGAATACAGATAGATAAAATATTTTGCAAAATTCTCTTTTGTTTCATTCTACCCTCCTTTCTCGGACTATTTTAGATACATTGGTTTATTTATCAAGTTTTTTTGATTAATTTTCGCCCTCAGTCATGCGCGTTGTAGTAGCGTTTTTTATAGTCAAAATCACACTTTGCCGGGGCAAATTCAGGTCTTAAAATATAGAGGTTGTTTACATTTCCCAGTGGTTTGTAATATTTATTAACTAAGTCCATATCCGGTTGATGCACAATCACATCTTGTCCCCGTTCTTTATGATACTTGTCATAAAAAGGCGCCGCCGTGATTATTTTCGGTTTATATTTTTCAATCACTCTATTGATATTCATTAATGGGCGAATTCCAACTTTAGCCCCGATAACATCTGTTTGCCCCAACAAATTCCAATAATAATGAGGGTCTCGGTTATAAAGATTATAGATAGTTCCATCCCCATTCATCACATAATCGCAAGGATTAACATATTGCAATATTTGTTTATTTAGCGGCCGATAAAAACGATTTATCCTTCCACCTATATTTCCTTCATAAATTGCCGGTTTATACATACATACGTACAAAGCCGCTGCCAATATATATGTCAGTCCCCACCAACGGCAAAACACTTTCTTTTCAAGGAAGACTGCCGTTAGAATCGCTGCTGTGTATATTAACAGATAAAAGTAATAAGCAAATGCCGAAAAATAAAATAATCTTTGGCATAGTTCCGCAACAAAAATAATCGCCAATATTCTAAAATAGATATTTGACCCTTTGGTGCAAAACAGAAGTGCCAAACCCGATCCTATCAACAAGCACCTCAATTCCGGCCAAATTATACCGATGCGACGTTCATCAAAAAGTTGCGGAATATAAAGATTAAACGTAAAATTGGCATGATACCAAACCGCTAAAATATCATTTACATACAGGTACAAAACAAAACCCACCGACAGTACCGCCGGCAACATGCAAGCATACAAAAAATCCTGCCACAATATCTTTTTCTTATAGATAAGATATAGGGTTATCACGCCTATCAAAATCAACGTAAAAATAATTTTTTGCAAAAACATAAATGAACACCAAAACAGCAAAAATGCCAAACTCAGCTGTCCGATTTTTTTATCTTCCATGTAAGCAAAGTAGTAATACAAACCGGCAAAAAATGCCGTCATCATAAAGCTGTCCGGCCGAAAATGGATAACAGAAAGAACCACATAGGGCGTAAAAGCTATGGCCGCGGCCACTACCCCGCCGAACCTGTTGCTCAAAAAACGTGAGGTAATCAGATAAAGATAAAAATAATTCAAGAATGCCACTAAGATAGAGGCTGTCACCACCCCTGATGTGATAATGTTGTCATCCAATCCTTTGGCGTGTAAACCGACAAACGGTGCAAACACATACCATAATAACGGATTATGGTGTTGAAAGAAATCTTTATAGGGAACAAAATTTGCAAATACCAACCACGATGAATGGATATGTTCCAATGTATCACCGCCCAATGTCCCGGTTCTCCACGCAACATGCAAGCAAAATATCAAACCGCATAACAAATGGCCTAACAATAGAAAAATCGGTGAATAATGATATAAAGATTTTTTATCGAACATTCGTTTCTCCTATTTTAAGGTAACATTACCTGTTGCCTAAAAACATTTTCCATAAAACATAATGTTATGTAGCTTAAAACAAAGGCCATTACCGGTGAAGCTACCCACCCGGACATAAGCTTTAAAACTAAGCGCCATTTAATACCTTTACCACCTTTGGCCAATCCTATACCGACAATCGCACCGATAACAGCTTGTGTGCTGGAAACAGGAACTGCCGGCAGCGTCGGCAAATGAAGAGAAAGCAAAAGTTGTTCCAAACTTTTCGAAGAAAACATTATTAAAACTAAAGATTGTGATAGAATAACAATCCAGGCCACCATCGGTGAAACGGCCAATAAGTTCTTACCCACATTCTTAATAGCCTTTTGAGAATAGGTAAAGACACCCACACAGGCGGCTATCCCCCCCAATAAAAACAATATTTGTATACCGCTTAAAGTGTATAGGTTTCCGATTTTGACCATTTCAAATTTACATGAATCCACAAAAACGCCAACCACATTGGCCATGTTATTAGCACCTAACGCATAACCGCCCAGAGCCGTCGTTAAAATCATACCGACCCGCACAATCCAATCCTGCCATAATATATGCAATTTACTGTGGTGCATGATTTTTTTAACCAATAGATACAGACCAACGGCTATACATCCTGAAATAATCGGGCAGAATACCCATGAGGCACAAATACTGGCCAAAGTTTCCATATCTGTTTGGCTTCCCGTATAAACATTCCAACCAACAATACCTCCAACGATAGCTTGAGATATGGAAACGCTGATACCGGATTTTAACATCAACATAACCGCCAAAGCCGAAGCTAAAGACACCGAAAATGCCGCCGGTAAAGCGTTAATTTCACCTAAAGCATTTAATGTATCTGCTGTGTTTTGTCCGCTGATAACCGACCCTAATATGATAAACAATCCGGCAATCGTTGCTGCAAAAGAAAAGCGCAGCATTTTGGTACCGACGGCTGTTCCAAAAATATTAGAAGCATCATTAGCTCCTAAAGACCACCCCAAAAACAAGCCGCTGGAAAGAAATAGCATATAAGTCAACATCAACTAAATTTCCCGCTTAATTGCAAAAATTAATAATGCATCAATGCAATCTTCTGCCAAATCTGCAATATCCGCTACTTCTTCAACAAAGGTATTAATTTGAATTTTGTGAGCTAATTCCAAATCTGAATCGAATACTTCTTTTCTTAATTTTGCTGAAGTCTTGTCACTTTGATGTTCTAACAAATAAACCTTTTTGGAATAATCTCGTAATGTTACCAAATCGCGAAAGAATGCACGAGAGGCTATCGCCATATTTTCGGCACAATCAGAAACCTGACGCACCAATGTCCGCAATTGATCGTGATAAATAATTGGAATATCCGGCTGCTCAATATAAAACTTATGCGCTACTTCATCAAACAGATTGACCACCTTATCCAAATTTTCTACCAATTGTAGGATGTTGCCGCGCATATCAGGTATGAGGTTTTGTTCATAAAGTTTACTTTCCACATCTCTTCTTAGTCTATCAGATTCATTTTCCAGTATTTTAATTTTTTTGCTTATTTCACTATAATTTTCACTACGTCTCTCCTTCAGATAAATATTAACGGCCTCCTTAAATACCATGGCCATTTCGATAATTTTATCGTGAATTTTATCGATACTGTGTTCTAATTCTCGCGTACGGGCAAAAAGTGAAATTTTGACGTTAAACACCTTGAATTATCCTTCCTAAAAAATGCATTTTTTGTTTTTTAATTATAATTTTAAATTTGCACACTTTGTCAACATTTTTTTATTTTAAGCTTGCATTTATTTTTTATTACCATTATTTTTTAGTGGTTATATAACATTTTTTAGGATGGGAATTATGAATAAAGACAATATTATCACTGTTTTGGTTTCTGTTATTGCCAGTGTTGCTTTTTCTGTTGCATTGGCAAGTACTGTTGCTGGTAAAACCCCAGCTTCTGCAGGTAACACTCAGGATATGAATCAAGCTATTGAAGATTACCTGATGAATAACCCGCTTAAAATTCGTGAAGCTTTGGAATTAGCTGCTCAACAAGAACAGATTGAAGCACAAAAGCGTGTTGCAGAAAATTATAAAAATAACTGGAAAGAATTGAGTTCTGACGAGAACTCTCCTTCAGTCGGACCTAAAGATGCTAAAATTACCGTTGTTGAATTCTTTGACTTTAACTGTGGTTATTGCAAACGTTTAGCTCCTGAATTAGCTAAAGTTATTAAAAATAATCCGGATGTTAAATTTGTATTTAAACCGGTTACGTTCTTGGGTTCTATGCCAATTGCAAAAGCAGCTATGGCTGCAGGCAAACAGGGTAAATTCCTTGAAGTTTATGAAGCTTTCATGACTCATAATGGTCAATTGAATTCCGAAGCTATTGATGAAATCATCAAAAATGCCGGTTTGGATGTAGATAAGACTAAAGAAATCATGGATAGTGATGAAATTAAGAAGACTTTGTCAAGCATTACTGATCTTTCACAAAAAGTAGAAGTTCGTGGTGTTCCGACCTTGGTTATCAATGGCGAGCCTCTCCAAGCTATTGAAGAAGGCCCGATTCAAAGTGCTATTGATAGTTTGAAATAGTTTTTGATAATCTTCTTAACAGAGAGGAAGCAAATGTTTCCTCTCTTTTTTTTGCTTATTTCATAAAAAAATGTTGCATAAATTCTTGTAAATGTTAGATTATCACCAGTTATTTAATTAGAGAGAGGTTGTTATGAAAATATTATTGAAAGCTTTATCTATTGTTATTTTGGCAGCTATCGGAGCCGGCGGTGTTATTTATGCGGATGCACACTGCCCCAAGAAACAAGCTCAGATTAAAAATCAATTTAATGATGCTATCAGCAAATATATTGAGCAAAATTCACAAGCTATTTTGGAGACAATTGCTAAAAACGAAGAATTTGCTAATGCCGTTAAAAATCTTTCCGGTATTAACGAGCAGGAAATTACCCAATTAGTTAAAGCTTCAATAGAAAAGAATCCTGATATTTTAGAAAATTATATTCGTAATAATGCGGATCTTATTGCAACAACCGTTATCAATACCGAAGAATTTAAGAACACGAATTCCGTCGTCTCTCAAGAAGCTCCGGCAAAAGAAGAACCGCAAGCAGCCAATGATGAAAACAAGCTCTATAAAGATCATTGGAATGAAATTAAAGATAATGATTTAGTTCCCTCTGTCGGTCCGAAAAATGCTAAAGTTGTTGTTGCCGAATTTTTTGATTTTGCCTGTGGTCATTGTAAATCTTTGGCGCCGATTATGACACAACTCATGAAAGATAATCCGGATGTTCGTTTTATGTATAATCCACTTTATTTTATCAGTGAACATTCTCCTTATGCGGCAAAAGTTTCTTTGGCTGCAGCACAAAAAGGTAAATTCAAAGAAGTTTTTGATGGTATTATGACCTTACCTGATATAAATGAAGAAACAATCAATCAAATTCTTGTTGATGAAGGATTGGATGTTAATGAAATTAAAAAGATGATTGAAGAAAAAAGTATTCGCCGTGGCATTCAAGAAATTGATTCTCTATCGCAAGTATTGGGAATTAACGGCGTACCGATGCTTATTATAAATGGTGAGCCTTTTTATGGCAGAAGCCTTATTGATATACAAAATAAGATTAACAGCTATAAATAATTTATTTCTCTTAAATAAAAAGCCCCGTTCCTAAGAACAGGGCTTTTTTTCATTTGTACTCACAACCTTCATCCAGCTCCGGGGTATATTGCCAGTCATTTCCAACAATACTGCCATCGGCAAATCCCAATGCACGATACACTCCTTCATAAAGTTTTTCCATCTGCAGTGTATCTTCGTTGAATTTCCAGACAGTTCCTCCCACAATACCCATGCAAGGTTCGTCCTTTAATTCCGCGATAACATCATTAACCCATCTTGTTGCCGGAAGCATTCGATACAGTTCTTCATATTTGCCTCTTACGCCTGCTATAACAACTCTATCTCTTACTTCCTGGAAGATAATTGCTCGAACACTTATTTTCTGGCATTTAGGACTACTTACCCAAGTATCGGAAACCCCATAGACAAGGTAAGAACCATCATTTTTCACAATAAGATAATCCTCGGGGATATCAGCGGAATACCACTCATTATCTATCTCGTATCTTATCTCTTCCCTGGATTTCGGTGGCACATAAGCATTACCTAAAACAAAGCTGTCCGCGCAGATATGCATGACAGATTGGTCATTGAGCACTCGTAAATCAAGCTTTTGCTCTTTCGTAAAGCCGGCAAGAAATACACTATCTGGCACATTATAAGTCAATTTTTTACCCAGATACTGCGGTGAATCTGAATTTGGGCTTAAATAGAACCATTCATTATTATCACCGTTTACACAATACATGAAAGCACTAAAATCTTGCCATTTACAAAAACGATAGCCCTTTTCCTGAAGTGAGGTTTCTTGGGTGCATACACGCGCTTCGCTATCTTTCTCATGAAAGATAATTTCTTTAACGTTGCTGTTTGAACCATATTTATTGTAAATATAGATATGGCATCTCTTTGTTTTTAACTTAATAGAATAACTCTCATCAGCACTCAGCACTGTCTTTAGTACGACGTACAGCAAAAGCACTATTCCGATTTCGAATATAGTCCACATTATTTCGGCATCGGAAAAATTCCAATATGCACCAAATGCAATACAGAAGACTATTAAAAACACCCATCCTTTGTAAAAGGACAATCTTTTCCATGCGGAAACATCCGTTAATCTGGATAATCTCCAAGAACAAATTTTTCTCATAATTCTAAAAATAGTTTAAATGACACAATAGTTTTTTTGTAGCGCAAATATAGTTCAAAAAATATGTTTGTCAATATTTCTTCTTTTCAGACTAAAATTTTGTTCCATCATAGCCTTTTTAATATTGCGGATGCGGATTTTTATACAATTCTTCCACTTCATAGAAATTTAGCTTTTCTTTAATTGGCCTACCCAATATCTTAGAGGCTTCCTCCGGAGTAAAATATAATTCATCAAAACTTTCCGGTAAATTGTCCGCTTTAGGCAACGGCGCATCAGCTAAAGGACTTTTTTGCATACGTTTTTTTAATGCCGGCAAAAAGCGAAGCATTGCCGTATCATTTGTAACATCATTTTCATTATGGAAGAAATAGTAGCCGTAATCAATACTTGTTCCTTCCGGATGCCCTCTTTGTTTTTTATGTAAAAATTCGGCAAATGACTTCAGTATATAGTGATTTACTCTGGCTTTGTTTGCCGAAGGATAAAAACCAAGCATATAATCTACCGGATGGTGGTTTTCGTTAACGCTTTTTCCTTTCACTTTAACATAATGATTTGAACCGAATGCCTTAAAATCAACCACAGCTTGAGGGCGAACAATAGATTTCACTGTATGATTCAGTTTTTTCCCGTGCGAGGTAAAAAATTCCGTTACTAAGCCGTTCGGTCTGCTGATTGCATGAGAATCTCCATAATTCAACCAGTGCAAACTAACTTCATCAACATCATCAAATTCTTTTAAAAACTTTCGCATATTTTTTGCTTTAAGCGGTACCAAAAATTCATCTAAATCAATAAACGCCAACCATCTGGTTTCTTTTTGATGTTCTTTGACAACTTTTTCATAACATTCAAGCTGTTTATTTATCCCCGGCATATCAATGTAGGTAATTATTCCTTTTTTTATGTACGGTTCCAAATATTCTTTACTGTTATCGGTTGATTGATTATCGCATAAATAAAAATGTTCAACCCCTTGCAACAAATGATATTCAATCCATTCTTTTAAGTAAGGCTTTTCGTTTTTCATAATTGCGGCCACACTTAATTGATAAGGGCGAAAATATAATGCCGCCGAAATACCACCGACAAAAATCAGAATATTAATCAAAAAAATAAGCCAAAGTCTGTTTTTCATATCTTTTATCTTCACTTTAAGAAGTTTTTTAAAACTTTATTTTATACTACAATAACTAAAAAATAACACAAGACAAATACATTGAGTTATTCTATGATAAAATATATTTTAGATTGGAATTGTTAAATTATGAGTAAATTTGTGTCTTTTTTACCGCTTTCTATGTATAACGTAGCTGCCTTTTTGCGTTCGCAGTTATTTTTATTGCCGGTGTTGTTATTTTTTTATCAGGAAAACGGGTTAACCGTCGGCGATTTTTATTTAATTCAAGGTCTAATCGTCTTTTTTGCCTTTTTATTTGAAATTCCCGCAGGTTATTTGGGGGATATTTTTCCCAGAAAATATATTCTCATTACGGCCTATGCTCTCTTTTTAGCCAGATTGTTTTTGTGGGTTAATTTCCGCGGTTTTGAGGTTATTTTAATCGGCGAATTTTTCTATGCCTGCTCAAAAGCTTGCTTTGATTCCGTTTCTTCTTCTTTTATTTATGACATTTTAAAGAAAAACAATGAAGAAGCCAAAATGGTCAAGGCTTATTCAAATTTCAATGCCGCCATGTATATCGGGACGGGTATTGCTGCCCTTTTGGGTGCCGGATTGTATGAAAAATTCGGTTCTCATGTTTTACTTATTGCGGAATTTATCATTTACTCTACTGCCATTTTATTGTTAAGCCTTCTACCTAATGCACACACACCTGTTCAGATCGTTTACAGCTTAAAGGAAAGATTGATTAAATTTTGGGTTGCAACTCGCTACATCCTAAAATCCAAAAAATATCGTTTTCTCGTACTGTTTTCCGGTTTTATGGTCGGAATATCCCACTTTTTCTTTTGGAGTTTTCAACCTCTGATGAAAAATTCCGGCATTAATCCAAAGGTTTCTTTAACCGATCTTGCAGATACCGTCGGTTGGGATGCGCGGGTATTTGGCGATGAGATATGGAACTATCTTTTGGCCTTAGATTGGCTTGATTACATCAAAGTTATGGGTGTGGTTATCTTTGTTAATAATCTCATTCGTTCCTCTTTCAGTTACTTTGCTGCAGGTGTAGCTAAAAATGTTTCGTTATTCAATTTGGGTCTTTTTGCTTTTTCTTTAGATATTTTTGGTTGTTTATTGTCTTTTGTTTTCATGAAAGCACAAGCCATCACTCCACTTGAATGTTTGATGTTTATTATTTTCCTTTGTATCTGCATCGGCATTCAACTTATGTTTACAATCACCCATATCAGTCGTTTGCATCGTTTGATAAATCCTAAAATTCGTTCGTTATCATCCTCTGTTAATATGATGACCGGACGCTTATTGACATCGGTTATGCTGATGGCACCGAAGTTTTTGCTTAAAAAAGAAAATGCCATCTCTGGTATTCAGGTGATTGATATCTTTTGGATTTATGCCATTATCTTTATCCCCATCGGTATATACTTTATTATGCGAATATACCGGTATAATGTTAAGGCACAACATTCACTAATGCACGTTGCCTCTCAGGAGAAATGACATATGAAACTTCGCCCTCTTATATATGTAATCGGTATGTTGTGGGCAAATTCCGTCTTAGCCACGGATATCGGATTAAAAATTTCTGCTCGCAGTGATTGGTTTAATTGGGGTGATTATATACTGGGTCAAGATTTTATGAAAGGCTTTGAAAAACTCGGTTATTCGGTTACTCCTAGTTATATTGACACCCTGCAATCATCCGAATCTTCCCCTTTTTTTATTGATATTTACATGCACGGATTTACACCTTTTAATCCCCTTAAAACTAAAAAAACAACAAATGTTATGTATCTCTATTATCCGCTTGAAACTTCCTTTATGGAAAAATACAAAAATTTGCCGCAAGTTTCTGAACCGGATTGGTATTCATTACAAACAGAACTTTGGAATTTTGATCTGATAGCAGTTGCATCTCCTACCTATCAAAAACAATTGGAAAAGTATGGTATTAAAACCATTTTTGTACCACAATTTAGCAATCCGGAAAAATTCTTTTATGAGTATGACGAAAGTAAAGCCTATGATATTTTGTTCGTAGGTCGTCAGGGATATGAACGTATCAGTGCCAAGTGGGCCATAGAAAACGGATTTGAAGTTGCCCTTTTCGGTAGCGGTTGGCAAGATAAGGCTCCTGCTGAATATATCAAGGGCGAATATATTGATAATACCGAACTTCATAAATATTATGCATCAGCTAAAATTGTCTTAAATGATACACGTGAAGATATGAAAAAAGATGGCTTTATCAGCAACCGTGTCTTTGATGTTACGGCTTCAGGAGGTTTTCTTATTTCAGATTATATGCCTGAAATAGAAAAATTCTACGGTGATAGTATTCCGATGTTTAAAACAAAAGAAGAATTAAAAAATCTTCTTGATTATTATCTTGCTCATCCAGAAGAAAGAACCATCAAGGCTAAGAAAGCACAAGAAATTACTTTGGCTAATTTCACTAACCAAGTTGTCGCGCAAAATATCCTCAGTGCCGTGCAAAATCTTGAACCACCTTCCCAAAATAATGATGTTGTCTTGAAAAGTCCTTGGGCTAGTGATGATACCTATATCGGTGACTATTGGTTAGGACTAGATATGGAAGAAGGACTTAAGAAGTCTGGCTTAAATGTTAAAAATTATTATTACAATTATGCCCAAAAAAGCTTTTCTACTGATGAATTTTATAAGGAGGCGGATAACCTTCTCTATTTACAATTCAAGTTCAATCACTATAAATTTGAAGATCATAATAAGGCTCGGATTATGTACCTTTATTTTCCGACGTTTATTCCAGAGAAAACCAAGTTTAGCAATACAGATGATAAATTTTTCTACAATACGCATGTTCATCTAAATAATGATTTGGAATATTTTGATTTGATTGCCACACCGGCCAAAGAAATTTATAAGGAGCTGCAACAACGCGGCTATCAAACGGCTTTTATTCCACAATTTACAAATCCGGAAAAGTTTTATTACGCTTTTGATGATAATCTTAAAACCGATTTATTGTTTGTCGGCTCCACCTGGTATGAACGTACGAGCGTTTTATATGCTGTTGATTTCGGATATGATATCTCGGTATATGGGCTTAATTGGTTGGGAAAAATTCCCAATAAATACATTAAGGGCAGTTTTATAGGTAACCAAGATCTTCATCGTTATTACAGTTCTGCCAAAATTGTTTTATCAGACCATGCAGATGATTTAAGTGAAATAGGTTTGGTTCCCAACAGGCTCTATGATGCCACCGCCTGTGGGGCTTTTGTCATCTCCGAATACAGCCCTTACATTGAAGAAATATTCGAAGACAGTATTCCGATGTTTAAGAATAAAGAAGAATTCAAGCAATTGGTTGATTATTATCTTAGTCATCCGGAAGAAAGAGCATTAAAGGCACAAAAGGCTCAAGCCATTACACTTTCCAAATATACCAACTCGGCGGTTGGAAAAGAACTCAAGCAGTTATTTTTACAAATAAGAAAGGATAAGTAATGAAAAACAAACGTATCTATTTGATTTTAATATTGTTTTTTATCTCTGGTATTTTAAGTTATCTGCATTGGCGCACACAGGTTGCTAATGCCATTTACCTGAATGCAGCCGATAAACCTTCTTATTTAAGGTTAAAAAAGCTAGGAAAAGCCCTTAAAAAAGAGGGAAAAACTGTCTTTATTTCTAAGAAAGATCACTTTAAAAGCGGTAAATTCAATATTTATGGTGCCGAAAATGATTTGAATTTACCCGCTGTGATTGATGCTAGTGCCATCAATTTTTTGTGGACGCCTGCCGTTCCGCAAGACACTATAGAGTCCTATCGTCCGTTTGATGTTATTGTGGTACAAAACATTCCCTCCTTTAGTTATCTGAAAGCTATTAATGTAAGAACTGCCTATATCCCGGAAGCCATTAATTTATATAAGAAACCTGCCAAAAGAAAATCCGAAGGTGTAATGTATTACGGAGATATAATCGAAAATTTCTCTTTATCTCTTTATTTAGCCGGTCCTACAGATTTAAAAGTTGATGTTTACGGAAATGGATTTGAAAATTTGTGGGATGAGAAAGAAATTATGAACAGACCTGTTGAGGTTGCAGATTTTCTCCGTTATGCTATTGTTCTTGTTGATCAAAGTGAAGAAAATATTAAGGACGAACTTATTAACCAGCGTATTATTCGAATTATAGAAAGCGGTGGGTTGCCCTATATTCGTTATAACAGCGGTGTTGCTAAAATATTTGGTGATGCAATACCTATGTATATGAATCAAGCGGAGTTTTTGCCAAAAATACAACATCTTCTTGCTAATCCGCAGGAAAGAACCGATCATCTTGAAGCCATTTATCAAACGGCACAGCAGTGGAACAGTTCTTCACAGGCTAAAAAGTTTTTGGAATTGTTTGATATTATGGAAAAAAAGATGATTACTAAGGATTAGTGAACTGATTAAAAATCCGCTTTAGGCCGTTATCCTAAAGCGGATTTTTTTGTGTTTGTTTTCTATGTATTCCGCTTGACTTTGAAAGTTTTTTTATATACTTTCCGTTTCGAAAAATTTATAATTATGACTTTGAATTATTAAATAAACATATTTTATGAAAATTGATGAAAAAACCGCAGAAAGATTAGGTTATCCTTTCAATTATTGGGTATGTTGCGGAGGATTTTCAGTAACCGAACAAGATTTACTATATCTTGAGGGAATTAAAAATCATCCATGTTTCCAACTGATAATTGCAAGGTATCAAATCCTATCGCCTGTGCTTGATTGGGCGAACATCAGGATAAACGCAATCGTCTTTTATCAACATTTTTATAATGATTCCGCTTGTCCTAAAGGTATCAAATCCGTCTTATTTGCTATGATTGGGTTAGAGAGAGGTAGGCTTGAAAAATGTAACATGTTGACGTTTCTTGAATTTCGTCGCCCTTATGTTGAACAATGGCTTAATTCTGTTGTACAAAAAAACTATCCTTAAGTTAGGATAGTTTTTTTGTTTCCATATAGAATTATTGCCTATACTTCTAATGCCAGCTTATCATCATCAAGCGTTGCCGTTCCGCCCAGCGGTATGGTCAAAAGCGGTGCAGAATGGCCAAAATCAACATTTGCCAACACCGGCAAATCTTTTAATTCCGGTTTGGTATTAATGATATATTCCAATCCTTCTCTTGTTACCTTAGAGCCCTTTTGGAAACGTCCGATAACCAGCCCTTTAACATTTTTGAAATCCGGCTGATAAATAAGCGCCTGCAAATTGCGCTCAAATATCGGTAACGAACAATCCTCGGTATCTTCAATAAACAATATCGTATCTTTTTCAAATACCGGACGATATTTTGTACCGAGGGTTAAATTAAATGTTCCCAAATTACCGCCGACAATCGTTCCTCTGGCGCTACCTTTATGAATAAGCCAATAGCCCTCATTTGCCTCAAATTCTCGCTTTTCTTGGTCTAAGAACCATAAATCATCACTCCATATTTCAGATGCCTTGATGTCATCTTTTCGAGCTTCCACCAATATTTTTACAAAATGCGCAAAGGTATAATCACAACCATGCTTCATACCTAATGAACTAAAATGAGGTCCGTAATAGGTAACTAATCCGGTTTGTGTACGAATGGCACAGTGCAATGCGGTAATATCGGAAAATCCGCAAAAAATCTTGGGGTTATTTTTTATCAAATCATAATCCAAATGCTCAAGCAACTGATTAGAATTAAAACCGCCGATTATTGTCAGTACGGCTTTAACGCTCTTATCTGCAAATGCCGTATGAATATCGGATACTCTTTTTTCCACACTGTTTGAACCCATATAGTCCCAATTCTCATCAATCGTATTTGGCGCAAAAACCACTTTCAGCCCTAAACTTTCCAATCTTTGGCGAGCAATTTCTCGGCAATCTTGTCCAATAATTTTAATGCCGCGTGCTGGGGCAATAATCATTACTTTATCACCTGCTTTTAGGCGCTCAGGAACTATCTTTTGCATTTCTTTCTCCTTTAATTTACTGTTTCTTCTTTATCTTCATCTGCTTCCCAATGGATGTGAAGCGTGGTCACCGGCTTAATTTCGGTGGCATTAAAGACACGACGACGAATTTGTCCGCGAATAAAATCCTCAACTGAACTGCGATGGGTATATTCGCTTAGTTTCTTTTCTATAAGCGGTTGCACCTGTTTTAATATTTCTTCTGCCAGTACATACCATTCATTCTCTTCCAATATATCAATCGAACTCATTTGCAATGATCGCAACTTATCATCTTTGCTGATAACAGCACTAATAAATAATGTGCAGTTATACATAATGCGCCGACGATTTTTAACCAAAGCTGAACCCAAAGATACACTGCGTCCTCGATCAACTCCCATAATATCAGCCGGTATTTGCTCTATACATTCTATTTTGCCGTCTTGATACAAGCAGATATCCCCATTTTGGGTTGAAAAAACATCTTTTACCCCACAACTTAAGGCAAAACGTTTGTGTTCTCTAATACCTCGTTTATTACCGTGTACGGGCAAAACAATTTTCGGATTAAGCAAGGTATACATAGTCTTTAAGTCTTTTCTATTGGCGTGACCGGAAGTATGTACCGGATATTCTTCTTCGGTGATAACATTAACCCCTTTAATGAGCATTTTTTCCTGCATATGTTCAATTTTTTCTTCATTGCCGGGAATTATCTTGGAAGAAAAAATAACATTATCATCAGCACCTAATTTAATATATTTGCTTTCATCGTTGGCAATCATGGTCATGGTGCTGCGATAGTTTGCTTGAGATCCGGTACAGATATACAGCGCTTTATCGGATGTAATTCCCTCCACCTGGTCGATGGAGTGAATATCACCGTATTCCTGCAAATAACCGCAATCTTTGGCCACTTTAACGCTGGTCATCAAACTGCGACCGGCTATAACCGGTGTCCTACCGGCGGCTCTGGCAGCTAAAATCAAACTCTCCAACCGCATAATGTTTGAGGCAAAACAGGTTGCTATAACCCCACCTTGAAGCTCCGGTATCATTTTTATCAAATATTCACGCACATCTTTTTCGCTGGTTTGATTTTTTTCAACACTTATATTGGTTGAATCACATACAAATATATCTACCCCGGCCTCAGCAGCTCTCTTTAAGGCATCCTTATCTGTTTTAACCATCGGCAATTTACCGTCATCAAAGCGCCAGTCCGTAGCATGCATAACATTGCCGTATGGTGTTTTAATAAATAAGGCCGATGTTTCAGGAACAGTATGGGCCATCGGAATAAATTCCACTTCAAAATCACCCAATTTCACAACCGGATTATTTTTTACGGAATTAAGCGGAACAATCGATTGCAACTTGTATTCACCCAGTCGTTCTTTCATCAAACCGATGGCAAATTCCGTTGCATATACCGGACATTGCAGTGTTGGCCAAACCTGTGCAATAGCTCCTAGATGGTCTTCATGACCATGGGTAATAAACAAGCCTAAAATATCGTCCTTGTAATTTTCCAAAAATTCCGGTGAGGCGTAACACATATCCATCCCTGGATAATCATCATTTAAAAAACCATAACCGGCATCGACCACAATCAATTTACCGTTAACAGCATAAACGTACATATTCATACCGATTTCATCGGCACCGCCCAATGGCAAAAAGTAAAGTCCTTTTTTATTAAAATCATTCATCTTTATTTTTCCTTTTATATAAACAAATCGCCGGCAATGATACGTTCTTCTTTATCTTCTCTTTTTAATATCAAATATCCATTTTCGTCAAGTGTTAAAAATTGTCCGGTTTTCTCGGTATCACCATTTTTAATAGTAACTTCCTTACCTAAATTTAAGGCCATTTGTAACCATTGTTCTCTTATATATGTAAATCCCTGTTCTTGGTATTCTTTTATATCTAAAGTCAGCTGTTCTAAGTATTGTCGCAAAAAAACGCTACGTTCACTTGTAATGCCGTTTTCTTTTAATGATGTTGCCTTGTAGGGCATATCCTTAATTTCGGGAGAAGCTTTAATATTAACCCCTATTCCTACAGCCCATATATCATCTGCTATATTTTCTATTAATATACCGGTAACTTTTTTATCATTTAGGAAAATATCGTTGGGCCATTTTATTTTAACATCAATAAATGGAGCTATATTTTTTATGGTTTTAGCCAAGCTTAAGCCTATAATACAAACATACCGACTTAATTCTTGTCTTGCTATTTTCAGACTAAACGTAAAATATAAATTACCATCCAGTCCATACCATTTTCTGCCGCAGCGCCCTCTTCCGCCGGTTTGCTCTTTTGCGCTGATTACTGCCGGCAATTTATCTTTGTTCAATTCTTTTATGCTATCATTGGTTGATGACACTTGTTTTAAATCATACCAATCCCATTCGGCAATCTTATTTTTATAAGAAGAGAACATAAAACATATCCTTCATTGTTTCTATAATGTGATAAGGATTAAACATCAACACGAGAATAGCTATCCCGCCAAACCAAGTATAAAGCAGTACATATTTATTCTCTGTATCAAACAATTTAATTTTTTGATCAAAATAAATCGTTTTTATGATGTTTAAGAAAGCTTTAGCCAACAACAACATAAATACTAAAATAAAGCCTAAACTTATATATTGCTCATTTCTGATAAGTTCATAAACAACATTTAATTGCCCTAAAAATCCGGCCAATGGCGGTAATCCTATCATTGAAAACAGACCAACCAACAATGCACCTGATGTATATGGTCTGCTCTTAGCCAAACCGGAAAGAGATGTTACCGATGATAAATATTCCCCATGACTTTTTATGCTGTAGAATATCATATAAGTGCTGTCTAAGGCTATCATATAAACAAATAAATATATAAAGGCCGTAAATTCCGCTTCCTGTGTAAACAAAGAAAATAATAGCAACACAACCCCAAAATGATACATTGTGGTGTAGGTAAATATGCGGTGAAGATTAATTCTGGCACTGGCTCCTATTGCCCCGAATATCACAGAAATCAAGGCTAATATTTTATAAGCAAAAGCCATTTCTGTTCCATATGTTGGAATAAATATTTGATTTATTCTAATAAATACCCCCCAGCAAGCAATAGGCATGATGGTTGCAAAGTATTGAGCTACAGGCAAAATACTTTTACTTGTCTTTTCTTCTGCCATCATATGAAAAGGCACAATGCTTAATGCATAAAATAGTGGCATCAAAATCCCCATGATGCCCATAAAAATAGTAAGGCTTTTGTTTTGTTCTGAGATGACGTTTGCCAATGAGACATATTCTGTTTGCCCTTGCGCCATATACCATAAATAAACAAAGCAGACAAATGCCAACGCAAAAATACTGCAGGATATTACCAGATAACGTTTTGCAGGCTCGGTTGATGCTTTCTCATAATTGATTCTGATAAGTGCATCATTGATTATCAGCAAAGCGCATCCGCCTACCAAAAGCAAGGTTAAATCGTTTGCTTTTATCATAATATTCAAACATCCTGCTGCCAAAAGCAATAATATGTTATATCTGCCACCAATACGCTTTAATCCGGAAAACCACCCCGGAGAAAAAATCAACATAATGTATATGCAGATGTCTGACCATAAAATAAATAACAAGCTATAAGCATCTTTTTTGATAAAATCACCGTATGAATTCTTGTTGTAAAATAATATTTCCAAAAATACCGAAATCAATAACCAAAATCTTGTCACAGCAGCATATGATTTTGCTTTATCATCTCCAAATATATACAAAAATCCTATATGCAATATACCGATAAGTAGAGCAATTTCAGGAAGATTATAAATTATTTCAGCTAACATTTCATCCTCCTAGAAAACAAACCATAATGGCTTAATAAAAGATAAGAATAAGATAATTAAGCAACCTACACTAATCATAAACTCGGATTTTGATAAATCCATTTCTATAGAGCATACTTTTGCTGCTGCACTTTTATCCTTCATCTTATACAGTTCTTCCAGCAAGGTTATGGCTACAATAAAGATTGATGCCATAACAAATATACCCAAAATCAGGTTATAATTTAAAATCTCAGAAATGATGATAAAGTTGTTCCAAAACAGCGGTGTTACCGGCAAGCCGATACCAGCTAAAATAAATAACGATAAACAAACTGATGTTCTCGGCATATAGCACAATATACCGTTGTTATGATATAAGTTTTGTTTTCTCTTTTCTTCTTCTATATGACTGATTAGAAAAGATAATACCGTTATGATAATGATACTGGTAAATAATGAATAACCGATATTCATCTTAAGGCTTCCGGTCGGCAAGAACACACCTATTAAATACAATAAATAGTAGATGGTTGCATACGCAAACAGTTTATAACGAAAATCTTTGTGACTTAAACCGGTTAAAGCTATTACCAACATGGTAATGACCGAAATAACCTCAAATACCGGAGCATAAACGGCAATCGTTTGCGGAACCGTATTCGGCCAAAAACGCATAAATCCGTACAATCCTATCAAAGGTATTAAAGTTCCGATAAAAAATACCAATGGATTTCTCTGTGTAGCATTAATTGATGATATCCAATAATGAAACGGCCATATTGGCATTCTGGAGATAAAGGCAAAGAAAATACTCAGCCATACCAGATATTCCGTGTAATCTTTCAGATTAACGTTTCCGGCCATATTTAAAGGAATATTGTTGGACTTGTAGCTGTAAATAATCATAATAGCTGTCAACAAAAGCAAAGCCCCGACTAAATTATAAATGCTGAAACGTACCAAGGCATTTTTTTTGCGTAGTCCACCATATGCACTGACAAGGATAATTAAAGGAATACCGGCCGCAGCAAAAAAGATATAAAAAGATATAATATCGGCCGCTAAAATATAACCATTGAGCAGGCAAATGAATATCAATTCGGATGATAATAAGGTTTTGGGACGATCCGTCTGAACTAAAAACATATTGGAAATCAAAAATGAGATATTGATACCCAAAAGCAATAACATGGCAAACGTATCTGCACCAAGCAAAACATCAACTTCCGGAAAATCCAACCAATGATATTTTTCTACCAATTGAATACCTGTCTTTTCTACATTCAGCAATGAACTTGCATACAAAATTGCACCAAGTTCCGTAAGCATTACCCATACGGAAACATTACGAATATTTTCAACACTGTAATGTTTATCATCACGTGCCCATATTGTAAAGCAAGCTCCCAACAAAGGAATGAGTATTAACAGCAATAAAATATTCATCTGTTCATTCCTCCGTAATAAGCCAAAATAAAAATCATTATACCAATAACAACAAACATAAAACCGGCACCATAACTCTTTTTATTTATTTTTAAAAACAATAAGATACCTCCTTTTTGAAAACTTGATACCGATGCATTTATAACTTTTTCAGATAAAAATATATCCAATATAAACCAAATACTCCTGCTTAAATATGTTAAAGGCAGAACCAAGGCATACGAGATAAAACTTTGACTTATCTCTTTATTCTGTATTTTTTCTTTTTCATATAAAGGCTTAAATTTTTCACCTAACGGTGAGGCTACCAATATCATAAATGTCGCAAAAAAGATGACCAACCATATTTTCTCCAACCAAAAATAATATATTCCTGCCAACAGCAACAAACCGTTAAATCCAAAAGATAATGCTCTCATTGAATTATTATTTAAATAATCCAATCTATGCTCTACCGGCGATTTATAAACATGGTTTAATACAATTGCCTCACCAATAAATATCAACCCTGTTTCCACCAACAAATACCAAGCAGGTGTCGCTGCCGAAATCTGTTTAACAAAAATCAGAAACAACGCATTTAACAGACTGAACTGTAATAACAAAACCTTTAAGGCCAGACTGTTTATCTTTTTGGCATTTATCATTTTTAAGATATCGACTTCTCGGTTTTGATATAAATAAAGCTTAAAGAATAATTGGTTAAACAAATACATCGCCACCAAATATAAGGCCGTTGACATATTTAGGTTGAAATCGTTTGTTTGCAATTGTTGCAGCAATACACTCAGAAAAGCCATATTCAGGCAAGCTACTTTCTTTTGAATATTTCTTTTGACCACAAAACCGCTTATTCCGGCTATAAATGTCAGTAGTACCACCGTCTTAAACAAGGGCAAAAATAAATCCGATATCAAAAGCAGATTGTGCAGTTTTAATAATAAAAGCATTCCTGCTAAAGGAGAGAATAAAAGAAAGACCGTGCTCATACGCTGAAATCTTGCGTTGCTTATATCCATCAAGTAACTCTGAAACGGAAAACAGCCTATTTTTATTAATAATGCCAAAGTTGCAACTAAGCTCACAAAATCTTTGTGCCGTCCGATTTGTTCGTATCCCAAGAGTCTGGTCATATCCAAACTATGTATTCTACCGCAAGCCAAAGCCAATATCATGAATAGGCACATATCCGCAAAGAAATTATAAATTACATAACGTCTAGAAGAATCGATATCTCGCAAAATCATATAACCCAAGATATCAATAACAAATACCATTGTTATCAATTGCACATAATTTTCTGCGCAAACCAACAAATTTAAGGACACCAAATTAAAAATGATAAGTGAATTGAAGGCACAACGCCGTTCTTCATAGCGAAAGATGTTGTTGTTTAAGATTGTCATCAATGATAAAAGGAAAATCGGAACAATAATCTGATTTGTTGCCTGCGCTGGGTTAAAATCAAGCGTTATATTTCCGATTTGCGTGCTTGCCCATAAAAACGAAAAACCGGCAATTTCCCCGGCATTACTTTGGATATTATATTCTCCGAAAAGTCCTAAAACAATGAAGAACATTATCCATGATAAAATTTTATCCGACCGTATATGTAGTCTGAAAAGTCCGAAGATTCCTACAAATAACATATATATCATTGTGTTAATTATCATGATATTCTCCGGGTAAATGTTTCAGGTTTATTAAAGATAATTACTTCAAATAGGTATTTACGTCTTTAACCAACCGTACCGGTACCGTATATTCTCGAGCCACATCTTCACCTTCCACCTCAACAATCAACATTGTGCTGACTGCCTTTAAGGCAACATGAGCGCTCTCCGGAATATCTCCGAATACAACAGCGCTGTCTTTTGTGCGATACAGAAGAGCGGTTGTGCCCCCATCATATACAAAGCGAGGATTTTCCGGTCCTCCGGCATAAGCATTGATAATGATGAGGATTTCCCCTTCTTCATTTTGCAAAATATCAAATCTGTTTTCCTGTTCCATTTCTTGCTTTGTGGACATCTCTACCTCATATAAAATACTGTTATTACGTTGTTTACATATCTCTTATCACATAATAGTTAATAAATAAATAGCTAATTGCATTTTTTTTGCATTTTTTTATTGACTATCTATTTTTTATCCATTATAAACCCATTTCAGTTGAATTGTGGGCCCGTAGCTCAGTCGGTAGAGCATTTGACTTTTAATCAAAGGGTCATGGGTTCGAATCCCGTCGGGCTCACCAATAAAAACCTCCCCTCATGGGAGGTTTTTGTGTTATTAAGAGTTTTTTGTGTTATCTGTTGACAAGGGGCGTTCTATCGCCTATAAACATGCGCATACAACGAAAGTGTGAAAAATGGCTACTGAAATCAGATTTTGTTCACCAATCGGAAAATGGTGGTTTTTAAGTCCTTATGCAAAATTCCCCATAAAAATGGAGGTTGAAGGAAATTTTTATACTTTTCCCACAGTCGAACATTATTATCAGGCAATGAAATTTTATGCCTCCGATGAGCGTTTTCATACCATTTTAAATCTAAAAAATCCTGATAAAGCAAGGCTCATGACCAAAAAACCGGAATATAAGATAAATCGCCGAGCAGACTTTGATAAAAATAAGTTCAGTATCATGGAAAAAGGATTGCGGGCAAAATTCTCTCAAAATTCTAAAGCTGCCGAGATGTTAAAAGCAACAAAAGATGCTTATCTGATAAAATCTTGTGAGATTTGTTATAAATGCGGTTTTGGCGAAGGAAGCGGTCAAAATTGTATGGGAAAGATTTTAATGAAAATCCGAGATGAACTTTCAGCCTCCTAGCTTCTTCCTTGTCAGATTTTTTATTTTTTAAAATCAATATCTTAAAAAATTTATTTCATTACATACCGCTGTGCCTCATTGCAAATATAACCACTCGGTGCCAAAACTAATTTCAAAAAAGATAATACCATGTCAGAATTGTAAGAAAGGAGAACTTTATGATTTATGGATACATCCGCAAAAGCACCGAAAAACAGTCATTTGAACATATGGAATACGAAATCAACACCTATACCGCCAAGCATAATATGAAAGTTGACGCCTGGATAGAAGAAACTGTTTCTTCACGAAAACCTTTAAACAAAAGAAAGCTCGGCGCTATATTGAACGAAATCAAAAGCGGCGATATCTTAATATGTTCGGAACTTTCCAGAATCAGCCGTTCCGTGCCAGAAACGTTCTCAATCCTCCAAATCTGTCTTAATAAAAACTGCCAAGTTATTGCTATAAAAGAAAATTATCATTTAGGAAACGATTTACAATCCCAAGTATTGGCCTTCGCTTTCGGATTGGCCGCGCAGATTGAAAGAGATCTCATCAGTCAACGTACCAAATGCTCCTTAGCATCCAAAAAAGAACAAGGTATTAAGCTCGGCCGGCCGATCGGCGCGGCATCAAAGAAATTAAAGTTGGCTAAAAACCTTAATCGCATCAAAGATCTTTTAGCCAAAGGTATCTCCAAAAACCAAATCTCCAAAATAATGAAAGTGCAATATATGACTCTCTCAAGATTTATTGAAAGGTACGGTCTGGGCTAGTTTTTTATTATTTGATAAATTCTATCATCTATATCTACTTTAATCATTTTTGCTATCATATCAGCAAATCCACCCGGATACTTCATTTCTTCCCATTCGTGTAAAACAAACAAAAATATATAAACCAATACAAATTTTTGCATGACAGATAAATCGCCGACAATCCCAGAAATAACGAGAGCGAGCATTGATATAACCGTATAAATCTCTAAAGCGTAGAATTTGACAAACTTTATCATTTTATTTTCCTTTTTCTCTTTTGTATATAGCCATAAAATGTTAAAAGTTAGGTTAATGTGATTGTATCTGTTGGCATAAATATTCATATACAGAGCAAGGATTTGTTATGAAAGTGCTTATTGAAACGATTACTAGCCGCAGAGGTTATAAATTCTTTGAAAACCGTGAGGAGATGGATGCTTATTTAGGCAGACACTGCGGCAAAATCGCCAGTTATGAGATTTTACAAGAAGATGATGCTGCGGAAGAAACCAATGAAATGCTTCAATCATTCATAGATGATTGTGATTTAATAGAGAAAAAACTGTTTTGGTTGTTTAGACAATATGAGCCTATAAATGAAGAATATTCCCTGCAACTATTAAATGCCTTTGGTAGAGTTGGTGACGGCAGAAACGCCATTAAAAAGTGCTTGAGATAAAAGCCGAGCTGTTAAACTCGGCTTGTCTGTTACGGTGCTATTAAATATTCATCTCTACCAATCTTTTACCTAAATCATAGGCTTTTGCCAAGTCTTTCGGGAATTGATTATCACGGACTTCTGCTTTATGGGCTTCATCAAACATATTGCAATTATACTTTGAATAATCATTAAATTGGTAAGTATCACACACATAAAGCGTTTCTGCATAGCCGTAAACCATCTTAAATCCTAATTCGTTAGCATTTAATACGCTATCCATACTATATTGTTTCATTTGTTCTGTCGTAGCGTTCATCGTAAAGATTAGTCCCACAGGTATATTCCGTTTCAGATTCATCATCGGATGACCGTTTTCATCCAACATATACGTTCCGCCTGCAAAAAGCATTCTTTCTGCCAAGTTCCGAAACATTCCTGTCGGATAAAAATCATATACTGGGCTTCCCATAATAACGGCATCCGCATTTACAATTTTTTCCAAAACAGGTCTTAATTCATCACGCAAAGCGCATAATCCGCCTAAATCCATTCCTTTTCGTTTGCAAGCAAAACAACTCATACAGCCTTTGAAATTCAAATCAACCAAATTAAAATATTCAACCTCTGCACCTGAGGCTTCTGCTCCTTTTTGTGCTTCCTTTAAAACTTTGGCCGTATTAAAATTCTTTCTTGGGCTTCCATTGATAATGATTACTTTTTTCATCTGTTTGCTCCATTTGACTAATTTGCTGCTCAATCTACTCGCCTTTGTGTATTTCGCTCAATAATTTATGACCGACACCAACATTATCAGTTTCATATTCATTGATAAACGTATAGATTGTTTCTTCTGGCATATTGATAATTTTTGCAAAGATTGGTGTTAATTCCTTGACCAATGCTTCTTTTTGTTCTTTAGTTGCTTTAGCAATATCTAAAGTCATTACAGGCATATCTGTTCTCCTTTACTTCAACTTGTTGTATTCTTCATCAGTTACAGGCTCAAGCCATTCGTTAGAGCCACCTTCTGATGGTACTTCTACGGCAATATGCGTAAACCAACTGTCTTTAGCTGCGCCGTGCCAATGCTTAACTTCGGCCGGAATATTAACCACATCACCTGCCTTTAATTCACGAGGTTCTTCGCCCCAAGCCTGATACCAACCACGACCTAAAGTTACGAGCAATATTTGACCGCCTTTGTGATGAATATGCCAGTTATTGCGACATTTCGGTTCAAAGGTTACATTATACATCGGCACACCATTTTCGGTTGTAATCGGGTTCAGATAACTTTTTCCAATAAAATACTTGGCATAAGCTGTATTTTCTTTACCAAATCCGAAAATGACATTTTTTGCTTCATCTTCACTCATTGCCATAGCATTTCCTCCTAAAAGTGCTGATATTACCAATGTTACTAAAAACTTTTTCATCTTAACTCCTTTCTAATATCAATGATTACAAACTCCGACTTGGTGCCGGTTTTGAATTTGATTGCCCAATCGGATATACCGGACGTTACAATAAAATCTGTATCTTTACGGCGCTCATGCCCATAAACCAAATCGTTGGCTTTAATCCATTTTCCTATCTTGTTAAACGGAAACAGTTGTCCGCCATGTGTATGCCCGTTTAAGACCAAATCAACTTTTGCCTCGGCTTCTTTGTCGTATTCTACCGGCTGATGGTCTAAAACAATCATATATTTGCTCTTATCCAAATCCTTGGTAAGTTCTTCTATTGGTTTACGATATCCGCCTTGCTCGTGCTGAACGGAATAATCTCTACGACCAACTACATAAAACGAATTATCAACCAATACGCTTTCATCTTGCAGAATATTGATGCCGTTCTTTTTAAGCTCGTTAAACAAATCTTCTTCCGAAAATCCGCGATGTGCCGCACCATAATAGCCTTTGTCATGATTACCGGAAACATAATATATTCCGTATTTTGTTTTCATCTGTCCTAAAGTGTGCGTAGCATTTACCATTTGCTCACGAGTTGTTCCGTCGTCTACATAATCTCCGGCAATAAGCACAATATCCGGATTTTGTGCTTGAATGGTTTCCAAATGCTTGGCAAAGCCTTTGTCATCAAAAGTTATTCCTAAATGTGAATCGGCAAACATAGCTACTTTCAAATCCGGCATTTGCTTGCTTGTCTTTAATTCATAATTTGTTTGCCACACATTGTGGTCTAAATACCAACCGATACTTAAAGCAATGGTGCTGATTATCAAAGCTACCCAACCGGCAGTGTAATGAGCAAATGTTATGTGCGCTAACTTTTCTATCAGCCAAAAAGCAAAATCGCTGACCGCCCATATCATTGCGACATACATCACACAGACAATGGCATTTATAAAATCAATGCAAAGTGCGATTATTCCGGTAAAACCCAATGTTATCAATAATCCTAATGAGAATTGTTTGAATTTTCCCCATTCGGCAATATTTGCAAATTCAATTATGTTTGGTATTCTTGCGCTGACATAAAACAATGTCGTTATTGCAAATGCAATGCTTACCCAGAATATTATAATCCACATCGTCATAGAAATAGTCCGTAAGTTAAATGTTTTTGCCTAGTTCATAGGCTTTTTTGAGTAAATCTTCACGATTTGCGGCGGATTTCGGCGCATCTATACCGCCACCAACCAAAGCTCCTGCAAAGCGAGATTGTTCAAAACACTCTATCCAACCTTTAAGCCCATTAATAGCTCTGTCTGCGGCATTTTCGGAACTATCGTAAGCCGATGTTATCAAATACACATCCTTGAACTTGTTCTCTTGTGGAAACAATGGGTTGCAACGGTCTAAAAATGTTTTGAGTTGTCCCGACATTTCGTAATAATAAATCGGAGTTGCAAAAATGATGGCATCTGCATTTTGCACTTTACCAATCAAATCAGCCATATCATCTTTTTGCACACACTTAAATGTTTTTTGACAAGCAAGACACCCAATGCAGAATTTAATCTCTTTACCTTTAAGGTTGATAAATTCTACAACATTTCCGGCATCAATTGCACCTTTTTCAGCCTCGTGCGCTAAAATCTCGGAGTTACTACCGCCACGCAAGCTACTTGATACGATTAATATTTTCTTTGTCATTTTATTGTCCTTTCTATTTAAAAGTTATAATTACACTGCCGCTACCAAGTGTTTGTTCTAAATCAGCAGCATTTTCTATATGTCCGATACGTGTATATGAGTATGTTGTCTTAAAATCTTTGTAAAACACAACTAAACTATCATCGCCAAACAGCATAACATCACCTGATTTTATTTGCCCAATGTGTTCAGGTCTGCTCGGCAATGAGTTGTGCAAAAGGTAATATTTTTCATTACCGTTAAATTCTGACATTTTAATTGTCATTGGTAAGAGTTCTCGTAAGGCTTTTGTTGTATTATTGTCGTTCAAAACAACCGAATATTCTTTATCGCCTATCTTCATTTGCATTGTTTCCGTCTCCAAAGCTAGTGCTGTTGATGCCGATAAAATAATTACCGACACCAACAGTCTTAATATTTGTTGCAATCCACGCATTATTTCAAATTGGTCTTAAAGAATTGTTCCATTTTATCAAACGGGATAACATCCATTTTGTAATACAAATCTGTGTGATTTGCATTCGGAATAATCATCAGTTCTTTGTTATCGCCAGTCAGCTTTTTGTAGGCATCTTCCGAGAAATAACGGCTGTGGGCTTTTTCACCATGTAACATTAAGACAGGTGATTTGATAGTATCAGCATAAGCCAAAATCGGTTGCGTAATTAAAGATAATGCCGATGTAACATTCCAATGCCCGTTGGAATTGATAGAACGGGGATGGAAACCGAGTTTTGTTTTGTAATAATTGAAATAGTCTTGAATAAATTGCGGTTCCTCTCCGGTTAATTTATCCGGCAAACCCGGAGCTCCGGCAATCGGTGCACCTTGCGCTTCTTTGGTGCGCTGTGCGTTCAAATCCTCACGCATCTTATATAAGTCATCGGCAGACATAGAATCATTGTAACCTTTTGCGGAAACCCTTGTCATATCATACATTGTTGATGTAACCGTTGCCTTAATACGGGTATCTTGAGCCGCCGCATTCAAAGCAAAGCCGCCCCAACCGCAGATGCCGACAATACCGATTTTGTTTTCATCTACTTCTGGCAGAGTTATCAAATAATCAACTGCTGCACTAAAATCATCGGTGTTGATATCAGGAGAAGCCACATTACGAACTTCGCCACCTGATTCACCTGTAAATGATGGGTCAAACGCCAAAGTTACAAAACCACGTTCTGCCAAGGTCTGCGCATAAAGTCCGGAAGATTGCTCTTTAACTGCACCAAACGGGCCAGAAACAGCAATTGCTTGCATTTTGCCTTCCGGTTTGTTCTTCGGCTCATACAAATCACCGACCAACTCAATACCAAATCGGTTTTTAAAGGTTACTTTCTTCACATCAACCTTATCGGATTTAGCAAAAACCTTATCCCACGGCTCATTGTTACCACCTGCGGCGCAAGCACTGTCCGGTGCGGCAAAGACCAATCCCAAAGCGGTCATTGATAAAGCACATAATGTTTTCATTTTCATAAATTTTCTCCCATGTTTAATTTACTTTATCTTCAATATAATATGTTTATTTTCATATAGCAAATACTTATTTTGCATATTTAATTATGCTTGACAAGCATATATAATCTTGTTATTTTTTCCTTATGGAAATACGTGTTTTGAAATATTTTTTAGCTGTTGCCCGTGAAGGTAGTATTACTGCTGCAGCAAATGCTTTGCATTTAACCCAACCGACTTTAACCCGTCAGTTGCAAGATTTGGAATATGAACTCAAGCAAAAGCTCTTTGTGCGTGGAAAATACAAAATCACCCTTACCGATGAAGGTATGCTTCTAAAAGACCGTGCCGAAGAAATCATTGAAATGATTGATAAAACCAAGAGGGACATCATTTCTTCGGGTGTTGACATTAAGGGCGATGTTTATATCGGTGGTGGCGAAACTGATGCCATGGAATATGATGCGGATGTTATCAAAGAAATACGCACCACACACCCGAATATTACATTCCATCTCTATTCCGGTAATGCCGAAGATGTTATGGAAAAGCTGGATAAGAAACTTTTGGATTTCGGACTTTTGGTGCAACACAACGATACATCAAAATATGATAGTGTTACCCTACCGGTTGCTGATGTATGGGGCGTTTTAATGCGTAAAGATTGTCCGTTGGCGCAATATAAATCTGTTAAACTTGAAGACTTAAAAGGCTTGCCTTTGATAAATTCTCGTCAAGCGATAAAGAAATCATCAAATAATGAGTTTCTTAAGTGGTTTCACGGACAGTTTGACAGCTTGAATACCGTTGCAACATATAATTTAATATTTAATGCTGCCATAATGGTTAAATCAGGTATCGGATATGCAATAACCTTGGATAAATTGGCTGATACTTCCAATAAAAGCCCGCTTTGTTTCAGACCACTTGAACCTAGAGTAGAAGCAAAATTAAATATTGTTTGGAACAAATCATCTGTTCGCTCTGCTGCAGCCAATCTATTTTTGCAAAAACTACAAGAAAAGTTCGGTAATCAATAAAACCGCCACAGGAGTTATCAGAATCAGCACAGAGCAGCAACATTTAGAAAACCAGACCCATGAAATCAGCACTTTTGCCGAGAATAATGGCATAACGATTGATAAATGGGTGGAAGAAACCATTTCCTCCCGAAAATCCTTAAATAAACGAAAGCTCGGTAGTTTGCTTAAAAAACTCAAAAAAGACGATATTTTGATTGCGACAGAATTAAGTCGTTTAGGACGCAATTTGCTTGAAGTTATGGGAATTTTGCAGCAATGTCTTGAAAAAGAATGCCAAATATGGACTTTGAAAGAAAATTACCGGCTTGGAGCTGATATTCAAAGCAAAGTGTTGGCTTGCATCCAAGAAAGAGCAAGGCACAAAGCTCAGCCGGCCGATCGGCGCGGCATCAAAGAAATTAAAGTTGGCTAAAAACCTTAATCGCATCAAAGATCTTTTAGCCAAAGGTATCTCCAAAAACCAAATCCCCAAAATAATGAAAGTGCAATATATGACTCTCTCAAGATTTATTGAAAGATACGGTCTGGGCTAGTTTTTTATTATTTGATAAATTCTATCGCCGCCTTTAAGGCCTCTCTGTCAATTTGATGTGCCATTCCCTCAATTACCCGAACTGTCGGTTCCATTCCCATTTCAGTTAAGGTTTCCGTTGTCATCTGTAAGCTATCCTTCGGAATAATCGTATCTTTTGTTCCTTGTATAATTAATATATCGGGAGAGTTTTTAACAGAATTTTGAGTAAAATCCGGAGTAAACAACAAAGGCACACCGGAAAATGATACCGCCGCCGGTATTTTGTGCGGGTTTGTTAAGGCTGTCAATAAGGCCATCAAACCGCCTTGAGAAAATCCGGCAACATAAATATTTTCATAAGAAAGATGAAGTGTTTCATGAATTTCATCTACCAAATCATGCAGTGTTTGCACGTTTTTCATAGCCCCTTCCATCATCACGTCATAGAGAGCTTTTTCTTTAATTTGCTCACCTATATCAGGGATAACAAACCATTGATATCCGCCAACCGGCGCTCTGTCCGGTGCTGTCGGATAATAGAACGCCATATCCGGTATTGATTTCTTCAAGTTATCTGTCATCCAACGCATACTATGACCATTTTGCCCGTAACCGTGAATAATAATCAATGCCCGTGTCGGATTGCCGGGAACATAAGATAATGTTTTTGCCGTTGCATCACCGGAAAACAAACTCAAAACAAATAAAAGTATTGCCAATATTTTTTTCATCTATTTCTCCTCCTTAAGTTATTATGCTACTTTAAGATAAGGCTTATGTCCGCCGTATCCGGTGCCGATGGTCCGGCCAATCATTTGAATTTTTATACCGATGCAACTACGACAGTGGGCCGGTGTATCATTAACACATATTTTGCCCGGATAAAGCTCATAAAGTTTGCGATATTCTCCCTCAGTCACATTTGGCATCACCACATTTGCACCGGATTTAAGTGCCAAAATTCGACCTTCCGGGTGCAAACTTTCCATGGCCGTTGTGGCCGGAATATTAATATCGGGCATCATTAACCGCATTACGGCCATTGTTCTTAATGCTAAATCAAGTGTACCGCCCTTTTCGTTGGCAAGTGGAGTTTCCTGATGCGGGATAAACGGACCGATACCGGCCATATCAATTCCCAAATCTTTTAAGAATAACAGATCTTCGGCAATACTTTCCATGCTCTGCCCCGGTAAGCCGACCATAATACCGGAACCTAACTCATATCCCAGCTCTTTTATTGCCAATAAACACTCATAACGATGTTGCCAACTCATGTTGGGGTCTAATTTATGATACAAATCCTTATCGGTAGTTTCAATACGCATTAAATATCTGTCGGCACCGGCCTCTCTAAAGGCTTTATATTCTTCATAACTTCGCTCACCGATACTTAATGTCAACGCCACATCAAACTTTTTAATTGCCTCTATGATGCGGCACATACGCTCTTTATTATAATACATATCTTCGCCAGATTGCATCACAATCGTCTTAAATCCGAGGGCTACAGCTTTACGTGCCGTTTCAATCAACTCTGCTTCATTCATGTGATAGCGGCAAACCTTATTGTTACCAGCACGGATACCACAATACAAACAATTGTTGCGGCAAATATTGGAAAATTCAATCAATCCTCTTAAATGCACCTCATCTCCGACATATTGCTGACGCACTTTATCGGCTTTTTTTAACAGCTCCGACTGATTTTCTTTATCATTCAAAAGACGGATTATTTCTTTTTTATCAAGCGTCATCTTTTGTTCCTTTGATAATTCCACCACCTAAGACATAGCCTTCATCATCATAAAAGACAACCGATTGTCCGGCAGCCACAGCTTTTTGCTTTTCAAAAAAGTGTACTTTGGCCAAATTTTCTTCGAGCGGCTCATATTCAACCTCTATCGGCATTTGAGAAGAGCGCAACTTTGCTTTTAGGTTTTTCCTTTCATTTATGGTTGAAACGGATAACCAGGTTAAATCTCCGGCAATCAATGATTCTTTCATTCCATCCTCGGCATAGCCTAAAATAACTTCATTTTTATCTTTATTTAACCCAATAACATAAAGAGGTCTGTCGGCGCTGATACCCAACCCCCGACGTTGACCGATGGTAAAGTTCCATATACCTTGGTGTTTTCCCAATATTTTGCCGTTTTTATTAACAAAATTGCCGATTTTCGGTTCCTGTTCCAAAATATCGTTAATGTCACCGGTGTAAAAATCCTGACTATCTGGCTTATCACTTACGTCTAAACCGTATTTTCTGGCAATTTCTCTTACTTCTTGTTTGCTATATTCGCCCAACGGCATTAAAATTTTTTCTAGCTGATGCTGTTGTAAGCGATAGAGAAAATAGCTTTGATCCTTCTTTATATCTGTTGCCTGGCGCAACTGATACCGTTTTAATTTATCGTCGAATGACAATCTGGCATAATGTCCGGTGGCAAATTTATCAAAAATGATTCCCTGTTCGGCGGCACTTTTGGGTAATGCCTCAAATTTAATGGTAGCGTTACACATAACACATGGATTAGGTGTGCGCCCGGCTAAATATTCCGCCTTAAAATTATCTAAAACCATTTTTTGATATTGTTTTGTACAATCAATGACATAATAAGGGATATCCAATTTTTTGCAAATATCCTCGGCGGCTTTTATATCCTGTTCCTCATGTGGAGAGAAACAAGCATCCTTTTGAGCCGTAATATGATAGTGTTTTTCTTTATCCCAAATAGACATAGTGGCACCGATAACTTCGTGTCCGGCTTCTTTGAGCAAGCAAGCCGTAACCGATGAATCAACACCGCCGCTCATTCCAACGAGTATTTTCATTTATCTGTCCTTAGTGAAAATATTGTTATAACCTTCACCAAAGAAATATAAAAATTCAAAGTTTTTACTTTCTTTGACGGCTCAAACATAAAGGTTATTTCTTAAAATAGCAAGATTTTTTTGACTTCCCTTTTCCATTTTAAGGATTGGGTTTCTTATTTTAAAATTTTGTTTAACAAAATGTTGACAAAATTTCCGATTCATGGTACATTCTAGATAAATCAAGAATTTATTTATGATTGGAGATTGGATATGCCCGAAACTGATTTTAAGATTTTTGATACAGAAATGCTTACCCAATTAATGAACGATCAATTTCGCGTTCCTCAGTTGTTTTCAAAAGACAATACCGCAAACAAAGAAGCTATTGAAATCGAACAGCGAAGCGCTGACTTCGTGGTCGGTTTTGCCACCGGTGATATAATTGTTACCGAAAAAGCCCGCTCTCTGTTACCCGATTATTTTGCACTTTTAAAACACTCATCCCATCCCCAAGTCACCGCTTATTTAGAGCGTGCTCAAAATAAATTTGAAACAATCCCTGTCTTAAATAAGAGTCAACCGGAAAGAGAACTTAATGTCTCTCTTGATAGAGAAAGCTTAATTGCCAGTCATTTTTCTGTCTTAGAAAGTAAAAAAAGAGCCGGATTGCTGACTTCAAGCGATTTATTGTTTATAGCCGACGTGCTTAATGAAGACCTCGGTTATTCCACAGAGCGTCTTAAATCCAAAGTACAAAGTTATGCGCAAATCAAAATCAGCAAGGTTCTTAAAGGAGAATTTGAACCTGACGAAAGTTTTGATAAATTGCTTCTTTTATATGGGAACGGAGCTCATCTCGGCGACACCAATCTTAACAGTCAGCAAGAACCGATAGCAAATGAATCCCTAAATATCATGGCAGATGCAGATGAGCCTGCTGTCGAGAGCAATTTAGATTATGAAGCATTGCCTACTACTGATACAACATTGGGAGAGGTTGACAGTATCTCTGTTACTGAAGAGCCGGTTGTTGATGTCGAGCCGGAGCCTATCGTTATTCCGGAACCTGAAACTATTGTTATTCCTGAACTGGAACCTGTTTCTCTTGATGAAACCCCTGCTCCGGCCATAGAATTACCACCTTTAGTCGAGGAAAAGAAACCATCTATTCAATCAATAAGAGATTCTATTTTGAAGCGCAAACAGCATCTTCAAGCTTTGACTGCCAATAATTTTGCCATTTTAGATAACAAGAAAAAAATGGCTACACTGAGTTCCGATGATTTTCTTGCCTTGGATGCTGCTCTATCCTTAAAATTGGAAGAAACAAAGAAAAACACCAAACCTTATCATGTTTTGATGAGACAGAAAGCTATTTTGACTTCTTTTGCGCAAAACAAAATTCAAAGTACTTTAGAAGGCAAGAATAAACGAGATGATAATTTTGAGGACTTGGTTACCACTTTGGGATCTTTCCAACAACAAAAAACTTTCCGTGAGCGCGGTTGCTTACCTTTTGTTGATGATATGGAATTTGAAAACCCCATCGTTGTCACGGTTGATGAAAAAACAGAAGCTAAAATGAAAAAAGAAAAAGAAAAGAAAGAAAAAGAGGAAAAAAGAAAATCTGAAACTGAAAAGAAAAAAGAGCGAAAAGCTGCCACTACACCTTGGTATAAGAAGTTATGGGACAAAGGTAAACGAGTAGCTGTCATTGTCGGTGTTGCCGCCATCAGCTTGTTCGGACTTGCCAAATTTGCCCAACATTCTTCAAGCCCGGATAACAGCGATAATGCGCCTCAAACCGAGCAGAAAACCCAAACCGTTACCACACCGGTTAACGATGCTAAAACAATTAACTATGAGAATGCTAAAAAACAGACACCGGTTCAAGCTCAAGCCGATACCAAGGCTCAAGTCAAAACAGAAACTACGGCTGAAAATCCAACTCAGTTCAAGGCCGAAGTTAAAGCCGAGACCAAAGCTGAAGTTAAGGCCGAAACCAAAGCCGAAACTCAGTTATCCAAAGAAGATCAAGGTTATGCCAAACGTACTGCCGGCTTTGTTAAGAAAATTGCTAAAATGCATCAAATGTCGGAAGAAGATGTTAAAACTACGCTTGATAACTTCGTTAACAGCATGGATTTACCGTCCGGTGTATCTTCTCACCGCATGGCTTATTTGGTAGGTTTTTATGCCTTGTTCCCAAATTCTGAATTCGGTCACAAGATAAACAAGATGTTTAATGGCGATGAAGTTAGTGTTTCCAAAGAAGATGTTGCTAAACTCAGCAAAGAACACGGCAAACATGGTAAGAAGAACCTTAAAGACATGAAAACTTTACAAATCATGCAAGCTAAGGCTCATGTTAAATAATCTCAACTGCTAATTAAAAAAACTCCCTTTGGGGAGTTTTTTTATGCCTTTAATTGGGCTAACAGTTCTTTGCCGATTTCGGTTGCAATTGCTTTAACTGCCGATTGGCGAAATTCACTCAAATCCTTCCCCGGATTTTTATTTTCATAATCAAGCGACTGAGCATACATATCCAACTTATCCAAATCATTGGCCAGCTTTGCTTCCGGGGTCTGACAGGCCTCGTATTCCAAAAATAACTCTTTTAATTCCGCAAAATTGCTTTTTTGCGCTATATCCTCTATGGCTTCTTGCTCTATTTGTTTTTTATCGGCATAGAGGGCATCTCGCGGAGTTATATCCCCAATCACGCTTTCACCCAAATCATGGCAAAGGCAAAGCTTTATCACCCTGTTAAAATCATAGCCCTGTTCTTTTTCGGCTAATTTCAATGCCATCATGGCCATTTGCCAACTATGAGCTGCCACGCTCTCGGGCGCGGTAATACCATGCCGGAGCCAACCGGTACGCGGCAAGTGTTTCAACTTTTCGGTAAATTTAAGCAGATTTTTCATCATTTTTCTCCTTTACAAAGGATTATAAAGGCAACTCTACCGTTTGCAAGTCTTTATTTTAAAATGCACGCGAGCGCGTGAGGCCTCAACGGAGTTTTCCCTTATTGCGTAGGTATACTCTCTTATCGCATACTTTATTTTAAAAATGCGAAAAGGAGGCAAAAGCCTCCTTTTCCTTACAGGGTATATTCAGCAGTGGTTTCTTTTGAATACACCGTAATGTAAGCTCGGCCGTCTTCCGTCTGGACATCTACCTTTATTCCACTCGGACAGGTATAACGGAGATGGTTCTCCATATACATGTCCAAATAAAATTTAGGCTCAGTACCATTTTTGATACGAAGCCGACTGCTGGCAGTTCTTTTGAACTCAATGCAATCGACTTTTATCTTCGTGGGTGACTCGTAGCTATCATACAGGTACACGCTCAACGGGCTATAATAGTAATAGCCCCATGTGGGGTACCATCTGTAATAGCTATACGGTAACACGTACCGTGGGTGGTATACCGGACGATAGTATGGACGTGGAGCCGGACGATACGGACGATGATAGCCATGATAACGTGGTGCAGGACCATGGCGATGTCCTCTTGGCTGGGCGTAAACTTCAACTCCAACCAACATCATAGCGATTGCCATGATGACCAAGATATACTTCTTCATAATTATATAGATAAGTTTCTTATTCCATCTTTATGGTAGCATATTTTTAAGCTTAAGTCAAATTTTTTATGCGCACAAAACAGCCTGTCGGAAGTTTCAACTACTTCCGCTTTTTTCTTAAACTAAAATCTTAAAAAATCAGAGAAAGTTGCTAACCAAAATGGCAATTGTTATAAGGGGAAGTAGGCATAATGACAAGGTCATTTTCAGGCCCAAACGTCTGAATGCGAGCTTTAATAAATATATCCCCATTGCTGTTGTCATATTAAAATAAAATCCTTTTTAAAACAAAACTGGTCGGCAACTTATTATACTTTTTTGCACCTGTCAACAATAATTTTTTACTTATCATAATGCTTGACAAAAACATATATTCGTCGTACTATTTAGACAAAATTATATTACTTAAATAAAAATTAGGCTTATGAAAAATTTACACACTTCAACGATTTGGCCGGTGCAGGCACCGTGTCAGATTGCGTATCGGGACCCCCTGGCCGGCTACTTCTGGCTACGCCCATACGTCGACTTGAACCTTAGGGGAAAGATTTGGGGCATTGCGCTCTGTGGTCAGGTTTTCCGCCTTATCCATGAACAAGATGGTGATTTTGAAACGGTAAAAGACATCTGTGATGCCAAAAGCCGTGCTAAAATTCCCTCTACAGCGGTTTTAGACCTCGCCAACAGATATCTGCGCGAGTTCAATTTAACCGTTGAGTTGCTCACCCAACTAGGTATCAAGGCAGAACCTTGGCGCAACGGCTGGTACTGGAGCAATGAGGAAAAAGATGACGCCACCGGTACCATCATGGAGATGGCTAAGGGACGTGTTGAGTTGGTTCCCAAAACCAACTGTGCAAACGTTCGCTTGGCAAGCAACTACATCGTCAAGAAGCCGGAAGTTATCGACTTTGCGCTTGCTTATCTGCGCAACGGCCACCTGGAAATTTCCACGGATTGGCGTCCGGAGCTCAAAGATTGCTTGTGGGGAATTCACGTATGTAAAGGTTATCGTTGCATGAAGTTAACCTATGAACCCGAGAAAATGCTTCTTCATGATGCCGTAGCCTATGGTAAATCTCTTTCAACAGAGGCTCTAACCATCGGACTTCCCGACAAAACCCATGTTGAAGAGGTGGGCAAGCAAAAGGATGCCATCAATGATGCCTTTGTTAAGCTTTCGGCTTATGGGGTTAACGTTGATCTTCTTGCCATGCGGGACATCTTTTGGCTCACCAAGACCTTCGAACGCGACGGGTTTGTTACCTATGGTAATCGCTTTATCAGAGAAGGAGAACTTTGTCTGTGTCGGCTGTTTGCCAAAAACACCGGCAACACACCGGTTATCTGATTTAAGCAGTCTCAAAACGTTTATCGTTTTGAGACTGTTTTGGTTTTAAAACATTGACTTTACCTTAAAAAAGTGGTATAGTCATGGTAGTAAGAATATTTTTATTTTGAGGATTTCGCTATGGGTGTTATAGAAAATGCACAGACTTGGATTGGAAAAGGAATAGCTTTCATTGAAGGTGGGCAATCCCAAGAGGCTTTTTCTATTATGAATGATTGGAATCAACTCAAAAATGATATGTATGAAGGCCGTTTAATTAATGATTTTGGTATCTCCGGTGGCTCAGATAACCTCTGTCGTGTAGGTGCCGGTATTGAAATCGGTCAAAAAGCTGCAAAACTGAAAGCTGAAGGAAAAGAAAAAGAAGCTCAAGAACTGATAGATGCTTGTCTTAAATGGTCATCTCGACGAGAAGATGCCGATACAATCCGAAAAACACTTTCCGGCGGTAGCAATAAAGATGCCGACAAAGATGAAGAAAATATCCGTCGCGGTATTGAAATCGGTCTTAATAACCCGACAACCGATAAATGGCAGATACTTGCTAAGATGGATTTAAAAACCGGTGAATTCAAAGAAGGTTATAATAACGGTTATGCCGATTTCATCAAAAAGAACTACAAAATGGGACAAGATAACAAACCTAATTTTTCTAAAAAAGAAGGCCAAGCAATCGCTACTTTGATTAAAAGCGGTGCTTGTGCCGATCTCAAAGAAGCTTTGGCCTTTATGGATAAATATAAAGATAGAGCACCTGAAGTAGTAACATCTGCCTCAAATTTAGCAAATACATCTCGCGGGGCAATGGATTTTAAGCAATCTCTTGCTATTGCTGAAAAAAATGAAGAAACCCGGCAAAATAATTTAGCTTTACGCAATGATATGAAAAATGACAATCAAACAGCTATCAGTAGAATAAATATGGCTAAATCTGCCGAGACCGCTAGAGGAGCAAAGGCTAAAAAGAAAACAGTTAAAAAGGAAAATCCTAATATATATTTTGCTCCCTGGAATAGTAACCAGACCTCTAAACCCAAGGCTACAGAGTGGCCTCAATATGCTTTTCCTCAAAAAAATTCTGGAAGATAACGTCATTGATTTTGTCAGTAAGTTTATGTCGGTTACAACATTTTTGTTGAAACCGGCTTTATTTTATGCTATTTGCTATAAATAAGCTATTATCCATGGAGAAAAAAAGCATGGTTTTAACCAGAAAAGATGCCCTTAAACAAATTGCACAGGCAAGCAAAGGTGAAGAACGCCAAGAATTGCTTAAAGATGATAGTTTTCGCTCACTTGTTTTATCAAGCGGAGCAAATGTAACCTTATATTGCGGGGCCCCGCATAATGCACAAACGGCAAAAGATTCTCTTTCAAATGTCTATATCGGCCTTATCCAACGCAAAAATAAAAAAGGTAAACTTGACGGACTTGGTGCTTTGGGTGGGCTTGCCGAGCGCACATCAGAAGATGAATTTGAATCATTATCCTCCTTAGAAAAATCCAATCTTATTGAACAAAAAGATGATATCATTTTAGACGGCACATATCCCATTTTAACCAAAGATATAAACATCATTCGCAAAAACAATGTCTTACGCGAAATGCGGGAAGAATTAGATGATTTAGGGATTAAAGACATCACCATCAATCCGGATAAACTTGAGCTTATTTCTATGCCTAATGTTAAAGATGATAATTATATGGTTAATATTTGGGATGGTCAGGGCGAATGCTATGCCATCACTCCTTTTTGCCACATCTATGAAGATACCTCAGGTTTGATTGATGAAATATCGCGTCGTGCTCTGGAAAAGGATGGTGGCGAAGCTGTTTGTTATAAAAAAATTCCTTTATTTGAAGCCCTATCCGCTTATGGCAACAAAGGTCACTCCTCCTGCTCTTTAGAAGATGGGCGCGATGCCGAAAAAGATTATCGCTATCCGCATGAATACCTGGCTGCTTGGGGATTAGCAGCTAAACTTTTTGAATATAAATCACAAAGAATGATTGCTTTGGCACAAGAAGTTCAAACCTCTTCTCCGCATCCGATTTCTTTTATGCGCATTGCTAGGGCTACCGGGCAAAATATGTCAGACATTGCCGAGATTATGCATCTTGATGATAAAACCTTGCAACAAATGGAGCAAAGTATGGCAAACATATATGCCGCAAAGCATCTTTCTCATGCATTTACCCATGATGACAGGTAAATACTTTCTTACACATAAAAAAACCTCCCACAAGGGGAGGCTTTTAATGGTGCCGACACACGGACAGTCCTAGGCGTTGCTTTGCAATCCTCGTTCGACTGCGCTCATAGGCTAATGCCTACCGGCGTTCTTCCGTCCGCCTTTCGCTTGCACTCAAACCGCTTTTTCCGCGGTTCGGCAGGGGAGGCCCTGCACCCATTACCAAAGCATATTACATATTTTCTCTTTAACGCATTAAAAAACCTCCCACAAGGGGAGGCTTTTTAATGGTGCCGACACACGGACTCGAACCGCGGACCCACTGATTACAAATCAGTAGCTCTACCAACTGAGCTATGTCGGCAATCATCGAGAACTTTTTATATATGAGGCTTTTTTGATTGTCAAGCAATAATATTTCTTTTTTGCATAAATTTATTTTTTCCTTGCTAAAAAATTCAAAATTTCCTCTAATATCCTTGTATGGAGGCTGATATGACACCTGATGAAATTTTATCCTATATTCGTAATATTCCGAATTTTCCTAAAGAAGGTATCTTATTTAAAGATATCACGACTGCTCTTAAAGAACCTAAAGTTTTTCAAGCAATTATTGATAATTTCTATGAACTGGTTAAAGATAAATCTATTGACTATATTGTGGCGGTTGAAAGCCGCGGTTATCTTATCGGCGCCCCTTTGGCTTATAAACTCGGTTGTGGTTTAGTTATCATTCGTAAACCCGGAAAATTGCCTTCAGAGGTTATTCGTGAAGCATATGCCCTGGAATATGGGACAGATACACTCGAAATGCATAAAGATGCCATTGAAAAAGGCAAAAGAGTTCTATTGGTTGATGATTTGCTGGCAACCGGCGGAACCATTCAAGCGGCTTGTCGCCTGGTTGAAAAGGCCGGCGGAGTTGTCGTTGGAACACTGTTTTTAATAGAGTTAACAGCCCTTTCTCAACATCTTAATTTAAATGCGCCGATAATGAGCTTGATTAAATGTTAGTCCACTGACAGTTCATTAAACAAATATCTTCATCCGTTTGTTTATTTTTCAGCACGTGGGTAGTTTGCTTCTTATCGGTGAACTGTAACATAGACACAAGTTTTTCTCCGTATTTGATTTCTTTCTTAAATACGATATCCAATGTTTTTAATTTGTGTTGTTTTCTAAACCCATAAGACAACGGCTCCAGCGCCCAAACAATGTAGTTACCATTATTGGCGTGACGGTTTCCGTCTATATCATTATAACGGACTTCAAACTCTTTTTGATAATCCTCTTTGGTTAGAGAAGGAATTTTCCCAAAAAACAAATCCCGCTCATCGGCTACAAACTTTGTCAAAAGCGGACTTTGAATAGCACTTTCGATATTAACGATATTTTTGGTTTCAAAATTAACCAAAGACCACAAGCTTGATGCTTTAATAATGGTTTTATTGTTTGATAGAGCTTCAAAGTTACGGTAGGCAAACAGACGATGGTATCCTCTAGGCTCTGTTCTTAAAGTCAAATCCGTTATATTTTGCGGATATTCATTAAACTCTATGCGATATTTCAAAAGATACCACAGCATTTTCTTTGAAACCAAATCATCTGTTCCAAAACCGAGCAAATTTGCGCTATCTACGGCAATGTCCTGAAAAAAATTTAACAACGAAGAAGGTTTTAAGCTTTTATCAAAATTAAGATCCGAATATCTGATTTTGATGTTTTCTTCCAAAAGAACATCTTTTTCCATATCATTCCCCTTTTTTATCTCGGGTATCATGTTATGGGGTTCAAAATTATTTTTCAAGTCTAATTGCTCTGTTTTTGGTATGTATTGTAACAAAAATTTCCAATTTCACACTACCAAAAAATGTTGCAGGTTGTGTTTTTTTGTGTTAGAATAATGTTATAAGAGGAATTTATTTAATGGAGAAAGACCATGACTGAAGAAGAGAAAAAAGATAAGTTAGCTAAAGTTCGCGCCAGAAAAGACTTGCTTAAACAGGTATCTCCGGAGCGTGCAGAAAAGCTTTCTCAAGAAGGTTTAAAGAAGGGCGCTGAGCGTATTATCACAGGCGCTGAAGAAGAAGCTAAACGCGATAAGAAACAAAAGAAGGAGGCAGAGAAAGGTCTTTCCAAAGAAGATAAAGCTATCAAAAGAGCTAAGGATAAGGTCGATGAGGCTAAGAAAAAACTTGCTGAGGCCAAAAAGAAAGATAATGCTAAAGATATCAAGAAAGCCGAAGAAGCTCTAAAGAAAGCTGAAGCTAAGCTTAAAAAAGCAAAAGAAGCCAAAGTAAAGAAAAATCAAAAATCTCTCGGTGAATTGACAGCTGATATGAAAAAGAAAGAAGCAGAGATGGATAAAGCAGGCATTGCTAAAAAAGATCCGAAAGATAAAGACGACAAGAACAAAAATAAAGATAAAACTAAAGAAAACGAACAGACCAAAACGGACCAAAAGGCGAAATTAGCTAGCCGTATCAATGTTAATATGGATATTCAGCAACATGGGCCAAAGTTTGTTTTAGTAGGCAAAAACGGTAGAGAAACCGATGTTACCGATGTTATGAATGAAATTGATAAATATAACAAAGGTGTTGATGCAAAGAATGCCGCCGCCAAAGCACAAGGTGCCGTTCAGAAAGGTGTTGAAGCCAAAGCTAACGAGATGGATCCTAAAGGTCAAGGTTTACCAACCAACGGTGCAAATGGTAACGTTGTTGTTAAGGGTACTCCGGAATTGGTACCGAGCATTCCGCCGGCACTGCAAAAAGGCGCTGAGGATATCGTAGCAGCCAAATTACCCGCTCTTGACCCGGAAGAAAGAGCCTTTGTTGCCAAAACGGCTCTGGAACTTTCCAAACTGGATTTGCTCAAAGATCCTAAAGCAATGGAAAAACTCAATGAACGTAAAAAGAATAATGATAAAGAAGAACAGGAAAAGTTGTTGGCTTTACGTGCAAAACAGAGTACTGTTACAAAATAACTTCATCAGACTTAAATTTCAGCGGAGCTTCGGCTCCGCTTTTTTTATTTCCACAAAAGAAAAGGCCGGGAATATCCCGACCTCAAGTTTTAGTTAGTAGTTTTCGTAGGGAGTTCCACCCTACTCCAGATAACGGATTTCATCCGTCTTCACCAGAGCCTCAATCTCGACCCCGTTCTCATGGCCAAACCCCTGCATACGCGCGGTGTTGTGAGCGATAAAGCAGAGGACACCGACCTTCTGGGCACCCAGAGCCTTTAAGGCAGCAATCTGGTCCTTCAATCCCTCGCCGGCGCGGAACGACTGCTTGATAATCAGCACTTCCTTCGGATGCGTTCTCAAGCACTTAAAGTTCTCCACCTTGCCGGTGACCAGTGTCTTGACTTGGAGGTTCAATGCCAGTTCGTTGATAAGCTGTCCCAAATGGTTGTCCGTCGCACCGGAATCAAAAGCCGGAATAACGACGCATGGCGACGGTTTGCCATCTTTGCACTCGACCCGGCTAACCACGGCCTTGATCACTTCTTTACGAAACTCTTCATCACGGGCAAGAGCTTTAAGGTTCACTTCCACTCCGTGGTCACCTTTGGCTGCGTATGCAGCGACGATTTCTTTAATCATAATTTTTTTTTTAAGTTAATAAATAATATACCTAAAGGTAATAAAGCTCTGTTAATTTGACAGAAAATATTTTGTTTGTCAAGTTGTTTTTTCTTTTTGATAAAAAAAACAGGCGGGGAAACGGTTTGCTTTTCCCTGCCTGTTTTGAGCCTATAATCAAAGCTTCCCTGCTAGCTTATTTTATATCTCACAATATTTAATACGCAAAACAATGCGCCCCCCTTTATACCCTGATAACAAATTTATATTAATCCGGTATAATAACAATATTTTAGCCTGGGGATCAGCTAAAACTCCATTTAATACGGCATAATTCTATAAAAATAATTCTTACTAATTCGTTAAGCACGACATCACAGATCAAATTATCTTACAAGAAAAAAAAACACTTATTATATTGCATTTTTTGTGCATTTTTTTTAAATGGCTGAATGCATTAAAAAAACACATCCGAAGATGTGTTTAAAACTTTTAATATGTGGATAATTTAATTGATATTCATAAACGGCAGATGTTCTTTCATGCTGTAATATTCCCGCGGGCTGATGATAATATGGTCTTCTAGAACAATCTGAACCGTTTTTAAGGCTTCTTTTACCTGCTTGGTCATATCAATGTCGGCTTTAGACGGGGTGCAACTTCCCGATGGATGATTATGCGCAATAATAACCCGACTGGCTTTATAATCCAAAGCTTTAGAAACAATATCGCGCGGGCTTATCATAACTGCGCCGATGGTTCCGACTTGTTCAACATTGTCCTGAATGTACTGCCCGTGAATATCTAGGTAAATCACCTGTAATTGTTCTTCTTGGGCGTAGCCGATGCTGGCTCTGCAATATTCTGCCAAACGTTTCTTATCCGATAGCACCGGAACATCACGATTAAACAAATTTTCCCAACAAATCTTTTTGGCGCAAATGTGTATCAAACCACATAATACCGCCACATTAACACCGATACCCTTGCTCTTAACCAATTCCGTTGACGGTGCAACCAACACATTGGCCAAGTTATAATATTCCTGCAATATTTTCTTGGCTAACGGTTTAACATCTTGCCGCGGAATGGCATACATAAGCAATAACTCCAGCAACTCATATTCCGGCATAGACTTTCCGCCATCAGCCAGAAAACGTGCTTTCAAACGCTGACGATGACCGATATATCCCGGTTCTTCTTTTTTATTTTCTGTATCAGTCATTTGCTTTTTCATTTTGAGTTCCTTATTTTTTATATGGCGGTTTATCCAATCCTTTCGGTGAATATGTGAATACTTCACAACCATCTTTGGTAACACCGAGTGAATGTTCAAACTGAGCAGACAGTGTTCTGTCTCTTGTTACGGCAGTCCAGCCGTTGGGCAAAATCGTACCATATTTTTTGCCGATATTAATCATCGGTTCAATGGTAAAAAACATTCCTTCTTTTATCAACGGACCTGTTCCTTTGCGGCCAAAATGCAAAACATTCGGTTCATCATGAAAGACTCTGCCTAATCCGTGACCGCAAAACATTTCCACCACGGAATAACCGTATTTATGGGCATATTCCTCAATCACCGCACCAATATCACCGAATCGGGCGCCGGGTTTAACAACATCAATTCCACGCATTAAGCATTCATAGGTTACATCGCATAAACGCGTGGCTTTTAACTTTGGTTTGCCTACATAATACATTCTGGATGTATCACCATACCACCCGTCTAAAATAACCGTTACATCAATATTGACAATGTCGCCGTCTTCTAACTTTCTGTCATCCGGAATGCCGTGGCAAATAACATGATTGATGGAAGTACAGATGGTTTTTGGATAACCATGATAACCCAAACAAGCCGGAATCGCATTATGTGATTTAATAAACTCGCGGCATAAATCATCTAAATATTCCGTCGTTACACCGACATCAACAAAATCCGTAATATAATCCAAACATTCCGCGGCTAATTTTCCTGCTCTACGCATACCTTCAAAATCTGATTTTTCATAGATTTTTATTCCATTATCATCTGTTATCGGCAATTTCTTACTCCTTTTTATTTGTTCTAGTTTTGTTTGTATACCTTATTATTTAAAATTGCAAGTTCTTTCTTAAAAAAAATTAAGCTCCCGGTGTTTTCAAAAAATCAGGTTTTATATCTATGTCTATTCATTTAAGGAGGAAATCATGTATTTAAATGTAAGATACGGACTTTACAGTCTTTTTTTAATTTTCGTTACGGCTGTTATTTGCAGTTATTTGGTTAATACCGGCTTGGAAGGATTTTACAAGATTCTCAATAAGCCTCTGCAAACACCCGATAATCACTATTTCAGATATATCTGGATGGCACTCTATATCTTTTTATTTTTAGGTTTTTATATTGCTCTTCTTGCCAACAAAACTTTGGAGCAATCTTTGGATTTACATGCGCTTTTTTGTTTGCAACTTTTTTTGCAAATCCTTTGGTGTTTTTCTTTCTTTTATATGTATCAAATCGGTGTATCAGCCATTGTTATCGTAATGTTGGACATGGTAGTGGCGTTATTGATGCATACATTGTTTTTTATCAATCTGTGGTCTTTTTGCTTTTTTATTCCCTACCTGCTCTGGCTTTTATTTGCCACTTATTTGAATGTTTTTCTTGTTTTTTTGAATTAGGTGCACGAAAATTATTGCCTTTATCCGTTCAGATAAAAAAAGAAAGAAAAAATAAAATTGCTCTCTGCTTTAACTTTACGGACAAACCCACCAAGGTAAGAATCCCGTTACCGAACAAAAAGTTCAAAATGGTTACTGTTCAACCTTATGACATGGTTCAATGTGATCTGGGAATTTCTGCAAATACACGTCAAATGCAACGTTTGTAAGGTTTGGCATTTCCTAAAAACTTGACAATTTTTAGATTTTTTATATACTGAGGTTGTTTTTGTAAGCATGTGTTTTAAGCCTCTGGTATATTATGTATTGCAGCAACTTTAACTTTTAGGGATCCCGTTGAAAAGGCAACGGTAACGATGCGCTATGATTTCTTTAGGCATTTGCTTTGGATTGTTCGTGGCCGAAACAATCGTGCTCGATCGTTGGCTTGACTAGAAGTCTTGCATTTGTTGGTTTTCCATAAATTTTATAATTTGCTCTATAAAAAAATCCGCCTGAAAAAAGGCGGATTTTTTTATTTTGCGGATTAAGATATTTCTTAAAATTTAAACTTTACATACAAAAAAAAATGCTGTAGCGTAGCACGGTTAAAGTTTAATTTAATTTTTTGGGAAGAAAAAATGACAACAAGTGTTAATCAAATAAGAAAAACGTTCTTGGACTACTTTGAAAAGAACGGACATAAAATCGTACCGGCGTCATCATTGGTGCCTGATAATGATCCTACTTTAATGTTTACCAATTCCGGTATGGTACAATTTAAGAATATCTTAGCCGGCAACGAAACCAGAGATTATACACGAGCCGCCACTTCCCAAAAAAGCGTACGCGCCGGCGGTAAGCATAATGACTTAGACAGTGTCGGTTATGACGTACGTCACCACACATTTTTTGAAATGCTCGGTAACTTTTCTTTTGGTGATTATTTTAAGGAAGAAGCTATTTATTTTGCTTGGGAATTGCTCACCAAAGAGTTCGGTTTGCCGAAAGATAAATTGGCCGTTACCATTTTCCATACAGATGATGAAGCTTATAAAATCTGGAAAAAGGTTTCCGGCCTTGATGATGAAAGAATTATTCGAATCGCCACCAAAGATAACTTCTGGCAAATGGGTGATACCGGTCCGTGCGGTCCGTGTTCCGAAATTTTCTATGACCATGGTCCGGAAGTTTGGGGCGGTCTGCCGGGTACACCCGAAGAAGACGGCGACAGATTTATTGAAATTTGGAACTTGGTGTTTGATCAATTTGAAGATTTACCTGACGGCTCTCGTGTTAACCTTAAAAAGCCGTCCATTGATACGGGTATGGGCTTAGAGAGAATCGCCGCAATTTTGCAAGGTGTTCATTCCAATTTTGATATTGATACTTTTAAGCACCTGATTAAGGCTATTGCCGACATTGCCAATACAGATCCGGATGGTGAACTTAAGGCTTCACACAATGTTATTGCTGATCACTTACGTGCCATGAGCTTTTTGATTGCCGATGGCGTTTTGCCATCAAACGAAGGCCGCGGTTATGTATTGCGTCGTATTATGCGTCGTGCAATGCGTCATGCTTATCTCTTGGGTATTAAAGAGCCGATGATGTATAAACTTTTGCCGGTTTTACAACAGGAAATGGGAGATGCCTATCCGGAACTCTATCGTTTTGAGAAATTGATTTCCGAAACCATACGTGCTGAAGAAACCCGTTTTGGTAAGACACTTGATAAAGGTATGCGTCTTTTGGATGAAGAAACAAGTTCTTTACATAAAGGAGATACTCTTTCCGGCGAAACAGCTTTCAAACTTTATGATACCTACGGTTTCCCGCTTGATTTAACTCAAGATGCTTTAAAGCTCAAAGGTATAGAAGTTGATACCAAAGGTTTTGATGCCGCGATGACCAAACAAAAAGAGGAAGCTCGCAAAAACTGGGCCGGTTCCGGTGATGAGGGTACGGAAAAAGTTTGGTTTGAAGTTAAAGAAAATATCGGTGGCACGGAATTTTTTGGTTATACCACCACCAAGAGCGATGGTATTATCAAAACTTTGGTCCAAGACGGTAAGATTGTTGATAGCGTTAAAGGTGGCGAATTTTATTTAGTTGCCAATCAGACACCTTTTTATGGTGAATGCGGCGGTCAGGTCGGCGATGTCGGTGCAATTACCGGTAAAACATTTAAGGCCGAAGTTTATGATACCAAACGTAAACTCGATACCGTTTTTGTACATTGTTGTAAGATGATTGAAGGCGAAGCAAAGGTTGAAGATTTTGCTAACTTTGAAGTTAACCTTGAAAATCGTAAATGCATTTGCGCCAATCACTCGGTTACCCATATTGCTCACAAAGTTTTAAGAACAATTTTGGGTGAGCATGTTACTCAAAAAGGTTCATTGGTTGCACCGGACAGAATGCGTTTTGATATTTCTCATCCGCAACAAATCACTGCTGAGCAATTAAAACTTGCTGAAGACATGGTTAATGCAGCCATACGTGAAAATTATAAAGTCAACACTGTTTTGATGAACCAAGATGAAGCGGTTAAAACCGGGGCAATGGCCTTGTTTGGTGAAAAATACGGTGAAGAAGTTCGCGTGGTCACTATGGAAAAAGACGGCCAAGTCTTTTCTCGTGAACTTTGCGGCGGTACCCATGTTTGCCAAACCGGTGATATCGGCTATTTCAACATTTTATCCGAATCGGCCGTTTCTGCCGGAGTTCGTCGTATCGAATGCGTCACCGGTAAAGGTGCGGAGGAGTATGTTGATGATGTAGAGTGCAAATTACATACTGCTTGCGATATCTTAAAGACCAATGTGAATGATTTGGAAGCTCGTTTGAAAAACATGTTGGCCGAACGCAAAAAGATGGAAGCAGAAATTTTGAATTTGAAAAAGAGTCTTGCTTCCGGCGGTACGCGTTCCAATGAGCAAGCCGAAGTTGTTAACGGCGTTAAGTTTATCGGTAAAGTTATTCCGGACGTTCATCCGAAAGAGTTAAAAGGCTTTATTGATGAGATGAGCCAAAATATCGGTTCCGGTGTTATGGTATTAGCCACTGATAAAGATGGCAAAGCTTCCATTGTGGTTGGTGTCACCAAGGATTTGACCGATAAATATTCCGCGGTTGATTTGGTTAAGATTGCCTCGGCGGCGGTCGGCGGTCAAGGCGGCGGCGGCAGACCTGATATGGCACAGGCCGGCGGACCGGATGCCTCCAAGCTAGAACAAGCTTTTGCTGAGGTTAAAAAAGCAATATAGAAAAAAGGCGCTCAGATGAGCGCCTTTTTTTACTTTATTCCTGTCAAATTATGAGCGAGCTCTACTTCTGTATTTGATTTTGATATAATTTTTTTCAGTTCATTATTATTCTTTCCAGTCAATGTTTTCAAAGTACTGATATATTCTGGGTTTTCTGTCTTAATCTCAGAATAGTTAAATAATGCAAAGCGTCTTATTTGAGGATTAGTATTTATCCTTTGAGAATATTTATCGTAGTAGTAGTTTGTTCTATGCTGTTGTCCTTCCATTTCTACATAAATACCATCTCTGCTATATTTCCACATACCACCTGTAGCTACATCCGTCAACCAACTAGGCCAAAATGTTAAATTAAGAATTGCAATTCCGCTTAATTCTGATTTGATGATAGTTTGTTGCGTTGAGTAACCTGGCTTTTTAGCCATAATAACAACAGTAGAAGATTTTCTATCTATCGGATAAACGCATGGTGTTTTACACGCTTTCATTCCATTTATGTATATATCAACCCCTTGCACATTAGAATCGAATTTTACATCTTGGCTAGAACCATTAAATACAGTTCCACAAGCTGCCAAAACTAAAATTGATAGTAAAACTAATTTTTTCATATTCTGCATCCTCTATAAATTTACCAAAATAAAAACCCGCTTAAGATAACCTAAGGCGGGCGGATGCTAGAAAACCGTATACAAACTAAGACGGCTCGGCTTATTGGGGCAGAGCCTTATTCGCCGACATCCACCCCTCTTCTGAGGTATGATGTCGACACAATTTTTAAAGTCGTGTGCCCACGACTAGTTTGTATTTTTCAGGGTTTTCTAGGCCCTAGGCATTACTCTTTTCTAAGAAATAGTGCTTGTAGTTAAAGCTAATTTATTTTTCCTAAATTCGCAAGTCTTTTTTATAAAGCAACACCGCCACTTTAAAAGTAGCGGTGTTTAATAAGGTTACTTAAATTCTAAACTGTGTTCTGCTAAAATTTCTTGGAGACATTTCACTAATTTCTTTCCGATATCTCTGCTAGATTTATTGTTGTTTGGTTGAACAAATTTTAGTGTGTAATTTCTTACTGAAATATTGACCAAATCGGATAGTCCAATAAGAGATTACCCCTAAAATAATAGAACTTACCAGGGTTAGGATTATTTTCTCAAATATTGTATACTCGTCCCATAGACCTAATCTGCTTTGGAACTGACAAATACTCCAGTGTGTCATATAAATAGCTATATTATACTTGGCAAAGCGATGCCATTTTATTTTTTCCAGCTTAGCAAACAAATAACTTTTGCAATTAATCGCCGACCAAAATAAGATAAGATAGCTTATGAGTACCGTAACATACGGCATGGAATATTCATCGGTGAAAAAAGCTAATATCATGTAGCTTAATAAGGCTAGTTCAAACAAATTGTACATAAATTGAGAATTATTTTTATTTGCCTCTGAAGTCTGATATGATTCTGCCAAAAAATATCCTAATCCCATACCCACAAATCCTCTGACGAAGGCATTGGTAAAAATCGGTATTTCTTTACTGATGCCCTCTATAGGAATAGATATCGGAGAAATATCATTGTGAGTACTGAATAAGGTTAAAAAAGTAATGATGCTTATAATTATATCACAGATATCTTTCTTCAGCGTCTTAAAGAGAATAAAATAAAGCAAACTTATCCAAAATAGTACAATTAAATACCACGCTGGTCCGTAGTATGTATGTTCGGGATAAAATCCTGTGCTGGCAAACATAAATATTCCCGAAAAGAATTTTAGCACATTAAAATCATTATATGCAAATAGAGCCAACATATTTCCCAAAAAAATGTATGGAATGAAATTGATCAGTTTTTTAAGAATAAAATCTTTAATCTCATTTTTGGCAAAAGCAGAATAAGTATATTTCAGTAAAAATCCCGAAATTATAAAAAAGCCCTCAACCCCATACAGTCCCTCATTTTCTTGTCCTAACACCTGCAATTCATGATGAAGAAGGACACAATAAGTAAGAATTATTTTAAAAAAATCAAGATTGTTTATTGTCGCAAAGAAATTGATATTTTTTTGCGATGTTGTGGGGCAAAAAAGTGCTGTCAATGTAAAAGTCAACAACAAACAAACCATAATATACAAAAGCAATGTGGTTGCAGAACTTGGATATTGAGTAAAATTGCTAAGGAAATTTTGCATAGAATCTCGTCTTTTAATAGTAAGGTGTAGGTTATGTTAGTGCATTTTAAATTGATGTCAACAGCTAGTCTCTTTACCTGTGGTATTATATAAAGCAACACCGCCACTTTAAAAGTAGCGGTGTTTAATAAGGTTACTTAAATTCTACCCCGGCATTTACACAGACGCGCTTGATGCAGGCAATAGTTTTGGCACCGGCCGTTCTGAAGCGTAAAAAGTTTAATGCACCAACACCTAACAAATCACTTACTTTTTCTATATCATAAGCATAGAAAATATTAAATAAGTGGTTCACCATGCTTTGCTTTTCATCTCTGCCATACATCTTAAAGAAGTCTTTAACATTCATCTCTAAAAGTTCTTCTTTATCACACAGATCGGGAAAATGTGTAGCCACATAATCCTTAAACTCTTGACTGGTTTCTGCTTCATATATTCTGACATAAGCCAAAATCAGAAGCCTGGAGCCTTCGGCTAACAGTAACTTTTCAAATTCTTTCATGCTAAAAATAATTATAGGTAAGACATATACATAAATAAGTTGCCCGTTTTATAACCTTTCTTTTTTTTCTTGTCAATCTTGATATTGCTTTCCAAATGACTATATTTTTTTACAACAAAAAAGGAGTGATGTGATGATAAAATATTGGTGGGCCATTTTGGTCGGAGCGGCATTCGGATTATGCAGTTGTCAGTGGCGTGAAACTTCCGATATTTCGTATCAAATTCAGGGAATTTCCGCTTATAAAGGGCAAGATGTCAACTCTCTCTATGATGATAACGGCGCTCCGAATGTCGTGCGAAATCTAGCTAACGGAGATATAGCTTGGATTTATTATACCAACTATCGTCCACTCGGCGGCGGCGAGCTTATTTCTTATAATCAACCGACAAATGTTGACGGTACAACAAACTGCACGGTACAGGTTATCTTAAAAAATGACGTCGTTTCGGAAGTTATTTCCAACTGTCAATAATTACTTTTCTTTAAAATCAATCACATGCGTTTGCGGATTATAAGAAAGCATCAACTGTCCGCGGCGAAAGGCTTCTGCCGCTTTGCCGAAAACATCATAACGCCAGCCGCTTAAAATCTGATTTTTGGCACGCGGATGCTTGATATATTCACGCAAATTTTTCTCGGAAGTTATCAGATGCGCCACAATACCGTACTCATTACATTTAATCTTTAATAACAGCTTTAATATCTCATATAATGACTGATTACTCGGGGCTAAAGTTATCTCTTTTTCTTTATCTTTTTTATTGATTTTTTTATCAAAACCCTTTTCTTCCATTTCTTTTAAGGCTTCAATCATTTCTTCTGCCAAAACACTTCTGGCCACATCCGGACGCATCCCGCGAACTTGTTTCATCTCGTCTAAACTTTTCGGACAAGCCGTAGCAATGTTGAGCAACAAATCATCTTTTATGATATTCGGGCGAGCAACATTTTGCCGCATTGCACGTTTTTCGCGCCAAGCCGCCAGTGTTTTTAGTGCATTCAAAAAAGGAACGGAATGTGAATTGTGGCGTATTCTTTGCCAGGCATCATCCGGATTTATTTCATAGTGGGATATATCCGTTAAATCGTTCATATCTTCTTCTATCCAACTCTCACGATGATTTTCTTTCAAATATGATGATATCTTTTCATAACAAGTAATTAAATATGTAACATCACCGGCTGCGTAGTTTAATTGTTCTTCAGTCAACGGGCGAAGTTGCCAATTTGTCAATCGACACGACTTATCCAGTTCCACCCCGCAGTAGAATCGTACTAAATTTTCATAACTGACCGACTCGCCTAATCCGCAAACTTGTGCGGCTATTTGTGTATCAAATATCGAAACAGGCACTTTTTTTGAGAGATTATAAAGTATCTCTATATCCTGCCTGCCGGAATGAAAGACTTTTAATATGTCTTTATCTTGTAAGATAGCAAAAAATTTACTCATATCCATTTCTTTTGCCAAAGGGTCTATCAGTACTGCACCTTCGCTGTATCCCACTTGGATAAGACATGGTATGGAATAATATGTTTTTTCTCTGATAAACTCGCAATCTAAAGCAATAACTTTTTGTTTTTTGAGTATTTCACAAGCATTTTCAAGTTCTTGAGTCGTATCTATTAGTTTCATTTAGGTATTCTTTCTCTCTTTTTTTGTTATTTTAGCGACAATGTTTTAAGATTTTTTTAATTTTAGCTTGCATTATCGGTAATTTAGAGTAAGAATGGCGACATTGATGAATAAACAATATTTAGGGGTATTAATGAAAGAATACAGAACTCATACTTGCGGTGAACTTCGTGCCGCAAATGCCGGTCAAACTGTTAAGCTTTCCGGTTGGATACATCGTAAACGTAATCTCGGTAATTTATGTTTTATTGATTTGCGTGACCACTATGGCATTACACAATGCGTGGTTGACAGTTCAAGTGATTTATTTGCCAAACTTGAAGATATCCGTGTTGAGAGTGTTATCACGGTTGACGGCACTGCGGTTATGCGTGAGAGTGTTAATAAGAATATGCCGACCGGTGATATTGAAGTTAAAGTATCCGCCGTTACATTGCATTCTATGGCAGATGTTTTGCCGATACAGGTTTTCGGGGAAGATAATTCTCCGGAAGATATGCGTTTGAAATATCGTTTCTTGGATTTACGCCGTGAAAAAATTCATAACAACATCATTCTGCGTTGCCAAGTTATCAAACGTATGCGTGAGCTGATGAATGAACAGGGATTTTTGGAATACCAAACACCGATTTTAACAGCTTCATCACCGGAAGGTGCACGTGACTTTTTGGTTCCTTCACGCCTAAATCCGGGCAAGTTCTATGCACTTCCTCAGTCACCGCAACAGTTTAAGCAGTTATTGATGGTTTCCGGCTTTGATAAATATTTCCAAATTGCTCCCTGCTTTAGAGATGAAGACCCGAGAGCAGACAGAAGTCCGGGTGAATTTTATCAACTCGATATGGAAATGTCTTTTGCTACTCAAGAAGATATTTTTGCCATTATGGAAAAAACCATGGGTACAATCTTTAATGAATTTGCCAATGGTAAAACGGTTGATCAGGCCCCGTTCAGACACATTACTTTTAATGATGCCATGCTCAAATACGGTTCCGATAAGCCGGATTTAAGAAACCCGCTTATTATTCAAGATGCCACCGCTTTCTTTAGCAATTCCGGTTTCGGTGTTTATGATACCAAGGCTGCAAACGGCGAAAAATTGCGTGCCGTCGTTTTGCCGCAGTGCGGTGAAAAACCGCGTTCTTTCTTTGATAAGCTTGACGGCTTTGCAAAAGAAGAAGGCTTCGGCGGTATGGCCTATGTTGCCTTATCTTCTGCCGGCGCTAAAGGTATTGCCAAATTCTTCTCAGAAGAAAAGATGGCCGAACTTAAAAATGTTTTCGGTGTTAAGGATGGTGATGCCATTATCTTTATGGGCGGTAACAAAAAGCTTATCAATAAATTTGCCGGCAAAGTTCGTACCAAACTCGGCGAAGAATTGGATTTGATAGAAAAGAATGCTTTCCGCTTCTGCTGGATTGTAGATTTCCCGTTCTATGAAGAAAATGAAGAAACCGGTGCGGTTGAATTTTCACACAATCCTTTCTCTATGCCGCAGGGCGGTATGGATGCTTTGTTAAACAAAGACCCGTTTGAAATTTTAGCTTATCAATATGATATGGTTTGTAACGGTGTTGAATTGGCTTCCGGTGCGGTTCGTAACCATAAACCGGAAATTATGTACAAAGCTTTTGAATTGGCCGGTTATGACCACAGCGTTGTTGATAACAAATTCGGCGGTATGATTAACGCTTTCAAATATGGCGCTCCACCGCACGCCGGTTGTGCTCCGGGGGTTGACAGAACGGTTATGTTGCTCTTGGATGAACCGATTATTCGTGATGTTATCCTCTTCCCGTTAAACGGCAAGGCTCAAGACTTATTGATGCAGGCGCCGAACACGGTTACCCAGCAACAGATTGATGATTTACACATCAAGATTGTGGAAGACGAAAATAAGTAATAAAAAAAGGGAGCAATTAAGCTCCCTTTTTTAAGCTTTTTAGTTTATTCTCCAAAAAGCAATTTGTTATAAACTTTGGATTGCTTATCCAATTCACTGTTCAGTTTATTAACGGACAGTCCCTGTTCTAATAACGTCGGCTCGCCCGAAAACAGAGATACACCCAAACCTAACTTATGTCCATCTATGATATATCCCATACTTTCTAAGATTGTTGGCAAAGTATCTAACGCCGTAAATTGACGGTTTTGTGTATGGCTTTTATCACTGATTGAAGCGTTCATATAAACGTTGTAAACAGTTCTATCCATTTGCTTTGTAAATATCGTCGATGACATTGTTAAATGGTCTCCGACAATAACAATTTCGGTATCATCATAAAAAGGTTGCTCTTTAATCCATTCCACAAACTTGGCAATTTGCGAATCTGAACAAGAGACAACATTTTTGAAATTATCATTGTCTTTAACCCCTTTATCATGATATTTAATCTGGCAATTTTTCTTATCAAAATATTCATTACCAAAGTGCGTATCCATCGTCATGATGGTAAAGGCAAACGGCTCTTTCTTTTCTGCAAGTTCCAAAATTTCTGCCTTTGCATATTTAAACAAGGCATCATCTCTTACTATACGCTTTCTCTTGCTGTCATTTTCTTCCGGCAGATTATCTCTTTTAGAATAGAACTCCCAATCCAAAACTTTTTGATTGCCGTGTGTTTCCAAAAACTTATCCGTACCCGAAAAGAACTTGGTCATTCCTATCATAAAGCTTTGGTTGTATCCGTCTTTTTTCAGAATATCCGACAAGCATAATGCACCCGGCAAAAAGCCATTTTCCGGACGATATCTTTTGGCTCTGACCGGTAAACGCAACGGTATGGCACATAGTTGTGAAATCATTGAAGCTTGGGTATAACGTGCACCATTGATGTTTTGGAATCCGCCCAGACCTTCATTATGGCTGAAATGTATATTATCTTCGGCATATTTATGTAATTCAGGCATCAAATCATCACCAAAATACTCTTTATTGGCATAAGTACTTTCCATACTTTCGGCAAATATCATTATTAAATTGCGCTTTGTTTCAGGAGCTTTAATGGCGACATGATGGGAATCCACATAATTTTCTTCATAGAATGTACTGGTGATTTTATGATTTTTATATTCTTTAATTAGCTTGTTCATCTCCAGCGTATCCCAACTTAATCCTAAAGTACAAATCAAGAAAATGATGGAAAAAATCAGACACTTCTTTTTACTCATTTTAATGGTGATAATGTAAGCGGCAATAACCACAATAACAGCCATCATCAATGTATTTTGAAAATAACTGATAATAAGTTTGGTTTCCGAATCCAACGGTGTTTTCAGATGAAATACTATTTGTTCGTAAGTTACCTGACCAAATTTACGCACTATCCAATTGGCAGAAGATACAAACATATAACCTATAAAAACAAATAACATCGATAATATTTTCATTTGAGTCCAAGTCCCTTTTTTAAAAATTTCTTATCTGCGAATAGTTTTTATAACAAATGTTTTTATTTTTTCAATCAAATACAGCCTGTTTTTCACTTTTTGGTGATTAAATAATGTATTTTAATTGTTGATAATATAGAAATTTTGTGTATTTTCTTATTGCCTTTAGATAAAAAACGACTTACGTTTACGATACCAAATAATGGAGAAAAGCATTGAATAAGAAACTTTCTGTTGCCAAAATTAAAGAATACGGAAAAGAATTAGAAGCTCGTGTTCCTAAGGATTATCGCCATGAAGTTTATCGTAAGGGCATTCACTTGAGTTCACTTTGGATACCGGCAATGATTTATTTCGGCGGCACGGTTGTTGCATCTACGGTCTTTATTCTTCTGATGGCCGGCGAGTTATTGTTGGAGTACGGAAATTACAAAAAGTGGCATTGGGCTCGAGTTGTATTTGCCCTACCGTCATTATTGTTTCTGCGCAATAAAGAACGCCAAAAGCAACATTTTACCATCACCGGCGGTGTATATGTTTTGGCATCTTCTCTGATTTGCACACTTCTCTTTTCAAATATTATTGCCGCGATTTCATTGACGGTTATGCTTATTTCGGATACTTTGGCCGCACTTATCGGAAAAGCAGTCGGGCAACGTAAAATTTATAAGAATAAAACTTTAGAGGGAACAACGGCTTTCTTTGTCAGTGCGCTAATTATTACCATGTTGTTTAACCCGCTTTATACTTTCACTTATGCCAGTGTGATTGCTTGCTTTGTGGCTGTATTTATGGAACTCTTCGAGCAATGGTTTGAACTTGATGATAATTTTTCGGTTCCCTTGGCAATCGGTATCATTTTAACAATTTTCGCTTAATTTGAAAAATTTTAACAATGTTTTTTCATAATCGATTAATCAGAAACATTTTATCGTTTTCAATTGTTTTTTTATTTATTATCACCAGCCTTTGTTGGGTACCCTATCATGAGCACTGGGCTGATGAAGTGCAGGCTTTTTTGATTGCCAGGGATGCCGATTGGATTGAGATATTGACCAAGACACCCTATCGTGAAGGACAGCCGATTTTATGGCATCTATTACTTAAGGCTTGTATAGTAATATTCGGAGAAGATGTGGAAATATCTTATGTTTCCATCGCCATTATGTCTTTGGCTGTCGGACTGATTGTTTTCAAATTCGATATTCCTTTGTTTTATCAAATTTTAATCCCTTTCGGCTACTATTTTCTATATCAATATAATATTGTTGCAAGAAATTATTGCTTAGCCTATTTAGCTTTAACACTCGTCGGTTTATTTTATAAAAAGCGCCATGATAAAATATGGGCTTATACGCTGTCCCTTGCTTTTTTGACTGAAACCACCTCTTTTTATTTTCCTGTTGCCATAACTTTGGGATGCTTTTATCTCTACGAAATATACACAGATCATAGAGATCATTACAAACGTTATATTTTACCGCTGGCATTTTTGATTTGTATTGGTCTTTCCGTATTGTGGCAGATTTTACCTATTAATCATTTTTCTTATTATTCCAGAAGCCATAATCATTTAACTTTTTTATTTTTACTCAAATCTGTTTTTTTATCATACAACCAATTGGGTGCTTTTCTCTTTTTGATAATTTTAAGTGTTTATATTTGGAAGTTCTTTTACAGTTATAAAAATATATCATCTTTTTCGTTTAACAGAAATATACTTTATTTTTTAATATTGATGGCCATCTTTATAATAAGTGTTGCTGTAATACGTCCATATAGCCATCATCAAGGTCTTTTTTTCGGGTTACTGTTATTTTCTTTATATGCCTTTTTTCAAATTAAAATTAATTACCTCATTGCAACTTTGCTTCTTTTACATATATCTTGGAGTGTTTTTTCCTTCATATATGATTATAATTTGATGACTTCACAACAACAGGCCGTTATCCGTTTTCTTAAAGAAAAAAATCTTAATCATCACACTATTTTTCCCATTGGATATCAAACATTACCGTTTCAAATACTTTACCCCAGAGATAAGCTATTTATACCTTCCGAAGTACCATTATACTATACTCATGAGCCGTCAGAATATCATATCAGACATAATTTTAAGCAGTTACTTAGTACAAGGGAACAAATAATGCTTATTGATCCCGTTTCAGTGGCTGGTATTGCCCATTGTCAGCAAATCGAAGATATCAAAGATTCAAAAAAATATTTTTTATTTATCTTCCATGGAGCTTTGGTTAATAAAGGTGAACAAGGATACCTGCAAACCCTATACCTCTTTATTAATAGAGATACATATCTTAATCAGCAAAACATTTGATTTTCATCGTTTAAAATCCTTAATTTTAAATTAAAAAACTCTTTACATTTAAAATTATGAGTGTATAAAGCTTACGAATACAACAGTCAGGGCTAATGGCATGCCTTGCTGTTTGTTAATCCAACTTAATTTTATTGAAAGGGATTGAAATGCCTAAATTAAAAACAAAAAGCTCGGCAAAGAAGCGCTTCAGCGTTACCGGAACCGGCAAATTGAAAAGAAATTTTGCTAAAAAGAGACACTGCCTCTTCTGCAAAAGTCAGAAAATGAAAAGACAAGCTCGCGGCACAACTTTGGTTTCAGAAGTTGATGTTCAGATTGTTAAAAAGTTTTTACCTTATTTGTAGTAGGAGGATTTATAGATGTCTCGCGTTAAAAGAGGTGTAACAGCACACGCTCGCCATAAAAAGATTTTGGATATGGCGAAAGGTTACAGAGGACGTAATAAGAACGTTTTCAGAGTAGCCGTTGAAAAAGTTGAAAAAGGTTTGCAGTATGCTTATCGTGACAGAAAAGCAAAGAAGAGAAGTTTTCGTGCTTTGTGGATTCAACGTATCAATGCTGCAACACGTTTAAATGATATGACTTATTCCCGATTTATCAGCGGGCTCTCTAAGGCAGGTATCGAACTTGACCGTAAAGTGCTGGCTGATATCGCTTTCAAAGAGCCCCAAGCTTTTGCTAAGTTAGTAGAAACTGCCAAGGCGGCTCTGGCTAAATAATAATTTTAGTTTAATTATATCAGAAAATGTTAAAGAGTCGTCTTGGGCAGCCAAGATGGCTCTTTTATGTTTAAAATTCGCCATTGGCAGAGGAAGAGAAAAAACAAGGGTTTTACCCTATCAGTTAAGGTTTATTAGAGATGAGTGATATTGAAGTTATAAAAAGTGAAATTGTTGAGCAAATAGCTCAGGCTGCAGATGCTAAAACACTTGATGATGTTCGTGTTTCAGCTCTCGGTAAAAAAGGAAAAGTAACAGAACTTTTAAAAACATTAGGTTCCATGCCTATTGAAGAAAGAATTGAGTTCGGTAAAAAAATTAACGTCGTTAAAGCCGAATTAGAAGCTCAAATTACCGCAAAAAAACAAGAATTGGAAGAAAAGCTTTTAAATGAAAGGCTTAGAAAAGAAGTTATTGATGTTACCCTTCCCTGCCGACCGGAAGTTCAAGGACGTATCCATCCGGTTTCAAAGGTTTATGAAGAGATTGTCGCTATTTTTGCGGAAATGGGATTTGAAGTTGCCGATGGTCCTGATATTGAAGATCAGTTTCATAACTTTAATGCATTAAACATGCCGCCTAATCATCCGGCTCGCCAAATGCAAGATACTTTTTATATCAACAACGATACCACCAAAGAGATGGACTTGGATAGCGCTTATGTTGTCAGAACACAAACTTCAAGTGTTCAAATTCGCACAATGGAAAATAAGCAACCTCCTATCCGTATTATTGCACCGGGACGCACTTATCGTTCCGATTATGATGCTACTCATACCCCGATGTTCCATCAGGTAGAAGGCTTGGTTATTGATAAAAAAACGACCATGGCCGATTTAAAAGGCTGTTTATATGATTTTCTTAAAGCCTTTTTTGAATTAGACAATTTACCGGTTCGTTATCGTCCGTCTTATTTTCCGTTTACAGAACCATCTGCTGAAATGGATATCGGTTGCCTAAAGACAAAAGATGAACTCAAAATCGGTGCCGGTACCGATTGGTTAGAAATCTTGGGTTGCGGTATGGTGCATCCAAATGTTTTAAAAGCCGGCGGGATTGATCCTGATGAATATCAAGGTTTTGCTTTCGGTATGGGTATTGATCGTCTGGCAATGTTAAAATATGGTATTCCGGATTTGCGTACATTCTTCGAATCCGATATTCGCTGGATTAAAAATTACGGATTTACGCCGCTTGATTTTTCTTCTATGACAAGTGGTTTAAGCAATAACGGAGGGTTAGCACGATGAAATTAACATTATCTTGGTTAAAAGAGCATTTAGATACAACTGCCAATATTGATGCCATTACCGAAACAATGACACGAATCGGTCTTGAAGTGGAAGAAGTTATCAACCCGGCAGCCGCTCTTAAAGATTTTCATACCGCTCGTATCGAAAAAGTTGAAATGCACCCTGATTCGGACCACTTACATGTATTGATGGTCAATACAGGTAAAGAAGTTTTGCAAGTTGTCTGCGGTGCGCCTAATGTACGTGAAGGTTTGGTCGGCATTTATGCCCCTGCCGGCGCACTTATTCCTTGCTATGGTGAACGCCTTAAAGTCGCAAAAATTCGCGGTGTTGAAAGTAACGGTATGATGTGTTCCGAAAAGGAACTTATGGTTGGTGATGATCATAACGGAATTATCGATTTAGGTTCTGATATTGCCGCCGGTATTCCTGCCGCTGAGGTTTTAAATATTGATCCGGTTATTGAAGTTTCCATTACCCCTAATCGTGCTGAATGTTTGGGTGTTCGCGGTATTGCTCGTGATTTAGCTGCTGCCGGTCTCGGTACATTAAAACCGTTGAACATTCCTACGATTAGAGGCACATTTAAGAGCCCGATTAAAGTCAACGTTTCCAATCCGGAAGCCTGTCCGACTTATACGGCACGTTATATCAAAGGTGTCAATAACAAAGCAGAAACCCCAAAGTGGATGAAAGACAGATTAACCGCTGTCGGTCTGCGTCCGATTTCCGCTTTGGTTGATATTACCAACTATATCAATTATGACCTTGCACGTCCGTTACACGTTTTTGATGCTGATAAATTGAAAGGTAACATTAACGTTCGTATGGCTCATGATGGCGAAGAATTTTTAGCCTTAAATGAAAAGACATACACTTTAGATTCACAATCTTTAGGCATTTGTGATGATGAAGGTGTTCAATGTTTGGGCGGTATTATGGGCGGATTAAACAAAGGAAGTTACGAAGATACAACCAATGTTTTGTTGGAGTGCGCTCTGTTTACGGCTGACTGCATTGCCCGTACCGGTCGTAAGTTACAGTTAGTATCTGACTCTCGCGCTCGTTATGAACGCTGGGTTGACCCTATGTCTAATATTTCCGGTAACAATTATGCCACGCAGATGATTTTGGATATTTGCGGCGGTGAAGCTTCCGAAATCGAGGTTGCCGGTCAGGAAACTTTTAGTGCGCAACCGGTATATCTTCGTCCGGAACGTTTAAAAACTTTTATCGGTATGGATGTTGCCAAAGAAAAGAGCATGGAAATTTTGCAAAATTTAGGTTTTACCGTTAGTGAAGAAAACGGCAAAATTAAAGCCGTTTCTCCATCATGGCGCGGTGATATCGAAAATGAGCAAGATTTGATTGAAGAAGTTGTGCGGATGATTGGTCTGGATGAAATTCCGGCCACTTCGATGAAGCTGACCGAATATCCGAAACCGGTTTTGACGCCGTTGCAAAATAACACTCTTATGGTTAGACACGAACTCGCATTACGCGGTATGTATGAAACCATTCCGTTCAGCTTCACAGATAGCCAGATTGGTCAATACTTCAGACATGGTAATGCCCCTGTATTGGTAGAAAACCCGATAGTAGTTGAGATGGATGAAATGCAACCATCCTTGTTACCAAATTTATTACTCGGTGCCAAAAACAATATCGCTCGCGGTACAACGAACATATCCTTGTTTGAAATCGGACCGGAGTTTTATGGTCGTAATCCGGGTGAACAAAGAATAGTTGCCGGTGGTATTCGTGTTGGCAAAACATCTGCAAAAGATTGGACCGGAACTTGCCGCAATTTTGATGTATTTGATGCCAAGGCTGATGCTTTAGCTGCTATTGCCGCGGCCAAAGGTCCGATTGAAGCACCGCAAATAACAACCGATGCACCGAGTTATTATCACCCCGGTCGTAGTGGTGTTATCCGTTTGGGTAAAAATGTTTTGGCATACTTTGGTGAGCTTCATCCTAGTGTTCTTAAAGCCTTGGATATCAAAACCAACGTTGTTGCCTTTGAAGTCCTTTTAGAAAACATTCCGTTGCCGCGTGAGGGTAAATCCAAGGCAAAAAAGAAACTTGAATTATCTCCTTTACAGGCTGTGGAAAAAGACTTGGCCTTTGTTGTGGCTAAGAATGTACCGGCTATTAACATCTATACCGCCGCAAAGACTGCGGATAGAGATAATATCAGCGAAGTACGCATCTTTGATGTTTACGAAGGTGAAAATCTGCCGGAAGATAAAAAATCTGTTGCCATCACCGTTGTTTTCCAACCAAAGGATAAGAGCTATACCGATGCCGAGTTGGAGAGCCTGATGAATAAGGTGATTGCGGAGGTTGGGAAGAAGACCGGCGCAACGTTGAGATAAAAACGCGCTAAAATACTATCAAATTGCTAAACGGAAATCCCCTATTTAGGGGATTTCTTTGTGTCGAAAAATATCACTCGTTAAAATAAGTTTTACGATTTGTTAAATAAGATTATTTAGGATTTTACGCAAGGATAGAAAAATGACTTTACCAACCAGAGAAGAAGCACATAAAATTGTTATGGGTATGGGGGATTTTCCATACATTAAAAGACATTACATGCAATGTTTTGCACACTATTTAAGAGTGGCTAAAAATGCAGAGGCTATTGCTAAAACTCTTGCTCATCTTGATAGTGAAAAGGCCTATATTATCGGACTTTTGCATGATTATGGAAAAATTGATGAACTCCAAGATAAAAATATTTTTCATGGTCTAAGCGGCTACAAAAGGTTGATGACGATGGGATATGACGAAGCCGCTCGTGCCGCATTGGTACATAGCTTTTTTGAAAAAGAAACAATCACACCGGAGCGCTATCAATCTTATAACAGAAATGATATTATTGAATGCGCTAATCTCTTGGCTAAAACCCCATTTGATGATTATGACAGATTAGTTCATCTAGCTGATTTATTGGCAATGAGTACACAATCTACTACCATAGAAGCACGTTTTGAATATCTGGCCGTAACGTACGATATCGACGATGAACTTCTCCAAGATAAATATGCTCTGGCTTGCGATCTAAAAGAGTATTTTGATAATTTATGCGGATGTAACGTTTATGATCTTCTTAATGTTGCCCATCACTCTAGTTAGCAACAACGCTCAAAATGGTTGTGGCTATAAGTAGTATAAATACCCATTTTTTTGATAAGCTTTGGTATTTTACAGGATATCCGAAATAGGATAAAGTTTTATTAAATAACATAATCCATACCACAGATAAGTAAATGAGCGCTGAAGTGTAAGCCGGATTTGTAGCATAATACATAGAGAAATTGATTGTTATCATACTTAATGCCGCCAACAAAATAAAAAGTCCTTTTTTTAGATTTTCGGGATCCAAAATCTGTTTAACAGTCAAATGTTTTTTTCCAACAATTAAATTGACAGTGCCGATAATCATACCTGTAAAGCAAACACGGTGTATCGTTGCAGATAAAAGAAAACCATCAGCATAATACATAATAATTTTATTGCTGATATTGATAAGAGCCGAAAGAATCAGTAGCGGTAACATAAATTTTAAGCACTCTTTACCAAATGATTGAGCTCGATATTTTGAGGCGGCTAATACGATTAGGCAAATGGATGTAAATATCAGTAAAAAACGATAAGGTGTTTGACAATATAAACTAAAAACAGCAGGCTTGAATATAAGCCAAATGAGAAAGGTAATCATCACAACAAGAGGCGTTACAGAGGCTACATTTTCCGCACCAAATTTATGAAAAGCCTGAAAATATTTTAAATCCGAATATGAAACGATTAATCCTTGTAACAAAATAATGAAGTAGAACTGCCATGAAAAAGTGTGTGCATATATTAAAACAAAAGGTAACGCTAAAAGACCTAAATAGTAACCGCGATATACCATAAATAATGAAGAAGGAAGCGTGCACCGTTGATTAAACATGTAGTATATAGAATAGATTAGACTGGTAAGTAAAGCAAATAATATCCACATTATTTAATCCTTTCTTCAATTGATTTCCAATCATATCCTAAATGTAAAGTTATCAATTAAAAAAACCACCCTTGCGGGTGGTTTTCTTATGGCTCCGGCTGCCTGATTCGAACAGGCGACCAATCGGTTAACAGCCGATTGCTCTACCGCTGAGCTAAGCCGGAATGAAACCTTACTGGAGGCCGGTACCGGAATCGAACCGATGTACAAGGATTTGCAGTCCTCTGCATGAGCCACTCTGCCAACCGGCCAACCCAAGGTACCAACATCGCTGCGGTGATTTGTATTTATACATAAAAAATTTTGAACGTCAACATCTTTTTTTTAAAATATTCAAAAAAATTTTTATCTTGTGTATATCTCTTATTTTGAATATATTTCCTTGAGAGTTCTGTTAAAAATTTAAGTGATTTATTTGTAGGAGAAACTATATGAAAATTGCTATTGCTTCTGACCATGCCGGCTATGAAATGAAAGCGGCTATTGAAAAATATCTGAAAGATAAAAAAATTGAAACGGTTAACCTTGGTACCAATTCCGAAGTTTCTGTTGATTATCCCCTATATGCCGATAAAGTTGCTGCTCATATCCTGGCTAAAAAAGCTGATATAGGTATTCTTGTCTGCGGTACGGGAATTGGTATTTCCATTCGTGCCAACAGACATAAAGGCATTCGCGCCGCCCTACTCTATTCTGATGATGTTACCCTGATGGCCAAAAAACACAATGATGCAAATGTTATGGTTTTCGGTGGCAGAACCATGGATATTAAAGATGTCTGCAGACGAATTGACATCTTTTTAACAGCTCAGTTTGAGGGCGGACGCCACCAAAATAGAATTGACTTACTCGATAAATAAAGGACTTTCTTCATGCTCAATCAAATTTTGAAAAACTCTGACCCGGATATTTATAATGCTATTGCCTTAGAACTTAAAAGACAGCAGGAAAACGTGGAATTAATCGCTTCGGAAAATATTGTTTCCAAGGCTGTTCTTGAAGCACAAGGTTCCATTTTAACTAACAAATATGCGGAAGGTTATCCCAATAAACGTTATTATTGCGGATGCGTTCATGTTGATGCCATTGAGCAGTTGGCAATCGACCGCTTAAAAAAATTGTTTCATGCTGAATTTGCCAATGTGCAACCGCATGCCGGTTCACAAGCTAACATGGCCGTTTTCGGTGCCTTACTGCAGCCGAATGATACCATTCTCGGTATGAGTTTAGATGCCGGTGGACATTTAACCCATGGTGCCAAAGTTTCCATTTCCGGAAAATGGTTTCATTCTGTTCAATATGGCGTTAAAGCAAATACCGGTTTGATTGATTATAATGAAGTAGAACGTTTGGCTCTTGAAAATAAACCCAAACTGATTATTGCCGGTTGTTCATCTTATCCCAGGCAGCTCGATTTTGTTAAATTCCGCCAAATTGCTGATGAATGTGGCGCTTATCTCATGGTTGACATGGCACACTTTGCCGGTCTTGTTGCCAGCGGACTTTATCCGAATCCTCTTTCCTATGCCGACGTGGTTACCACAACCACACACAAAACTTTGCGTGGTCCTCGCGGCGGTGCTATTTTAACCAATAACGAAGAAATTGCTAAAAAGATTAATTCGGCAATTTTCCCAGGCATGCAAGGCGGTCCTTTGGAACACGTTATTGCAGCTAAAGCGGTTTGTTTTAAGGAAGCTCTTTCAGATGAATTTAAGGAGTATTCAGCACACGTTTTGGAAAATGCTCAAGTGCTCGGACAAACATTGGTTAAACGTGGTTTCAAACTCGTTACCGGCGGTACGGATACCCACCTGCTTTTGGTTGATTTAACACCTAAGGGAATTAATGGTAAAGAATTAACCGATGCCCTTGATAGCGTGCACATTACCGCTAATAAAAATGCTATTCCGTTTGATCCGTTACCACCGACAATTACTTCCGGTATTCGTTTGGGAACGCCGGCCGGTACCACACGCGGTTTCGGTGTAAAAGAATTTGAACTTATCGGTAACGCCATCGCCGATGTTGCTGAGGCCTTAAACACCGATAAAGAAGTACAAGTTTTGGAAGATGTTAATAAGCGCATCTTGAAACTTACTGCCGAGTTTCCGATTTATCAGGATTAAACCCTATAAAATATTTCTTGACTTGAGCCTGGATGGGTAATACCATTCCATTCAAATTGTTATTGTTATGTCAAAAAATTTTTAAGTATGAACAAATTTGAACAAACATTATTGAAAAAAGGCTCTTTAGAACTTATTTGTTCTTATATCGAAGAATATAAGGGTAATTTGTCACCAGATTTTAAGAAAAATTTGATTGAAAAGGTAAATCCTATTCTTCAGCTATGTGATGCAGAAAATCTGACTTGCTCTCAACGTAAATTTATGGAGATGGAGTTGGAGCCGTTTTTTGATCAAACCGGTGCGTTTCTCCGAGAGGAAGGGTTGCGTAAGCGTTTTCTTAAAAAATGTAATGAGTATGACATCCACACCGTAAAAGACTTACGCAATTTCGGTCGTGTTCGTGTTCTAAGGATGAAAAATATCGGTAGAAAAACAATCAGTTTGGTTGCCGAGGCCTTTGAAGAAGCCGGCTTAGAACGTTTTTAGTAAAAAAAATTGCTTACCATATCGGTGAGCAATTTTTTTATCTTAGATTATCAGTAAGCATTTCTCTCAATATCTTTTAGGTATGTCACCGTTTCCTGTTCCAGTTTAGAAGCGGCTGCTTCGTCGCACAAATAAATACCGTGATGGTGCATTTGCAATGCACTCACTGCCCAACGATGATTAACCCCACCTTCAATAGCAGCCTTTGTTGCCTCAGCCTTTCCATCTCCGGAAGCCAGCAATAAAACTTCTTTTGCTTCCATAATGGTTCCTGTTCCAACCGTTAGTACCGTGTGTGGTACTTTTTTGATATCGTCATCAAAAAGTTTAGCTTTGGCTTTCATCGTTTCTGTGGTCAAAGTCTTAACGCGTGTGTGCGAAGAAAGTGACGAAAATGGCTCATTAAAAGCTATATGTCCATCTGCCCCCACACCACCGACAAACAAATCTATTCCACCTTTTTGCCGAATGGCCAATTCAAAATTATCACACTCTTTTTCATAGTTTTTGGTTTTTCCATCTAGAATAAATATATTGGCAGCTTTGGTATCGACATATTTTAACAGATATTCATTCATGTATCTATGACAGCTTTGAGGGGCTTTTTTATCCAATCCAATAAATTCATTCATACAAAAAATAACAACATTGGCAAAAGATAATTTCCCCTTGTGATTTAGTTCCACCAATTTTTTATACATACCTTTCGGTGTATCTCCCATCGGCAAGCCTAAAACAAACGGCTTATTAGGTGTCGGATGCGCTCGATTGATGCGATAGGCAATATAGGTTGCGGCCCAATCCGTCACTTCTTCATAGTCTCTTTTTATAATTACTCTCATTGGCGCCTCCTTATATCTTTTCTATTTATATTTTGCAGTATAAGAATTATTCGTAAAATTTTTGCTAATGTTTATCTCTATATTCATAAGTTTTTGTGCGTGGATTATATCGACAATCATAACTCTGATATTCAGGTTTAAGAATGTAAATATTATCCCTGTTAAGAGGTTCATACATTTCATTCAAAAGTTTTTTGCTTATCCAATGAATCGGATATACTCCTATGTCCCCCCTGTATTCTCTGTATGTATCATAATAGTTACTTCCATGTATAATTTTGGGCCGATATTTTCTAATAAGACCTTCCAAATCCGATAGCGGTCGTAAACCGATTGTTGCAGCGATTACGTCTATTTGCCCTTTTAAATTCCAGATATAATCGACATCTTTATTAAAAAGATTATAACCGATGCGATACCCGTTTAATACATAATCGCACGGATTGGTATTTTCTAAAATCAGCCCGGCTGCACCATATTTAAAACTATCTCCAACGGTTATTCGGTGGCTGTAGATATAGCCGTATATTCCCCCTAAAATTAAAAAATAGCTCACAAAAAGCCATACCAACCAATGGCATCTTTTAATCATGTCTATCGCAGCAACCCCGGCAAAAATAGATGCTATAGCATGTAGGAAAGCAAAGTAATAAACAAATGGTGTAAAATAATACATACGAATAATGTATTCAGAGGCAAAAATAATTGCCGTCATGCGAACGTAAATATTACCGCTATAAACACAACGCGCCAAAGCATAAAAAGAAAGTAAAATCGGCACAAACATTTCTGCACTCGGATAAATGTATCGGCGTGTATAAAACACGGCAGGGATGTGTGAATTCAACTCAAAATTCGCTTTAAAATAAAACTCTAAAAATCCTTTGCTCCATAAAAATGCCAAAAATACCGCATATATCAGTGTTGGCAATGATCCAGCTAATATACAGTCAATCAGCGATATTTTTTTTTGGTATATCAGGTAAAGCAGTACCATACCGATACATATCAATATTAAAGCCGCTTTTTGTGTAAACATAAACGAGGCAAATAGCAATAAAAAGGATATGACCAATGTGTAGAGTTTGCGTTCCTTGATATATTTAAATAAATAATAGATGCCAATCACCAAAGCAGCTGCCATAAAATTATCCGGCTTGTAATCTTTGGTAAATAAGCTCTCGTGAGATAAAAGCAAAAATCCGGCCGCAATCAGGCCTCCTAATTTATTTGTTAAAAAATCCACATGTAAACGGTATATATACACCATAGCCAAAACATTTACCGTTACCGTTAAAATATTAACCGCATCTACCGCACGCAAACTATATTCATAAGCTCTAACCAGAGGTGCACCGACATACCATAACAGCGGATTATGATGTTGAAAAAAATCTACATACGGAATTTTACCATGAGAAACCATCCATGCCGTATGCACATGTTCCAAAGTATCTCCGTCACCGGAACCGCTCATTATTACTGCCCAATATAGCAATCCCGCGCAAAAACAGAGATAGGCGCTTAAAATGATATATATGATTTTTTCGGTTCGTTCGGACATCTCTTATTCCTTGTAATAATAGCTCCAGCTGTTTGTTTTTTTATCGTAGCGACAACGACGTTTATTCTGATATTCTGGTTTTAAGATAAAAATATCAACAAATAAAGACTGCTCATAATATTTATCACGAATATGCGGATTGATTATATGTACAACCACATTTTTCTTTTGCTGATGAAGTTTTTCATGCCAAAACGGACCTGTATAAATAATCCGTGGCAAATACTTCTCAACAACAGCATTTAAATCAGGCAATGGTGCTAATCCTATCTTTGACCCGATAACATCTAACTGACCATTTAAGTTCCAGTAATATGTATTATCTTTGGTAAAGATACCATAAGTTAGACCATAACCATTTAAAACACTATCGCAATGATTGGTTTGCTCTAAAACATATTTCGGCGTAACATAGCGATGGTACTCCGGCAATAATTCATTTTTTACTCGATAAATATTAAACACCCAGCATCCAGCTATAGATAATGCTATCAAAAAATATGCACTCCACTTCCATCGCTTAATTGCTTCCCAACAAATTGCGCCGGCCAGCATAGCATTCAATATATCTAAAAAATAGTAGTAATGTCTGTCTAATGAAAAATAAAAAAAGCGTTGGATGGTCTCGCTTATCCATAGTATGCAAATTATTTTAGCCGTAATATTGCCTTTTATCATAAAAAAGATAAATCCGATAAAAGCCAGTGCTGACAATACATAAAATTCCGGTTTCGTCGGTTCAGATTTTCCGCTATAAACATCAGGAATATACATATTAAAAATAAAATTACATAACCAATATTTTTCTATTATTCCATGGTAGGCCAGCCATCCGATAAAAAAGATTATCCCCGCCAGAGGCAATATCAATGCATATCCCAAATCTATTAATTTAATTTCTTTTTTATAGAGCAAATAAATGACTGCTAGTCCGAAAACAGCTAAAAAGAAAATACTTTTCTGCATAAACATAAATGTCAGAAACATCATGAAAAATGAAACAACCAATTGTCCTTTTTTATGATGCTCTAAGTAAGCAAAAAAGAAATACAATCCAATGATAAAACTACAAACCATATAATTATCCGGCCTAAAATCTTGTCCGCTTAGTACTACATAAGACGGAAAAACAGAAGCAACCGTTAATAGACCGGCATATTTTGATGATGAAACAAAATTCGTTACAATTTTTGCCGAAAAAAACAAGGTGATAAACATGACCAATGTCGAAATAATGCGCACTGCATCAAAGACATTTATGTCATAAGCAAAAAAGCCTACTATAGGGGCAAACAAATACCATAGTAACGGATTATGATGCTGAAAAAAGTCTTGATATGGAATGTAACCTCGATAAACCAGCCATGTCGAGTGCAAATGTTCAACATCATCCCCTGTTTTCGGTTGATGATAAAACAATATCCAAAATGCGGCCCATATGCCAAACAGAACTTGCGCCACAAAATAGATTTTTGGCAGATAATCAACCCATGCGTTTTTATCTTGGGATTTTCTCAGTTCTTCCATACCTTCCTCATCCTCTCAGATTTTTGTAAAGTATAGCTGATAAGAATGTTTTGTACACTCTTATTTGATGAATACACACAATTCCTAAAAAGATTAAGCTTCACCGCCGACAGATGTATCAGCTTCCGTATCACTCGCATCAGAAGGATTTGTAGCATCAGTCGGAATAACATCAGGCAACATACCGATAGCTTTTTTGCGCTTCAACTTATTGACGAACTTAATAGAACGTTGGGCATCCCATTTCTTTTTACCTTCTTCACGTTGGAAGATGTGCTTATAGATTTCAATTGCCTGATCAAATTCAGAAAGTTTTGTCAAGCAAGATGCCAAACCATCATAAAGCTTATGGTGATAACGTCCGTCAACCAAGTTCTTCGCCTTATTGTAGCATTTCAAAGCATCTTTGAACTTAAACATTTTTTGATATACAAAACCGATACTAATCCAAGCTTGAATCTCCGTACTGTCGATATTCAAGATTTTGGTAAAGCATTTTAATGCAGAATCATTATCACCCATCAATTGGTAGGTTACACCGATACCGTTCCAAGCTTTTACGTTGGATTTATCCAAGGCTAAAACTTTTTTGAAATAGCCAATAGCTCTCTCATATTGCTTTAGCTTTTGCAAAGTAACAGCAATACTTAACAATGTTTGCGGATGTTTCGGATCAACGGAATAGGCTTGTTGTAAAACGTCTAAAGCCTCTTTAAATAAGAACATGTGTTGTAAAGCAATCGCCTTACCATTTAAGGCTTCCAGAGAAGTCGGGTCAGTTGCAAATGCCTGTTCAAAGCATACTATTGCCTCTTTATACAGACCACGCATACTCAACGTAACGCCTTTATTGTTTAATACCTCAACCGACTTTGGATTAATTGCCAAAGCTTTATCAAAGCACTCAACGGCTTCTGTATATTTGCTCATTTTCTGAAAAGCAAAACCTTTTGAATTTATTGCTTTCCAGTTATCAGGTTGTTCTGCCAAGAAAACATCAAACTGCGCGATGGCTTCTCTGCACATACCTGAATCCAATAGTTCTTGCCCTCTTTTATAGGCATTATTATCACTTAACTTAACCATATCTCTTCTCTACATAGTTTTACAAAATAATTTAACGCGTTCATTATATGTTAATATTTTCAATTTTGTCAAGCTGAAAATAAGTCCATTTAAGGATTTTTTAAATGTTGACAAAAAAGTTTTTTTTGCTATTTTTGACATGCAAAAATAATTTTATGTCTTACCTATTAAAATTTTAACAATTATGGAAAAAAAAGAAATTAAAAAGCTTTCTTTATGGCAGAAAGTTCAGCTTCTGTTTTGCTTGTATTTCAAGCGAACCGTTCCCAAGGAATTGAGATTTGGTGCCATTGATGCCTTTTCTCTTAAGCAGTACGACAAAGCTTTAGAGATTATCCTCAAAGAGTTTACCGATGAGGAATTTGAGCCAATTCTTCTCCCGGAAAACAGAAAAAAGTTGGTAAAATTCTATTGGCATAATCCTTTCCGTGAGCGTATTTATCAGTATGTCATTGAAAAAGCCACTGATGATGAAGTTTTGAACTTCTTTTGTGTCAAAGAATATCCTGTTTCTCTGCCCATGGTTGAAAAGTATTTCATCAAGCAAGATCCCGAGAAGTTCTTTAAGCCCTATCTTGACGTTCATGATTGGCTGAGTGACGAAGTTGTTGATTTTCTTATTGAGAAAAAGCAAGAAGATTTGCTCTGTATTTACATTGACAGTTTCAAAGCAACCGATCATCACAACATCGATGAAGAAGCTTTGTTTGCAAGTGACATGGAGAAAGTCAAGCAGGCTTTTACCGAGAAGTTCCTGGACGATAAGGGCAACAACGATGCTATCTGCTATATCATGGAATATGGCAGTGATGAGCTGGTCACAAAGTTGTTGCAGAAGGATAGGCTCTACACTCTAGAGGCCTATGCCCTGTTGTTTGATCGGAGAGATCAGGTTTTGATTAATATGATTGTTGAAAATGCAAATAATTCTCAACAATCCCTTCCGACAGAAGTGGTCAACACCCTATTAGAGAGTTCCTACCAAACGCAAATTTTGAACTACATCAAAAAGCATAAGCTCGAAGATGGTGAGATTTTTACTTTGGTAAAGAGCAATAATACCGAGGCTATTTTGACTTATCTCAAAAAATCGGACGAACCGCTTCCTGACGCATTCACGGAAAATTACCTGTTTGAACATGCCTCTTCAGAAGTGCTCGATTACTATCGCAAGAACTTCTGTTTGCCTTACAAAGAAGAGCGTGAATTGATTAAACTCGGTAAAAATCCCGAAATTGCTCAGTACCTCGAGAAGAATGCGTTGGCAGACATGAACGATCTCCTGCTTATTGAAAACGGTACACCAGAAATCATCAAGATTTTGCTTGAAAAGTACGAGATTTCAGCGGCATCGGAGGTTATGCTTATCCGCCGGGATATTCCTATCCTCATTAAGCTTTACATCAGCAAGTTGGAAGAAGCCAAAAAGCCTTTCTCACCGGTGGCAGAAGCTTTGTTTGTTGCCAAATCCGAGCTTTCTTTGGTAGAAACGTATCTTAAGATGCGTCAATACACTTTGTCTGACAGAGCCCAAAAAGCTCTTCTCAATCGTGGAGATGCATCACTTTTGGATACTCTGTGCCAAAAAGGACAAGGTGTTACTTTGGAAGTCGCCAAGGATTTCCTCAAAAACGGAGATAAGAAAACCATCCTCTCCTACATGGATAAAGGTTTCTTTATTGCACCGGAAGCAACCCAGGTTGCTTTGGTGGAGCGCAAGGATGCGGATTTGCTCAGAAAGTCTTTTGCAAAAGAGATTGATCTCTGTGAGGATGCGGAGGTTGCTTTGCTTGAGCTCAAGGATCCCTCTTTGGTTAAGGCCTATCTCAGCGTACCGAGTTTTGCTCCGCGTTCTCTGTTTGAAGAGAGCGAAGAAATGCTTTTAGATTTGAATAATGAAGACCTCTTTTTGTTCTACATCAAGCAAACTCCTCTTTATGAAAATAATGAGGTTGAGCTTGTTCTCAAGGATTGTCCCAAGTGGCTTGATGCCTATGTTGCCAAGTATAACTTGTGCCCGGCTGCATCCAACGAGTTGGCAGAAAGACTGTAACTTTATTTTCCCCCTTTCCTTAGCGGATTGGGGGATTTTTTATAAAAGAAAGCGCCCCTCCTCACGGAGAGACGCTTTTTTGTTTTTGCTCTTATTTATTCTCCACCTTGAGTTCAAGGTAAAGATTAAATAAGTCGTTGTCTGCCTTAATGAGAGGCAGGATCAGAGGATTTTCCATCTTATCCCATTCGTTTTTCATAAGCTTTTCAACCCAACCTCTGTATTTGAGGTTGTAGAGTGCCTTTTGAATGACGGGGACAGCCAGACGGTGTCCATGCTCAGCAAAGATGAAATATTGCCAAGGACTCATCCTATCCTGAGCCCCAACATCAATTTTATCCTTCACCTTGCAGAAGTTCTCCCATCTTTTTACCTCTTTCTCGCCGGCTTCACCCATTTCTTTCTCGAGCTCGGCATCCTCAATCTCCGGCTTTACCGCTGGGAAGCGGCTCACAACGTTGAGAACGGTTGCTCGTTTGTCGGCCTTCTTGTCTATGATTTCTGCCACAGCCCTAGAAACGTTGGACTTACAGGAGAAAATCATGAAAAGGATACTCGGCTTAGGCATGGCCTGTTCTACCAGCCTTTTCACCAACTCGAGAGCGTACAGGTCGCCGTTCTCTGCCGAGTCAATGAGCCAGCTCCATACAGTGTTGCTCGGGGTTTGTGTTAGGAGGTGTTTTTCCAACCATTTGGGTTGTTCTCTGATCAACTCATTGAACTGCTTTTGACTAGCTTGCCTACCACCTTCTACCCACAAGCGACGAACATCACTGTCCGTTGCCCAGAGAGTCATTAAGGCCTCGTCAGAGAGGCGATGGACTACACCGTTTTCCTTGATACCGTCGCAAATGAGCTTTGTTCTAACGAGCTCGTCGTGTTCGTAATTCCAATACTCAAGCTGTGTGGCTACCGGATATTCGCTGAATGCCTTCTGACCGGTGAAGATGAACCAATCCCGGTACTTCATTGGGAGATGGTCTACCACCGGCGTCCATACCTTCCTCAGCAAAACGGTGTTGCACCAGTTCTGGAAAGGAAGTGCCAGCCCGTCACATAAAGCCTCAAAGAAATTGCTTTCATCCGGCTTCTGCGGCACATTGATTACCTCGGCGGCTTTCTTGTTGTTCCACCATATAAGAACAGGAAACCATACAGGCGACGTCAAAACTGCAATCACATCGCATACCCACCAAATCGGCAGGATGATAAATACGAAGACAACGATACCGCAGGTGATTGAAGCAATTTTGAATACTCCACCGATAAATCCGAGAAAACTGCCAAGGGCAGAAAGCATTTGCTTTTTTGAAATTCTCATTGTTGCCATAGTTGTAAAATTTAATGGCATCCCTAGTTTCCAATCGGGATAAATCAGTTATACTTTGGGAAACACAAAGCATCCTATCGCAAGGGTTACTCATCTTTAGGACACAGATTATCCAGTGGAATTTTCGGGTCACAGAAAACTCAAAAAAACTTGCTAAATAATACAATACCTAATAAATGACATACTCTCTAAATAAGCAGGTTTATTTTATCATATTTTAGCACTTTTGTCAATATTTTGTCTTGATTTTTTTTACAAAAAAAAGAGGTTGCCTTGGCAACCCCTTTCCTTTGATTTGTGTACCAAACGGTACAAATTATCTCTTTGAGAATTGGTAAGAACGACGTGCTTTTGCGCGACCATATTTCTTACGTTCTACAACACGGTCATCACGTGTTAAGAAACCGGCTTGTTTCAAAACAGAACGCAATTCCGGTTCATATTCATTCAAAGCCTTAGAAATACCGTGCTTAATAGCACCGGCTTGACCGGACAAACCACCGCCTTGAACCGTGCAAACAACGTCAAATTCATTTTCACGATTGGTGATTTCAAACGGTTGATTGATAATCATCTTTAATACCGGACGAGCAAAATATGCATCAATCGGCTTTTCGTTAATGGTGATGTTACCTTTACCCGGCATAATCCATACGCGGGCAACAGCATCTTTTCTCTTACCGGTTGCATAAGAACGACCTTGCTTATCGCGAGAAGGCTTCTTTTTAACATCAGCAACAGCAGCAGTTGTTGTGGCTGCAACAGCTTCTTTGATTTCGGTTAAAGATTCAATTTTTTTCTTAGCCATTACAGTTCACTCCTTTTGTTCTTAGAGTTCATGGATGCAATATCCAAAACTTCAGGATTTTGAGCAGCATGCGGATGATTTTCACCGGCATATACTTTTAATTTTGTCATTTGTTGACGTCCCATCGGGTTACGAGAAATCATGCGTTCAACAGCTTTCTCTACAACTCTTTCCGGAAAACGGCTATCCAAAATCTTACCGGCGGTTGTTTCTTTGATACCACCAATCCAACCGGTGTGCTTATAATATTTCTTGTCTGTTAATTTTTTGCCAGTCAATTTTACTTTGTCGGCATTGATAACAACAACATAGTCTCCACAATCCAAATTCGGTGTGAAATAAGGTTTATGCTTACCGCGGAGCAATTTTGCAACTTGAGCGGCAAGGCGTCCCAATACAACGTCTGTTGCATCAACAACATACCATTTTCTTGTAATATCAGACGGCTTTGTTGCATATGTACTGTTCATATTATTGGTCTCTTTTCAATAAAGTTTTACGTTAAATCGTGGTCAATATAGCGGCAAAATTTTAAATGTCAACATTATTTTTTTATTATTTTTCAATATATTACTAAAAGGTATTATAATACCACTTATTAACATATTGTTTTTACTAAATTTTATCAGATTAATTAAAATTTAAGGTTATTTTTTTATAATATCTTTTGTAAATATTGTACCCGGATTAAAATCACATGAAAATTTTTGTTTTTATTCTATCTATCTGTTTTTCCTTGTTTTTACAAGCAGATGCTTATGCCACTCATTATACTGTTCGCAGTATAAAAAGATATGTAGAAAAAACACCTCGCAATGTGGAAGAAAACATTTCCTCTCTGGTTAAACATTTAACCAAACCTCTTGATGATGATTATGATAAAGCGCGTGCCATTGCTTTTTGGATTGCCAGCCATATCAACTATGATGAATATTTGTATAATAACGGCTCCACTACAAAACTGATAAAAAATTACCGTGGCCAAGAACCGCGCGATTTACTGCGTTCCCGGGTCGGTATTTGCGGTGATTTTGCCGCCCTTTTTGATGAGATGTGTCAAAAAGCAGGCATTCGCTCCGGTGAAGTGCACGGTTATGCCTATCCGGGAAATCGCGAAATTTCTTATAATCGTTTAAAAAGAGGTTCTTACGGTCATGCTTGGAATTATTTTATTTATAAGGGGAAGAAAATTTATGTTGATACCACTTTTATGGCCCGCGGAACAACCGGTGTTTCAGGCAGAGCCTCCGATTGGAACCATAATCGTGCCCTAAAAGAGATTAAACGTGATAACAAATATCAAAGCCAAATAAACGAGTTTGACGACTATTACTTTGATTTTAATTATAAAGATGAAACCCGCTCCAGACATTATATTCATCAAGAAAAATAACGGGAAGAAAATTTTCCCGTTATTTTAATGCGGTATAAAACTTATATCATCAACGCTTTTTTATAAATTCTTTTACTTCTTGTGCCACATGGTCTGCAGTTAAGCCATAAAACTCATAAAGTCTATCTGCTGGAGCCGATGCGCCGAAAGTGTCTATACCGATGGTTTTTTGCGCATATCTGTTCCAACCGAAAGTTGATGCGGCTTCAACACTGATAACCGGTTTATTACCCAATACTTCCAATTGATAATTTAAGCTTTGCTCCTCAAACAATTCCGTACACGGCATAGATACAACTGCAACATCTATTCCGGCATCTGCCAATTTCTTTTGCGCTTCAACGGCAATATGGACTTCGGAACCGGTGGCTATAATCGTTGCCTGACGGGCTTTTTTAGCCGGGGAAATAATATATCCGCCTTTAGCACTTTGATTAACTTCTGCAGATGAACGCATCATAGGTAAACCTTGCCGTGATAATGCCAACAAGCTCGGTCTGTTTTCTTCTGTTAGGGCTATTTGCCAACATTCGGCCGTTTCTACCACATCACAAGGACGGAAAGTTAATATTCCGGGCATAGCACGATAAGAAGCTAGATGTTCTATCGGTTGATGCGTCGGTCCGTCTTCACCGACTCCAATCGAATCGTGTGTTAAAACGTAGACAACCCGAATTCCCATCAAGGCGGCCAATCTCATTGAAGGACGCATATAATCTGAGAAAACAAAGAAGGTTCCGCCATAAGGAATAACACCGCCATGTAAGGCCATACCATTCATAATTGCGCCCATTGCATGCTCCCTGATACCATACATAATATTGTTACCGTGATAATCATCTTTGGTAATGGTTTTCAGACCTTCCACAAAAGTCAGGTTAGAAGCTGCCAAATCCGCTGAACCGCCAACAATCTCCGGTATGTTCGGTACAATCGCCTTTAGGCACATTTCTGAAGCTTTACGTGTTGCTACTTTGGTTTGTTCACTGATAGCTTTTTGCTTTAACTCGTTTAATGCCTTATCCCAACCGCGCGGCAGTTTATCAGCAATAAAATCTCTGAATTCACTACCAGCTTCGGTTGCCGCTTTAACCCAGGTGTTATATTCTTCTTTGTTGCGAAGTTGAGATTGTCGCCAATCTTTCAAGCAATCCTCAGGCACCTCGAAAGGCGCATAATTCCAATTTAAAGCTTTACGCATAGCCAAGGTTTCTTCCTCACCCAACGGCGAACCATGACACTTTGATGTACCGCATTTGGTTGGGGCCCCAAAGCCAATCGTTGTTTTACAAGCAATCAATGTCGGTTTATCGGATTTTTGTGCCGTTTCTATGGCTTTTCTGATTTCATTATAATCATGTCCGTTTATGCTTATTGTATTCCATCCGATTGCCTTAAAACGCGCTATTTGATCGGTAGAATTGGCTTTATCAACCGTACCGTCAATCGTGATATTATTATTGTCCCAAAAAACGATAAGTTTGTTTAATCTCAGATGACCGGCCAAAGATGCCGCTTCTTCGGAAATACCTTCCATCAAGCAACCATCCCCGCAAATAACATAAGTGTAGTGATTACATAGTTTATCCCCAAAACGTGCATTTATCATTCTCTCAGCGATTGCCATACCGACAGCAGATGAAATACCCTGCCCCAACGGACCGGTTGTCATGTCTATGCCGTCTAAATGTCCATATTCCGGATGTCCGGCTGTTTTAGCCCCGAATTGGCGGAAATTCTTTATATCTTCCAACGATATATCTTCGTATCCGGTTAAATATAAAAGAGAATAAAGCAACATCGAACCATGACCTGCAGAAAGAACAAAACGATCTCGATTAAACCATTTAGGTGCACCCGGATTAAGCTTAATATATTCTGCAAACAAAACAGTTGCCACATCTGCCATTCCCAAAGGCATTCCCGGATGCCCAGAATTTGATTTGTTAATCGCATCAGCGGTAAGAAAACGGATTGTATTTGCCATTGTTCTTAAGTGCGAGGTTTCTATCATTTCATTCTCCTTTATTGTTTTTGGGATTATAGGTTAAAAGTGCTATCAATTCCTGGTGTTTAGAATACACAAACTGGTCAATGAGCGTCACACGTTCGAGAGTGTATCCGGCATCAGTCAGTACCTCTGCATCATAAACAAATGTTTTCGGATTGCAAGAAACAAAAACAATTTTTTGCGGTTTTATATTATCATCAAGTTTTGCTATTTCTCTGCATTGTTCATGTGCACCGGCGCGTGGCGGATCTACCACCAAAGCCTTAACACCTTTTAAATCATCTTTATCAAAGGGATATTTAAATAAATTCCGGTTAAATATTTTAACATTTTGCAACTGATTGCTATTAATTGCTTTTTGTAATCCTTTAAGAGAAGGTTCAAACGAATCGACAGATAAAATTTCATTTTCCGGAAGTTTAGCCAAAGGATAGGTAAAAGTTCCCAAACCGCAAAACAGATCGGCTATTTTTCCTCTTGTTCCTCCCATATATTGCAGAACTTTTTCAATCATAGCCGTTTCTGCTTGTTTTGAGGCTTGCAAAAAGACGCCTTGCGGAATCTCAACCTGACACCCGGCAATATTCAATTGTGGAGTATATTTTTCCACAATCGTTTCAGGAAGAGATTGTTTAATTTGCCATGAAAAGCGACAAATGTTTGAAATTTGATTGATAAAATCAGCAACCAATAATCTATGTTCTAAAGCAGGACTTTCAATAATCTCCAACACAATATCTATGCCATTATCTGCTTCCAATAACCGTATCGTTCCTTTATCGATTTTTTTTGTCACAAGCTTTTTCTTATTTTTTACGGTGATGTTAATTTGGCAGAATTCTTCCAAAAACTTTTTAAGTTCCGGCAATAACTTATTTAATGTTTCCGTTAACATTAAACACCGATTTATATCTATGAGATTATGTGTTTCCTGTTCGTTAAAGCCCAATTTCAACACTTTTTTAATGTAACAGAAATCCATATCGGCACGACGCCTTAAACCATCCTCGATAAACACAGGATCATCAAATATCGGATTGGCATTTTTAATTAACCCAATCGTATGCTTAAAATCATTTTCCTTTTGCTGACGATATTCTTGTTCTTTCATCTTTCTAAAAGAACAACCGCCACACAAATCACAGGCTTCACTATTCATAATGTTTTTCCTTTTTCTTCCTTTTAGCAAATAAATATTCTAAAAACAAGCATAGTTTTAAATATTTTGATAATAACACTCAAAAAACAGGTGAATATTTTTTTTATGCTTATATAATGATTTGTAAGTTTTTATTTTTTCGTAGGAGAATTAAATGCTAGTTCATATTCCAGACCATTTTTCCAGCAAGCTTAAATTTAATCTGAAAAAGCTTCCGGCAAGCGTTGTTGATCGTCCAGCTTTGAGATGGATTATCACTGGTGGTTTTGCCGGGCTTTTAATGCTTTGGTTGGGAATTTTTGAATTGTTCAGTTTTCTTAAAGCGGAAAAAGGACAAACACAATCATTTATTTCGGTAGAAATTTTTGCTTTTATCGTTATTTTGATTGCTCTCGGCCTGATTTTTTATGCCATCTTTTCATTCATCAGATGTAAAAAGTTTTTCTTTGACGGCAAAGAAATTCATATAATTTATCGCCCTGCCATCGGCATCAAGCACCAGTTTAAGGAACCTTTAAGCAACTATCTCGGTGTCAGATTGCGGGTTTTATTCGTACAATCAGGCCTGTTTAACAAAAATCGGTATATTATAGATCTTTATCACCAAGACAGCAACAAAATCGTCCCACTTTATATTTCAACAAGCAATAAAAATATTCGGCAAATTTGGGAAGATTATGCTAAAGTATTGCAATTACCAGCATTAAGTGTCGGAGACAGAGGACTGGTTTCTCGTGAATATGAGGATTTGGATAAATCTCTTAAGGAATTGTCAAAAGAAGGAAAACTCCCCTTTATTGCCAGTGGAAAATTCCCCACTCCTGACAGTATTGAAATCACTGAAAAGAAAGATTCAACCATTATTGAGCCCAAGGGAATCTACTGGGATACATTCAGTACATTGTGTCTTTTTATAGCCATTGCAGCAACTTTTATATTATTAGCCGGCGGTGTTTATTTAACTATTATCGGCACAAATTTTCCTTTAAAATACTGGATTTTCAGTGCTATAACATTACTTTCCATTCTTTATTTTTCCATTCGTTTACTTAACTCATCAATTTTAGTTTTCGGCAAGGATTATATCAGCATAACAGAAGTGTTGTTCGGATCGGAATTAAAGGAAATCAAATTATCCAGCAACAAGATTAAAAACGTTGAATTAAATTATGACCCGACTATCGGACGTTATGACTTAACAATTATCGGTGATGAAGAAATCATTACTTTCGGTAATAGATTACCGGTGTCTGATTTAATGTGGTTAAGAGATTTTATTATTCGCAAATTAATTGGTAATTAAATTGATATTTTAATTGCATACAGACATTGTTGTTTGTATACGTTATTTGAAGTAATTTTTAAGAAGGATAAAATCGCCATGGCTAAAGATGTAAAGCAAGACAAAGAGACTCCCGCACGCAAGAACGGAAATGGGCCCTATTTCAATTTGGAAATGGAAAAAGCTTTCTTTGAAGAAGTTGATGAAGAAGTCAGAAATGAAAAATTCAAACAGCTCATTAATAAATACGGCGGCGTTATCCTATTTATTCTTATTGTTGCCCTTTCTATTGCTGTCGGTTATGAAAAAATCGGTGAGTGGCGTGTTCGTAAGGCTGAACAGAAAAATGTTCAATATGTTCAGGCCCTATTGCCTAATCCTGATTACGAGAACAATATTTCAGCGTTAGAAAATATTGTTGCCACTGAAAAGGGCATCTATAAAGATATGGCTCAAATGCACATTGCTAATATTTTATTTGATAACAATCAAAAGGAAAAAGCATTAGATGCTTTAGAGCAGCTCTATCAAGATACGGAGACATCTCCCAAAATCAGAGAAATTGCAGCAATTAAATTGGCTTCTTATAAAATTGATTCTGCCACATATGGTGAAGTATCTCATTTGTTGTCACCGATTGCCGATGATGAAAACAGTGCCTGGAAATCTATGGCCAAGGAATTGTTGGCAATGTCTGCTATTCAGAATAAAGATTATTCAACCGCAAAACAGATTTATCAAGAGTTGTTGGCAAACGGCAACCTTTCTGATGAATTTAAGACCAGGGTTAATGACATGTTGGCCTTGATTAATGATGCTCAAAGTAATGGGGTTCAGTAGTTTTTAATATTATCATTTTAAGGAGTTTAAAATGCGCCGATTACATGTAGGACTTTACTTATGTGCAGTGTTGTTGTGCTTGACCGCTTGTTCACATGATAAAAAACTTCCTCAAGGTACAAGAGTTTCCGTTTTGGAAGATTATACTCCTGAAAACTTTATTTCTCAAAAAAACATAAGTTCGTTACCTTCGCCGCGTGTTAATTCCGAGTGGAGTCAAACTTGCATCAATCCGCAACATGTTGTCGGCAACTTAAAAGCCGGTGTTACTCTTCAAGAACAGTGGGCGGAAAATTTCGGTAAAGGTATCAACAAACGAGATATCGTTTTAGCTAACCCTGTTGTCAATAATGATAGAATTTTTGTTATGGACAGCCAAGGTGTTGTTAGTGCACTCAATTTAAAAAACGGCAAGCATTTGTGGAAAAATGAGCTCAAAGCTAAAATTGGCGGTTTTAAGGATAGTAAAAGTCGTGCTTCCGGTTTAGCTGTTGATGCAAACACTTTGTTTGCTACCACCGGTTTCGGCGGTATTTATGCCATGGATGCACAAACCGGAAAATCTAAGTGGCGGCGCATTATGGAATCCCCGATCAGAATTGCGCCAACCGTAACACCTAACATGCTTTTGGTTCAAACGGTTGATAATACCGTTTATGCTTTGGATAAGAGTAACGGGCAAGAATTGTGGAGATTTGGTGTTGCACAAGAAGATACCGTTATCGCCGGCGGTGCCGCTCCAGCTTATGATGCTGAGGACAATGTTGTTATTGCCGGATTTTCTAACGGTGAAATTGTTGTCTTGAATGCGGTTGTTGGAACACCATTATGGTCTTCGATGTTAGTTGCCAATAAACAAGTCAGTTCATCTACCGATATAAATACTATCGGCGCCTCACCGATTGTTGAAAGCGGAGTTATTTATGCTATCAGCAACAGTAACAGTATGTTGGCCTTGGATATGCGTAGCGGTGATAAGTTATGGGAAAAAGAAATCGGTTCAATGCAAAATATGTTGCTTGCCGGCGATTATCTTTTTGTGATTTCAAACAAGAACATTCTTTATGCCGTTAATAAAAATAACGGCGAAATCATTTGGTCAACTGATGTTAACGATATGATTTATGATGAAAAAGAAAATCGTTCGACTGTGGTTTATGCTGCAGCTCCGTTGATGCTTAACAATCAAATTTTATTAGCCTTTTCTAACGGAAAAGTCTTAAAGATCAATGCAGCAAATGGTGAAATTAGGGCCAAAACAGATTTAGGCATTGATATCAGTAACGGACTGATTGCTGCTAAAGAGAGAGTTATCGCCGTTTCAGATGCGGCTGACGTTATCGTATTTAAGTAAAAAAGAGGGGATTTTGATGGTTAAGATTGTTGAAGAAACCACTGAAGTTTATCAGTTAGATAACTTAAATGACATTTGTTTACATATTGAGCGCTGTGGAAGAACTTGTTATAAGTCTGAAAATTTAATTACAGCAGAAACTGCTACTCCTTTTATCTCGGGGATATTAAAAAGCGGACATGAGTCTGTTATCGAGCATGCTAATGTTATCTTCTCAATGCCGGATTTACCCTCAAATCGGCGAATTTTTGAAATGAGAGACATCAGAGGATTATACAGTTCTTTAGAAAAGGATCCTTTAGATGGTAAAGAAATTATTGTTGTTTCCGGCAACATCCGAGCCTTCCGTGATATATCCAGACAATATGATATTCATGATTTTCTGTTGGCTATCGGTAATCCTTTATTTTATATCAAAGAAAATAGCGTTTCTATCTTTTCCGGATTAAAAATTGAAGGTGTACAGAAATCTCGCTTTTCCGAGCTGCATAATTATCTGACAACACACTCTACTTGTGATGTAGGGGCTTACAAAGATATTACACGTCACCGCTTGGCATCTTTTTCTATCGAATCGACTCGTTTTTGTAATTATTCAAAGGGCAAGTTCGGTTCAGAATTGACGATGATTGAACCGGTTAACATCGAAAAAGGCTCTGAAATGTATGATGAATGGCTTAATGCCATGAATAACATTGAACAGAGTTATATGAAAATGGCTTCCCTCGGTGCAAAAGCGGACCAACTCCGGATGTTATTACCACACTCTACCAAAGCAGATATGATTATGACAGCCAATGTCAGAGAGTGGAAACATATTTTCTCATTGCGCTGTCATACAGCCGCGCACCCATCGGTTCAGCTGATTATGAAGCTTGTTTTGGCGGAATGCTACAAGATTTGGCCTCAGTTTTTTGATGAGCAATACAAGGAATTTTTAGCTGCTTAATCCTTATTGTTCGAAATTTCGTTTTATTTTCTTTCTTGCAAAATTCAAAGCATGATGTTATAAGCGTGCCATAAACTGTTTTTTGTGATAATAAAGGAATTTAGTATGGCTCTTAAGGTTGCAATTGTCGGACGTCCTAATGTTGGCAAATCCACTTTGTTTAATCGTCTGGTGGGCAAAAAATTAGCTCTTGTTCACGATTTACCAGGGGTAACACGTGACAGAAAAGAAGCACATGCCAAGTATAAAGACTTAGATTTAACTGTCATCGATACTGCTGGTTATGAAGAGGCCGGTGAAGGAAAAATGGAAGAAAGAATGTGGCAACAAACTAAACGTGCCATTAAAGAATCCGATGTTGTCTTGTTTTTGTTTGATGCCAGAGCTGGCATGCAAGCTTATGATGAGCATTTTGCTGATTTGGTTCGTAAAAGCAAAAAGCCGGTTATTTTAATTGCCAATAAGTGTGAAGGCAAGGCTCAAGAGTTAGGTATTTATGAAGCTTATAAATTAGGTTTGGGCGAACCTCTAATTTTTTCTGCCGAACATAGTATCGGATTTGATGAACTTTATCTGCAACTTAAAGAATTTGCTAATAAAAATAAAGAAAATATCGAGTTGAAAACGGATGAAGAATTATCGATTGATGAGTTAAAAAAGCGCCCAATTCAAATTGCTATTGTCGGTCGTCCGAATGTCGGAAAATCAACCTTGGTCAATGCTATTTTGAATGATGAACGGATGTTGACCGGTCCAGAAGCTGGGTTGACACGCGATGCTATCACATCAAAACTTAATTGGAAAGGTTGGCAACTTAATTTAGTGGATACTGCCGGTCTCAGAAAGCAATCAAAAGTTACCAGTGCTATTGAGAAAATGTCTGTTGAAAGCACTCTTTATGCTGCTAATATGGCACAAGTCGTCGTTTTGGTTTTAGATGCAGATGGTGTACTTGATAAACAAGATTTAACTATTGCTCGTAAGGTTTTAGATGAAGGTCGGGCATTGGTTATTGCCCTCAACAAATGGGACATAGCTGATAAAAAAGAAGCTCTCGATAAACTTAATGACAGATTGCAAACATCCCTCACACAGGCAGATGGTGTGCCGACTGTTACAATTTCCGCTTTAAAACAACGTGGTTTGGATAAACTTCTAAGTGCTATTATCAAAGTTTATGAGCGTTGGAATATCCGCATTCCCACATCTCCTTTAAATCAATGGTTTCATGATGTGCAAGAGCAAAATCCGGCTCCTCTCGGTAAAAACAAGCGCCGCATTAAGCTTAAATACATTACACAAGCCAAAACCAGACCGCCGTCGTTTTATATATTCTCCAGTAATCCTGAAGGCTTGCCGGATTCATATCTCCGCTATTTAACGAATCACTTAAGAGAAACCTTTAATCTAAGGGGTATTCCGTTACGTATTACAGTTCGTAAATCGGATAATCCTTATGCTTAAGTAAAATTAAAGCCGGAAATTATCCTACTTTTTTTAATAGAAATCGTAATCTCTAACCGAAGGTGCTACCGGCGCAAGCGGTATAGGCGGCCGGCGCATCAATAAGAGCGATGGCTATATATTGCGTATTACTAATTCCTAAACGGTCGGCCAATAAATCTGTTATCTCAGCCACATATTTATCTTTGTTTCCCAAACCGATAGATTTCAGTTCCACCAAAGCTCCTTTATTGTTATGACTGCCGCCAAATGCCATATTGGGATTATAAATAATATTTGTTACCACATAGCTTTCCGGTTTTCTCAATATTTCTGCAGTCAGATGAGAAGCATCTTCGGCAATTTTATGACCGTCTTTTAATTCCACATTGGTATAAACAGTTAAATAAGGCATATCTATCTCCTTTAACGCAGTTGAGTTTTATACAATGATGCATATATACCGTTTTCTTTTTCAATCAATTCTTCGTGAGAACCAATTTCAGCAATTTCACCATAGTTTACAACCACAATTTTATCGGCATGACGAACTGTTGACAGGCGGTGAGCAATAATAAATACCGTTCTGTCTGCCATCAGGTTTTCTATTGCCTGCTGGACAATCGCTTCAGATTTATTATCCAGCGCAGAGGTTGCTTCATCTAGGATAACAATCGGCGCATTCTTAATAAACGCACGAGCAATGGCTATACGTTGCTTTTGACCACCTGAAAGTAAGACACCGCGTTCACCGATATCCGTATCCAATCCGTTATCCAATTCAGCAATAAATTCCTCCAGGCAAGCACTCTTAACGGCTCTCAAAACTTCTTCTTCCGTTGCATCTTCTTTACCTAATATAATATTATCTCTGATGGTGCCGTTGAATAAGAAATTATCTTGGAAAACAATGGCAATTTTATCACGCAAAGAATCTATATCCAACTTTTTAACATCCGTTCCGTCAATCAACACGGCACCTTCTGTTGTATCATAAAATCTCGGTAACAAGTTTACCAATGTTGATTTTCCGCCGCCGGAATTACCGACAAAAGCAATTGTTTCACCAATATTTATCTTCAGATTAACATGTTTTAAGACCGGTTTTCCTTCCACATAAGAGAAGCAAACATCTTTATATTCAATTCCCTTTTTAGGTGTTTGCAAAATAACCGGATTTTCGCAGTTAACAATGGCCGGTGTGGTTTCCAACATTTCAAAAACACGTTCCATTGCCATCAATGCTGTCTGCACACTGCTGTAGTTATTTCCAATGCTTTTGATAGGATTATATAACATAATCAAAGCGGCAATAAATGATACAAAATTACCGGCCGTAATTTGATGATCAATAATCAAATAAGAACCGTACCAAATAACACCGGCAATACCCAATGAAACAATAAAATGCATCAAAGGCGATAAAAGGCCGGTTCTTTTTACCATTTTCATACCCAATTTGAATACGGTATCTAATGTATTTTGAAAACGCTTATTTTGATGTTCATATAGATTGTATGAGGCTACAATACGGTTACCGTTAAAGGTTTCGTTATAATGTGTCATCACTTCCGAACCGGAGAATACTGTTTTTTTGACTATATTTTTTAATTTTTTACGAACGCGTGTTAGAGGTAACAAAGCACCCAAAAGCACCAATGTACCAACAATGGCTAACTGCCATGAATTATAAAACAATACCGCTATCAATGACAATGATGAGAACAAACGCGTTGTAAACAATTTCATATTTTTCAACAAGCCGGTACAAGCAGCATCAACATCACCGTTAAATCTAATCATAATTTCACCGGATGTTCTGTTATCAAAAAACGAAGCATCATAACGCATTAATTTAACGTAGAGCTTTTTCTTTAAGTCCATTGAAATTCTCTGCCCTACCCAAGTATTCAAATACGTTGCCAAGTAAGTCAATAAACTCTGCAGTAAACTAAAGATGATAATCAACAGCGGAATAAATATTGTCGTTCCGCCCATTGTTTGCTTTTCAACCATAACCACATCCATATATGGTTTTAAGGCCCAAGCAATCACCGCATCCATCGAACCGATCGGAATCGTAATCAGCACTGCCAAAAGTGCTCTTTTCCAATAAGGTTTGATATATGGCATCATTTTTTTGTAATCTACAACTATATTTAAGCTTGAGATTTTTTCTTTGAGTTTATTAAACATCAGTCTTCCTAAAACATATTACATACTTAAAAAATCGAGAATATTCGATTGTTATGACTTTATTAGCAGACATTTTGCTATATGTAAATAAAAAAATATGATAAAAAAACAGCAAAAAACCGCCCTTTCGAGCGGTTGACATTCAATAGAACTACTTTTTTATTTTACAAAATTTCAATAGAACCGGCAGCTGTGCGACCTCTGTCATCATATATTTCATAGCTGACACGTTGGCCTTCATATAATTTTCTTAAGCCTTTTTCTTCCAGCTTTGTAATATGAACAAAGACGTCTTTTCCTCCGTTTTCCGGTTGAATAAAGCCATAACCTTTACGTGAATTAAACCATTTTACAGTTCCTGTTGTCATTTTGTCGTCTCCTATTTAAACAAAAGTTTCACTCTTTAATCGGTTGTGCCGATTAATTCTATTTATAGAACAAGATAAACTTTAGTCAATTTAAGGGGGACACCTACAGGTTGTTTTTTGATAAAATATTTTGCAATTGTTGCATAATATACTCTCTAGATGCCGGATTTATTTTGTTTGCGGCCGCTTTCTTTTTTAAAATTTCTACGATTTCATCGTGATATTTGGGCTTATTTACGGCAATTTTTGCCAAATAATACACAGTTGCTTCAAAAAGTTGTTTTTCTTCACACTCTAATCCGGGCAAAACACTCAAATATGTCGGCGAAAATTTCTTTTTTACTTCCGTGTGCGTTAAGGCATAGGAAGCTCTTTGTATTTTCTCAGCCTCTGCCGGTGTTATCTCACCGCTTTTGCGACCGGTCAAAAACTCTTTAAACTTTTGCAACATTGATGAACTGACATTTTCCGACATATTTATCTCCTGTTTATTACGTATAAAAAATAGTCTTGATTTTTTGTTTTTGCAAATAGTTTTTAACAGAACAGCGCATAAAAATGATTGACACTTAAAATAAATCATACTATGTATAGCTCTGTTTTGAACGGTGCTTGATCGTCTAATGGTAGGACAGCGGACTCTGACTCCGTTAATCTTGGTTCGAATCCAGGTCAAGCAGCCAAGTTGAACAGGGCTCTCGCAACACGTCGAGAGCCTTTTATTTTCAACGCTTGTACGCGGTTCCCAAATATTTTCCTCAAAATTACCCGAAATAGCACCAAATTTTCCATTTAATTCTGTATTTTCAATTGGTTCCTAAATTTTAGCATTTTTAGATGCAATTTTAAATATTTTTTAAGTGCTAATAACTATAATATAATTGTCTGTTTAGTAAACTTTTAAGTATGCAATTGTATAAGGTTGATGGTGGAAATATTGAATATATTATAGCTTGGAGGATTATAAATCATGACTGAATATCACACAATACATCAAAGCGGAAAGATGGTAAATTGGTCAAATTTTGCCAAATCTTTTTTGATTGCATTATGTATTTTGGTTATACAATTAATTGCCGAAATTATATTAATAAATTATATTAAGGATGAAAGGCTTATCAATTCTATAAGTAGTGGTATACGCTTACTAATAGCGGGTATTGTTGCTCGTCAGGCATACGTTTATGAAACGGGAAAATATAAAGGATGTACTAATCACTTTATTTTAGGTGTTTTAACGTATTTGCTTAGTGCTATTGGTGTATGGGCAACAGCATATCAAATACTTCAAATTAAAGCAGGTAATGTTCATTTAGCACCGGAAAAAGCAAAAGAATAGTCTATTACATTTTTTAATAATTTCAAACCAAAGAAATTTCTGAAACAGAAGATAATCTTTCTTTAATATAATGAAGTTGCTCTTTAATAGAAATAACTTCTGCATGGTGTTGTTGTAAAAGTTGTGTCACTGTCCACAACGCGTAGCCAATTTGGAGAGAAGTTGCATTTTTTAATGCAACTTCTTGTTTTTTCTGCATAATTTTCGGTTCGCAAGATTGCATATACCCTGATTGTATATTTTCGTTATCATTTGCTTCAATGCCAATACCCTCAAGGCTTTCAATCGGTTCGTATAGCAATGGTTTGTCATCATCAGGATTGGTAACATTTATAAACTCATTGAATGGAAATCTTAACTTGTAACTGATTTTATATTGATTTACAGCCTTTTTTATGATATACTTATCACTGAGGAGAAAAAATATGAATGATACACTAACAAGCATAGAAGAATTAAAATCATACATAAATTATAACTTTCCACAAGGATTAAACCTTGCCAAGCTGGAAGAAGATATACGTAATGGTAAAAAAATTTCAATTCAGGATCTAAAAAATTATGCCTTAGAAAATAAAACTTCTAAAAAAGAAGCCCCAACTATTCCCTCAGAAAATAATCCTCCCCTTTCTTTGCAAGAAATTTCAGAAACATCTAATAATTCTCTTTCTTTTAAGGTCTACAAAAAGAATGGTAAATTTTACGCCATAGGTTCAAATGGTGTAAAATTTAATACAAAAGATATTGACAAACTAAACACTATTATTGCCAAACAATTTATTGCAGATGCCTTAAAACATAATGAATCAATAGATAATATTTGGGCAAAATTTGTAGCAGCCCCCTCTTCCCCCGCACAAAAAAAGCAAAGAATGGAGGCCTTTGCCAGAAACTTCATCAGAGAAGGTATCGCTGTTAAAGGAGACGTTCCCAATGATCCTATGTTTTGGAAAAATTTGAAAAGAGATTTTTTATCTAAACCTGATAACAATGAAGATAAATGGCAAAGATTAACCAGATTTGTTCCGCCAAAATACATGGGAACAACAAATGTTGTACCAAATCAAACCACAAATTTTCTTAATGACCTAAGAAATGGAAACAACCCTCATCTGATTCCGAATAACCCAGTAAACAAAAAAGAAAAAGGATATAATACAAATTTTGCCTCACCCTTAAACAATTTATCACAACCCCAGAAAGATAGTTCAAGATAACTACTTGTTATTTCCCTGCGTCTGCTTGTCAATCAGAGCCTATAGCACCTTTGTGGTGCTTTCTCTTTTTGAAGTACACTAAAATGCCTTTAAAATATATTAAAATCTGATACTTATGGTTTTCCTACGTTGGTTTTAAACAAAAATTAGACGAAAAATATTGAATCATTTCCCGATTCATGGTAATTTATAGGCAGAAAAACAACTTTTATTTTATAAGGAGGGTACGATGGCAAGCAAAAAAGCCGTTAAATTACAACTAAAACAATCTAACATTGATAACAAAGTTAAAAACTTTGTCTTAACGGCTATAACTATGATGACTGTGTGTTCAAACATCTCGGCACAAACAACTAAAAAGCCGGAAAAGGACAAAGAAGGTATAAAAACGGAAGCAAAAGTTGCATACAGCAACCTCTCTGCTTTGAAAGTTCAGAAAGATGGTACTGCTTTCTATAACGATTTTGTCCCAACGGCAACTTTGAGTGCCGAATCAGGCGATTGGTTTGCAAATGCAAGCGCCGGTGAATTGGTCATTTTTTCAGAATCCAATTGGACGACTATCAATAATCGCTTGCTTTTAGAAATCGGCAGACATTTCGGCGAAGATACCGAATTGTATATTAAAGCCGGAAGAACTCCGATGCAGGCCGGTAATGTTTTCTTTAACCAGGTCGGAACTGTTGAATATTATACAGATTCACAAGGTTTTGGCACTTTTGGTGATGCTCAGCAGGGACTTTTTGTCTGTCTTAAACACAAAGGACATGAACTTATTCTCGGCTCCAGCAACCAATCCGGTGACGGATGGTATTTCATGCCGAATTTAACTGATCCGGAAGTTCGTGCCTTTTATGGTATGATTAACGAAAGTTTTGAAGCAAACGGATTTAAGGTTTCCTTATCTGCTGCATCTCGTCTCGGTAAAAATACCCACCAAGTCTTTTCGAGTGTTTCGGCAACAAATGGTAAATTAGGTGTTGCTGCCGGAGGAAATTATGATTTTGATACAAACGTTTCAAACGCATATATCCGCGGCTCTTATAAATCCTTAAATAGCGGCGTAACCTATGTTGTTCAGGCCTTAAAGACCAATCAAATCTATACGATTCATTTGGCAGCCGGCAAAAAAGGTTTACAAGGATTTGTTGAGGTTGATAACATTACTTCAACCCAAAGAGATCCGGCTAAGTTTACTTCTACACCTACGGTTAATGTCGGTGTATCCTACACTTTCGGTGACGGACGTAAACTCTAAAAGGTAAATCTAAAAAATCAAAGGGCTTTTTCATTGTTATTGAAAAAGCTCTTTTTATTGATGCCTGATAGAAAACCACCACTTTTGTGGTGGATGAATAAAAAGATGTTGTGAAACAACATCGTCTCCACGCCAGTGAATGTGGTCAAACCGCAAGGTTTGTTAAACAAACGAACCACGGGTTTACCCGGGGATATCTATTATAAAGAAACTAAAATCAGTATTCCCTTTGTTTATATTGTAAGATGCTTTTAATTTTGGAACTTTCTCCTATGATACCCGTGTTTTTATTGTGGGAAAATGTCTTACTTTATTGGATTATCGTAAAAAATCGTATATTTTCCGAGAGAAAGGATTACACAAATTTATGCCACAGAACAATTTAGCCAATTTATTACTCCAATGGTATCGCCTTAACGGACGAGATTTGCCTTGGCGTGTTAAAGGCGGTGCTCATCCTGATCCTTACGTTATCCTTGTTTCGGAATTTATGTTACAACAAACAACCGTTGCCACAGTTATCCCTTATTTTCATCGTTTTATGGCACGCTTTCCGACAATTTTTGATTTAGCCACCGCCAAAGAGGAAGAAGTTTATCAACTATGGCAAGGTTTGGGGTATTATACTCGCGCTAAATCGCTTCATGCCACCGCTAAAATGATTATCAACGATTTTAACGGTCACTTTCCCGCAAATCGTGAAGATGTTCTTAAATTAAAGGGTATCGGTCCTTATACAGTTGCCAGTTTTTTAGCCTTAGCTTTTAACAAACCGGAAACAGTTATTGACGGTAATGTTATGCGAATCATCTCTCGCCTTTATCATTTAACCAAACCGCTTAATGAAATAGCCGATGATATTCACCTTAAAGCCAGTGCCCTAACCAGTCAGTTACATCCGGCTGATTATGCTTCGGCAATTATGGATTTAGGGGCAACCGTTTGCACTCCTAAAAATCCTCAATGCACTCTTTGTCCGTGGAATGATTTTTGCTTATCTAAAAATCTGCCTGATTTGGAACAAATTCCGCAACGCAAAAAACTTGATAAAAAAGAGCAATTCGGTTGCGTTTATCTTATTTTTAACCGTAAGGGGGAAATTTTTATACGTAAACGTACCGAAAAAGGTCTTTTATCCGGTCTTTATGAATTTCCGTGGAATACAGACCTATCCCCTTTAGACAATGCTCAGGACACAGAAAATACAGTTACTCATGTTTTCACCCATATTAAATTAACTCTTAAAATTTATAAATTGTTTTGTGATAAGGCACCTTTTGATAACGGACTTTTCATTTTACCGGAAAATATCAAAGATTATGCCTTTTCAACCTTGATGAAAAAAGTATTCAGCAAAGCTCTTTAACTTGTTTTAGGCATAAAAAAACCCGTCAGTATTACACTGACAGGTCTTTTTATAAATTATCAAATGGCGTCCCATGCCGAAGCCTTCTTCAGATACTCCGCACTCTTTTCAAGAGAAAGATGCCCATCTTCTCCCTTCAAGCGGCCCTCGGCATCCACATAGAACTCACATCCTACCGGTACAGACTTAGAAATCTGCCATAGCTGTTCGCTAATGTTTTCGGGAGATAGACCTCCGGAATAACCCTGCATCACTTTTCTGTAAACAGGAGACTGATAGCTCTCGGCCAACACACCTTCACCATGAGAATCATCATAGAGTAGATCAAACTTCACTTTTTTATCATACATCTGATGAATAAAATCTGCGTTGGTAAGATTGTATGAAAGAATGAAACGATGAGTTTCACCTTCCGGTCCTTGGCACTCGGCCATTGCCTTAATCAACTTCTCCATGTCGGGCGTTTTTTCACGACCGATTTTAAAATTGAGTTGCACTCTGCCGATAAATGGCTCACCAACGGCATTTCTCAGGCTAAGCATAGCCTTCAAATCTTTGGGGATGTCTCCTTGACCAAATCTCTCCACCCAGTCAGCATTGACGTGCAACGCAATCTTAGAAGAGAGCGGATTGTTAAACAAGAGCTGGTAGAGATTTTGTATCCACCAGTAACGGGCTGTGCCGAACGCACCCTTTTTCTCACTTACTTGAATTCCCAATTCTGCCTTGGGAAAAGAGTAAATCAGTTTGATAATCGACTGTGCATCCGTGTACTCGTTTGCACCGGATACGGTGATTGTTTTTAACAGCATAATTTTTTATATTTATAAAATGAATAAAATAATTTATTTTTGCCGGATTAGTATGCTTTTCTTTTTATTTTTTGTCAAGCATAAAGAAAAGCCCGAGAGAAAATACTCTCGGGCCTTACTCCTTTTTAATCATTTAAATCAAACCCTTCACACTGAATTATTTTTATTTCCAGTGCCGGAAGATTTAGCGATTGTTGTACTTTTTTTGTCGCTATTTCCATATACTCACGTACCAGTTTGTCATGAGAAAAAAAGGAATATTTTTTTGCAACAATAGAATCGCCAAATACCAGAGGATGATCAAACATAATCTTTTCAAGCGAAAATTCGGTTTGCAATGCTTCCTTGGCCTTTTTAAGACGTCTGACTACTTCCCCGCTCTTTTGTTCGCAACTTTCTAAGAGCGCCACTTCTTGCTTTTTTCTATCTAAGAAATCTGCGTACTCACTGTAATGATACAACGCATTTTTAGCGAGGGTTTCAAGGATTTCGTCCGTTAATTCCGAACGCTCAATAACAGGAACGGTTTCTATTCCGACAACAGTCAGATACTGGCCTGCATGATAATAATTGTTAAGCTGTCCTTTAAGCTCAATTGTTTTAATCGGAGAAACCTCAATGTGTTGCCCATAGATAGCCATAAGCTGATCAAGTGTTTTCTGCTCTAACTTACCACTCCGTGCCTTAACGGCTAATAGATGATAGATAGGTTCGTACTTTTCTGTTTCAACAGAGATTTTGTTAACAGAAAGCTCAGAAACAGCGCTTGGTTCAACAAAGTAGAAATCATGCCAAGTCGGACGTTTCTTCATTATCTCAGCGTACTCTTTCACAGCCGTTTCCATATCCGGCTCATCAGGATTGAGTTCCAAAGCGCGCTTTAATACCGATAGGGCATAGGGCGCAGCAAATCGTTTTCTAAGTTCTTTGATGTTCATAATTGAGATAAATTTAAGTAAGACATACTAATTGTTTTATGGCGCTGTTCTAATATAGAACACTCTATTTGTCAAGATACGTAAATTTATTTATGGTTTCGGGCTAAAAAATGTTGACTAATCAAAAAAATGCCATTATTAAAATTATCGTTGCTCTGGTGGCGAAATTGGTAGACGCGCATGCTTCAGGTGCATGTTGCCTCAGGCAGTGAAAGTTCGAGTCTTTTCCAGAGCACCATAAAAAAACCCTCCCTTGCGGAGGGCTTTTTTGTGCTATATTAAATTCTTCTCGAACTTTCACATGAAAGTTTGACTACCAGCGAAAGGCGGGCGAGAGAACGCCGGTCTGCACTGCTGATGAGCGCCCGTGCGACCGAGGGTTTATCCGGAGGTCTGTCTTTTCCAGAGCGCCACTCAATTAAGCCCTATATATTGGGGTTCTTTTTGATTATTAAAACTTAATCTGATAATTTACAAAATTTCAATTTGGTAATTTAATTTTATTATTTAGATATATTTCTAGATAGTTTCTTGACAAGCATTAAAAGCTCATATATCTTCTCGTATGAGGGGAAAAATGAAAAATGTAGATATAAAAAAATATATAAGGAATCAAGTAATATCACAGATAACTGGATATATTCTTGTTATTTTACTGTTTTTTCTATTGGCAATATATGTATTGCTAAATGAATCCGTTCGTAAAGATGTCTGTGGCCTACTAATCATATTATCTTTTTTTTCTCTTTATGTTCTTTATAAAATGTATGATGTTGTTTTTATATTGTTTGATATAGAAAAGCATAAGCTATTCAAAAAATTTGGATGTGTAAATAATGTGGAAAGAATTGTTTTGGAAGCAATGAATAATTTTCTTTATGAGGATGAACGTATTTGGATAACAAAAAATTATCTAATTTTTAGAAATGACTATACTAAAATTGTTAATCTGCAAAAAGTTCTTGCTATTTATGGATATGTTCACTCAATAAATATTACAACCACAGGAAAGGGAATAGTTTTAATAGATGAATATGGAGAGGAGTTTCTTATATATTATCCCTATATTCCTTTTTATACGGTAAAGAAATTACAAAGGTTATTTGATATTTTACTTCCTCTTTGTCCTAAAGCCCATGTAGGATATTCTCCTAAGACTCTCAGATATATAGAAGAAAATATAACTCCACTAAACCTTAATTGTAATGAAAAAAGCTAAAAATAATGAAACTTCTGCTTTTTTAAGCAACAATCTCTTGAGATGTTATTAACTGCATCTACCTAGTAGATTATAATGGTTGATTTAGTCATTAAATTAACCCGTAGGCATTAGCTAATAGAAAACATCCTAGAACAATCCTATATATCACAAACGGCAGAAATGTCTTTGTTCTTAACCAAGTCATCATCAGCCATATTGCCATAAATGAAAAAACAAAAGAAAATATCACAGCCTGATATGCCATCACTAGTTTTGCCACTTCATCTCCGTGCAACAATACATATGCGGCCAACACACCGGCGGCCAAGATTGAGGGAATAGACAGTAACATTGAAAATTTAGCAATCTCACTACGATTAAAGCCCATAATTCTCCCTACGGTAATGGTTACACCGGAGCGGCTGGTGCCGGGAATAAACGCCAAACACTGTGCAAACCCAATGGCCAAAGCTTCCGTTAATTTCATATCGCTTAAATTTTTATCTGCCTTAAACTTAATATCAGCATACCATAAAATGACACCATATATGATTAACATCCAGCCTATCAGTTTGGCCGAGCGCACCCATTCCATACCAAAATAAGAAAGTATGCCGCCGATAACCACCGCCGGTAATGTGGCAAATAAAAGATAATATGCAAGACGCACATCCACATTAGCGAATTTCGGTAAAAATTTATTCTTAAACAATTCCACCAACATTGCTTTGATGCTTTTCCAAAAATAAAGCACCACGGCCACCAATGAACCAATGTGTAAAGCAATATCTATCATTTGTCCCTGGTCGGCATAGCCCGTAAATTTAGAAAACAAAATCAAATGCCCAGAAGAACTTACCGGCAAGAACTCCGTTAATCCCTGTATGAACGCTAACCAAAAAATTTGCATATTTATCATCTTATCACCTCTCTAATTTGTAGAGTATAAATCAGAGTTCTTAAAAATCGAATAACGAACCCTGCGGTGTTGTTTCTTTTTTGCTTTTTTTATTTTTTTCTGTGGTTGCGGCACCGGTCTTAAATTCACCATCAGCAAAACGTATGGTCAGACCGGATTGTTTTTGAGCGCCTTCAACATCATAAATTGTTTGATTTTCATCACCTTTTACCCAAGCAAAACCACGTTTTAATACCGATTCAACCGATACACTTTCCAAACGGTGATTTAAGCTGTCTAATTTTTCTTTATATCTTTCCATCAGTGCATTTATATATACCGGCTTTATTTCTGCTAGTGCCAGCGTATTTTTTTTGATATTCAGCAAATTTTTCATAGCAATCTGCAAACGTTCCAAGCGATAATCTAATTTTTGCGCACTTTCGTTTAATATCTGCTGTAAATTTGGAATTCCTCTAGCCAGACCTTCTATCCTTGTTTTATATTCGTCCAAATAGCGGTGTATAGAGTTTCTCATGCGATTATCTATAATATTTAAATTGGTTACCAGTTCATTTTTAACCGGCACGGCAAACTCTGCAGCTCCAGTCGGTGTCGGGGCTCGTTTATCCGATACATAATCTATCAACATGGTATCCGTTTCATGCCCAACGGCAGATATAATGGGAATCTCGGAATCATACACCGCACGAATAACAATTTCTTCATTAAAAGGCCATAAATCTTCCAAACTGCCACCGCCTCGTGCCACAATAATCACATCAGGTCTTTTAACAGAGCTTTCTTTTGCTAGCTCATTAAACCCTTTAATCGCCGCGGCAATTTTTTCGGCGGCACCATCTCCCTGTACTGGGGTCGGCCATAAAAGAATATGACTGGGAAATCTGTCTCTGATACGATGAATAATATCTCTGATGACTGCGCCGGATGCACTGGATACAACACCGATGGTTTCGGGTAAATACGGAATTGGCTTTTTATGAGCCACATCAAACAGACCGTCTTTGATAAATTGTTGTTTGCGCTCTTCTAAGAGTTTTAATAAAGCGCCCTGACCGGCCGGCTCTAGCTGCTCAATCACCAGCTGATAAGATGATTTACCGGCAAAAGTGGTAATCTTACCGGTGGCTATTACTTCAAGACCGTCTTCAATTTTCACCTTCAAATTAGAAGCGACACCACGCCAACAAACTGCCGATAAAACGGCATTTTCATCTTTTAACGATAAATACCAATGCCCGGAATCTGCTCTTTTAGCACCAAAAATTTCGCCTCTGACTAATATATGACCAAAATTTCCTTCCACAAAACGCTTAATCTCGTTTGAAATTTCCGTTACGCTTTTAGCAACCGGCGCTTGCGGATGGTTGTTTTTTTCCTCTAATTTATTTTCAAAATCAAACATATTATTCATCATAGATCGAGCAACCCTTTAGCAAAATCTTCTGCTTTAAATATGTCCATATCCTCTGCTTTTTCACCAACGCCGATATAATAGATGGGGATACCGGTTTCCGAGGCAACAGCAATTAAAATTCCGCCCTTTGATGTTCCATCAAGTTTTGTAATAATTACCCCATTAACATCCACCAATTCCTTAAACGTTTTTACTTGATCCAAGCCGTTTTGACCGGTCGTAGCATCTATAGTAATCAATGTTTTATGAGGTGCCTCCGGCGATATTTTTTTAACTACGCGAACAATCTTCTGTAATTCTTCCATCAAACCTTTTTTATTCTGCAAACGTCCTGCTGTATCAATAAAAACTATATCATCACCTACCTTTTCAGCTTCTTTTATACCATCATAGCAAAGCCCCGCACTATCACACCCAGCAGGCCCGGAAAAGACACGGATACCATTTCTTTCACCCCAAATACTTAATTGTTCTACCGCCGCAGCGCGAAATGTATCAGCGGCGATAAATGATACCTTATATCCCTCTTCCTTAAACTTTTTGCCTAATTTACCGATAGACGTGGTTTTTCCGGCACCGTTTACCCCCACCATCAATATCACAAAAGGCTTTTTAGTTTTATCTATAATAAATTCCTCTTGGCAAGGTTTAATGATATCCGCTATATCTTGGCAAAGTTCCTCTTTTATTTTTTTAATATCACTCCCTTTATCAAATTTCTTTGCCGTAAATCTTTTCATAATCTCGGCTGTGGCGCTAACCCCCACATCTGCCGTATACAGCAAATCTTCTAAATCCTCACTCATATCGCCGGAAAGATTTTCTTTTGTAAAAATATCGCTGATACCGCGGCTTAAATTTTCCGAAGTTTTTTTGAGCCCAAAACCTAATTTTTGAAAAAAGCCCATTTTATTGTTCCTTTCGCATAGATCTTAATTGTTCTGCTCGCTCTCGTCTAACATTAACCGGCACTTGCGGCATTTTGGCTGCCGGTGTACCCGGGCGCTCCGAATATGGAAAAACATGTAGTCTTTCAATATCCGCTTCATCAACCAACTTCATTGTATTTTGAAATTGTTCATCCGTTTCAGTCGGAAAGCCGCAAATAAAGTCAGCCCCAAACACACAATCTTTTCTAACTGCACGTAATTTTCGGCACAAATTGATAATATCCTCACGACTATGGCGACGTCCCATTCTTTTTAGGACCATATTGTCTCCCGATTGAATAGAGAAATGAAAATAATGATGCATGTTTGGATAATTTTTTACCAACTCCACAAATTTATCATCTATTGCCGCCGGATCCAATGAACCGAACTGCAATGACGGCAAACCCGGAAACGTTTTTAAGATATCTTCTACCAAATCGCTAAAATTCGGCTCGTACGAACAAATATCCACACCGGTCAAACAAATTTCCTTAAATCCTTTTTCCAGTAGTACATGTATCTGTTCCAAGATTTTTTCTTTTTTGACCGAACGATTATGTCCTCTGGCATATGGTACAATGCAATAAGTGCAGCGATGATTACATCCCTGTTGAATTTCTACAAAGGCACGATGCCTCCCCTCAAATCCGGTTATCATATAAGCGTCATAGCCGTCAAAAGAAAAAATATCTCCAACAATGGTTTTATCTCTGGTGATTAAATATTTTTCTATTTCTGTTTTTTCTTTATTACCCAAAACCAAATCAACTTCTTCCATTTCATTAAACCGCGCACTGGAAACTTGTGCTGCACAACCGGTTACAACAATTTTGGCTTTTGGATTTTCTTTACGCAATTTACGAATAGCCTGGCGGCATTGGCGCTCGGCTTCTGCGGTAACAGCGCAGGTATTCACCACAATAAGGTTATCGTAGTTTTTAAGCTTTTCCTTAAAAACCTCACTTTCATAGCTGTTAATACGGCAACCGAATGTGATAACTTGAACCATTTTTATCCTCTTTTTTATTTGAGAGGTGATATTAACGGCAAAATCTTATTTATGCAATCTTTTTTGCGTTTCCTTCTCATAACTTTGCCACAGCGGTTTTAAATATGAATGATTAAACCAAATTGTCCATGGTTTATGGCCGGCAAAATGTAAAATCACTGCGTTTTCATACACTTCTCTTGTATTATTTGGAATCGGTTCATCGTAGAAGTTACTCAAAAATTTAGCAGATTTTTCTTCAAAAAATGTACTGTTACAATTATAACGATAAGAAAGTTTTTGTACCTTATCTCCAAAAACCACATTCAACACATCTTGATCCCCAAAAACTTCATAATTTGTATGGAAATAACGCACCGCTTCATCCATTACCTTATCTTCTCTGATTTTGTTTAAATTCAACAACATAATTCCGCTGTTAAAATAAAACTTACGCCACTCCAAATTAATTTCTCTGATATGTTCGGGGAATTGATACATTAAGCCGTCTTTAACGGCAGCTACATAATACCCACGCAACGGCATATTATAAACTTCACTCAAATCACTTTGCACCAATGTATCGGCATCTATATATAATACTTTATCTATATTGCTCAAATACTCGGCTATAAATAATTTCTGTAAAGCCGTTTTAAACGAGGCAAAACGCCCGAGATGGGAAAAATCTAAATCTAATTTTCTGGTCGGATAAAAACTAATTTTGATCGTTTCATCTTCTAATTTTTTGATCTCTTCTTGTTCTTCGCGACTTAAATTATCGGCAATAATATGAACATTATAGCGCGAGAATTTATTCTTGTTTTTTATAGCGGAATAAAGGGATACCGTCATATAGGGTACATATTTACTGTCTACCATATATACCAGTTGCACCGGGGTGGCATTTTTGATAAAAAAAGTAATGCCGGCAAAGGCCAAAAAAAGGCTAAAAAAGACGGTTATGATAATTTTCTTTTTCATCAGTAATCCTTTATTTCGTTGTAATATCTAAACCATAATTCCTTTAAATACAATGGTTTATATATCTCTTGCCAGGGCTTATCTCCGGCATAATGTAAAATGGTTGCATTTTGATAAATATCAAACGTATCTTTAGGCAAAGGCTCACCAAAAAATTTACTTAGGAATGTCAAATCATCCGCCTCAAAAAAGGTACTGATACAGTTATAACGATATGACATCAATTTTAACTTATCTCCAAAAACGACATTTAATACATCTTGGTCTCCATAAAAATCTTCATGAGTTTTAATGTAGTCAATAAGTTGCTCAACAATGCTGTCCTGCCGTTGCTTTGATAAGTTATAAAGCATTACCCCGGAATTAAAATAGAAACCGCGTTTATCCAACCCGATTTCTGCCATTTCTTTTGGAAAACGATAATATATACCATCTTTTGCCACCGCGGCATAGACGTCTGTTACATCTATGTCAAACAGATTGCCTAAATCTTTTAATACTAGCGTATCCCCGTCCATGTAGATGACTTTATCTATATCTTTTAGTATTTCCGGCAAAAAGATTTTATGCATTCCCACTTTATACTGCAAAAAGCGTTGCATATTTTCATAGGGCAAATCCGGCTCTTGACGAGGAATAATATTGATATTTACAGTTTCCGGGGCAAAATTTTTCAACCTTTTTAAATATGCTTCATCATTCGGGGTGATATTTTCAGCAACGATGTAAAAATTGTACGTATTATTCGGACATTTGTTTTTTATGGCCGATGACATAGATACGGCTGTCGGTGGTGTATAGCGCGAATCGGTTATTAAAACAATGTTGACTTCTTTTTTATCTTCTGAACATCTGTTTTTTTGTATTCGTATTTTATCCCGATAATGTCCAACGTCAGTTGATATCACTTGCTCTTGCTTGACTTTTTGCGGTGTCATCCATGCAACAATGATGCCAATTATGGAAATAATTAAAATAGTTGCTAATGCATAAAATTTCTTTTTACTCATCTTTTACCTCTGATTATTTGTTAACACAAAATTGTTAATTATTCGTGGATAAAAATTTTTCTCTATACAAATATTGTTTTGAAAGATTATGTTTATATTATCAATTTTACGGAGAAAGGTTATGAAAAGTAAACTCGCTAACATTTTTGCCACTTATTTCGGGTTGGGTCTCTCAAAATATGCACCGGGAACAATGGGTTCTTTAGGCACACTTCCTCTTGCTTTTATTTTAATGTATTTTGGCGGGTTTTGGGCTTTATTAATTGCGGCTCTCATCATTTTCCCGTTCGGGGTTATGGCAACCGATGTTGTCATCAAGGAAACAGAAATCACAGACCCTTCCAAAGTGGTGATTGATGAAACCGTCGGGCAATTATTGACCTTTACATTGGTTGCCTATTTTGCACCAGAAATGTTACTCAATGCCGAAACTTTTTGGTATTATCTGATTGGTTTTGCACTTTTCCGTTTTTTTGATATTAAAAAGATGGGGCCGGTCAGATATTTTGATTCTAAAGTATTAAACGCATATGGGGTGATGCTTGATGATGTTTTTGCCGGCATTTTTGCCGCTGTTGTTTTGTGGGGTATTTTCTGTTTACAAATAAATTTATAGGCTACTTTTTAACATATCAATTTCAAGCCACTCTGTTTCTTTTTTATCTTTTTCTTCCTTAGCCTGCTCAAGTTCTTGGCTCAAGCGGTAAAACTTGTCAACGTCCTTATTGTAGAGATCGACATCTGAAAGCTCTTCTTCTAAAGAAGTAATTTTTTCCTCCAATGTAGCAATCTCAGCAGGCAAAATTTCATATAAGCGCTGTTCTTTGTAACTTAAGCGCGGTGCTTTAGAAGTTGGTTTAGAAACTTCTTTTTTGGCTTCTTTTTTTACAGATTCCGGATTTTTTGTTTCTTTTGCTATGTACTTTTCATATAATTCTTCATAATTTCCAACATGCTCAATCACTGTTCCGTCGCCTCGCATATAGAGCATTGAAGTGGTTATTTTATTTAGGAAATCACGATCATGGCTAACCAATAAAATCGTTCCCTGGTACTCATCTAGAACCTCTTGTAATAAATCCAATGTATCCATATCCAAATCGTTTGTCGGTTCATCCAAAACAAGAAAATTTGATTCTTTTGCCAGCGATAAGGCTAGCATCAATCGATTTTTCTCACCACCGGAAAGACAGGCTACCGGGCTTTTGGCTTGATCCGGTGTAAACAAGAAATCCTTTAAGTAAGCCACCACATGTCTGAAATGGCCTCTGACCCAGATATGGTCACCTTCACCGCATAATGTCCGCCATAATGTTTTTTGAGGATCCAGTTTTTCTCTGTTTTGGTCAAAATAAGCCATTTCCAAATTTTTGCCCAAACGAACAAAACCACTGTCCGGGGCCAAGTTTTCGGTTAGTAATCTTATCAGTGTTGTTTTTCCGGAACCGTTCGGACCGACAATACCAATTCTGTTTCCCTTTATCATCCGCAATGAAAAATCTTTTACAATTTCTTTATCACCGAAGCTTTTAGAAATATGTTTTGCTTCCAAAACCAATTTGGAACGAACGGTGGCCTCTTTTATTTCCATGTCAACCGAACCTATCTTTTTTATTTGTTCTTTACGTTCCAAACGTAACTGTTGTAATCTTCGCAATCGCCCTTGGTTTCGACGTCGACGCGCTGTTACCCCTTTATGCAACCATTCTGTTTCTTCTTCTATTTTTTTATTTAGGTATTTTTCTTGGATGATTTCTTGGTTTAATATTGCCTCTTGCCAATCTTCAAAAGCTTCATACCCTTTATTGTTTGCATGCACAATTCCCCTGTCTAACCACAAGGTGGCATTTGATACATGGGTTAAAAATGAGCGATCGTGACTTATAACAATAACAGCACCCGAAAATTTATTGATAATCTCTTCCAACTTTTCGATGGTTGATACATCCAAGTGGTTAGTTGGCTCATCTAAGAGTAATATATCTGGCTCTGAAATAAGGGCTCGTGCCAATGATGTTTTTTTCTTTTCACCGCCGGAAGCCGTTTGGGTATCGGCATCCCCTTTTATATTCAATTGATTAATTAATATATCGGCTTTATACCCTCCCATTTCTCTTTCTTTTTCATCCAATCCCGATAAAATTGCTTCTTTTAAGGTTTTATAGGCACTTAAATCACTTTCTTGTTCCATATATGAAATTTTGGTTCCGGGTTGAATAAAAACTTCTCCATTATCCGGCTCCATTACACCGGAAATAATTTTTAACAGCGTCGATTTACCGCTGCCATTACGTCCAATTAAGCATATTTTATCACCTTTACAAATATTTAAGCTTACAGATGTAAATAGCGGTCTAACCCCGAATGTTAAACTAATCTCTTTTAGAGTATATATTGGAACAGTATTTATCATTTTTATTTTTCACTAGGATATCTTGTTGATTAAAATTTACAATCTATGTTTTATACTATAATTTTATTTGAAAGCAATTGTTTTATTTATTTTTTATTTGATAATACGGGGGCATAATGAATAAATTTCAATATATTTTGCTTGGCCTGGCTTTATGCTTGGCAACCGATGTTTATGCACAAGAATCCGGTATTTCGCAAAATTCTACCGGAAACACCGTTATCACACCAGCTGAGCCGCAATTAAACAGTGAAAACAACCAGGATTTTGACGAACTGAAAGCTAAGGCAGACAGTGGAGATGTTGAAGCACAATTAGACTTGGGTTACACCTACCTCTATGGTGTAAATGGCACTAATATTGACTACAAACAAGCCCTTGCTTATTATGAAATGGCTGCCAAGCAAAATAATGCTGTCGCTTATAATAATCTTGGAAGTTTATATTTTTCCGGCATCGGAACTGATATTGATTATACAAAAGCCATTTACTTTTTTGAAGAAGCGGCAAAATTGGGAAGTTCCGATGCGGCAGTTAATTTAGCCATTATCTATTTAGGCAAAGATACAAAAAATAAAACCGATGAAACATATAAGAAGATTTTAGATTTACTTGAGCAAGCTCAAGAGAATAATAGTATTGCTAAATATCTTCTAGGTTATTGTCATTTCAGAGGCTTTTTGGTTGAGCAAGATTACATTAAGGCTTTCAAATTAATTAAACCGATAGCCGATGAACAATATGATGAAGCACAACTTGTTTTAGCGGACTTTTATATTAATGGTTGGGGGACAACAAAGAATTACAATCAGGCCATTTCTTCTTTACAAGATGCCGTTAAGCAAGGAAGTTCTGCAGCCATGATTCAACTAGCAGATATTCTTGTTGCCGGCAAAATTGATGCACAGGATATAAAAAAAGCTCACGTCCTTTATAATATTGCTTCAGTTATGGGTGAAAAGGGAGCTGCTGAAAAAGGCGAATCCTTGGAAGAAAATCTCAGTATTGAAGATTTGTTGGAAATCCAAGCCGAAGCAGAGAATTATAAAGCAGTTCCTTCGGATAAAACAACTTTTATTCGTCAGACTTTCGGTGATAGTTTAAAAAGTTACATTGATTCCAATATAGATGTTGAGCCAAAGAAAAAAGCGGATATGTTAAAGTAGGAGGATAATGAAGTGAAAATATCTGCTATCTTTAATAAAATTATTTCTTGGCTTGGTCTCTTTTTCTTTGTACTTGCCGCATATATGATTTATCGGCAACTTTCAAAATATTCTCTCGATGAACTGAAAGATGCCATTTTAAGTATTCCTTTACATCATTTATTCTATGCCTTGATAGCTTCGTTTATCGGTTATGTTGCCCTTTCGACCTATGACTATTTAGCCTTAAAATATATCAAGGTAAAATTAGCTGCTTGGAAATGGATATTAACCGGTTTCGTCGGTTTTTCGGTCAGTAACAATGCCGGACATGCTATTGTTTCCGGAGGAGCAGTACGTTATCGTTTCTATTCTCGATGGGGAATTACACCTGGTGACATTGTTAAAATGGTTACATTTTCAGGTTTTACTTATCTGGTTGCTTGTTTTTTCTTAATCCTAGTCGGCTACATTTTGACACCAGAACATGCTTTTGGCGGTAATGAATCCACCCAGGTATCTACCTTCGTAACCATGATTTTATCGCTTATCGGTTTATTCATTTATCTTTGGGCCAGCATTTATTATAAAAAAGATCTGGTTATCAAAGGTATAGATTTTAAGATGCCTAAATTTCCTTTGGCTCTCAAACAAATTTTTATCGGAAGTTTAGATATTTTAATGGCTTCTCTCGTCCTTTATTCCGTTCTTATCAGCTTCGTAGAGATTGACTTTTTTACCTTTATGGGAGCTTTTATCATTGCACAGGTTTTAGGTGTTTATAGCCAGGTTCCGGGCGGTCTTGGTGTTTTTGAGCTTGTATTTTCAAATATTCTTCCCGGCCAAGATAATCAGGCTATTTTATTCGGCGCATTGATTGCTTACCGCATCATTTATTACCTCTTACCACTTGTACTTTCCGGTATCGTGTTGGTTATATATGAGTTTTTAAGAGATAAAAAGGAAATTATCGCTAGTTGAAATTTCATTTTTTGAAAGGTTTTTTATGAATACTTTTTTTTCAGCTCCATATACCATACAAACTTTGTTGGTGTGTTTTTTATATTGTATATTGTTTTCATTTTGCTTTGCTCTTTTATTGAATCCCATAAAAGACACCTCGAATTCTTCTGTAAAATCTCCGATTATTAGCAATCTGTCCTTTTTGAAAATAGTTTTGGCCTACTGCATTGTTATACATCATTCTTTTCTTCAAGTAGATTTACCTAATAACGGACATGTGTGTGTCGAATTCTTCTTTATTATATCTGGTTTCCTACTTTCTTATAACTATCATGCACGTAGAACTATTAGTTCATTTGCTTTAAATAAAATACTTTCATTTGTTCCCTATATTTTTCTTGCCAATTTAGGTTGTTTATTATTGGAACATAATTTCAATATGGAAAAGTTTTTGTCAGGGATTTTCTTTTATGCTACAACAAATCTTTATCAAAATTACACCTATTATCATCCGGCTTGGTTTTTGATTGCTCTTTTTTGGGCTTCTCTTTTTTATTTTTCTATGATGAAAAAATTGCCGTCTAATCTCTGTTATTTTCTGATTGCTATTATTACTTTTATATTCTTATCTTTGCGAGCAGATTTATTTCCCATCCCTTCAACAAACCCTCATTTTCCTTTTTTGACAAATGGTATGGTACGTGGTTGGGCTTATGTAGGTATTGGGTGTTTATTGGCACAAACATATAAACCACAGATAGCAGAACTTTGTGTTTCCAGTAGAATATTCTACACTCTTTTGGAAGGTTTTTTATTTATATGTTTAATTTTGATGTTATTCTTGCCGAAGTATTCTGCTAGCCTCAATATTATGCTCATATGTTTCATAGTGCTTTTTAAACTTTTTTTATTAAAAAGAGGGTATATATCCAGATGTTTTGATCACCCTCTGTGCTTTAAGTTAAGCAAGTTTGCTCTTCCTATTTATATGACGCACGATATTTTTATTCCGCAAATTTTCAAACTCGAGTGTCTTGAGGTATATAGTGTTACAGCCAAAGTTTTGATTGCTATTGTTTTCTCGACTTTATTTGGGATCTTAACCTATTATCTTTTTAATTTAGCGAAACATATTCACCTTAAATTATTCAAATAATTTTCCCTATTGCATAAAAAAAAGCTCAGTCATTCAGACCGAGCTTTTTTTGTTGCACTAAAAAATTACTTTTTTAATTCTGATGTACAATGCGGACAACGCTTTGCATTGATAGAAATTTCAGAACAGCAGTAGGGACAAATCTTCGTTGTCGGTTCTGCAGCTTCTGCTGCGGCCTCTTCTTTAATAACCGTTGATTGCAATTTGTTGATGGCTTTAATCAACAAAAATACAGCAAAAGCAACAATCAAAAAGCTTATTAACGCATTGATAAACAAACCGTATTTAATAGCAACAATGTTTTCACCTTCGCCTGACAAGACAATTTGTAAATCAGAAAAATCAACTTTGCCCAAGAGCATACCAATCGGCGGCATCAAAACATCATTCACTAAAGAATTAACAATTGTTCCGAATGCACCACCAATAATGATACCGACAGCCATATCAATTACATTGCCACGCATTGCGAAAGTTTTAAATTCATTCAAAAAATTCTTAAACATTCTTTACTCCTTTGTTTAGAGGGTTAGTTATCTTCTTTGTGCTCCAAATCTTTAGCAACTTTGGGATCACGAAGAAGTTTTTCAATCCGGTCCACTTCCTCAAAGGATGTATCCATGCGGAAGTTTAAATCCGGTGTATAACGAAGTTTCAACTTTGAAGCTATCAATTTTTTCAGCCCCCAAGTTTCAGCATTCAAATCATCTTCAATCTGTCCTAAATTTTGACCGTTAAGCGTCATAAAATAAATGGTACATAACTTCAAATCCGGAGATATATCAACATCGGTAATTGTAATCATATTGTCCAACAGCAAAGGATTTCTAACTTCCCCTTTTTCCAAAGCTCCAGCAATAATTTTCTTTATTTCCTGTGCTACTCGAAGTTGTCGCTGGGACGGTTCCTTATAAATTGTTGTTGCCATTTAGCGTTCTCCTACAATTTTGCAGCAATTGTCTCGATTTCATAACATTCAATATAATCACCTACTTGAATGTCATTATAGTTTTCAAAACTCATACCGCATTCATACCCTTCTTTGACTTCTTTAACATCCTCTTTGAAGCGCTTCAATTGTGCCAAATTTCCGTCATGAATAACCACATTATCACGTAACAAACGAACTTTTGCACCACGCTTAACAAGGCCCTCTGTTATCATGCAACCGCCGACTTTACCAACACCTGTGATATTAAAGACGTTTCTAATTTCGGCATAACCCAAGAATTTCTCTCTGATTTCAGGAGATAACAAGCCTTCCAGACCTTTCTTCACGTCATCGGCAACATCATAAATAATGGAGTAATAACGAATATCTATACCATCACGACGGGCCATATCTCTGGCTTGCGGAATAGCACGAACATTAAAGCCGATAATAAAGGCGTCGGATGCTTTTGCCAGTGTTACGTCAGATTCAGAAATAGGTCCAACCGCCGAGTGCAATACATGAACAGAAACTTCATCGGTTGAAAGTTTAGTAATTGTGCCTTCAATCGCCTCTATAGAACCTTGAACGTCTGCTTTGATAATAACGGCCAATTGTTTTGATTCACCTGATTTAATCTTATCAAGCATTTGTTCCATAGCAGATTTTGCACTCTTTACCAACTTGGCATCGCGTTCTTTACGAATACGATAGTTGGTTACTTCTCTGGCTTGGTTTTCATCTTTTACGATAATAAAATCATCACCGGCAGATGGTGTTCCTTGTAAGCCCAAAACTTCAACTGGTGTTGCCGGCAAGGCTTCAAACACTTTCTTACCGTTTTCGTTAAACATAGCACGAACGTGACCCCATTCTTTACCGGCAATACATACTTCACCGACTTTTAAGGTTCCGTTTTGAATCAGAACTGTTGCCACGTTACCGCGACCTTTTTCCATTTTAGCCTCAATAACAACACCTTCGGCGCTACGATTTGGATTGGCTTTCAAGTCTAAAATTTCGGCTTGCAATAAAATAGCTTCAACCAATTTATCAATATTGATTCTCTTTTTGGCTGAAACTTCCGCACATAGGCATTCACCACCCATTTCTTCAACGGCAATTCCATGTTGCAAAAGTTCTGTTTTTACTTTCATCGGATCTGCACCGGGCAAATCAATCTTATTGATAGCCACAACAATCGGCACATTTGCCGCTTGAGCGTGACGAATAGCTTCTATGGTTTGCGGTTTTATGCCATCATTTGCTGCTACAACCAAAACAACGATATCCGTTACCTTAGCACCACGGGCACGCATTTCAGAAAAGGCTTCGTGTCCCGGAGTATCAATAAACGTAATCTTTTGACCGCTCTTTAATGTGATTTGGTAAGCACCGATATGTTGCGTAATACCACCGGCTTCACGAGCGGCGACATTGGTTTCGCGCAGAGCATCAAGCAGTGATGTTTTACCATGGTCAACGTGTCCCATAACTGTTACAACCGGAGCTCTTGGCAACAAATCAGCCTCTGTATCTTTCGGACCTGTTAATCCTTCTTCCACATCACTCTCGGCAACACGCTTAAATTTATGTCCCATTTCTTCAACAACAATCTGAGCTGTGTCTGCATCAATTGCCTGATTAATGGTTGCCATCACACCCAGTGCCATCAATTTCTTAATAACATCAGAACTCTTTTCAGCCATACGGTTGGCCAAATCTTGTACGGTGATAATCTCCGGAATAACGACTTCCTTAACAATCTTTTCCTGCGGCATCTGAGGCGCTACTTGTGGCTTTGGCGCTTTTTTCTTAAACCGACGACGCGGTGCACCATAACCGTAATCATCATCTTCATCATCACCATACATATATGAATTGACATTAATTTTTGTATTACGCTTTGGTGTTTCAAAACTTCTTTTCTGAATTTTACGACGCTCTTGTTCAAAGGTTTCTTCTCTGGTCAGAGGCTTGCCATTATCAGATGATGATTTTTTACCTTTCCTAGTATAAACATCATCGTCATCTTCATCATCGTAATCGTCTTTTTTATCTTTGTGTTTTGCCCCGTAATTTCTAGTATTCGTCGGCTCTGTCATAACAGAAATATTTTGTTCCTGTTTTTGAATATTTTTCTCAGGAGTTGCTTTCTCTTTCTCTTTTTCCTTTATCTTATTTCTTTCTTGCTCTTCTTCCTGTCTCTTTCTTAGAATTTCAGCTTCTTCTTTTTGTTTTTGACGCAATTGTTCTTTTTCTTCTTCTTCCTGTTTTCTTTTGGCATCATGCTCTTTGGCTTTTGCTAAAAGTTCTAATTTCTGCGCCAAATTTTCATCAATTTCCACTGCAGACTTCACCGGTGTTTGCTGCGTCACAAAACGTTTTTTTCTAACCTCTACTTGCACCGTTTTAGGACCTTCTTTAGGTTGCAAGTTAGACTTTTTCAACGTGAGGGTTGATTTCTTTGATAATGTTAATTTTGTGCCATTATCTTCTGTCATTCGTTATTTTCTCCGTTTATTATAAAGTTTTGATACTTTTTTAAATTAGCATATACCATACGGGCAATATCACTTTTTATAACAGCAACATGAACCGTATTTTCCTTATTTAAAGCCATATCTAATTCATCTATACTGAATAAATTAAATATTTCAATACTTTTAGCAAGTAATACCATCTTTTCTTTTCCGTCTGATGCGGCATTATTTGCCTCAATAATAAATTCCACGTTATTTTTTTTGATAGCCTCTCTTACTTTTTCAAACCCGGTTAGCAATGCTCCAGATTTACGCGCCAAATTTAAGCTTTCAAGTGCTTGATGCTTTATCAAGCTTTCCACCATCTCTAAAAAATCATCAGCAACTTTTAAGTTGTGCCGGCTTGCTTTATGAAACAATTTCTTTTCTAGAGCTTTAATTAAAGAGAGCCGATTGGCCGTCACATACATTCCTTTCCCGGGGAGTTTTTTATTAAAATCCGGCAAGAGTGTGTTATCAATTTCTACAAATCGCAATAACTCACTCTGCGGCTTTACCGCCCCTTCCAAAATGCATTTACGTTCAATCAGCTCTCTCATTATTAATCACCCGAATTATTGCTCGTCTGCAAACCAGTGTTCACGAGCAGCCATGATGATGCGATTAGCTTCAACATCGGTGATAACACCCTCGCCCAAGATTTCCATCAATTCATCAGCAGCTAAATCTGCCAAATCATCCAATGTTTTTACACCTTTTTCGGCAAGAGTTAAAATCATATCCTGATCCAATCCGGCGATTGTCTTCAAGCTTTCGTCAACACCAAGATTTTTACTCTTTTCAACAAATTCTTCGTTACGTTTTTGAACAAAAGCTTGAGCACGATTTTGCAATTCAGTAGCCAAATCTTCATCAAATCCGTCAATAGAAGCCAATTCGGAACGATCGACCATAGCTATTTCATCCACGGTAGAGAAACCTTCCGAAATCAGAACATGAGCAATCATTTCATCTATATCCAAAGCAGAAATAAAGCGTTCCGAACGAATACGATTTTCTGTTGCACGACGTTCACGTTCTTGTTCTTCGGTTAAAATATCAATATCAGCATTTAACAATTGAGATGCTAATTTAACATTTTGACCGCGACGGCCGATAGCTATTGAGTATTGTTCATCAGTTACAACTACTTCAATACGATTATTTTCTTCATCTAAAACAACTTTGCTGACTTCTGCCGGTGCCAAAGCACTAACAATGTATTGAGCTCTGTCTGCAGAATAAGGAACAATATCTATCTTCTCACCCTGAAGTTCGGTGACAACAGCCTGAACACGAATACCGCGCAAACCAACGCAAGCACCGACCGGATCAATAGATGAATCTTTTGCACGTACGGCAATTTTGGCCTTAGAACCCGGATCGCGAGCTACGCCCATAATTTCTACTAAGCCATCATAAATTTCCGGTACTTCCGAAGTAAACAATTTTGCCATAAATTCTGGACAAGTACGAGATAAGAAAATTTGCGGACCTCTGGTTTCGCGACGAACATCCAAGACATAAGCGCGAACTCTATCGCCATTCTTAAAATTCTCTCTCGGGATAATTTCATCACGACGCAAGATTGCTTCTGTCTTACCGATATCAATGATAACATTACCAAATTCTAAACGCTTTACGGTACCATTTATAATTGTACCGATTTTTTCTTTATATTCTTCATATTGTTTGTTGCGTTCTGCTTCGCGCACCTTTTGAGTAATAACCTGCTTAGCAGTTTGAGCGGCAATACGACCGAAATCAATCGGCGGCAATGGGTCAATAATATATTCACCAACTTTGATATTCGGATTAATGCGACGAGCTTCATCCAATGTTAATTCGGTTGTTTCATTTTCGATAACATCAACAACCGCACGATAACGTGCCAAAGTAATGGCGCCGGTTTTACGGTTAATATTAACTCTGATATCGTGTTCAAAACCATACTTAGAACGACCGGCCTTTTGAATTGCCTGTTCCATAGCATCAAACACATCCTCACGATCAATATTTTTTTCTCTGGCAACGGCATCTGCTACCATCAAAATTTCAGGTCTTGGCATATTAACAATATTTTCCATTTTATCCTCTCGTATCGGTTAAAATTAAGCTTCGATTTTTTTATGGGAATTCAAGTACTGCGCCCATAACTCGTCAGTTATAACTATTTTTGCCTTACTTACATTGGCAAAATCAATTTTATAAGGTATTTCATCCATTCTGAGTGTTATTTCTCCATTGTCTGAAACATCTTCTATCGTCCCTTTGAATCTCTTTCGTTTTTCAACAGGCTCTACGGTTTCCAATTTAATCACATAATTCTTAAAACGTTTGAAGTGTTCCTGTTTGGTTAGTGGTCTATCTAAACCCGGTGAACTGACTTCCAAAGTATATTTATCCTTTATCGGATCTTTCTCATCCAGCACAGCTGATATAGCTCTGCTGACCGTTGCACAATCATCAATTGTCAATTCTTTATCATAATCTTTATGCTCAATCATAATTTGCAGTACTGGATTAGAATCGCCTATTGTGAGAATCCTCACAGTCTCATACCCCAATCCTTCAACTACTGGCTCAATTATATCAACTAAGCTGTGTTTCTGCATATTCTTCTCCTTGTTTTTACTAACAAAAAAGCGGGGCTTTTGGCCCCACTTTCAAGTTATTATGAAAGATTATGTTGTTCTTATAGCATATAAATTTTAAAAGAAAAGCTTTTTTTAAATATTTTCTTTGTTTCTTGTAATTAAAGTTTTGTTTTAAATTCTAAAATTTATATTTTAAGCCGCCCTCAACCTCTACTGGATGCTCTCTTTCCAAGTATTGCATCAATTCGCCATAAACTGAGAAATCTTTGTAGTCATAGTTGATTACGGCAGAGATAATACCTCTGTCACGAGAGTTCATTTTATTCTTTATTCGATCGCGTTTAACTGTTCCGGTATTGTGAACCTCTAATCCCTTATAAGGATTGGCAAATTCATGATAATATCCTAAGCCTAGCGCCATATTTAAGCGATTATCATGGTTAAATTCGATTTCTTTATCAAGATAAACTCCCAAAGCACTTTCTAGCGAGAGGACTGTTGATGAATCTGTATGAAGAGCTAAGCTGTCTTTACCCTCATCCATGTTATCCCAATACCAACCAATGGCATTCAAACCGATAAATGGGGTCAAATTAAAGTATCCCATATCCTTAGTATAGCGTGCCTCGTTTAATAATCCGTAGGTTATTTCGGAAGTATCAGACTTATATGATTTATTATTGTATCCTCTACGAGTATATTCACCATCAGCATAACCTAGACGCAACATGGATACCAATGATAATCCTTTATTATTGCTGTAGCTTAGCGGCACATATCCTTGAACCATCATATTTTTACGCGTTGAATCGTCATTATAGTCCGTATCTGTATGGGTTATACTCAAACCTGCACCTAAACGATAGCGGTTATCCAGTTTTTTATCATAAAGCATGTACATGCTTCTAGTTTTCAAATCGTATCCGGTCAAAGTACCATGATCATCACGTCCAATGTATGATGCACTGCCACCAACAATTTTTCTCACATCATCATTTTTATGTTTAAACAGTTCATCCATCATTGCTTTATCTAATCCGCGCTGAACTTTTAATTCTTCTTCTGGAATGTTAGGCAACATTGATTTTCCGGTGGTTTGTGCTACAATCATTGTCGCCTGGCTTGGTGATGAAGCTGTTTTTAAGGCATTGAATAACTCCATATTTTTCTTTTGCGCATAGTTTGTTGCAAAATATTCCGCTTCCTGTTTATTATCTGCTATTTGTGAAAAATCTTTCATTTGGGCAACAACATCATATGAACCATTTTCATTGCCGGTAATGCTTGTATCATAAAGATATGATTTTGATCCGACGGTCACCTTGCTGATATCTTTTGCTGCTAAAGCATCTTCCAATATGATTTCATTTTCAAAATTGTTTAATATGACCTCATTTGCTACATCTATATTACCGCTTATTGATTCTTCAGATTCAAATTTTCCACCTTGTGTTAATAAGATATTTCCTCCGTTCGCATTCAGATTCAGGCTCTGAGCACTTGTAATTGCGCCTCCGTTAATCAGGTGTGCTCCATTATCAAGCACTATTGCCACATCTGTTCCACATTCTCCATCCTCACAAATGATTGTATTTGGAGTGCCATTTATAGTGATTAACCCGTGGTTTTCAACTGTTGCATTTGATCCTGAAGCATATATACCTATATTTTGGGTTGTTCCTGTTAGATTTATAGTTCCTAAATTGATCACTTGTACATTATCAACTAATTCTCCCTCATCATCTTGTGCGACAGCATATATTCCATAACTTCCTGCTGACCCAGTGACATTAAGAATACCATCAACATTATTAACTATTTGACCTCTATTTGCATATAAACCGTATGCTTTGGAGCGTTCGCTGGTCACATTAATTTCACCATTATTCTCGATATAGCTTCCTTCTCCCTTCATACCATAAGCATCTGTTCCCATCATGGTGGTAGATACGTTGATAACAGCGTTGCTACCACTATTATATAGAGATGATTCATTACCAAACATGCCAACCGCGATACCGCTATTTGCACCACCAGCAACAGCGACATCTATTAGCCCTCGAACATCTGCATTTTTGTTTGTCGTATAAACATTGTATGCTGTTCCTTCATTAACATAAATTCCGAAGTATTCCGCATAGCTAGCCGAACTGCTTCGCGGTGCGCTTACGGTTATTGTTCCGTAAACAGAACCCGCATCTTGAGCCGCATCTGCATTACTGTAGTATGCATTATATACTGTTTTTACCTGACCAGGGTCTTCGTCCGCTGCATATCTAGAGGCATAAATGCCGTAAATTTTGCTAAACGGGGAAGCCGTAGCTTTAACAGATATATTTCCTCTCACGTTGCTAGTATCTTCTTCGAGCGCAGCATTAAATATTTGAACATCCATATCTGATTTCTTACCGCTATACATGCCTGCAGCTATACCGGAGCCGGAACCATCCTTATTGGCAATAATATTTACGTTTATGTTTCCTTCACTTATGCTGTCTGTATTCAAATTTTTTCCAGTTGCATACGCGTTGGCTATAGTGGCACCACCACTTTCTATTCCTATTAAAGCCATCTTGGCCGTACTACTGCTGTCATCAATATTTATGTTACCGATTGCCTCTAATTTTATATCAGATCCGGAATTCACATAAGAATTAAATACATTACCTGCAGCATAAATACCTATCCCGTTTTGTTCAGCATTACTGTTGCCGGAGAGTTCTATTGTAACAGTACCTTTTGCTTCAACATTATCCCCTCCATATTTTTCTGATGAGCGAAAGGCATTATAGGTGTTGTTATAGTATTTTTCTCCATCAATATCTATATATTTTTGTATCGCATTATACAAACCGAAAGCATTGGCTCCGGCTGTATTTCTGACAATAACTTCTCCATAACTGTTATAACCAAGTGCATTGTATATATGCGCTTTTAACATACCTTCATCATACACTCTTATACCATATGCACTCCATTCAGAGTTTGCAGTCGCTTCTATTATTCCAATAGCTCTAAAATTATTAACCTTATTAAATTCCTTGCTAAATTGTGTCTCACTATTCACAACTGTGGCTTTGTTTAATATACCAATTACATTTTTATTACCGGATACTTTAATTTCACCTTCTGCTACAGAATCAGATATAGGAGAATCAAGATAAGCATATGCATTGTTTATCCTATGATCTACATTATTACCATGAATACCTATGACATCTTCATTACCTCTGTTTTCTATGTTAATTAAGCCTTTTGCTCTGGCATTTGCAGCAAGACCTCCCGTGGTATTCGAAAAAGCATTTATGATGTTTCCATATCCGTTAATTCCGGTTAACACACCTCTACCGGTCTTATCTTTAGCGATTGTAATCTCTGCCGTAGCCTCACTTAGCGTCGGTTCCATAGCTGTACCTTGCGTTATGTTGTATGCATAGGCATTATAGATGCTTTCGTCTGATGTGTTATTTATACCTGTTATTATTGAATTTGAGTTACTATCAATAATTTCAATCTTACCTATTGCCGCAGATGAAGTTGCATCAGTTTTATTGACTGCTGCCGCATTGTATATTCTTAATGGCGAATAAATACCATATATGCTATTTTGACCGGTATTTGCATTATTAATTATAATTGTTCCTCTTTCCTCATCTTGGCTGGATAGAGCGTTATATACATCGTCATAATAAACAATATTCTCGTCTTCATCTGTGGTTAGCGGTTTCATTCCGTAGAGATCATGAAATTCATCCACCTCTCCGTCATTATTAATTTCGATGGTCGAATTGTTAATATTTGAATCTTTTATGCCTATAACATCATCACCTTTGTGAACACATTCACCGGTCGGAGACATAGCATATCCATGTTCTTCGTCACAAATACAATAACCTTCAGGTGTTCTTATATAACCATCAACACCGGTTTCACACTTGCTCACAACACACGTTCCGTCTATCGGGCTTAAATCATAGCCGTCGGCACAAAGTTCACATAAAGGATTCTCCTCTATCGGCGCGCGATTGGCAGCACATTCCATACCACAATGTTTATTTCCCTCTCCGTCTATCGTTTCCGCATATTGAGGAGGGCACCTGTTACATTTCGGACCTTGCCACTTTTCCTCACATTCTTCTTCTGTTTTAATACATGTGTCGGATGCCGTATCAAGCGTATAGCCAGCTTTACAATCTGTACAATCTTCATTAAAGTTAGGCTTGCATTTGCAGGCCGTTTCCTTATCAGGCCCAGGTAGATATTGCTGTTTGTGTGCATCGCATTGTACTTTTGCCGTACAAGTTCCTTCAAACTCAAAATAATTAGCATCACAGAGGCATCTGTCGTTATATTGAATATAACCTTCCCCACGTGCTCTACAATTCAAATCAGGATAGCATCTTCCACTAAAATTCAAATAAGTATCGGCACATTCGGAGCATCCGTTTGTTGAGTTGGCATATCCGCGATAGCACAAACACAATCCGGAAATAGTATCATATTTACCATGCGAGTGGCAATATTTTTCATTTAAATTATTCCATTCTTCCTTATCGCCATCGCCTTCGTGATACTCACCCTCAGAATTTTGGGTGCAACTTCCCGGTTCTCCATAATAACCTTTATTTTCATTACATACGCAAGTAACTTCTCCGTCTTTTTTAACCGGAATAGTATTTACGTATGCGGCACAGGGGTTTTCAGAATAACATACATCTCTATCCGGATTGTCATAAGTGTCATATCCCGGATTGCAGTGACTACAGGCTGTTTGAATTTGTGTCATACAGTTTTCAATATCTTGATAGCAGTGACTTTCATCTCCGTGTGTTCCATACCCTGATACACATTCGCTACATATATCCATAGTTTGTGTCGCACAATTTGCTATATTGACATAACAATACGTTCCATCACCGCCATGTACCCCAAAACCCTCATTACACTTTGTACAAATAGGGCCATCCTGTTCTTCACAATTTCTGACGGACGCATAGCAAACATTATTTTTCAGGTGATATGTATCCAAGCATTTTGTGCAGTTTGCTTTATATTGTGTTTCGCAATTACTTACCGTAGCATAGCAGGCTTTGTTATCGCCATAATTTCCATAACCATAATCACAATCACATTTTTGGGTATAATAGTTATATACACCATGCTCACAAACTTTTCCCGGATCCAAATAACAAGTGTTGTTTTCCAGATAATACCTCTCGTTGCATTGGTTACAAATATTCTTACTTTGACTGGCACAATTTTCAATTGTAGCATAGCAAGTCGTATTATCGCCATAATTACCATAACCGCTATCGCAATCACATTTTTGCGTATCATAATTGTACACGCCATGCTGACAATATTTTTCCGGCTCCGGACCAGGCCCAGGCCCCGGTTCGCTTCCACTGCCACCCGAATCACCGCGCAAAGCAATTGCTGTTGCCACGGCTCCGGCGCCTAAAATTCCTGCACCTATCCAATAAGGCATATCCGAGCTATCTTTTACAAATGTTGTTGCTGTTTTAACAGGGGAATAACCAAAAAAACGTTTATAGACCGATTCTGGAATTTTTTTCATACAATTCGGTGATTTGCTTGCGCCGTAAGACACCAATGTTTGATAGGTAGTTCTGTCCTGCCTGATAACAGAAAGACATACCGGATTATACCCGCGTTCATCAACGCTTTCCATAGAATAACCGCGATCCAACAGCATTTCTATTTTTGCCGTATTATTTTGACGAGCAAGTTCGTAAAATGCACGAGCAACTGTAATTTTTCCACTTATTGCATTTGCTTGTGTCACAAAAGCAGAAAAAATCGTCGCCATTAGTACAATTGTTTTTTTATTTAGTTTCATACACTTACTCTCAAAGACATATGCTTTCACATTCTTTTATTGGCCATTGTAACTAAAAATGTTTAAAAATTCAGTTAAGATTCTAACTCTTTTTAAAATGGACTTGATTTTGTAATAATTTGAAAGTAAGGTATTGCCAGTTTGTTTATTTTAGGAATTTTGAGATGACAGAAAAGAAGAAATATTACCCTGAACTTAGCGCAAAAATAAACTTTCCGGAAATGGAAAAAGCTATTTTAAAATTCTGGGACGAAGATAAGACTTTTGAAAAATCAGTACATAACCGTGATAAAGCGGCAGAATTTGTCTTTTATGACGGCCCCCCGTTTGCTAACGGCACACCGCACTACGGCCACATTATGGTTTCTTATGTTAAAGATGCCGTTGCCCGTTTTCAGACCATGAACGGTAAAAAAGTTGAACGTCGTTTAGGTTGGGACTGTCACGGTTTACCGGCAGAAATGTCTGCAGAAAAGCAGCTCAATGTTTCCGGTCGTAAGCAAATTGAAGCTTATGGTATTGAAAAATTTAATGATTTTTGCCGCACTGATGTTCTTAAATATTCCGGTATTTGGGTAGATATGTTTAAGCGCATCGGTCGCTGGGTTGATTTCAGTCGTGATTACAAAACCATGAATCTTCCGTTTATGGAGAGTGTCATTCATAATTTCAAAGAGTTATACAATAAGGGTTTGATTTATGAAGATTATCGCGTTTTGCCTTATTCCTGGGCAGCAGAAACACCTTTATCCAATTTTGAGGTAAACCTTGGCTATCGTGACAAGACTGATAATGCCATCACAATTATGTTTAAGCTTGAAAATGGTCAAAAGATCCTTGTTTGGACAACTACACCGTGGACTTTACCTTCAAACCTTATGCTTGCTGTCGGTAAAGACATTGACTATGTCGTTATGAACGAAGACGGACAAGACTATATTATTGCCGAAGCTCGTTTGGGCAGTTACAAAAAGCAACTTGAAAATGCTCAACAAGTTGGCAAATTAAAAGGTTCAGACTTAGTCGGTATGAGCTACGAGCCGATGTTCCCTTATTTTAAGCATCTCAAAGAAAAAGGTGCCTTTAAGGTTTTAGCCGGTGAATTCGTTTCCACCGAAGATGGTACCGGTGTTGTTCATATTGCACCGGGCTTTGGTCAGGATGACTTTGAAGTTTGCCGCGCTTATGATGAAAACTTCCCGGTAGTTTGCCCGGTTGATGAAGCCGGTAAATTCACCGCAGAAGTTTCCGATTATGCCGGTAAGCAAGTCTTTGAAACCAACGAACCAATTATGCAGTGGCTTAAAGAAAACCATATTTTGGTTAAAAAAGAGCAATATACACACACCTATCCATATTGCTGGCGTACCGATACTCCGCTTATCTATAAAGCTATGTCCTCTTGGTTTGTTAAAGTAACTGATTTCCGTGATAACATGGTTAAAAACAACCAAGAAATCAACTGGATTCCGGGACATATTAAAGACGGTCGTTTCGGCAAATGGCTTGAAGGTGCACGCGATTGGTCTATTTCCCGTAATCGTTTTTGGGGCACGCCTATTCCGGTTTGGAAGTCCGATAATCCGAAATTCCCGAGAATTGACGTATTCGGTTCTATTGCCGAAATTAAAGAAAAGACCGGCGTAGAAGTTACCAATTTACACAAGCCTTATATTGATGATGTGGTTTATAACAATCCGGATGATCCGAGCGGACAAACCAAGATGCGTCGTGTTTCCGATGTGTTTGACTGCTGGTTTGAAAGCGGTTCTATGCCGTATGCTCAAATCCATTACCCGTTTGAAAACAAAGAATGGTTTGAAAATCACTTCCCGGCTGACTTTATCGTAGAAGCAATTGACCAAACCCGCGGTTGGTTCTATACATTAACCGTACTTTCCACCGCTTTACATAATAAGCCGGCATTTAAGAACTGCATCTGCACCGGTTTATTGATGGCAGAAGGCGGACAAAAGCTTTCCAAACGTTTGAAGAACTATCCTGATCCGAATGATATTTTAGAAACAATCGGTTCTGATGCTCTTCGTTGGTTTTTGATTTCTTCACCGGTTCTCAAAGGCGGCAACGTTGCGGTTGATAAAGAAGGTAAAGAAATCGCCAAAGCGGCAAGAAAAGCTTTAATTCCATTCTGGAATGCTTATTATTTCTTCACTCTTTATGCCAATGCAGAGGGTATCAAGGCAGGAGAAATTTCTTCTTCAACTGATGTATTAGACAGTTATATCTTAGCTAAGCTCAAGGCTTTGGGCAATGGTGTTAAGGCAGATATGGAAACTTATGAAATTGCCAGAGCCTGCACCCAGGTTGAAGATTTCTTGGAAATTCTCAATAACTGGTACATTCGTCGTTCTCGTGCTCGTTTCTGGGATGGTGATGATTTGAGTGCTTTCAACACACTTTATACCGTTTTAGTTAATGTTGCCAAGATTGCCGCACCGTTAATGCCGTTTATGAGTGAATTTGTTTACAAAGGCCTGACCGGTGATGAATCCGTTCACCTGGCAGATACACCGAATTTAAGTACCATTAACGACAATCAAAAGCTTATCGCACAAATGGATATGGTTCGTGCTATTTCTTCGGTAGCCAAAGCTATTCGTGAAGAACACAAGCTTCGTAACCGTCTGCCGCTGAAATCTATGATTGTTGCCGGTGACAATGCCGATAACTTAAAAGATTTCGCTGAAGCTCTCAAAGATGAGGTTAATGTTAAAGAAATCGAACTCAAATCCGATATTGCCGACGTGGCCGGTCGTTTCTTATACTTAAAGACACCGCTTATCGGTAAGCGTTTGGGTGCATATATGAAAGATATTATGGTCAAATCAAAGACCAATGAGTGGAGCCAAAATGCTGACGGCACGCTTTCTATTGCCGGTCAGACATTGTTTGCCGAAGAATATGAACTCCGCTTGGTTATCAAAGACGGCATGAGCGGTCAAGCCTTGCCGGATAATACCGCCGTGGTTATTTTGGATACCGAAATTGATGAAAATCTCGAAAAAGAAGGTATCGCTCGCGACTTTGTTCGTATGATTCAAGCTCTCCGCAAGAGCAAAGACTTTGATATTTCCGATAGAATTAAGCTTGCTTACTCTTCAAGCGATAACAAAGTTAAGACCGCAATTACGGAATATGCCGATTACATCAAAGAGCAGGTTTTGGCACTTGAAATTGCCGAAAGCACCAGCATTTCCGAACCGACAGTGGATGAACTTGGCGGTGCGGAAGTCAAATTTGATGTCGTTAAAGCCGCCTAAGCAAGGGAGGCCCTGCACCCATTACTTTGGGATTTCCCTTGGAGCGTGGGTACATTCCATAACCGAAAGGTTAAATCGAATTATCATTTTAGAGGGAACATAACGTTCCCTCTTATTTATTATCTTAACCTGCTTGCATACATATTACAACCATACTCATTTCCTTGAACTTCTGCATCTATAATTCTACCATATCTATCCGTAATCACCTTTATAATACAATTTCCTTGAGCATAATGGCCTCCATTAAAACTCTGCCCATAAGGATCAAAATTAAAATTTGGAACATATTGCATATTGCTATTAGCCCATATATAAATTTTCCTATCTCTGAATTGACTTTCACTATCAGGATAACCTAAAGCATAAATAACATTTTCAACATCTTGTCCAACATAGTTAGATATATAATTTAAAATCTTTGTTGAGCTATGCACACACCCCAAAAGCATAAAAATGGATAACACGCTTAATATCGTTTTTTTCATAATTAAACTCCCTATAATAAAAAAGTCGCTTGATGAAGGCGACCGGAAGTTAGAACCATTTGTAAGAAATGTGCAGTTTATTTGGTACAAATATACCTTATTAGCTGCCTTCCGGTCTTTTGACCAAAAGGCAGTTTTACGTTCTATTTAAGAACAACTTACAAGAGGGTTCTAAACCTCTCATTGGTAATCAACCAATGCAAGGTTAGAGTATTTATGATTTTTTAGAAAGTCAATTAGAAAAATGATAAATTTAATTAACTTTACCATTCCCTCTCTTTATCTTTGAAAAGCTTGATGTCTAGCATATTATTTCTCAATCTCTTTTCGTATTTCAGTCTGGTATCGGCCTGTTTGCGCCAAACTTCCTTATTATCCAACCGATACGGCTGACAGGCGAGTTTGATACACTCTATCTCTTTTAATACCTTATTTAATCTCATCTGACGCGCATTTTGAGGCGACATAATAATCTCTCCTTGCGCCACCGCCTCTTCATATAAAGCATATTCCTTCTGGAACTTTCTGTTCTTTTGCATCTCTAACAGATTTTCGGCAAAACCTTTTTCAAAAGTCTGCCTTTGTGCCTCTGTCCATCGCTCCTTAGCGGTGTAGGCTTTCTCTATCACATAAATCATTTCCGTAATGGTTTTAAATTTTTTATATAACAAAAACTCCGGCATCTGCTCCTCCTCTTTTTAGAAAAACTCATATAGCCGGAGATGTTTGGTTTTCAAGTTTTATATGTCAAAAATGTTATATGGAAATAGTTCGTTTGCCTCTTGCATTGATAGTGCTTTCCATCTCACTTTCTTTTTTATTATCATCCAATTTTTTCTCATATTTGAAACGAATGGCTTTGTATCTCTCGTTATCAGGAAGATCTGGACATAAAGCCAACTGTATATCAAGAATGGCTCCATGCATGTCATTAATGGCCCGCTCTTTAGCTGTCTGAGGATTATTCTGCGGATGAACTTCATTATTCTCTATTTTAATATATAGTGTATATTCTCTTTGAAAACTCGGATTTTTTTGGCATTTTTTCAGGTTGGCCTCAAATCTTTTATTGAACTCTTTTTGTTGTTCGCTTGTCCAACTCTTTTTTGAACGTTTACCCTTTTCTTTGACATAAACCATTTCCAGTACAGTTTTGAACTCTTTATATGGTATGTCCGCCTTTCTCTTCTTTTCCGCTGATATTTTTGATAATTTCTTCTTAGCTTCTTCTATAGCAATCTTGTCATTTTCTCTATTTTGTTGTTCCAAACGAGCCAATCTTTTTTCATTTAACTTTTGGGCTTTCTCTTCGGCAGCTTTCTTAAAATTAAAAAAGTCTTTTATCTTATCTATTATTCCGTCAAACATTCCAAGCTCCTCTTTAATCTTTGCTTTTATTACCCCAGTGTAGCATAAAAATTACCATTTATCAACCCAAAACTAGGCATATTTTAGGGCATCAAGCGCACCTTGAAGAATATAGGCTGCAGCGGAGGCATCTAAAACTTTGGCACGTTTTTTTCTTGATAAATCAACTTCTTTAATTAAAAAACTTTCCGCCGCTGATGAAGACAACCGTTCGTCCCATAAAAATATTGGTAAGTTAAGATTTTCTTCCAAAACAGTTGCAAACTTACGTACTTCTTCGGCAATGTTTCCCTCTGTTCCGTTCATTTGCAAAGGTAAACCCATCACTATTGCACCAATTTCTTTTTCCTCAATCACTTTTTTAAGCTCTGCTATATCCTGTTCTACATTTTTGCGATATAATATTTTATATGAGCTGGCTATGGTGCATGATAAATCAGATACGGCCAAACCCATACGTTTGGAGCCGTAATCAATACCCAAAATAGCTCTTTTAATCGGTATTTGTTGCTTAAACTCTTTAATATTCATCATTTTCTCCTCCGGACTATTTAACATAAAAAATTTTTTATGTAAATAGCTGATTGTTAGGAGAAAGTAAAGATTTAGGTATTTATAGTTTCCGTATTCAATACTATTTGCGGCGGTCGATATGTTCAAAAAACTACTAATAACAATTCTTTTTATGCTTTTTATATCCACTCCTTCCTGGGCACTTAAAAGTGCTGCTGAACAAAGAAAAGATTGGGATAAATGGTTGGCTGATCTAAAAAAAGAAATGATTTCTCAGGGAATTTCTCAAAAAACCATTGATAGCGCTTATCAAAACGATTATTTTCATGAAATAAAACCTTCTGTTATAAAGCATGACAAACGCCAAGCAGAATTTGTGTTAACATCAGATGTTTACATCAATAAATTGGTTACCAAAGAAAAAGTTGATAAAGCTCGCCAGCATCACAAAAAATTACATAAAAAATACAAAGATTTGAGCAATGATAGCGGTGTTCCGTTAAATTATTTGATTGCCTTTTGGGGCGTTGAAACCCATTTCGGCTATAATAAAGGCAAACACCACCTTATTGATGGTTTAACAAATTTAAGTTATAGAAATCGTCGGGCTAAATTTTTCAAAAAAGAGCTTTTTAATGTCTTAAAAATTATGGATAAATATGACCTTAGCGGTGAAAAAATGAAAGGTTCCTGGGCCGGTGCCATGGGACATTTCCAATTTATGCCTTCAACTTACAATGCTTATGCCGTTGATTATGATGGTGACGGTGTGGCCGATATTTGGGATAGTTTTGATGATGCAATTGCCTCTGCTGCCAATTATCTTTCCAAGCTCGGGTGGAAACCTGATGAACCTTGGGGACAAGAAGTTATATTACCCTGGAATTTCGATTACTCTTTAATAGGCTTAAAGAAATACAAAACAGTTGCAGAATGGAAAAAATTGGGCATTATTGGCGCTGATGGTAAGGCTCTTAAACTTCCTTCCGAAGCATCTGCCGGTATTATTTTGCCCGATGGACGACGAGGACGTGCCTACATTACCCTCAGTAATTTTCGCCGCATTATGATATGGAATCGTTCTATCAATTACGCTCTTGCCATTGTCAAATTGGCAGAATACATAGATAACTCCCATAGCTTCTCTCCTCTTATTGAAAAGGCTCAATATAAATTAACGGATGAAGATATTGTAAAAGTGCAACATTTTGCCAATAAAACAATCAATGCCGGCCTTAAAGAAGACGGCAGGTACGGTCCTAAAACAGGTGCGGCCATTAAGAAATTGCAACAAAAATGGCATTTACCACAAGATGGCGTACCAGATTATGTTCTGTTGAATAAAATAAAGAACTACAGAGGCCGTGCAGATTTTATGGCACCGCCTCAACCTAAAAAGCCTAACAAATCTTAATTTAGGCTACCTTACGGATAATTGTTGATGTTACCTCTGGTTTTCTATCGTTGATAACAATGGCTTGTCTTATCAGCTCTGATACCTCCGCTATGACGCTTTCATCTTCGGCATGAACGTAACAAAGCGGTGTTTTTTCATCAACCTTATCCCCTATTTGGCAAAAAGAAGTAAATCCGGTGGTATAGTTTATCTTTTGTTCCGGGGTTGTCCTACCGCCACCCAGCATAATCACACCCAAACCGACTTTTCTGGTATCAATTTCTGCCACAAAACCAGATTTCTCACCATATATCGGTTTAATATACTTTGCTTTAGGACCTTTTTCGGCAAAATGTTCCAATAAATTTACATCCGCCCCCAAAATCGCTGCCATTTTGATAAACTTTTCATAGGCTAAGCCGCTTTCTATACTGTGGCGTAATTTATCTTCAGCTTCTTTATCACCTTTTGCTAAGCCGCTGTTTAAGAGTAATTCTTTGCAAAGAGCTATTGTTACTTCATCTAACCTTTTATCAGACTTTTCGCCCTTTAAATATGCCAGAGATTCTTTTACTTCCAAGGCATTACCGACTGTTGTTCCCAAAACGCTATTCATATCCGTCAGCAAAGCTGTCGTTTTTGTTCCGGCACCGTTTGCAACACGAGCAATAGACTGAGCCAAAGCAACAGCGCGTTCCATATTTTCCATAAAAGCACCATTACCGCATTTAATGTCCATAACCAAATATTGCAAACATGCGGCCAATTTTTTAGCAAGAATTGAAGCCGTAATAAGTGGAATCGATTCTACTGTGGCACAAACATCGCGTATTGCGTATAATTTTTTGTCGGCCGGAGCTAAATCTGCTGTCTGTCCGATGATAGCGCACCCTACTTCCTTGACGGCTTTCTTAAATGTTTCTATATCAATGGAAGTTTTATAGCCTTTTATCGAATCTAGCTTATCGAGTGTTCCGCCGGTATGTCCCAATCCCCTACCGGCAATCATCGGCACATATGCTCCGCAAACGGCCAGCATTGGCGCCAACATCAGACTTACCTTATCACCGACACCTCCTGTTGAATGCTTATCAACCACCGGTTTATCCCCTAACTCAGACCAAGTCAATTTCATACCGGAATCGCGCATAGCTAGTGTTAAAGCCAGTGTCTCTTCTTCTGATAGCCCATTTAAGAAAACCGCCATTGAAAAAGAAGCTGCCTGTATATCAGCAATTTCCCCTTTACTCATTCCTCCAATAAAAAACTTTATTTCATCGGCTGTCAGCCTTTCATGATTTCGAACTTTTCTGATAATCTCTTGGGGTAACATATTTAACCTTCCTCTCTGATAAATTCCGTCACCAGGTTTACAAGGCGTACCGCAGCCTTGTTAGCATTTAGGAGTGTTTCCAGGTGTGAGGGGGTATTCTGCATCATACCGGCTCCATAGTTGGTAATCACGGATATACCTAAAACGTCCATAGAACAGTGTGCTGCCGCAATAACTTCCGGCACTGTTGAACTTCCTACAGCGTCTGCACCCAACTTTGCAAACATGCGAACCTCCGCCGCTGTTTCAAAATTAGGTCCTAAAACCATGAGATAGACACCCTCATATATTTCTATATTGTTCTTTTGGGCAATTTCCTTTGTTTTTTCGAGTAATCTTCGCGTATAAACGCCATTCATAGCCGGAAACCTCGGACCATAAAAATCATTATTTGGCCCGATAAGAGGATTCTTACCGCTAAAATTAATATGGTCATTTATCAGCATCAAACTCCCCGGCCCCATATCTTTATTGAGGGAACCGGCGGCATTTGTGACAATCAGCTGTTTAATTCCCAAATCTTTTAGCAGATGAATTACATCGGCAACAACGTTCGGATTGTAGCCTTCATATAAATGTACACGCCCGTTTAAGCATAAAATCTCTTTACCGCACAATGTTCCATTTACAAGTTCACCTTTATGCCCCTCAACCGAACTGGTAGGAAATCCTGGTATATCCTTGTAATTCAATCTTTTTATGTTTTCCAAGCTTTCAACCAAATCCCCCAGTCCGGAACCTAAGATGACGGCTGTTTTAGGATTTTTCAGTTCAAGTTTCTCTTTAATAAGGGTAACTACTTCTTCACTCATTTTCCTAAATCCTCTTCTTTAAAATTATGCGGTAACAAATCTTTTAGCAGATATTTTTGACATATTTTTTCCATATTTGCCAAATAAACTGTTGTGTTATCATCACCCAACTCGGCTATTCTCTGCAAACATGCGCCACAGGGATAAACTAAGTCTTTTCCGTCTGCGATGACCAATATTGCCTTAATTTTTTCACTTCCCCCGGCAATCATTGAGGCTATTGCTCCGGCTTCAGCGCAGGTACCACAAGGAAAAGAAATATTTTCAACATTACATCCCACATAAATTTTGCCGTTATCCGAATAAACAGCAGCCCCAACTTTGTAGTGAGAATATGGCGCGTAAGCATTTTCTCTTGTCTTCTTTGCTTGTATGTAAAGCTCCTCTGAAATATCCATCAAATTACTTCCTTTGAATAATTTTATAAAAAAAACTCTCGTTATTATCGTTTCGTTAATTTTTTGTAATATACAATGATAAAAAAAATTTAGCAAAGCTTATTTTTATTTGGGAGAAAAACGTGCTAAAAAAGATTATTTTATGGTTCTTCGGCTTAGTTATTCTGCTGGTTGCAGCTGCTGGCGGATACATTTATATGCTCGATTGGAATCAACATAAAACGATGATAGAGACCAGATTTTCACAAATTACGGGATTAAGTACTCGTATTGATGGTAATCTTCAGGTGGAACTTCTTCCTGTTCCCAAATTTTCGGCCAACCTAGTTAAATTTTTTAAGCCGACAGATCGGGCAAATCCGCTTATTGATATCAATCAAATTTCAGCCAGTGTTGATTTGTGGAAACTTTTAGATAAAAAGTTCATTTTGAAGTCAATGACATTAACTCAGATGTCCATACATGTTACGGTTAATGAAAATGGTGAACTAAATTGGAAAGGTATTGGAGCTTCCAGTACAAATAGATCTGGAAATATAGAGATTTCTTTTGATGATGTTCGCCTTGTTAATTCTGCCTTGAACTATGAAAATCAGAAAGATAAGAAAAATTTTGAAATAGGTAATATTTCAGCACGTGTTAATGCTCCTTCATTAAAAGGGCCTTATCAGACAGACGGTAAGTTTATTTTTAATAACAGTGAAATAACCTTTAGGGGAAATATCATTAAAAATAATGAATTTATCGTCAATGCTACTTTAGAAAACCCCTCCACTGCGAGTAAAGCTATTTTAGAGGGGACGTTGGGCAGTAATGCGCATGGCTCTTTTACTTTTGACACAGCGCATCTGCAATCAGTTTCATCCGTTATGTTTGGAGACAAAGGCTTGAAGGAGTACTATGAAGCTCCTTTTTATACCTCATTTAAGTACAGTTCCGAATCAGATGTTCTTAAATTAGACAATTTCAACATATCCTATGGCAGAGACACAAAGGGATCCGGTAACGTTCTCATACAGAATCTGGCAGATAAAACAAAATTTCAAGCCGATTTTGACATGACACAATTTAACTTGAATACTGTACAATATATTATTGGTGATTTCTATTCTTATTTTAAATCCGGTCAGACGATTGATGCGGCAAAATATGCCGGTCTGAGCGGTGATTTCAATTTAAAATCAGCCAATGTCACCTACAATGATGTTGCATCCAGCAATCTTAATTTAGGCATGGGTCTCGATAGTAACATAATTAATATTAAGCGTTTCGGTCTTGACATGCCTGGAGATACTTCCATTAAAGCGGCAGGATCTGTTGATTTTAATAATGAGCCCAGCTATCAATTTGAGCAGACAGTTAAAACCGCTGATTTGCGCGTATTAGCATCTATTTTTAAGATTGATTTAGCCAAATTAGCATCCGCTGACAATAAAAAGAATATTTTCAAAAAAGCCGAAGCCAACCTTAAGTATAGCGGGGATTTAAATAATTTAAAAATTTCCATTATAGATTCCTCTATTGACTCATCTTCAATCAAGGGTAATTTGGGCTTTATTGATAGCGAAGATAAAACCTTTGTTATTGCCGATTTAAGAGCTACCAAGGTGTTATTTGACAGATATCTCGAAATTGTGCCTCAATCCTTGGCTGATGCTTCTTTTGAAAATAAACTTGTACACCAATTAAAGCTAATTCCTTTCAGTCATGATTTAGATATTGATGCTCAAGTAAATATTGATTCTGCTGTTTATAACCAGATACCCTTGGAAAATGTTCTATTAGAAGTAAAATTGCATGATGATTCCCTGAACATTTCAAAGCTTTCAATCAACAGTATAGCAGGTGCTACGCTGAACTTAAGTGCCGAGGCATCTGATATTTACAGTAAGCCTTTATTTAAGGAATTAAGTTACAGCATCAGGAGTAGCAATTTCCCGCAATTTATTTCTGCATTAAACATAGATACGGGTAAATATAATCTGTTTAAGAGAAAAATATTTGCGTCCCAAGGTGCTTTAAGCGGTACTCTTACTGATTTTTCTCTCAGTTCTGTGCAAAAATTCGGTGATACTGAGTTTTCATACACAGGTACGGTTTCCAATGCTGAAGACGATACTTTGGTTGATGGGGAGTTAGAACTTAAAACCAACAATTTTACTTCTTTTATTCAGGCTTTGTCCTTTGATTATAAACCGGATTTACCTGTTACGGCTTTTGCATTAGAAGGTAAATTGAAAGGTTCTGCCCGCAATTTTGCTCTTGAAAATCTAACATCGCACTTAGGAGCCAATGCAATTACCGGTAACTTACAATTCGATAATGTTGAATCCACACCAAAGTTGGTCGCTAACTTAAATTTTGATAAATTCGATGCCGATCGCCTATTTAATTTAAGTAAGAAAAATATCTTACCTGAATTATCTTCTGAAGGTCATACGTTCGTTGCGCGTCCGATTTTAGATGAACAAAAGATTGACTATTCTGCCCTAAAATCAGTTGATTTCAATATTCAGGGTAAAGCACGGCAATTGATTTATTGCAGCAAAAATTACACGGATGCTGTTCTTAATACAGTTCTAAAAGATGGGGTTTTACAAGTTGCTGACCTTAATGCTAATGATGGTACAAGCAGTATTAATTTGAAGTTTATCTTAAATACCAACAATGTGCCGAGTATAGAAGGATCTTATGCATTTAAATCCTTGAAACTTCCTCATATGGGTGGTTCAACTTATATCCTTGAGGGTGGGCAATTAAATGCAGATGGAACATTTAAATCTTTAGCTACAACCCAAAAAGACTTTTTTGAAAACATCAATTCCAGAGGAAAGTTTCAGCTTTTAACCACAGCTGTAACAGGTTGGGATCTTGATGTTATTAAATTTGAATTAGAACAAAGAAAAAGTGTTGCCGGTTTTGAAGACAGCATTATTAACAATTTATCTTCAGGCAGAAGTATATTCTCCAGCATTTCCGGAAAATATGATATCATCAAAGGATTAATTAAGGCAGATGGTGTTATGTGGAAATCTCCGGTTGTTAACATCAGCATGGATTTTGACTTAAATCTGGCTAATTGGTTATTTAACGGAAAGTTTAATGCTATCTATATGAATGCTTCTTTCTCAGATGTTCTCAAGTATACTTTTAGCGGCAACATGTCTAATCCGACAGTCAGTGTCGATTTAAGTGACAGCATTCAACGTATCAGCAAGACAGAAACGATTATTAACTCTGCTAAAGATACCAAAAAGAAGGAACAGCAGAATAAATTAATCGGCAAAATTACTTTGCTCAAAACAGATGCTGACGAGCTTTTGAAAGATTGTTCTCGGATGATACTAGATGTTGAGCGTTTTAGACCTATAACCGATAGCGGTAATGTGCAAAAAGTCTATGACAATAACATTCAACTTATCCAGGAAACAGAGCAAAGGTTAACAGACATTCTGGCAAATTTGAATAAGAGTCCGAATGAAAAGACTTTGGATAGTATTGAAGCCGAATTAAATACCTATCGTTCGAAGTTAAATTTCATACCGAAGTCATTAGAAGATAACTTTGTTGTAGACAGCAAATATGTCTTTGACGATATCTTCAATAAAATTGCATGGGTTTACAATGTGGCACAGAATAACTCCTCTTATTATGAGACCATATCTAATGCCTATATGGATCGGATTAAGCTCTTAGAAGATTCTGATAATCCTGTTGATGAAGAAAAGAAAGTAGAATTGGCAACAGAGGTCAAATCAATTGTTAAAGATATGGATACCATAACAGCTCTGCACAATAAAGTAAGAGAAAATTATCTTTCTGTTATTGATGCCTCAAAAATTTCAGAAATGAATGAAAATATTGAGATCAGCACTCATGCCCTAAAAAATATTCTTTCTTACACAGAGAGAATGGATAATAAAATTGTCAACAGTATTGATAATTTCAGAGCTGTGTTGGATATTTCGACTCGCGATTATGATCAATATATGATTTATCCTCCTCTTAGTATTGAAGACATAGATATAACAAAACCAACCGTACCAAATTTTGATGCTGAAGGTAGCGATTCTGTGTCAACAAACCAAGAAGAAGTTGAAGACAGTTCTCCCTCAGAGACAACAGAAGAAAATACTGAGGATAAAAAAAAAGTTGATACTTCAGTAGATAACGATGAAAAAAAATCTTCTGCAAATTTATCGCAACTAATCAGCAGTGAACTTATCTCTTCCAATTTCAGCTTCAAAGGATTGTCCGGTCTGATTAAAGAAAAGTCTGATAAAACTGAAAAAATTGCTGTCGCACCGGAATCGGTTCAAGAAGAAGTTGCTGTTAAAGAAGAAAACAGTGACACGTCGGTCGTTGTTGCAGATGCTTCTCCTGTGGTTGCTGATGCTTCACCTGTTGTTCACGTTATTGATGAGGATTTTTCGGAAAAAAAAAGTACCGACATTTTATCTGATAATTTAACCAAAGAGGTTATCGCCGAAGATATTGAGCCTATACAAACTATTGCAATCTCCACTGATTCGGAAAAGATATTGGCCAAAACAGATGCTACGTCTTCATTATTTGTCGAAGCTATTGATTCTGAAGTGAAGTCCTTTATTTCGGAGAATCCGTTAACAGAATCGATTCCAGAAAGTAAAGAGGACATCTCAGTTGCAGATAATTTTTCTGTTGAACTGGTGGAACCTGAAGAAAAAATTGCTACAGAAACATCATCCTTAAAAACAAATCCTGTTGTTGCAATGGAGATTGGTAAGGAAAAACAAACTATTGATGCTAAAGAGGTTAATATCTCTTTACCTCACAAGACAGGATTTAAGAAAGCAAAATCTCCGGTTAAAGTAGCGGATGCCGTTGTTGCGGAAAGTACCGTAGACACTAAAATTGAAAATAGAATTAAAACTTCTAAATCAATCAAAAAGAAATTTGTTTCCGCCGCAAAAAAAGCTAAAATGCAAAATGATATCTCTAAAATTGCTCTAATTGATATTCTCAGTTCAGAAAACAAACATAAGAATTTAGTTACTTCTGCTAAAAATCTATTGTCAGACGTTCCTGTTTATATTGAAACTCCTTCAAATTCAGAAGAAAATCGTTATATTTATGCTTCTGAGACCAAAAATATCCCTTTTTTCGGTCATATCGGCAAGAAAATGTTGTTGCATAAGCAATCAAGCCTAAAAAATTTGCCAATTGTTCATCAGTATGTATTTGCTTCAGCTCCCGGAAGTTCTTATACTTTTAGCGGTACTGTTGAGAAAAACACTTCTTTATATGTGAAATAATTTGCCTTTAGAGTTGATAAACACGACTTTTTCATTATAATGTGATTAACAGTTCAATTATGGAGGAGTAATTATATGTTTACCAAACCAGAAGTTGTTGTTCTACCAGTTGCCGGTCTTTCTACACGTAATTTACCGGCAACAAAAGCTATGCATAAAGGTTTTTTGTGTTTAAATAACTTGCCCATTATTCAATATGCCGTTGATGCTTGTGCCGAAGCCGGTGTTAAAGAGGTTATTTTTGTTTATAGCGACGATACGAGTAAGAAGATGTATGAGCGCTATTTCTCCCCCAACAAATCCTTGGAGGAGAATTTACTGAGAAAAGATCAACTTGAATTATGGGAAGCCTTAAAACGTACGGTTCCATCTGGGGTTAAATTTTCTTTTGCTTGCCAATCAGAACCCAAGGGCAATGGTCATGCCGTGCTGTGTGCCAAAGACATCATCGGTAAACGCGATTTTATGGTTATGTGGGTGGATGATATATATGTTTGCCGCGGTAAGGGAATATTATCGCAGCTTTTAGATGTTTATGAAAAAAGGGGGGGAATCGTAGAAAATATCATTAAATTTCCACGTTCTCAACTTTCCCGTTATGGTGTTTTAACCGGTATCACAAAAAAAGGAAATATTGTTCAAGCCACCGGTGTTATAGAAAAGCCAAAAATGGAAGAAATTGATTCCGACTTTGCAAGTATGGGCCCCTATATTTTACCAAACCATATTTTAGAGATATTGCCTAAGGTCAAAAAGGGAAACAATGGTGAAATTAATCTAACAGATGCAATCAATACTGCCGTAAAAGAGGGATCACCTCTTTATGGTGTTTTAACTGCATCAGAACGTTATGATTGCGGTACCAACGAGGAATTGGCTAAATCTAATATTCGCCTGTCCATTCGTGAAAATAAGGTGCTTTACGAAGAAGCAGTCAAAACTATCCGCGAACTGAATAACGAAGACTAGAGCAATTTCTTTTCATTTAGGTGTAAGGTTTTAACAATCGAAAACAGCAAATAAAATTGTTTAAATATTTTTTCGATACGCTTTTTATTGATAATTGAACGAAAGAAACTGCTACATTCAAAAAAGTTTTCTTTCATTTCAATATTTACCTGTAACTGATTATTAAAGAAACTGAATTCCGTTTTGGGAAAAATCTTTTTTAATTCCATCATGTATTCCAACATAACGGGAGTTAAAATGAAGCGCGCTTCAATTTGGTTATCCGAATAAACTTCGTAGGCTTTTTCAAATTCCGGAGATTCCAACCCTACCCTCATCAATCCTTTGTAGCGAGCTAATTTATTTAATATTCCTTTATCTTTAACAACTATGGTTTGCCCCTGAAAATTTTTATTCATCTTGGCTGAAAAAATTATTCCATGCCCTTGCGGTTGATAGACCATCACATCCATATCGTTTTTTCTACGCTTTTTATGTTCAAATCTGGTGTATTCAATGATTTTAACAGGAATTTCATCATACGTTCCTTCAAAACCGTCATCGGTTGATAATTTATCATATTTTTTCATTATACGGCCAGCTTGTATTGCCGATTCAGATATATCCGGACGAAATAGATAGGTAAAATTACCGAAATAACCGATAAGAACCGGCAAAATATTTTCTTTACTTTGTTTATAGTACATAAGCATCGGCGCACACACGCCAAGCACAAGTACGCAAATAAAAATTCCATATTCTCCCTTATACGCAAACGGCATCTGTCCGGTAATCAATAAAACTATCCAAGCTATAACCAGCGAGCATATTGCCAAAAACCAGAAAAGATACTTTTTGCGTCGGCTTTCCATCTCTTGCACCGAGGGGACAATTACATTATCAAAATATTTGTAAAATTCTTCTCTTTCTGCAAAATATTCGGGATTATTTTCCATTTCTTTTCTTCCTTTGAGAAATCTTAAACTTTTATGGTTTATCATACCTGAAAATGTCTTAAATAATTGCTAAACAGGACTTAAAGATGATTAATATTTTATGGGCTGGTATGTTTTTGTGTGCCGTTATTGCGGCCCTTTATGATTTGATACTACAGCAAAATTCTGCTACTTTTAATTTAATCACGGAGGCTATTTTTAAGAATGCACAAACCGCCGTAGAAATTTCTATCGGATTAATCGGCATCTTAAGTTTTTGGCTCGGTATCTTAAAAATGGTAGAAGAATCGGGACTAGCTCAGAAAATATCAAAAAAATTATCTCCTTTGTTTAAGGTCATTATGAAAGATGTCCCCGAAAACAGCCCGGCCATTTCTACCGTTGTTTTAAATATGGCGGCAAATTTTCTGGGCCTGGATAATGCGGCTACTCCGATGGGATTGAAGGCAATGGAGCAATTACAAAAGCATAATAAGCAAAAAGACACCGCCAGTGATGCACAAATTTTATTTATGATTATCAATGCATCCTCGGTTACACTTATTCCTATCACAATCTTTATGTATCGTGCGCAGATGGGGGCTAAAATGCCGACGGATGTGTTCATTCCTATTTTACTTGCCACCTCGGTTTCCACCTTAGTCGGTTTTATCAGTATAGCCATAAAACAAAAGATCAATTTAATGCATCCTATTTTATTAAAATGGTTAGGCGGACTACTATTTATCATTATTGCTATTGCCGGCACTTTCTCCATCCTTGATTATGAAAAAAGATTAGCTTTTTCGGCGGCTTTAGGAAATATTATATTAATTTTACTTATAAGTGCTGTTTTACTCCTCTGTGCCAAACAAAGAGTACATTGTTACGAGGTTTTTGTTGAGGGGGCTAAAGAAGGCTTTAACGTTGCCATTCGAATTTTACCCTATTTAGTTGCCATGCTGGTGGCTATCGGTGTATTCAGAGCTTCAGGTATTTTGGATATCTTGATTAATCAAATAAAATCCTTGTGTGCTCTTATCGGGGCAGACAGCCGTTTTGCCGATGCTTTGCCAACAGCTTTGATGAAACCTTTATCCGGTTCCGGTGCAAGAGCCATGATGATTGAAACTATGCAAAATTTCGGTGCAGATAGCTTTGCTGCCTTTGCCGCTTCGGTTATTCAGGGATCAACCGAAACAACTTTCTATGTTTTGACAGTTTATTTCGGAGCAATAAATATTTCTAAAACCCGTTATGCACTAAAATATGCCTTATGTGCCGATTTAGCAGGCATTATTGCGGCTATTTTGCTTTCTTATCTGTTTTATGCCCAATAAAGGAGATGCGTTATGAAATTATTGATACAACGTGTTAGTCGAGCCGATGTCAGTGTTAATAACGAAATTGTTGGCAAAATCAACCGAGGTTTACTGGTATTTTTGGGTGTAGTAAAGGGGGATACCACTGCCCAAGCAGATTATTTGGCCAATAAGTTGGTTAATTTGCGGATTTTTGAAGATGAAAATGAAAAAATGAATCTTTCCGTACAAGATATTCACGGCAGTATATTGCTAATTTCTCAGTTTACTTTGGCGGCAGATACCTCGCGAGGCAATCGCCCGGGGTTTGACAATGCCGAAATTCCAGATAAAGCAAATCAAATGTACGAATATTTCATTCATCAGTTAAAAATAAAAGGTATACCCCCTCAAACCGGTATTTTTCAGGCAGATATGAAAGTCAGCCTTATCAATGATGGGCCGGCAACTTTTTTATTAGAAAAATAATTAATTGATAGGCAACTCACTGTTCTTAATTTTTAACAGCATATTTTTAACAGCTTCTCTTAATAATTTTACCATGAGTCTTTGTGCTATATCCTGAGCATCATTACTGTTTTCTATAATAATGTAGCGATTTTGTTGCTCCGAATTTATCAAAATACCACCCTTTGCCCATAGTTCCAAAGCAACAGACATGCTGTAACGACTATTTTCGGAGCTTATTTGTTCCATTTTAGATTGTAGTAATTTGGGTTGAACATAGTAATCAGCTAAAGTTTCATCATCCGTAACAATAATTTTTGGCTCGAGTGTCATTTGCTCACTGATTTGCTTTGTGTATGCTGCTGTATAAGTATGATTATAATATTCCATATTTCTAACATAAATCAGCGGAATAATATGGTCTTCCGCTGTTTGATTTTCAGCTACAAAAAAACTGTCTGCTTTTGCCATACTTGAAAGAAACATCAACAGGCATAATGCAGACAGTTTTAGCAGTCTTGTGATCATTCAGACTTATTCCTGTACTTGTCTGATGATTTCAACCCATTCGTTGACTTTTCTGCCACTTTTATCAAATAAAGAAATTTTGTATTGCAGAGCCGGCATAGAACCTTCGGTAACATACCAATCAGCAGAAGAATCGATTATAAAATCAGCTGCTTTACTGTTGTTTACTAAATCATAGGTTTTAGAACCGCTGATAATTTCTTTAGTTGTTGATCTCAGGCGATTGCTACCATAAGGCAAATCAGAACTTAATAATTTTGTTTCTTTTAAGTATAATGTCTTATGAGCATTATCATAAATCGCAGATGTGTCTTGTAACATGCGATTGGTTGCACGTGTTGCAACTACATCATAAGCTTCCGGAGAATATTTTACAGTAGCTTTCGATTCGATTTTAGAATCAGAAGAGCGCATATCAATAACTTGAGATTGATATGGGTTCTTTTCAACTGTTACTTTAACAAAATCCTCTTTCGGAGCTGTTGTCTCAACCGGAGAAGTATAATCGTTGTAGCTTACTTCTGCAGGTAAAACTTCTTCATGTGTTGTTACGACAGGTTCACAAACAGGTTTTCCGCAAGGTTCTTCAATCGTTGTTGTGGTAGTAATAACCTTTTTGGTTGTGGTTATTTTCGGTTGCGGAGCCGGTTGAGGTACCGGTTGCATGCACGGACAAGGTTGATAGCATGTCGGCTGGCAACAAGTTGTCTGAACTTGAACACTGCACGGACAACCGTATGACACCGGTTGCGGTGCCGGAGTATAAACGGCCTCTTGTTCCACGATTACTCTTGCCGGAATAACTGTTGTTGAGTTTTCATCTACAACAACCTTTTCCTCCACTACCGGTGCATCGTCGAAATTTACAACGTCAACTTCTTCCCACTGATTTTCATTGCAAGAACAAGCTGCCAATACACTACAAGTGATAACACTTAAAACTTTTCTCATAAGGCATCTCCTAAATAAATTTATCTGTTATATACTTTTTAATACCAAAGCAATTAAAAATTCCTTAAGTTTTTGATTTACTTTTGAGTTTTTTTATGATAGAAAATCGGCGATTGAGAGGAAATATGACAATTACTTTTGCTACCATTCTTTTTGCTTTGTTTTTCTTATTTAAAGGCTTACAAAAAAATATATTTTTCCTACTTTATGCCGTTGCCATGATATTAACGGCATACTGGTGTGAATATAATTTAGGATGGAGGGTTACTCCTTTCCATAAAGCCAGCTGGTTGCTTTTTATACTCTTCCATTTTCCCTTTGTCAATATTTTTACCTTCTGGGCCTACGGCAGAGATAAACACTTAGCTCAACGCCACGAATGGAGAACCCCCGAAGTGCAATTACATACTTTAGAACTTTTGGGTGGAACAATCGGCGCTATTGCCGGTCAAAAAGTATTCCACCACAAGAATAAGAAAAAAAGTTATATGGCAACTTTTTTTGCCACTATCATCATTCAACTTGGTGCTATTGTTTATATTATATATTACCTGCGTTTATGGTAATTACATAACCATACCCTTGTAAAGAGCTTGTGTTGGCGCAACATTCTGCCGCATCACGGCATTAAAAATCGGATACACCCTTTCACATTCCATGATTGCCAATTCTATAATCTTTCCTATTTTACCGGTAAATAATTCTTCATCATCCTGCAAAATCATGGAATGCTTAAAAATAGGCATTTTTTGTTCGCTCCAATAAGAAAAATGTCCGAGCCACAGATTTTCATTTAGTAAAGCCAAAAGCTCAAACATTTTACTTCTATCCACAGTTGCCGTCTCTATATTTAACAAGCAGGAAAGGTGTAAACAGCGCATGTGCTCTTCAAAAGCAAAGAAAATAAGCATATTATCCCATTTTCCCTGCACTTCCGCAACCAACTCTCCTTCTTTGCGACGATCACAAGAAATATTGTCGCGCGCAAACAGATACTCTATGGTATCTATCGGATTATATAAATTTTGTTGCTCTAATGCCACGTTCATTTATTATCACCTTTTTTCGATGTTGTGCTTGTATTTTGACTTTGCTGATTTTGGAAAACAATCATAATATCCAGTTTTCCACTTTTTTAAGTAATAAGTAACTTTTACCATCAGCTTTAATCATTTTATTTCAATAAGTTATTTTTTTTGCTCTTTTTTTTATCTTTTTTATGTGGATTATATTTTTTTATTAAGATAACTTTAATCTATTCTTTAAGAGTTTGCTTGGGAGCTTTTTATGTATATTGATTTTCCAAATATCTCTCCGGTTGTTTTTTCAATCGGCAGTTTTTCTTTACGTTGGTACGCACTTGCCTATCTTTTCGGTATTTTGGCCGCTTGGGGATTAACTAAGAGAAATATCGACAAATACAACTTAGGTATTTCCAACGCACAATTGGATGATTTGGTTTTTTATACAACACTAGGAATTATATTGGGCGGACGCCTCGGATATATCATCTGTTACGGTCAAGGTTATTTTTTCAAATATCCGCTGGAAATCTTTGCCGTTTGGCATGGCGGTATGTCTTTTCACGGCGGTATTGTCGGTGTTATTTTGGGCTTGTACCTTTTTGCCCGTAAATATAAGTTTCCGTTCTTAATGGTTACCGATATCGTTGCTCTTTATGTCCCCATCGGTATTTTCTTGGGACGATTGGCTAATTTTATCAATGGTGAGCTCTGGGGACGTGTTACGGATGTTGCTTGGGCCGTTAAATTTCCAGAAGGCGGCTATCTTCCCAGACACCCTTCGCAAATCTATGAAGCTTTAAGTGAAGGTATCTTCATGTTTATCATCTTAGGATTGTTGTGGCGCAAGGCCTATGTACGTAGTCATACCGGCGTTATTTCGGCTGTTTTCTTAATTATTTATGCTTGTTCCCGTATTTGCATGGAATTCTTTAGAGAACCGGATGCCCAAATCGGCTTTATTTACGGTCACGTAACCTTAGGACAAATATTATCTTTACCGTTCCTGCTTTTGGGTATTTATATCCTGCATCAAGCTATTCAAAGTAAAGAACCTTAAGCCTTTATTGTAATATTTCGGGTGAATTTACAAGCTTTTTGCAAATTTTCTTCTGCACGTTCCAAAACTGCCGAAGAATCAATATCGCTACGTTTCTTTTCACTCACACACTGTGAAACAGTTAATTGCAAATGATTATTTTCATTAAAGATGAAAATTGATTTCGCCAGAGCACGACGAATTTCCTCAGCATAGTTAAAACTTTCCGTCGCGTTTGAATTTAAGAAAGCTAAGATTAATGCATCAGAACGATAGTTAAAAATCTGCACTTTGGGATTGATTTTATGAATTCGTGCCAAAAACATCTTTTTCAAGGACAACATCTTAGCTTCACCAAACCTTTTTAATAACCGTTCATACTCGTCTATATACATAAGCACGATGCTATATTTCAAAGGATATTTCTTATCGGCCTGCCTAAAAAAGTTTCTGACGTTTGATACGTCAATCTCTTCATCTTTATATAATATATAATGTTTGTAGTAAATAGCTGTTAAAAGCTCGATAACCGCTCCCACAAAAAAGAACAGTCCAAATGCAAATAAGTTATCCGAAAAATACATACCCAAACAAACAGATACTGACCCGAACAGTGCTGCAGATCCTAAAATTCTTCCCTTTAGTATCTGACGCATAAACAAAATCAGCAAGCATCCCAAAGAAATAATCAATGCCGGATAATTAAGCATTCCTATGTGATGATAAAAGTAATAAGAATCAGCATCAATTGTTTGATTTTGAAATCTCTCAATTATCGCTGTTTCCGTAAATAAAAAGACATAAAAGAAACTCCAATACCGATATGGTCTGTTCTTATAAAATAAAGAATATGCCAATAAAATGTTCGGCAACAATAACATGCTCCATACATTATACCCTGCCGAATACATGTAGTCTTCACCATATAAATAGCGCATATTATTGGTAATGATATAACTTACATACATTATGGATACTGACATGGCAATACTGGGAATTTTAAAAAATACTGCAATTAAAAATGTTACCGCCGTTACCAGCAAAAACAACAAATGCATTGTATGATAAACACTTTCGGAAAATTCGGAAACGGAATAAAAATAGACAATAAATATAGCCATTACTAATAACGGCAAAAGTGAGTTTTTGCTGAAAGTGTAAATTTTTTTCGGTTCAAATCCCAGTTTTAACACAGCTTACCCCGTCTGATTTGTCTGATATGTTCTATTGTTATAATGAACAATAGTTAAATTTTATTTACACATTTTAAAATAGAGCTGTCTCCATAGGAATAAAAACGATATTTATTTTCTATGGCATGTTTATAAGCTGCTTTCATCCGCTCAGTACCGGCTATGGCACAAATCAGCATAAAGAGTGTTGATTTCGGTAGATGGAAATTAGTTATGATATCGTCAATTATCTTAAATTTGTATCCCGGTGTAATAAAAATAGAAGTTTCCCCTTTAAACGTATGAAGAATGCCCTTATCGTCAGCTGCACTTTCAAGCAACCGAACAGATGTTGTTCCAACGGCAATAATCCTTCTCTTCTCTTTTTTGGCCTTATTTATTATATCGCAAGCTTCTTGGCTGATAATTCCGTATTCAGCATGCATTTTATGATCTTTGGTGTCATCGGTTTTGACCGGTAAAAACGTACCAGCACCAACATGTAAGGTCAAGAATACTTTTGTTACGCCTTTTTCTTCTATTCTTTTTAACACATTGTCAGTAAAGTGCAAACCGGCCGTCGGTGCGGCTACTGCCCCCTCGTACTTAGCATAAACGGTCTGATAATTTTCCTTATCATTATATTTGTTCCATAATCCGGTATTTGGTTTATCCCTTTTAATATATGGAGGCAACGGCATCAACCCATATGTTTCCAATTTCTTACCTAAATCATCAACTTGGCATAAAAATTGTAATAATACACCGTCTTCTGTGTCTTTCTTTAATACTTTTGCCTCAAAATCGGAATGAGAAACATCAATTTCGCCAGTGTAAAAAGTAATAACATCATCTATGTGCAGTCTCTTTGAATTTTTGACAAAAGCCCACCAGGTTTCTCCGGATTGAGGATGATACAGGGTTACTTCAACTTCAGCTTCACCTCTTTTGCCATATAAGCGTGCGGGAATAACCTTTGTATCATTAAAAACAAGTACATCGCCTTTTTCCAAAATATCCGGCAAATCATAAAAATGTCTGTCTTTGATACAATTTTCCTCGCTCAGATCAAGCAATCTGGAGGTATCTCTCGGATTAGCCGGTTCTTTTGCTATCAAATCTTTATCTAATTCAAAATCGAATATATCTACACGCATTTTTTCCTCTGTCATTTTATTTTTCCGTTTTTATAATGCCATAACTTAAATTTCGCAACTTTTTTTTGCTTTTTTTCTTTCATTTTGACAATTTTTTAAAAAATATTTAAAATTGACAAAAAAAGTTGTTGAAATTATATTTTTTTTAGTATATACTGCCTCTAAATTAAAGATGTTTTAGGAGAAATACTGTGTCAAACAAAAATAGTAGATTTAAGTCTAATTCTATGTCTAATCGCAAGAATAACCGTGCTCGTTTCGGCCGTAACGGTCACTTAATTAAAGGTGCACGGGTTCGTAGCAGTGCTGCGCGCAGAGATGAGATTTTGTTACCAGAAAATAGTGCTTTATTAGAGAGAAACTTGGAAGATGCAATCAACTTCTCAAGTCTTGATTTTGTTGAAGAATTGGAAAGAGATTTACTTTTAGATCAAGATGTTTCCAATGCGTTCGATAATACTTTAGTTGTTAATGACTGGGGTGAGCCGGTTAATGATGCCGCCCAAAAATCAGCTTATCGTGCGGTTATTCATGTTGCCATTGATGATACAACCCGTATGGTTATTGAAAATCAGGAAGAACCCTTTTCTGAAAAAGAATTTGCATCAGAAGTTAAAAACAACGCTTTAGAGCGTTTAGATAATCTTCGCACTGAAGCTGAAGCCGAAAAAGAAGAACAAAATAAAGTAATAGAAGAAGCAAAAGAAGAAAAATCTTTCTTCGGCAGATTGCGTGATAAGTTCAGCAGAAAGATTGAGGTTTCCGGCAAATCAATTATCAACATGTTTGAAACTGCCAAACGTGATATGCAAGAATATACGGAACAGATTGCCGAAAAAGCTCCGACTGTTAAATCTAAGGTTTTAGCCAACAAGTGGCACCAATGCAAAACAAAGATTGCCGCTGTTGCCGTTGTTGCTATGAGTGCTTTCAGTATAGGTTGTTCTAATTCATCAAACACACCACAACCGCAACAAGCCCCTGTAGATACCCTTGAGCAAGTTGTAGATACAGCTACTATTGTTGTTACTTCGCCAGTTCCTACTGTTACCTTGAGTGCTGTTGAGGATACGATTAAGGTTCCGACCGAATATTCGGATAGTTTAGGTGTTTCTCAAAGTGCATTTAAGAGTACTGTAAAATTTGATAATAACAGTTTTACACAACAAGTTGATGACAGTACGACCATTGAAGGTTTTGCTTTTGCTTATAAACGTGTAGCTGAGGTTATGTCTCAAATCAAAAATTGTGTTGCCAGTGACAGTTTGGCTAACGACAGCGTTGCACAAACACCTATGCAAGTGTTAAACTCTCACAGATATATCCGTTCCATGTATCCAAATCCTGATAGAATGGAAAAGCTGGGTATTAAAGATTCAGTTCTTATCGAAGCCGCTAAAACTGCTAAAGAGCTTGATCAATTCTTAAACGATTGTACAGATACAATTCCGCAAAACATTTCCAGTATGTTTGCCATTGAACAAATCCCCGGCAATATGAATGTTTATGCCACCGGTATCGAATCCCCTTGTGATGATGCAAAAGTTCAGTATAAAAAGACTAATATTCCTCAAACTCTGGAAGAAAATGTTGATGTTCCTGTTGACACCACATCAATACAAAAAGATTTTGATGCATTAGATTCTGTATTAGAAACAGATACCATCACAACATACAATGATTCTATTGTGTCCGGTTTTGCTACTTTGAACAAATCTAATGAAAACTTCTCCGATCATAAACTTGTTCGTCCGGCTCAAGTCAGTGAATTTACTGATTTAGAAGTTAAAAGCGATAAGACTGTTTTAGCCGAACAAGGTGAAAATAATAGTGAAGTTGATGATTTCGTTGAGGTTTCGGAAGAATCAGCATCTCCTGAGGTTGATGCAACTCAAACAACATTTGATGACATTACGGATGTTAACAACGTTGCTCCGGTTGCTTTGGTTGACGTTGAACAAACAACCTTTGATGATATTGAGGAAGCTGATGTTACCACTCCAGTTGATAGTATACAAACCGAATTTGATGACTTTGTAGAAGTGGCAGATTCTACAATAGCAGCTTCCGATCAAGCCATTCAAAATATTGCTCAAGCTTTATCAACAGACAGCGTTACTACTGAAATTTTGTTTGATTCTGACAGCATTGCACCCGGCACTTTGGCGGCAGGTTATGTTGCAGAACGTGGCGGTTATAATAATTCCGGTGCAGCTTTGAAGGATATCAAATATTCTAAACGTATTTTGGGTGAAGATGTTTACCAAGCACTTTATCAGCCTCTTTCTGAAGCTTTCAGTGATGATGGTGCCGTTCACCAGTATTGGTTTGGTAAAAATGGTGTCTTCGGTGGTTTAACTCCTGAGGAAGCCCTTATTGATATTACCGTAATGAATGTTACTGGACCAAATCAAGAAACAACAACTGCCCTTATGGAAGCTATCCTTTGTAACGAAAAAATGTCTGCTGAAATTGAAACAAAGGTTAAAGCAGACGTTGCCGGTATCCACATCAATAAGACTCGTGATGGTTGGACTTATAATAAGCCTGTTTACGTCAGCAAAGTCAATGATAATGGTTGCGGCAAAAAGAGAACTTTGAATAAAGTAAAGACAGATGACGCCAGTGAAACAAAAGCATCCGGTCCTAAATATCCGAGATTGTTCAAAAAGACTACCGTTGTTCGTCAAACAGCTTTTGATGAGTTGCCATCCGTATTAGATATTGTTAATGAAGAATCCAATGACAGTATTGTTAACGCAACGTATACTTTGGTTAAGTCTAATGAAAACTTCACCGATAGCAAAGTTGTTCGCAGTGCTTCAGAAGAAGAAGTTACCAATCGTGAGATTAGCAGTGACAAACAAGTTTACGTTCAAAGCAACGAAAATGCGCCGAAGAGAAAAGCTTCTGTTATGCGCAAAAGAATTGCCAAGGTTACTCAAAGATATGAAAAACAGGCTAAGGAAGCCGGATTAACCGGAAACTTGGATATTGATATGAAAACAGCTGAAGGCTCTAAGTTTGCACAAGAATTTCTTGCCAAAAACAAGATGAAGGCTGAAACCATTGTTGAACAACAAACCAAAGCCAAAGTTACTGCTTACGCTTCGTTTGGCAAGGCGGCCGATTCATATCGCGGTTAGTTCTTAATTTCGCTCTTAAAAACACCTGTTCTGTTGAGCAGGTGTTTTTTTTATATTTTGAGACATTTTTAGCTGTTAGTCAGGGCTCTTTTAAAATTTTACTTGAAAAATCAATAATTCGTGTTAATTTAAGGGCGATTTTTAATAAAAATGCCGTGCGGGGCTGCCGCACATTTAATATTTAGGAAGGATAATAATATGACTATTCGCGTCGGTATTAACGGTTTTGGACGTATCGGTCGTCTGGTATTCCGTGCTGCACAGAACAGAAATGATATTGAAATTGTCGGTATCAATGACTTGATTGATGTTGATTATATGGCTTATATGCTCAAATATGACACTATGCACGGTCAATTTAATGGTACGGTAGAAGTTAAAGACGGCAAACTCGTTGTTAACGGCAAAGCCATTCGCGTTACAGCCGAGAAGAATCCGGCAGATTTGAAGTGGAATGAAGTCGGCGCAGAATATGTTGTAGAGTCTACAGGTTTGTTCCTCACAAAAGAAAAAGCTCAAGGTCACATTGATGCCGGTGCAAAATATGTTGTTATGTCTGCTCCTTCTAAGGATGACACTCCAATGTTTGTTTGCGGTGTTAACACAGATTCTTATGTCAAAGGCACACAATTTGTTTCTAACGCTTCTTGCACAACAAACTGCTTAGCTCCGATTGCTAAAGTTTTGCATGATGCTTTCGGTATTACCGAAGGTTTAATGACAACCGTTCACTCCACAACAGCCACACAAAAAACTGTTGATGGTCCGTCTGTTAAAGATTGGAGAGGCGGTCGTGCTGCAAGCGGTAACATCATTCCGTCTTCAACCGGTGCTGCAAAGGCTGTTGGTAAAGTTATTCCGTCTTTGAACGGTAAATTGACAGGTATGTCTTTCCGCGTACCGACATTGGATGTTTCTGTTGTTGACTTAACAGTTAATTTGGCAAAACCTGCCACTTATGAAGAAATTTGCACTGCTATGAAGAAAGCTTCAGAAGGTGAATTGAAGGGTATTTTGGGTTACACCGAAGATGCCGTTGTTTCTGCTGATTTCTTGGGCGATTCTCGTACTTCTATCTTTGATGCTAAGGCCGGTATTCAATTAACACCGACTTTTGTTAAAGTTGTCAGCTGGTATGATAATGAATGGGGTTATTCAAATAAGGTATTAGACCTCATTGCTCACATGGCTAAAGTTAACGGCTAATTTTGATATTATCCCCGCCGTCGATGGATAGCGGGGATTCTTTTTTTTACATAAGGAAAATTTAATGACAGAATATAAAACAATCAAAGACTTAGGTGATTTGAACGGCAAAGTCGTTATGCTTCGTGCCGATTTGAACGTACCTATGGATGAAAATTTTAATGTTACCAATACGGCACGTATTGATCGTACCGTTCCGACCATCAAAACTTTGATGAAAAAAGGCGCTAAAGTTGTAGTTATTTCCCACTTTGGCAGACCGGAAGGCAAAGGCGATATGAAGAACTCACTTTCTCATATTGTTAAAAATCTCGAAAAAGCTTTGGGTAACAAAGTTACTTTTGTTGATGATTGCATTGGTGAAAAAGTTGCAACAGCCGTTAAAAATATGAGTGCAGATGAAGTTCTGCTTTTGGAAAATCTCCGCTTCTATAACGAAGAAAAGAAGGGTGATGAAGCTTTTGCCAAAGAACTGGTAAAACCGGCGGACGTTTATGTTTCCGATGCTTTCTCAACAGCACACCGTGCACACGCTTCAATGGTGGCTGCTGCTCAACAACTTCCTGCCGCTATGGGTTTATTGATGGAAGAAGAGGTTAATGCTTTAACAACCGGTTTGAACAATCCGGTTCGTCCGTTGATTGCTATTGTCGGTGGTTCAAAAGTTTCCACCAAACTGGATTTGTTAAATAACCTGGTTAAAAAAGTTGATAAGTTGGTTATTTCCGGTGGTATGGCGCATACATTTATGAAAGCCAGCGGAATTGATACCATCAATGAAAGCAACTCTTTGGTACAAATGGATATGCTTGATACAGCCAAAGAAATTATGGCCACAGCCAAAGCTAACAATTGCGAAATCATTTTGCCGCAGGATGTTGTTGTTTCCAAAGAATTTAAACCGATGGCCGAGCATAAAACCGTTGATTTGGGAAGTATTCCGGCAGAAGGTTGGAGCTTACTTGATGTCGGTGCCAAAACTATCGCTTCCATCAATGCCAAACTTGATGAATGCAAGACTTTGGTTTGGAACGGTCCTTTAGGCGTGTTTGAAATGAAGCCGTTTGATACAGCAACCAATGCCGTTGCAGAGCATGCCGCAGAATTAACAAAAGCCGGCAAGTTGACTTCCGTTGCCGGTGGCGGTGATACGGTTTCCGCTTTGGAAAACGCAGGTGTTGCCGATAAATTCACATACATTTCCACCGCGGGTGGTGCTTTCCTTGAATGGATGGAAGGCAAAGAACTCCCCGGTGTGGCTGTTTTGAAAAAATAATCACTAGGTGATTTTTAAGAGGGCATCTTAAGTGATGTCCTCTTTTTTTATATTTTGAGACGTAAAAAAAGAGGATCTTTCGACCCTCTTTTATTCACAATAATACTTAAAGTATTAGAACAATACTTTAACTCTCAAACCAACTTCATGAGCAGAATTTGTATGGTATTTATTACCTGCATACTTCATGTCATGAGCATCAACCAAATAATTACCGTATAGACCTAAAGCAACATTGTCTTTGAGGTAATAATCAACTGCGGCATCAAACCAAGTTGCTGTAAGGTTCTTTTTGCCTTCAGTATTCTTTGTCCATTCATAACGAACTGCACCATCAAATGCCCATTTACCGGTGTATTTATGAATACCGGCGCTGATAGATTGATCCAATTCTCTGTGAGCAGTGTCAATATCGCTATCAATATGATAAATAGCATACGGTGTTACACCATTACCCAAATCTAAACCGGCTTTCAAATCTAAACCGATGTTTTTATCCCAACGAGCATCCGTAGCTCTGTGGCCATAAAAGCTCTTCGGATCATATGTTTCATAGTTAACGGCAACTTGGAATAATACATCATCAAAACGTGTATTATATTTTGCACCTAATGCATATTCAAAGTTGTGATCGTTGTTATAATCGCCTTCTCTGTCAAAATTGTTAACGATACCGGCATTGATGCTTAATTTATCGCACAAACCATATTCGATAACTTCTCTTGCAAGCAAAGCATCCTCTGCAGACTTTCTTCCATTCAATTTGGATTTTTCACGTTGAGCAGCAATTGATGTGTCAGACATAATTTGTCCTTTACCAGGGACAGAAAAAGCGCCTGTCAAATCTTGTGCCATAGCCTGTGATGCAAATAATACTGCTGCAGATGCCATTAATAAAGTCTTGTAGTTCATAGTACTCTCCTCATTTAGTTATAGAAAATAACCTATTGGTTATGGCTGAAGTATATATGCTAAACGGTTAACAAGAAGTAAAAATATATTTTTGGCATTTATAACATTATATTTACGTATATTTCATCTCTTAAATCCATCAAAGCAAACCTCATCTGTGATAACACATTAAAAGATATTGCATAATATTAATTTTTTTGGTACTTAAGGTTATATTTAATTATTACAGGAGAATGAGATGGGAAAGAAAGCAATTATCATTGGTGCCGGTCCGGCCGGACTTACTACCGCATATGAATTATTAACCCGTTCAGATATTACTCCCGTCGTATTGGAAGAGAATGATTTTGTCGGTGGCATCAGTGCTACGCTTGATCACCATAACAACAAGATAGATATGGGTGGACACCGCTTCTTTTCAAAATCCGAACGTGTCATGGATTGGTGGCTTAATATTTTACCTTTACAAGGTTCTCCATCTAAAGATGATATTTTGCTTGACAGACCGGTCGAACTTTCCACTCTTAAAAATGCTCCCGACCCGGAAAAAACGGATGAAGTTATGCTTAAACGTCCGAGACTTTCCCGTATTTATTATCTGAAAACGTTTTTCAGCTATCCGGTCAGCCTTAATATGGACACCATTAAAGGTTTAGGCTTGTGGCGGATGTTTAAAATCGGTTGTTCTTATATGAAAGCTCTCGTTTTCCCCATCAAAGATGAAAAATCATTGGAAGATTTTATGATAAACCGTTTCGGTAAAGAACTTTATCTGACGTTCTTTAAGGATTATACGGAAAAGTTATGGGGTATTGATTGTGCCAAAATTTCAGCCGAATGGGGCGCACAACGTATTAAAGGTATTTCTATCCTTAAAGTCTTAAAGCAAATGGCACAAAATTTAACCGGAAAAAAGAATAAAGCTGTCGAAACAAGTTTTATTGAGAGTTTCTTTTATCCCAAGTTTGGTCCCGGTCACATGTGGCAATGTGTAGCCAAAAAGGTAGAAGAAAAAGGCGGTAAGATTTTGCTTAATCATACAGTCACACGTATCATCAGAAAAGATAACAGAATTATTGCTGTTGAAACGACCGATAATAAAGGAAAGGTTTCGGTTCATGAAGGAGATATATTCATCTCCACCATGCCGGTTAAAGACCTTATTTCATCAATGAATGATGTTCCGGCAAAAATCAAGACCATTGCCAACGGTTTGATGTATAGAGATTTCCGTGTGGTCGGTGTTTTATTAAACAAACTCAAGCTTAAAAACACGACCCAGATTAAAACCGTCAGCAACATTGTTCCGGATACTTGGATTTATGTGCAAGAGCGTGAAGTTAAGCTCGGTCGTATCCAAGTATTTAATAACTGGAGCCCTTATTTGGTTAACGACCTTGAAAATACTGTCTGGATCGGTTTGGAATATTTCTGTAATGAAAAAGACCATATTTGGACTGATGATGACAAAACTTTTATTGATTTTGCCGTTAACGAAGCCGATAGAATCGGTATTTTTGATAAAACTGACGTTTTAGATGCTTACACGCACCGTATCAAAAAGGCATATCCAGCTTATTTTGGCACCTATGATCAATTTGATGAGATCAAGAAATATGTTAATGATATTGAAAATCTCTATCTGGTTGGACGTAATGGTATGCACCGATATAATAACATGGACCATTCTACTTTGGCGGCAATGAAAACCGTTGATTATATCGTTGGTGAATGCAAGGATCGTGAAGAAATTTGGTCGGTTAATACCGAATCAGATTACCATGAAGAAAAGCAGACGGCCTAGATAAATGGAAAAACTCCTGTTATTCTTAAAAAAGCAGTTAACAGATTTTGATGATGCGGCATTTATCCGTCTACTAAGAATATTTGTTGCATTTTCTTTCCTTATCCTTATATATGCCTTTGTATTTTCCGGATTTCAGGTTGTTGATGAATTTGAACATTTACATGCTTCATGGTTGGTCTCCACCGGTAAGATTCCATATTTAGATTTTTTTGAGCATCATCATCCGCTTTTATGGTATTTATCAGCCCCTATTGTTCGTTTGTTTTATGATAATGTTATCATATTCTACGTTATGCGTGCATTCAGTTCCCTGGTTTCTTTATTGACCATATGGTATATGTACAAAGTAGTTTTATTTTTCAGTGACAAAAAAGGAGCATGGTTCGCTGTTGCTTTTTATTTAGGTGATATCATAACTTTTTATAATTTTTATCAATTTCGACCGGATAACTTTATGAATTTGTGCTTTATTGCCGGGGTTTATTATTGGTTTAAGGCGCTTAAAGATGATAGATTGTTATATCTCACCTGCTCTTTTCTATGGTTTACTTTTTCCGTTCTTTTCTTGCAAAAGATTTCCCTCTTACTTATTTTCTTGGAAGTTATCATAATAGGATTGATTATCCTTAAGAAAATGAAATTAAAAAATGTAACCATAGCGGCGTTACCCTCTGTTGTTGTCTTTTCCATCTTTCTTTTTTGGCTTTATCACAATAACTCGCTGCCAATGTATTTTGAGCTCAACTATCACTTTAATCAGGCTTTGATTTATTATTTTGACAGAGGTTCCTTTTGGTATTCCACTATTTTGATTACAATTTATCCACTTTCTTTAATTATCGTACTTTATTTTTTTAAGAAAGAGAATCTTTATTTCAAGCTTGTCGGTTTACTATTTCGAGCAGAGTTTATTATGCGTTGCTATTACTTTGCCCCCCATCCTAATTATTACACATTGTTAACCATACTTTCAGCAATGGCTCTAGGTATTTTACCTCAAAGAGTTATGCCTAAACATAAATTTCTGACAGCTTTAATTATTATTGCCCTCTTTATAAATCTCGGTCGTTTATTTAATGTGTTGGATAACAGTATTACTCGTCATAACAGTTATCATCAGTATAAACTTGCTCAATATGTTCATCAAAATTCAGACAGTAATGATTTACTTATGAACGGATATGATATGAATTTTAACATTTACAGACAAGACGTCAGTTATTATTGGTTTGGTTTAGATATGCTCTTGCCGGTTATGGAAACAGAATACGCTATGACTCAGAAACCGGATATTAATGCAATGCTTATTCAATATCGTCCTAAGTTTATTTATGTCAGAGATTACATTGATCTGCGAGCCTATCGTTCTTATGGTGAAAAAAGATATGCCCAACAATTTATTCCTGAAATTGTGCAAGCTTTATATCAAGTAACGCCTTTTAAATATCTGGCAGAATTAAAATAGTTTATGTTTTTTTAATATTTTTTCGGTATACTGTATACCGAAAAGAACTGCAGGAATAAAATATCATGTTTAAATTTATTCAATTTATTTTTATCGCATTTATAATTTTTGCCACATCGGCTTTTGCCAGTGATTTGGTGGCCGTACCTAGCAGTGAAGCGCGACAATGGGCAAACTCAAAAGGTAATCAGTTGTTACAAGCCTTTTCCGAAAAAGATGTTGCTGTCAAATATGCTAAATTAGATAAAATGATGGAGGAAGACGTTAACATCAAATACATCGGCAAATTTGTTATTGGTAAGTATGGTAAAAAAATGAGTAAAGAACAACAAAGTCGTTATGATGACTTATTCCATCGTTATATTTTAAGCCTTTATCACAAAGCAAATTTTGATTTTGATACATCTTCAGTTCATTTTACTATAGACAGCGTAACGGAATATCCTAAATTCACCAATGTTTCTTGTACAGTAGATCCCGGCCATCTGACAGATGATGTTAAGTTTGAAAAGGTTCCGGTTAAATTTAAGCTTATCAGAGGGCAAAATAATCGTATTCAGGCTATCGATTTAGACATATCCAACGTTAGTATGGTTATAGAATATCGTAAAAGATTTTATCAAATGATTATTGATGAAGATGAAAATATGGATTGGTTTTTAGAAAAATTTGAAGATCAGGTAAAAGCAAACGAAGACGCCGCTCAATAAAAAATCCTTTGTTTACATCTTAAAAAAATTTAAAATACATTGTATTTTTTTTTCGGTGTGCTAATCTTGGCATAACTTTTAATTGATTTTAGCAGTAAGGATATAGGAAAATGAGTGCAAATGCCAGATATAATGGAAAGTCCTCTTTTGAAGAATGGAAAAAGGATTGGCAGATAGAAGAACGTTACAACTTTAAAGCCATTGAAAATAAATGGCAAAAGATTTGGGAAGATGAAAAAGCTTACAAAGTAGATATTGATGAAACAAAAGAAAAATTTTATGCTTTGGTTGAATTTCCTTACCCCTCCGGAGCAGGCTTGCACGTTGGTCACCCGCGTTCTTATACAGCACTTGATGTTATTTCCCGCAAAAAGCGTATGGAAGGCTTCAATGTACTGTATCCGATGGGGTTTGATGCTTTCGGTTTGCCGGCTGAAAATTATGCCGTTAAAACCGGTATCCATCCGGCTATTTCAACGAGGGATAATATTGCTAATTTCACCAGACAATTAAAGTCTATCGGTTTTTCTTTTGACTGGGACAGATGTTTTAACACTTGCGATCCGGAATATTATAAGTGGACACAATGGATGTTCCTTAAGTTTTATGAAAAAGGATTAGCCTACAAATCAAAAATTGCCATCAATTGGTGTCCAGCGTGTAAAGTAGGCTTAGCCAACGAGGAAGTTGTTGATGGACATTGTGAACGTTGCGGTGCCGAAGTTGTCCGTAAAGATAAAGAACAATGGATGATTGCTATTACGAAGTATGCTGACAGATTGATTGATGATTTGGCCAATGTTGATTTCATTGATCGGGTTAAATCCCAACAAATCAATTGGATTGGCCGTTCTCATGGTGCCGAATTAGACTTTGAATTGACAGATAACAACGGACAATCTCTTAACAAGAAACTCCGTGTTTACACCACTCGTCCGGATACGGCATTTGGTGTTACCTATATGGTTGCCGCGCCGGAACACAATTATGTTAAAGAATTAATGGATAAGTTTGACAATTCCGAAGAAGTTAAAGCTTATGTTAGTGAGGCTGCTAAAAAATCCGACTTGCAACGTACCGCAAATGATTCCAAGACCGGTGTCGAGTTAAAAGGCATTAAAGCAAAGAATCCTTTTAACGGCAAACTTATTCCTGTCTTCATTTCCGATTATGTTTTGACCGGGTATGGAACGGGCGCTATTATGGCTGTGCCGGCACATGACCAACGCGACTATGATTTTGCCAAAGTATTCAATCTGCCGATTATCCAAGTTTTAGAGGGAGGAGATATTTCCGAAAAAGCTTTTGAGGAAGACGGTCCGCATATCAATTCCGAATTTTTAAATGGCATGGGTAAAGAAGACGGTATCAAAGCCGCTATTGATTATGCTAAGAAAAATAATTTCGGTGAAGCAAAAACAAACTTCAAATTGCGCGATTGGGTATTTTCTCGTCAACGTTATTGGGGTGAACCCATTCCGATGGTTTATTGTGAACACTGCGGTTGGCAGCCGATACCGGAAAGTGAATTACCGTTGAAATTACCGGAAATTTCCGATTTTATGCCAAATGATGATGGTGACTCTCCTTTAGCCAAGGCAACCGATTGGGTTAACACCACTTGTCCGAAATGTGGCGGAAAGGCAAGACGTGAAACAGATGTTATGCCAAACTGGGCCGGCTCATCTTGGTATTTCTTAAGATATTGTGATCCACACAACGATAAAGAGTTTGCCTCCAAAGAAGCACTTAAATATTGGATGAATGTTGACTGGTATAATGGTGGTATGGAACACACCACACTTCACCTGTTATATTCTCGTTTCTGGCACAAGTTCCTTTACGATTGCGGTTATGTTCCAACACCTGAGCCATACAACAAGCGTACCTCTCATGGTATGATATTGGCTGAAAACGGTGAGAAGATGTCCAAATCTCGCGGTAACGTCATCAATCCGGATGAAGTGGTTGATGCCTATGGTGCTGATGCTTTCAGAATGTATGAAATGTTTATCGGACCATTTGATCAAACAGCTATGTGGTCTGACGAAAGCTTAAACGGTGTTTATCGCTTCGTAAATAAAATCTTTTCTTTGTTCGGTAAGGTTAAAAAAGCTGACCTTAATGCCAAAGATTTACAGGTTATGCATAAATGTATTTTAGAAGTCAGCGAACGTATTGACCAAATGAAATTTAATACCGCTGTTTCTTCGTTGATGACATACACCAATTATTTAGCCGGTTTATCGGAAATTCCTGAAGAAATGTATGTTACTTTATTAAAATTGATTGCCCCGTTTGCGCCTCATATTGCAGAAGAAATGTGGGCAAGACTTGGCCGCACGACTTTAATTGTTAAAGAAAGTTGGCCTCAAGGTAATGCTGATTTGGCAAAAGAAAACACTATTACAATTGCTGTACAAATTAACGGTAAGATGCGTGGAACAATTGATATCGAACGCGATGCCGATAAGGAAGCAGTTATTGCCAAAGCAAAATCTTTGGATAATGTTGCTAAACAGCTCGCCTTAACCGAACCCAAGAAAATAATTGTTGTACCAAATAGGATTGTAAACATTGTTGTATAGTAGAAAAAATATCGCTCTTGCGCTTTTAACGATCTTCATTTCCGGATGCGGATTTGAACCTCTTTATGTTGAAAAAAAATCAAATGAGGAATGGTATTATCACAACGAGTTTGATACCAGTATTAAGGATGAGATGGCAAGCGTTAAAGTTGAACTTATAAAAGACAGAATCGGGCAACTCATTCGCAATGACTTGTTAGACAAGCTCACACCTAAGGGAATACCCTCTTCTCCTAAGTACTATTTAAGTGTAACCAATATTGATAAGACCGAAATTGACCAAGCTTTACGAGATGATATTACTGCAACACGTAAAAAGGTTATCTATAAAGTGGATTATGTTCTTAAAAATAAAGATCATGAGCAACTCATCACCGGTAACAGTGTGGCATATTTGGGTTATGATATTTTACGCGATCCTTATTCCACAACTTTTGCGCAAAAAAAGAATGAAAAAAATGCCGCTAAGATTATCGCCAATGATATTTCTTTAAGGTTAGGTGCATATTTCCACTCTATCCAAACCAAGCGAGGCAATCCGGATGAATATTAAGCCGGAACAAGTTGATGGCATAGTCAAAAAATTACCTGCGAATATTCGCGGTATTGTTATTTATGGTAGCAATGAAGGAATGATATCCACTCTTTCTCAGCAATTCATAAAATCTGTTTCCTCGGATATCTATGATGCATTTCATGTCAGCTATTTGGATATGAATGATATATCATCTGACATTGGTGTTCTGTATGCAGAATTTAATGCCCAATCCTTGATGGGAGGAAGGCGTGTTGTGGTGGTTAAAGATGCCACAAATCTATTAACCAAACCTCTGCGTGAAATGCTATCCCAAAGTTCTTCCGACAGTTTACTGGTCATTACTTCTTCCTCTTTAAAAACCAAGGATTCTTTAGCTGTTATGGCCAAAGATGAACCAGATTTTTACGGTATCGGTTGTTATGATGACAGAGATGAAGATATTTCTGCTTTTGCCTCCAAATTTATGGATAAAAACGGATTTAAGATTGATAGGAATGCCTTTCAGCTATTATGTTCCAGACTTTCAAACGATAGAAAAATATCTCAAAACGAATTGGATAAACTAATTACCTACATGGGAGATAACAAATCCATAGGTATCAATGATGTTTTAACGGTTATCAGTGACACTTCTGCCTCTTCTCAGGAAGATTTATGTTATTTTGTGGCTTTAGGACAAACCGAAAAATCTACAGCTTCTTTTAATCGTCTGATTTTTGAAGGGGAGAATCCGGTAACAATCATTCGAGCTGTCAGTTATCATTTTATGCGATTGTTGGATTGTGTCGCTCAAATAGAAAAAGGTGAAAATGCCACCAAGGTTGTTTCATCTTTGCGACCACCTTTGATGTTCTTCAGAAAAGATGCCTTTTTAACTCAGCTTCGTTTATGGAATAGGATGCGTATTTTAAGCGCACTTAACCTTTTATATCAAACAGAAAGAGAGTGCAAAACGACCGATTTTCCGGCGGAGCAGGCTGCAAGTTTTACATTGATGCGAATCGCAAATGGGGTAAAGCGTTTCAGATAATCTGTTATTTATATAGCTTTATAATATCATTTAGCATCGGTAGTGTTTTTTCTTTGAATATCATCGGTTGGTTATAGAAATCACGAAGATAATATTTTAGTTCCATTTGAATAACGTTCGGCTTTGAAAATTTGTCCTGGTAGCGTCCGGTTAGTCCTGCTTTCCCCATATAATTCGGATGATTTATTATCGGTCTTAAGTTATATTTTTCGATTATCGCATAAATTTCTTGAAGATAGGGATAATCTTTGCTGTCCATATTGCCCGTTCCCAAGCACACATCATATTCTATTTCCTGATTAAACCCATGAATATCCAAAAAATAATGATTTTGTAGTTTTTGTTTTTCAATGTAGTTTGAAATCAATCTTTTTTGAGACACAAATTTTGTGCGCACGATCGTTGATACGTTATTCGTTTCACCCAAATATTTTACAATAGCTCCCGTATACAAATCTGGTATCTTAATTTTTTTATTACAAAACGTACACGTTGCGTGCGGTGCCGTTAATATCAGCTTTGATGAACAATTACAAAACTTAAATACACTCTTATCAGATATTTCACCATGAGAGTTATTTTTTATAAACAGCTCATTATATTCATTCAGTTTTTCTATCATTTTTGTCACAGTTCATAAAGAAAGCAGGCATCTTGCCTGCTCTATAATTATTTAAGCGCTTTTTTTGTGGCGTTTTTTGATATAAGTCGGCGGATTTCCTTTTGTAATCACATTCTTATCAATAATGATTTCCGTCACATCCTTTTTATCCGGAATATCATACATCAATTCCAGCAAATTTTCTTCCATAATTGCTCTTAATCCGCGTGCCCCTGTTTTGCGCTCAATTGCTTTTTTAGCAATTGCTACCAATGCATCATCGGTAATGGTCAATTTAACATCTTCCATTTCAAACAATGTTTTATATTGCTTTATCAATGCATTTTTCGGTTCGGTCAACACTTTTATTAAAGCCTTCTCATTTAGGTCATCCAGAGTAGCAATAACAGGAAGACGGCCGACGAACTCAGGAATCAAGCCGTATTTTAACAAATCTTCCGGCTGAACATCCTTATAAATTTCACCTAAACTCTTTTCTTCGGCCTCTTTGATTTGTGCCCCAAATCCGATAGAAGCTTTTTCACCTCTGCGCGAAATAATTTTTTCCAGACCCGCAAAAGCTCCACCGCAGATAAATAAAATATTTGTAGTATCTACATGAAGGAATTCCTGCTGCGGATGTTTTCTTCCTCCTTGCGGCGGAATATTGGCTACCGTTCCTTCAATAATTTTTAACAAAGCCTGTTGAACACCTTCACCGGAAACATCACGTGTAATAGATGGTCCGTCGGTTTTACGAGTTATCTTATCAATTTCATCAATATAAACAATACCGCGTTCGGCTTTTTCAATATCATAGTTAGCAGCCTGTACCAGTTTTAATACAATATTTTCAACATCTTCACCAACGTATCCGGCTTCGGTCAAAGTTGTTGCATCGGCAATAGCAAAAGGCACATCCAAAACCTTTGCCAAAGTTTGCGCCAACAATGTTTTACCGGAACCGGTTGAACCGATTAAGATAACGTTAGATTTAGAAATCTCAATTTCCGGATTTTTACGTTTATTGTTTAAGCGTTTATAATGGTTATAAACGGCAACGGAAAGAACTTTTTTAGCATATTCCTGACCGATAACGTACTGATCCAAAAATTCTTTAATTTTTGAAGGAGTGGGTAAGTGTGCCTCCAACGCATCTTCTTCAGCTCGGCGCTCTTCTTTTACTTCCTGTGATACAATATTGATACAAACATCAATGCATTCGTCACAGATATAAACACCGCGCCCGGCAATCAATTTTTTCACTTCATTTTGACTCTTTCCACAAAAGGAACAATGCAAAACTTTATCTTCGGTATCACTCATATTTTTACCCTATTTAATTACTTCCAAACGATTTTTAACAATGTTGTCAATCAAGCCGAATGCTTTTGCTTCTTCAGGACTCATAAAATTATCCCTATCCATAGCCTTTTCAATAACGGCCAATTTGTTTCCGGTATTTTCGGCATAAATTTTATTTAAGCGTTTCTTTAATTCCAAGATTTCTTTAGCTTGAATTTCTATATCAGATGCCTTACCACGCGCACCACCGGAAGGTTGATGTATCATAATGCGTGAATTCGGTAACGAAAATCTTTTACCTTTTGTTCCACCGGCCAGCAAAAATGAACCCATAGAACAAGCTTGCCCAATGCAAAGTGTCGCCACATCACAAGATATATATTGCATTGTATCGTACATAGCCAAACCTGATGTTACGACGCCTCCCGGTGAATTGATATATAAGAAAATATCTTTTTTCGGATTTTCAGACTCCAAAAATAAAAGCTGTGCACATACTAATGCAGACACTTCGTCATTAACTTCTCCGGTTAAAAATATAATACGCTCTTTTAATAGTCTTGAATAGATATCAAATGAACGCTCGCCTCTTGATGTTTGCTCAATTACCATAGGCACAAGCGTATTATCAAAAACTTCCAATGCACTTTTATTCATTGCCCTAAATCCTTAATTTAAATTATCTTTACTGCGGATATATTATATGTATTTACTCAACAAATAGTAAACAATTTTAAAATTTTTTTACTTTAATTTCTCTTATTTTTGATATTTGTTCCCATAAATGACAAGTCATAGCTGACCACCGTCAAACCAAACGGATTAAGCAGGGCCAAATCCCGATCCTTATATTTTTGCTGATTGAAGGTCATACGTACCGTTGCAATCCAATTCATAATAAGAGGCTCTCCCTGTTTAGGCGGATTAATTGCCGAATCCAAATTAATATTCATCAGGTCCATAAACTCATCAACCGACAAATCAGGGGCAGTGTCTATGGTTTTAAAACGAATCTGCCAAAAATTAAATGATACAGGATAAATTCTCACAATTTCAATTTGGCGACGCACACCTCTTTGTTGTAACAATTCAAAATAAGGATGTTCCGTGCTGTCAAAAGTTCTATATACATTCTCACTTGAAGCCAGCTGAAGGAAATTTCCTTTTCCCAAACGTTTTACTAATTCATCAAAATTATCACCTATGGTATATCTTTCTGTTATGTATTGAGCCATTAAACTCTCTGTTACCAAATCGCCGGCATAATACCTTATTTCATCCGGTGACATACGTGTTACCTGATAAAGTTGATAATCTATCTGAAGCGGAACAACACTCACTCTTTTTTGTGGCAATAGTATATTTAATACACTTGCCAAAATCATACTAAGGCACAAACTTAAACAGGAAATAACGACAAAGAAGCGTGATGTCCACAAGAATCGTCTTTCCGGAAAAGCTCTGACATCCACCTTTTCCGGGTAATATCCCAATTCGTCTTTTTGCGCTTTTTCCTTATATTTAAATAGTGTATAGAACAAATTTGATAACATTTTTCACCCCTACAAAAAACATCATATTTGTTATTTTACATGAAAGTTGTATAAAATCAAATAAAATACTATCAATTAAAAAATAATTAGTGTAATTATTTATTTGAACAATAATGTTTGAGGGATAATTTAATGAAAAAGATTATTTGTTTTTTAGGAGTATTGACCGGTTTTTTGGCGGCTTGCTCTTCTCATGATAAAGACCCGGTTATTGCAGAAGCACCGGTTATGTCTGCTTACTATTCTGACTGGGACAGAGCTGTCAGAGCTGATGTTGACATGCAAAATATGTATGCGGGCACACCTTCTCAAATAACTAAGCCTATTGATATGTATATGGCAATGGCTCTTGCTCTGAAGTACAATTACAGCAGAAGACTTGCCAGTTACCAAGAGAATCTGGTTAAGAGTAACATCACTCCATCAGCTTTACCGGCTATGGCAGAAAATTTAGGTTATGACAACACAACAAATTCTGTTGCCATTCCTGCTGATTTAAAGACTTCGTGGAATATTTTGGATGTTTCATCTTTATATTATCAAAATACATTAGCAAATCCTGAAATAAGTGCACAGGAACAAAGTCGTAAAGTTATTAACAACATCATGTTTGAAGCACGTTCTTTGTATTGGAAAGCTTTAGCGGCTCAACGTCTTATTCCAGTTATAGATGATATGAATGAATATTTGGTACGCGTTGTTGATGAAATAAATGCACGTTCTAAGGAAGCAGCTAAATCGGGTAAATATCCCTCAACCGCGCTGTTGCTGAAAAAACGTAAGTATTTAGAAAACATCAAAGAGCTTGCCACATTAAGACATAAGTTTGAAACAGCTCAAGCTGAGTTTGCCGGGTTGCTTGGTTTATATCCTTCTGCACAAATCAAGTTAGCTGGTTCGGAATATGGTCATTTTGCTATTCCGTCATTGCGTGCGAAAATGCAACAACTTGAGTGGTTAGCTTTAACGAATCGTCCTGAATTGAGAGCTTTTGATGATGTCTCCTCTCAAGATGAATTAGAGTTGGTTATCAAAAATTTTGATGATGTAGATAACAGTGATTATCGTCAAAATGCCAATTATTATAACAACAAGTGGGCAAAAAATTCTAACGATTTAACAATGAACCTTTTTGAAGATATACGTTACCAAGGAACGAGCACATATAATTCTCTTGCTCGTCAAAGATTAACTCACATTATCTTGAATCAGGTTTATTTAGCCTGGGCATTATATCAATCAGCCGTTGAAGATTATTCTCTTAACATGGGTGTAGCTACAACCTCTGAAGATATTGCCGAAGATATTACCAGCAAAGAAGGAAGCAATCGTACAATCAGTCATCTAGAATCTGCAAGAGCAATTGTTGATGAAGCAAATGCCTTCTTGTCTTACATAGATGTTCAAGAAGCTATCGGCCGTTTGTATGCAAGTATTGGTCTTGATGCAGTTCCTGCAGATATGCTTAACGAATCACCTTCAAGTATTGCTGTTCGTATCAGAGAATCTTTTGACAAATGGAAAAAGGGTATATTTTACACAATTCCTACGGACGCAATCTCTCTTTCCGGTAAAAAACCTCCGGTAGACATTTCATCACAAGTTCTCGTTCCTGATGTTATTGTCGGCGCCGGTTCTGCGGTTAATATAAAAATACCGGATGAAGCCTTTGAGCGGGTTAACTGGGAAGGAGAATATAAAACCGTTGCTGGTTCTTTAGATGAAGTTGGTTTACCTGGGTGGTTAAAATATGACGAAGAAACACATACCTTTACAGGTATTCCAACTATAGATGATGCCGGAAATTATAGAATTAAAGTTTATGCTCTGGATGAATCCGGTAATTCTGCTGTATTAAGTTTTACACTTGTTGTTGAAAATCTCTACATTCACACTATGGAATATAAAGGTTTGTCCGGTTATCGCCGTGCAAAAGTTTATCATAAATGCATTTCCGGAGAGCCTTGCGCCAGAAGTAACGACATTTAAGGATATATTGTTTGTTGAACATTTTTTTCCATAGACCATTTTTAACTATTACTGGAATATGCTTGCTGTTATTTATATCAGCAGGCATATTCTTTAATACGATTTGGTATAATGCATTTCCTTATCTGGCATTTTTTACCACTTTTATTTTATGTGGTAAAAATTTTTTTGAGCGTATATCTCTGCTATTTTTGTGTCTTGTATGCGCTTTATTGTTTGTTCTTTTTAATGAAGCCGGTATATTTCTCCTTACCGGTGAAATTGTTGCCATACTATTTATTACATATACTAATCTAAAATATCGAGACATTATCTTATTTGCCATTATCGGCGTAAGTTTTGTTGTGCATTTATACTACATACAAAACACTGCCGTAGATATACATCAACATGATCTGAAAGGCATATTAGCTTATATGACAAGAATTACGGAGGGTGGTTTTAATTTTTTAGAATTTAATCCCTGGCAAATGTATTATCAGTTTCACCAACCTTTGCATTTTCTTATTGCCGGATATATTTATATCATAGAATTTCATCTTTGGAATTCCGAAATAGTGGCCCAAGAAGGATTGCAGTATCTCTCGTTATTTTACGTTACCGTGGCAACAATAGCATCTACTTTGGTTTTAAGAAGATTTGCTTTTGAGGAAAAAATTTTTTACGCAGCTACTATTCTTTTTTCTTTTAATCCTTCCTTGTTTTTATTTTCCGGTTACATTTCAAATGACACTGCCGTTTTCTTTTGGACATCTCTATTCTTTTATAACCTTGTTTGTTGGTATCAGGATAATCAATTAAAGCACATTATCTTTGCGGCTTTTTGTTTTGGGCTTGGGGTTCTTTCCAAACTTTCTATACTGATTATCGTACCTGCTGTTACACTGTTATTTCTGTATAAATTCTATAAAAGTGATAATAAACATTTAGTACTCAAACAATTATGCACTTTTATCATTATTGCAGTCCCCTTATCGCTGATATGGATTATACGCAATCATATAATGTTTGATATGTCCTTTTTTAATATTCCGGATACTTCCCCATCAGGACAAAATTTCAAGTATCTAACATTTTGGGAGAGAATTAGTGATTTTTCAGGATTATTTACACCTTTTATTAATGCCCCAACTGTCGCTGAAAATAATATTTGGCTGGCCATAATCAAAACAGAACTATTTGGAGAGTGGAATTTAAGCTTATCCCATCCGGTTGTTTATATTCCTTCTTTTGTTTTATACTTGAGCTGCGTACTGCTTAGTGTTGCTATTTTATTAGGAAGCATTTTTCTGCTTGCTAACTACAAAAAAGAGAATTTTCTTTTGGTATTTTTCACCATGATATACTTTACCATTTGGTTTTATTGCTTCAAATTTGCCTTGGACTATCCTTATATTTGTTCCACAGACTACCGTTATTTTTCAGCGCTACTTCTACCGGAAATTATTATTTTCTTTTCCGTCTTTAATAAGTACCCCACTTTATTGCTATTTTTTGCCTTGTTTTATGCTTTCCTCGGTTGTTTTATTTATGTCTTTAGCGTTTAATTCTTTCGCAAATCATTGATTTCGTCATCAATAGCTTTTGATAGCTCTTGATCTTCTTCAATAACGTTTTCTTTTCCGCCTTCAGCCTCTTGCATTTTTGTGAACAACAGCAAGTTTTCCGGCTCATCACCTTCTTCTATATCACTAACATATTGTGTAGAGGACTCAGAAATGTAAGCTGGAACTTCTCTTATATTTTTTTCTATATCTCTGTCTTCTTGTATAAATTCTTTAATTCTGATAACCTTGGATTCTTCTTTATCCTTTGTGCTATCTTTTTCTGCAACAGCCATTTTATTTTCTTTATCAGTGCTTTCTTTTAAGATTTCTTTAGTTGGCAGGCTATCACGAGCGTTTAATTCTTCCTCCGTTAACAACTTACTTGTATCAATATCCTTTGCATCAATACACTCCAAAAGCCACATATCATATATAGGATGTTCTATAGAGCTGATTCCTGGTGTCGATGATATCACCCATCCGCGAAAAATATTATATTCATCGCTACCAAAACTCTTATCTGCAACATCGATAAAAGCAAAATTTTCTGGTGTTTCTTCTGCTGGGCGTTTCTTACAAGATCTTAATACCAGTGAAAAATCTCCAAATGAGACTTTTGACTTCACCGGTACAACAATCTCGTTTACACGACCGGTTACCTTATCCATTGCCTGCATAAGGGCGGCATTTGTTTCTATTTCTGTTGCCCATACTGGCAAACTTAACAAACTTGAAGTTATCAAAAGAGCTGTTTTAAAACTACTTTTCATCATCATCACCCGTTACCATAAAGATTATTTCACCGACCATATCTTCTAAAGATTTTGCATCTTTGGTATTAGATATAATGCTGCCCGGCTGTATTTTTTCGGCTGATTTTCCCGGATCTACTTTAATAAACTTTTCGCCCATTAAACCATCTCCTGCAACACTTATGACACTATCTTCCGGCAATACAATATTCGGTAGAATACTCATTTTTACGTCCACCATATAGTCTTCTGGATTAATTTTTTGTGACAAAACTGTACCTACTTTAATGCCATTAATACGAACATCTGCTCCGGTATTCAAGCCACCAACCTTCATGAATCTGGCATTGATTTCATAGCCTTTAACCACTTGTAAATCAGATACTTCATAGGCAAACCACATAAATACTGCAGCCACAACCAAAACAACTATTCCCATGATAGTTTCAACAGGTCTTTTATTCATTTTCATCTCCTTTTATATCTTCTTTAGCAACTTCTTCCACCAGATTATCCAATTCTTTTTCTTCAGTAGCATCAATACCTTGTTGTTTTTCTTCTTGAGCAGTTTCATTTTCAACGGTATTTTTTACTGATTGCTTACGCTTTGCTTTCCCCATAGAAATAATGCGGTCCAGTAGCTCTTCTAAAACCATTGCATCTTGAGTGTAGTTTATGCTGTCTCCGCCTTTAAGGTACTCTTCTGCACCCCCTACTTCTATCTCTACATATTTACCGCCAATCAAACCAAAACTGACTATTGATGCGCTACTATCTTCCGGAATCTTATACTTCGAATCGATTTCCAGTGTTAATTTAGAATTGAAATTTTCATCCAGTTCTGCTGCAATAACGCGTCCTATGGTTATGCCTGACATCCGTACATTATTACCTATCTCCAGACCATCTGTACGACCAAAATTGGCATATACGCTATATCCACCGCTTAATTTTTTACGTTTGACTGAAGCATTATGTGAAACCGTTAAAAAAACAGACACTAGGATCACCAACATAGCTATTAATCCGGTACGTATGGATTTTCCTTCTTCTGCCGTATATTTATCTTCCAATGTTATCTCCTTTTTTAATCGAGATTTTCTCTACTATGGTCTTTATAGCTCTTAAATAATTTTTTGTCATCTATGTTTTTAAATTTCAGCTAAAATTGTGAAAATTTTAAACATTTTCTGTTATTTTGTTTTCATCAAACATAATTAAGGAATTTTCCGATGATTGAAATTAAGGGTATTGCAAAAAATTTCGGCGCAAAAATTGCTCTTCAAAACATAACCTTCACTTTAAAAGAAGGAGAGTTAGCCGCGCTCATCGGTGAAAACGGAGCAGGAAAATCTACTTTAATGCGCATAATGTGCGGCTATCTTCCCCCCAGTAGTGGAGAAGTCAAAATCTATGGGCATGATGTAGAAAAAAAACGGCTTTTTGCTTTACAGAATATAGGCTATGTGCCCGAAATTTCCACACTTTATGGTGAAATGAAAGTCTATGATTTTTTAGTTTGGATTGCAAATATGTGGGGTGTCGAACAGATTGATGATGCCATTATTCGCGCCTCCAAGCAGATGAAAATATTGGAAGTCCTTAATGAGAAAATTGAAAATTTATCCAAAGGTTTTAAAAAACGTGTTGAAATTGCTTCCGCTATTTTACATTCACCACGCTTTCTTATCTTGGATGAGCCGACAGATGGCTTAGATCCCAACCAGAAACATGATATACGTGATTTTATGAAGCAATATGCAAAAAAACATATTGTGTTAGTTTCTACCCATGTTCTTGAAGATGTCGGGGATGCAAATCGAATTATTATGCTTTCTAAAGGTAACCTTATAAAAGATACCAATTTAGCTGATTTCAAAAAGATTTCCCGTCATAAAGATTTAGGTGAAGCATTTCGAATCTTAAGTCAACAAAAAGGATAGTCCAATGAAACAATTTTTTGCGCAATATCTTAAAGATTTCAAATCAAACTTTAATAATTTTAACGCTTATATTATTTTGGGCGGTTATGCAGTTATGTCCTTTTTGGCTGCTATTTATCTCGGGGATTATTTCTTGAGAGAATCGAATATATTCAATTCTTTTTTCGTTATGCAACCAATTATTTTAATGTTGATTATCCCTGCCATTACGATGCGTTCTTGGGCTGACGAGATAAAAAGCGGTACAATTGAATTACTTCTGACCCAACCCATCAGTTATTCATCTTTGGCATTGGCGAAGTTCTTTGCTGCATTGAGTTTTTTCATCATTATGTTACTGTTTTCTGTTCCCTTCTTTTTTATCACTGATAAATTCAGCATTTTGGATTATGGCATTATATATCTCGGTTATCTCGGGGTCTTTCTTTGCGGTACTTTGTTTATTGCTGCCGGTTGTTTAATTTCTTCATTTAACAAAAACATTATTTTGAGTTATATTTGTTCTATATTTGCCATTTTTTTTATTACTCAATTTGAAGCAGGAACCCTCCATTTGGGTTCTTTTGCACTTTCATTTAAAAGCCTCAATTTTGAAGATAATTTCGATGCTTTTTTAAGTGGCATCGTTGCCCCTAATAATATTCTTTATTTCATCATTTATATTTTGCTTCTTTTATGGCTGAATATTGTAACAGTCGAATTTAAGCGGGCTGGTAGTTTACTTGAAAAAAACAGATATTTTCTGTTTATCATTCTTCTTACTATATTTTTTGTGTTTTCTTTAGCTTCTTTTGGGCTTTTCTTCAGTATGCCTCGAGACTTAACCTCATCACAAAAATTCACTTTAACACCGGCAACGAAGCAGGCTCTTCTAAGTACTGATAAGCGCATTGATATCATGCTCTATGAATCCAAAAACAAAAGAGAAGAAGCAAATTCCAGCTTTGCCGTATATGCAGATTTTGTTGAGCGCATGTTTAAGCTAATAGAAAAGAAATCTCAAGGTGCTGTTCGTGCTGATATCGTTCGTGTGGAACCCTTTAGCAAGCAAGAGTTGGAAATTATCCGTAATGAAGTTCCTTATGAGGAGGACAGTTTAGGTAACAAAATTTTTATGATGGCTGATTTTTCTGATAATGATGGCAATCATCAAACCATAAATGCATTCAGTAATTTGCGGCAAAATCTACTTGAAACGGATATTATGCGTGTCATTCATCGTTTTGGTTTACTTAAAAAAGAAATTGCCTTTATAGCTGATAATAATAACAAATCGCAAATGGAAGCTTTTTATAACACCCTGAAAGAATTTTACGATATAACGGATTTAAATTTTAATACCAACTTTATTCCACCGACTTATGCTGCCGTTATTGTCATCAATCCGCGTAGTTTATCTTTTGAATTTTTGTTGGCCTTAGAACAATACGTGCTGAATGGTGGTAATTTAATTATGTTTGCAGAACCCGGACGTTCTATCAAAGATAATGATAAAATCTTACAAAAATTCTTAAGTAATTTCGGCATAAAACCAATCATAGGTGATGTATTGGTCTACAACTCCGGCAAACAGACTCTTGAAGGCGGCCCTGCCAAGCCTGAAAATAATGATTTTGAGAAGGATATTCGTTCCGTTTTTGTTAATAGTGTCGGGGAAATTTCTGTTAATTCTGGTTCCAATTATACAGTTACTCCTCTTTTGTATTTTGACAAATATCCGATGGGTGTCGTCAGTCAGGGACTCTATGTGAGTGATTATCTGGAAATGGCTGCCAAAATTTCCGCTATTGAGCCTGTATCCACTGCTCCGGGTAAATTATTCTTTTTCTATGATATTGATCTGTTAAAGGATTATCTTTTTACTTCGGAATTGAGTAAAGGAAATAGCTTTTATGAAATTATCCCTTTAGCTGATAATATGATTTTTATTTTAAGAATCCTCGATTATGCCACTGATGAACAAATTGAAAATAAATTATCTTATCGTCATTATATTCTTAATTCTTCAAGCATTGGTAATGCCATCTTAAAAGGTATCAAAGAGCGCTATGAACAGAAGTCAAAAGAATTTGAAGAAGAACTTGATAAATATGACCAAAAACAACAAAGATTGAGGCATATCTTTGCTGAGCAAGGCTTTGCCTCTGCAAAAAACATGGAGGATATGAACTCCATTGTCAAACATGTTGAAGAAGCCCAAAATAATCTTAATAAAATTAAATCTTTGATTATTAGCGAATATCAAACCATTATTATGACATTTACCGTCATTATCATCTTTGTTATTCCCGCTCTTTTGCTATTGATAATGGCGGTTATTATTTACATATCCAGAAAAGTTAAATCAAAGAAAATTAGGAGTTTGATGGAAGATGCTTAAACATATCAAAATTGTCACGCTTTTAGTTTTTATTTCCTTGCTGACATTAATTGTCGGCATTTTCCAAAATACGCGCTATGCCGAAGTCACTTCTCGAGGAAATTTCTTTTTTGAAAAAACGCGGCAAAGCGTGCATATCAGTTCTCTTGTCTTAAAATTTTCTGACAGTAAGCAGGTAACTCTGGAACAAAAAAATAATATGTGGCGTGTTAAAGAGGCCGACGATTATTATGCAGATTTTCAGAAAATTAATACTCTTATTCGTCTCATACGCAACATCTCTATCTATCGTGCCGATAAATTAAATCAGCCTTTATCCTCTGATGTAATTAAAGATGCCTTTCAAATAATCAGCTATGATAATGAAAATCGTGTTGTTGATGATGCTCTCATCTTGCCTAAAGCAGATAAAAATAAATTTCATTACGCTCTATTAAATCAGGCACCTGTTTTATATCAACTTAATGGAGATATAAATCTTTCTTCACTTGTTATGGACTGGGTTAAAATGCCGATTTTAGAATTGCCTCATAATCAAATTAAGCGTATAAAAACAGATGATTTTACCGTATTTCGCCGTTTTGAAGCTGAAGAACTTATGACAGAAGATAGACAATATTCTGTTCCGCAAATTAGAAGTCTTACTCAACATTTTTGGTCACTCAGTGCCATTGATATTAAGCATGCCATGCATTTTAATTCTAATAAATATAAGCTTGTCAAAACTTTTGAGATTACTATGCTTGATGGTATTATTTATCATTTAAAACTTTTTAATAATAATAATGAATATTGGCTTAATGTTGAATTAGACAAGGATCTGCTTATCGCACCTGAGGTATTGGTTCAACTTAAAGAAAACAATATCCTATACAACGGTTGGTATTTTAAGATAAATTCTCCGACTGGTGCTGCTATTTCCAATTTTGTCTTATAAGTTAGATATTTTAGCGCTCCAACTTTTTATATCTGATTTTATGAGGATTACAGGCATCTTCTCCCAAACGGCGTATTTTATCCTTTTCGTAATCTTCAAAGTTTCCTTCAAACCACTCCACATGACCTTCATCTTCATAGGCCAAAATATGAGTTGCCAGACGGTCCAAAAACCAACGATCGTGTGATGTCACCAACACACACCCCGGATAATTCATAATACCTTCTTCTAAAGAGCGTAATGTATCCACATCCAAATCGTTTGTCGGTTCATCCAACAAAATCACATTAGCGCCTTTTTTAAGCATTTTAGCTAAATGAACTCTGTTTCGTTCACCACCGGAAAGCTGTCCTATTTTCTTTTGTTGGTCTGTTCCTTTGAAATTAAATTGTCCCACATAGGCGCGTGATGAAATCTGTTTTTTACCAAGCTCAATGATATCCAATCCGTCGGATATTTCTTCCCATATTGTTTTATCTGCAGACAATTCGTCTCTACTTTGGTCCACATACCCTAAATCAACGGTTTCTCCTATGATAATTTGCCCCGAATCCGGTTTTTCCTGACCGGTTATCATCTTAAACAAAGTTGTCTTTCCAGCACCATTCGGCCCGATAATACCAACAATAGCACCCTTGGGAATCTTAAATGAAAGATTATCTATAAGCACTCTGTTACCAAAAGATTTAGAAATATTTTTTGCTTCAATAACCATATCTCCCAATCTGTCGGTCATTGGTATATTGATATAGGCTTGTGTAATCTGTTCCTTAGATGCTTCTGCCAACAGCTCTTCATAGGCATTAATACGTGCTTTAGATTTTGCCTGTCTGGCTTTAGGATTTTTCCTAATCCACTCCAACTCATTTGCCAATGTTTTTTGGCGTGCACTTTCTTCTCTGGCTTCTTGTTCAATTCTCTTTTGTTTTTGTTCCAACCATGAAGTATAATTTCCTTCATAAGGTATCCCCTGACCACGGTCAAGTTCCAATATCCAGCCGGTCACATTATCAAGAAAATAACGGTCATGGGTTACCATAACAACAGTACCTTTATAGTCTTTTAGATGATGTTCAAGCCAAGCCACAGACTCTGCATCCAAATGGTTCGTCGGTTCATCCAAAAGCAACATATCCGGTTTAGAAAGTAGTAATCTGCACAGGGCCACACGCCTCTTTTCACCACCGGAAAGTTTGGTTACATCGGCATCTGCAGGTGGACAACGCAAAGCATCCATCGCTATTTGTACCGCACGTTCGATGTCCCAACCATTGGCCGCATCAATCTTTTCTTGAAGAACAGCTTGCTCTTCTATCAAAGCATTCATTTCATCATCAGACATCGGTTCGGCGAATTTTAATGATATTTCTTCAAATTTTTTGAGTAATGCGACGGTTTCTCCTAACCCGTCCATAATATTTTCCATCACATTTTTATTCGGATCGAGTTTTGGTTCCTGCTCTAAATAACCCACTTTTACACCATCGGCAGCCCATGCTTCACCATTAAATTCTTTATCAACACCTGCCATAATTTTTAGCAATGTTGATTTACCGGCACCATTCACACCTAAAACACCGATTTTTGCTCCCGGAAAAAAAGATAAACTGATATTCTTAAAAAGTTCTTTTCCGCCCGGAAAGACTTTACTTAAATTCTGCATAACATAGATGTACTGATATGATGCCATAACCTTTTTCCTTTAATTTAGATGATTAACGTGCAGTTCTTTCTGCTTCTCTGATTTTATCGTAAATACCTTCTTGTTTTATTTTTCTTTTCTGCCCGGCGACTATTTTTTCATAGTAAGACAAAAGATGTTCTCTCTCATTGACGTTTTTATCATATACCAGAGAAACATCATAATTTCTTCTTGGACGAATAATTTTGCCATCAGGCATTTTTAATTTTCCGTTTTTATATATTTTGGTTTGAAATATCTTTTGTTGATTAAAGCGTTGATTAGTTTCGGCACAATCCCATAAGCCGTCTTTTAATTTATACAAAAAGGCTTCTGCTTTTGCCGTATTATATTCGTACATTCCTTTTTCTTGTTCTTCATCAGAACGTGCTGCGCTTACCAAATAAGCTCTGGCGATAAATTCATATGATTTGTAGCGTTCCGCGTTACAGGCAATTCCTGTTCCCGAAACATAACCCAAATTTTTGACATCATCCAAGTAGTCAGCAAAAGCTACCGGAATCATTAAAAAAAATATAAACAAACTCAAAATAAATTTCATCAACTGCCACCTTTATTTTCTTTGTCTGAAGATTATAACGACAAATAAATCTAATTCAAGTTAAAAAATGATTTGACAAATTAAAACAATTATCGTATGTTTCGCCTAAACTTTTGTGTAAGGAATAAGAAAATGAAAATATATAGCTCTTTAAAATCTAAAAAAGCGCGCGTTAGAGGTTGCAAACTCGTTCGCCGCAGAGGGCGTCTTTATGTAATTAACAAAAAAGAGCCTAAGTATAAAGCTCGTCAAGGTTAATTTGACAGTTTGTCTTTTTTAAAATCGGGTTTTTAACCCGATTTTTTTATCAACATTCAATTACAGCCACCGCATTCACATATTCGCGTTCGTTTGATAGTGTAATGTGCATGTTAAACTGTGTATTCTTGGAAATCAAATAAGCTCTGTTGAGAGCATTTCTGTATAAAGTCACATGAGGACATCCCAATTCATCATGCGTTATTTCTATATCTTTTAGTGTAATTCCGCCCTGAAATCCGCTGCCCAAAGCCTTAGAAACTGCCTCTTTAGCTGCAAATCTTGTCGCCACGGCCAATATGAAATTTTCAGGTAAAATATTCTCTTTTCTTTTTTCAATATCATTGATTTCGTTTAAGGTGAAATGTTTTTTAACAAATCTGTTTAAGAAGTCTTCTCCTCTCGAAAATCTGGAAACTTGTACGATATCACATCCTAATCCCAGTATCATTTTTACCTCCATTTTCCGTCTTTGATTTCAAGATACCTAAAACCAAATGTGCGCACAAAAACCAAATTACAATACAAAAAGGAATACTGCCGACCAACATTGGCATAAATACAGGATAAATATCACTAAAAAATCGTCCAAAGTCAAGCATTATCACACAGTGAAAGAGTTCCTTAAATAAATCTATAAAATCAATCTTATCTTCCGCTGTTTCCCTTATCAAAATTATTTTTCCCAAATGCAAATCCGCGTACCATATCAAAGGAAAAGTCCACGGATTACCGACAATTGTTCCCAAAGCAGCAGCGACTCCGTTTTGTTTCATTATTTTTGCCCAAATTAACGCTATAATAAGATGAAATCCTACAAATGGTGTAAAAGATACTGCCGCGCCGGTCGCAAAGCCATCGGCGATGCTTCTGTTATTTCCTTTTAAGGATTCTAATTTTCTTATTATCTTTCTTAAAAAATTCTGCAGTCCACGTCCCAACTTTTTTATCAGGGACATCTGACCTCCTAAACTCTGGATACAAAACTTATAACTTTCGATGCTTTCAATGCTGCAATTATATCTTCTAAATGATTAGTATTTTTTACATCGACATCTACCAATATTTCAAAATAACTAATCGTTCGATAGGTAATATTCAAGTTTGTGATGTTGGCATTTTGTCTGGCTATCAAATTGGACAGTTCTCCCAATGCTCCAGGCTCATTGCTTATCATTACTTTAATTCTGGCTGTATGTGTTTCAGCTTCAGCATCTTCACCCCAAGAAATATCCAACCAACGTTCCGGTTCATCAGCATACTTTTCCAAAGCCTTACAAGAAAGAGAATGAACAGCTACACCTTTACCGGTGGTCACAATACCAACAATTCTATCACCAGGAAGTGGGTGACAGCATCCGGCAAAATGCACAGCCATACCGGTAATGAGGCCTTCAATTTTTAAGGCATTCGCCTTTTTCTTCTTTGGCTTGGAAAGTTTGATAGAATTAACAACTTGAGTAATTTTAGATTGCTTATATGCAGGATAAACCGTTCTTAAAACATCCCAACCGGTTACCAACCCTTCTCCGACTTTTGCATATAAATCGTCTAGACTTTCACTTTCAAAATGAGGTAATGTTCCATAGACTGCTTTTTCATCAAATTCCAGTCTTTCCTGCTTAAACAGTTTTTCCAGAATATCCTTACCTAAAATTAAAAATTGTTCACGCTTGCAAGCACGAACATAACGACGAATCGCTGCTTTAGCTTTACCGGTTACCACAAAGCGTTCCCATTCTGTAGAAGGATGTTGTGCCTTTGAGGTTAGAATCTCTACTTGGTCACCATTTTGCAATACGCTTCTTAACGGTTTTATTTCTCCGTTAATTTTGGCACCGACACATTTATCACCCACACTGGAGTGCACGGCATACGCAAAATCAACTGGTGTAGATCCATAAGGCAATCCGATTAAATCTCCTTTCGGCGTAAAGCAAAATACCTGGTCGTTATACATTTCAAGTTTGGTATTTTCCAAAAATTCATCCGGATTTTGAGCCTGTTCCAAAATTTCCAAAAGTTCACGAATCCATCTAAAGCTTGTACCAGCAACTTTGCTTCCTTGTTTATAAGCCCAGTGTGCTGCCACGCCTTTTTCATTAATTTCGTGCATTTCATGGGTACGAATCTGAATTTCAATGCGGGTATTTTCCGGTCCGATAACACCGGTGTGTATGGATTGATATCCGTTTGGTTTCGGAGTCGAAATATAATCCTTAAAGCGACGCGGAACCATATGGTATTTACTGTGAATTATTCCCAAAGCCTGGTAACAGGCAGCAATATCATCTACACAAATTCTAAAGGCCATAATATCAGATAACTGCTCAAAGGAAGCATTTTTTAACTGCATCTTACGCCAAATCGAATATGGTGCTTTTTCACGACCGGTAACCACCGCTTTAACACCATTTTCGGACATATCTTTTTCCAACTGACTAATAATCTTGGGTACCAAATTACTACCCTGCTCACGTAAAAAGTTCAATCGAGCAACAATAGAATCGTGGGCTTCTTTATGCAATTCGGCAAAGGCTATTTCTTCTAACTCTGTTTTTATTTCCTGCATACCGATGCGTTCAGCCAGTGGCGCATAAATATCCAACGTTTCTTTAGCAATACGTTTACGTTTTTCCTCAGGGCAGAAATGCAAAGTTCTGATATTATGCAGTCTGTCGGCCAATTTAATCAATAACACACGAATATCGTCAGACATGGCCAACAGCAATTTGCGGAAATTTTCCGCTTGCTTACTGGAACCAGATTTTTGTTCAATAATAGCTAATTTGGTCACACCATCCACAAGCGCAGCCACTTGTGGTCCGAATAGCTCCTTTATTTCTTCTATTGTGGTATCCGTATCTTCAACCGTATCATGCAAAAGACCGGCAATAATAGAATTACAATCTAAGCGAAATTTTGTTAAAATACCGGCCACTTCTATCGGATGTGAATAATACGGATCTCCGGAAGTTCTTAACTGTGCGCCATGTTTCTTCATGGCAAAAACATATGCCCTGTTTAATGCATCCTCGTCGGCATTAGGGTCATAAGATTTAACTAAATCAACTAATTCGTATTGTCTTAACATATAACCTCTTTATCACATATCTTTGCATTATAGCTCTTAATAAAAAAAATGCAAGATGAGTTTCAATCATCTTGCATCTTATTTTTTATTTGCTGATTATAAAGCTTTATTTATTCATCTATTTCATCAAAATCATCAGAAAAATCATCTTTGCCATCAAGCAAATCATCATCTAAATCAGTATCATCCAAAGATAAGTCATCGGCATCCATATCAATCGTTTCGCCGTTAGCATCTTCAATTTGCATATTATCAGCCAATGCTGCATCCAAGATCATATCGCCATCGAATTGATTATCCAAGCCTGAAAGTTCTTTTTCTGCAGCCAATATTTCGAGCTCTTCCTCTTCCGGTTCTTCCACTTCAACATATTTTTGCAGACCGATAACCAAAGATTTTTGTAAATCTTCAATATCAGCTTTATCTTCGGCAATTTCTCTTAAAGCTATAACAGAATTTTTGTCATTATCTCTTTCAACTTTAATCGGTGAACCAGCTGAAATATCTTTTGCTCTTTGAGCTGCAATCAAAAGAAGTTCATAGCGATTAGGAATTTTTTCAACACAGTCCTCAACTGTTACACGAGCCATTTTCTTACCCTTTATATTAAGATTTTTACACTTTGAAAAAGTTTATACACAAAACATCTGAGAAATGCAACTGTTTTTTATAAAAAAATCAATAAACAATCGGGCCGGTCAGCATTATACCGCGAATTTCCGTCAGTTTCTTTAAGATTTCATACCTATAGGGCCGCACTGCTTCAACATCTTCTCTTATCGGTGAATACATTTTCACAATAGCAGCCTCCACCGCATACATTTCATCTTTCCATTTTTCCGGTAGCTTTTCAATAAATGTTTTATAATATCCCTGGCGATGGAACTTAACAGCATAGGCAACGCCTAAATTTGCATCTGCAACACGAAAGGCTTTAATTGTTCTATCACAGGTATACCCCCATTCCTCCGGGGTAAATCCTTTTTGAGCAACGAGGGCCGCAAATTCATCATATAAACCGGCAAAACGCGTCTTTAACACAAGCCTCTGACAAGGATTTACAATATCTTTCAGGTCATTTTGGGTCAACGCTGTGCCCTGTTCTTTTTCCCAAGTGTTGAGCATAATTTCCCCGCCGATAAGCTCACTATATTTCTTCATATGATTTTTATATCCCCAATCCATGATGATATCAATGGTAGATATAAATGCTTCGATATCTTTATAAGTCAGCGTTGTTGTCATGGATGGGCTTACCGTTCTGATATTAAGAGCATAGGCCGGAATCGCTTTCTTCTGAGCTGTTGCCGGTGCCTTGGAGGCCGTCTTCAGCGGAACTCCTATTTTTTCTTTCAAAAAATCAGGCAATTCCACATCTATCCGTGGTTTTTTGACTTTAACAACTTGCGGTTTATCCAAATCAGTCGGTTGCTTTTTATCCCAAGTATTCGGCATCAAAAGAAAATAAAGTGCTGGTGAGAGATATTCTATGTTTTCTCGACCTTTAAATCGCTCAGCAATATCTTCAGGAAATTTATTTTTTGTTTCTTTAATTCCCGGCAGATTAAGTATTTTTTCAGGCATTCCCGGAACTTGGTGCAGCATTGGACCTATATATTGATACATTTCTTTAGGCATCCATCTCAATATATCCAATAATTCATCCTCATAATCAGCTTTAATTCTTCCTTCGCTGAGACCGTAATACTTAATGGTTTGGCTAAATTCTTTCTTAAATTTTGTTCCCATATCAAAATAAGATATGTAACCTTTATCATAGAGACTTGCCTTATAGCGTTTTCTTAACTTCTGCCCATATTCCTTTATGTCAGGTATTTCTATTTGCATATCGACATTAAAATATGGTGCATAATCTATCAGATATGCCTCCGCGCTTGTCATATAGAGTAACAAACCAAATATCAGCAATATTCTTTTTAACATATTTCAAACCTTTTCCTTTGCCCTATTCTACATATTAAAATTTAAAAAAACGTTATACTTGCATTTTAAAACCGAATAGATTATTGTTTAATAAAATAACCACTAATACAAGGGAGTAAAGCCATGATTTGGAACGATGAAACAGTTGAAGAATTAAAAAGAATGTGGGACAGAGGTATGACTACCGGACAAATTGCAAAAGCATTAAATGTCACGAAAAACTCCATTATCGGCAAAGTACATCGTTTGTGTTTAACAGCCAGACCATCCCCGATTAAAAAAGTTTCAACAGCTAAAGAAGAAAAAAAGACACCGCTCGTAGAAAAAGCTCCAAAAACAGTTAAAGCTCCTGCCAAAGAGGTATCTGTTGCTGTTGAAGTGCCGCAAATCAAAGAAGTATCCTCTATTTCTTCGCCAATAGAAGAAACTAATATTCCCTTAGTTAAACTTGATAATCACACTTGCCGTTGGCCGCTAGGTGATCCTCGTGATGATGATTTCTGTTTCTGCGGAAAGCGTGTTAAGACGGGACAGACCTATTGTGAGGAACACGCCGCTGTTGCCTATGTGCGTGTCGGTAAAAAGAATTAATTTTTATTATCTTTGTTGAGCGCAGTGCTTTATACTGCGCTTTTATTTTGTGTGAGTAGCCATGTACAGTAAAAAATTTTCTAAATTTATCGAAATTTGGCAGAAAGATTTTGCCATTGAGCAAAGTATTGATAAGAAAATATGTGCCGATAAAAATGGGAATCCTCTACCTTGGTATACATACCCTGCCATTGAATATTTAGACCAGTTTGATTACAGTAATAAAAATGTATTTGAATACGGATGCGGCTATTCTTCCCTGTTTTGGGCAAATCGTGCCAAACATGTTACATCAATTGAGGATAATTCGGAATGGTTTGATAGATGGCAAAAAGAATTTCATTGCAATAATTTGGAAATTCTCCATCGCCCGGAAGGCCCCGATTACTACAATTCCATCACAGAAAAAAGCGATACACTGTATGATGTCATCGCTATTGACGGAAAGAATCGTGCCGAATGCAGTATTTCTGCACTAAAAAAGCTTAAACCGAGCGGTTTCATCATCTTGGATGACAGTGATAGGGTAAATGCCAGTCAAGAATACGTTGATGCTATAAATACCTTAAAAGAATCGAATCTTTTGCAAATCGATTTTTATGGTTTTTGCCCGATGAACAATTATACCAAAACCACTTCTTGTTTCTTTAGCAGACAATTTGATTTCAAATCCCGTCATCCGGTACAACCAATTAATGGAATCGGTAATTTATGGGGTATGGGACGCCGTCAAAGAAAAGATTTCTACAAAGAAAACCTTTAGTTTTATAATTTAGCGGCAATTTTAGCAGCAATTTCTTCATAGGCTTTTGCATACGGGCTATCCGGAGCGCTTTGCACAATCGGTGTTCCGGAATCCGCATTAACGCGAATATCATAGTGCAACGGAACTTCTCCCAAAAAATCGACCCCATATTTTTCAGCTGTCTGTTTTGCTCCCGCATGTCCGAAGATATCCGCACGATGTCCGCATTTTTCACAAACATAATAGCTCATATTTTCAATAATTCCCAATACCGGAACATCTATTTTTCGAAACATATTAAGCCCTTTAACAGCATCAATCAAAGCCACATCTTGAGGTGTAGAAACAATGATAGCACCATAAAAATCTATCTTTTGAGATAAAGTAATTTGGATATCACCCGTTCCCGGCGGCATATCTATCACCATCACATCAATATCACCCCAGTCGGTACCTTCCAAAAGTTGTTGTATCGCTCCGCAAGCTTTGGCACCGCGCCATATTAAGGCAGTATCATCTTCCACCATGCTGCCAATAGACATAGATGCTATGCCGCATTCATAAAACGGCTTAAATTTTGTCCCATCTTCCGAAACCGGTGGAACTCCCTTATATCCGAGCATTGTTGGTAATGACGGTCCGTAAATATCCGCATCAAATAAAGCAACTTTAAGGTTAAAATTTGCCAAAGCCAATGCTACATTAACGGCGGTAGTTGACTTCCCGACACCTCCTTTTCCGGATGCCACAGCAATAATTTTTTTAACACTTTTTATTTGCCATTTATCCAGTTCAATCGGAGCTTCTTTCTTTTCATTTACAAAAACAATGCTGACTTTTTTATCGGGATTTGCTTTGACCAGTTCTTCATAGAGCAAACTTTTCTTTTGTTCGTCTTCGGTTGTACCGATGGTGACAACCAGGCGATTTCCCAAAATTTTAACTATGACATTTTCACCTTGATTAAAATATTTTGAAACTATTTTCGCGTTTTCATTTTCCGTAAGCATTAACTGACCTCTAATGTGGATATTATTTTTTCGATATTGTTTTTATACAAGCTTTGTATTATTTTTCCAGTAAAATATTTACATTCATGCGATATCAGAGGTTTTATTTTACATGCTAAAGATTTTTTCAGTTCATAACATTAATCCATGGGACACAAGTGGGGATGTTACTGCTACAAAAGCAAAAGTTGTAGATTTCACGGCTAAAATTGCCAAGATGCAAAACTCCAAAGATAATTTTAACGGCTACTTTAAGATTATTTTCGGTGTTCTGTTATTTCTATGGCTCATTTCCGGTTTTTATCAAGTTCAACCAAGTGAGCAAGGTGTTATTTTGAGACTAGGTAAATATACCGAAACAACTGATGCTGGCTTACATTATCATCTTCCCTATCCCATTGAAGAGGTTCTTATTGTAGATATAACAAAAGAACGCAGTATAAATCTAGGTATTGCCGAAAGTGAATATGGTGTACGTAATTCCGTTAATGAATTTACGGAAAGCCATATGCTAACAGGTGATGAAAATATTGTCGATATTAATCTGACTGTGGTTTGGAACATTAAAGATGCCAAAGATTTTCTCTTTAAGACCCGAACACCGGAATCAACCGTTAAAGTTGCCGCACAATCTGTTTTAAGAGAAATTATCGGTCAATCCAAGATGGAAGATGTCATCACCGGTGATCGTAATAAAATTGAAAGTGATACAAAAAAAGAATTACAAGGATTGTTAGACGGTTTTCAAACCGGTGTTAATGTTGTGCGTGTCAAACTACAAAAGGCCGATCCACCAACCCAGGTTGTTGAAGCTTTTAACGAAGTTCAACGTGCCAAAACAGATGCTGAAAGATTTAAGAATGAGGCCGAAGCTTATGCAAACGAAGTTTTGCCAAAAGCTGAAGGTGAAGCCATCAAAAGAACCCAAGATGCAGAAGCTTACAAGCAAGCCGTTATCAGCCGCGCCGAAGGTGAGGCTAAGCGTTTTTCTTCCGTTTATGAAGCCTATAAAACGGGTAAGATTGTCACCGCAAAAAGACTTTATCTCGAAACAATGGAAGATGTCTTGAAAAAGACCAAAAAAGTCATCATGGAACCGGGTGAGAAGAGTTCTAATATGATGCCTATACTGCCATTAAAATAAATGATAACGGAGAGAAAAATGAAAAAGAATTTACATGTTATTTTGATTGGATTTGCTTTCTTACTTATTGTAGCGGCACAATCTCTTTATATTGTTCAACAGCCCGAACAGGTTATCGTTTTGCAATTTGGTGAGCCGGTCAGATTGGAACAAGAGCCTGGACTTAAATTTAAGATCCCTTTCATTCAGAATGTTGTTTTTTATGATAAACGTTTGCTTAATCTGGAGCCCCCAGCACAGGAAGTAGTCTTAAAAGATAAGAAGCGCTTGGATGTTGATACCTTTTCACGTTACCGGATAACCGAGCCGTTAACATTTTATAAGACGGTACGCAACGAATACCAGGCACAGAATCGTCTGCAAGAAATTGTTAATTCTTCTGCCAGAAACGTTTTAGCTACTTTCACTCTAAAAGAATTGTTGTCGGAAAAAAGAACAGAAATTATGCGAAAAATCAGCGAAGCAGTTAAGGCTGATGCCGCTCAAATCGGTGTTGAAGTTGCTGACGTACGTATTCGCCGCGCCGATTTGCCTATTCAACTTTCTCAAGCCATTAATGAGCGCATGAAAACTGAGCGTATCAGAGAAGCTAAAGGTTATCGTGCAGATGGTGAAAAACGAGCACAAGAAATTCGTGCAACGGCAGATAAACAGGCCACTATAACTGTTGCTAATGCCGAAAAGGAAGCCCAAAAAATAAAAGGTGAAGGTGATAAAATTGCCACAGAAATATGGAATAAAGCAACTGGTGTTGATCCGGAATTTTATTCTTTTTATCGCTCTTTAGAAGCTTATCGTCATTCATTTGACGGTGATACATCTTTGATTTTGGCTCCGGAAGGCGAGTTTTTCAATTACTTTGATAAATCACTAAAATAAGGTCTTGCTTTATGCGTACACTATGGCTTTCATTTTTCTTTCTTTTAGTAACACCGGTTGCCTTTGCTATGGAATCCTATGCCGATTTGGTGGAAGATGTTATGCCGTCCGTTGTCAATATATTCACAGAAAAAGAAGCCGTAGAGGATACAGAAAATATTGATAATGTTATGCTCAACCCTAATCTCAAGGGTAGAGAGTCTTTGGGATCCGGTTTTTTCATTCGTAATGATGGCTATATTTTAACAAATTATCACGTTATCAAAGACGCTAAAATCATTTCAGTGATGACAAATGGCGGCGATATTTACGATGCCAAAATAATCGGTACTGACACTATCAGTGATCTGGTTGTACTTAAAATTGATAGCAAAAAGGATAAAGAAACTCATTTTAAATCCGTTGTTTTTGGCAATCCTCAGGAAGCACGAATCGGCGATAAAGTTTTGACTTTCGGTAATCCTTATGGTTTGGGTATCAGTGTTTCGGAGGGAATCATCTCGGCAAAATCGCGTAATATTGATATGGGGGAACAGCAATATATTCAAACTGATGCGGCTATCAATCAGGGTAATTCCGGCGGTCCGATGTTTAATCTTGATGGCGAAGTTATTGGTATTAACACGGCCATGTTTTCCGAAAACGGTGGGCAAGGAATAGGTTTCGCTCTGCCGGCAGATATTGCCAATTGGGTATCATCACAATTGATGGAAAGCGGAGTTGTTCATCGCGGTTGGTTGGGAATGAATGTCTCTAACGGAATTGATCGTTATACTGATAAATCCGGTTTCGTCATCACAGAAATTGATGAAGAATCGAATGCTTACAGAGAAGGACTGCGTGTAGGTGATGTTATCCTAAAGTATAATGATACTATTGCTAAAGATCTTAACGCTTTCAAACATTTCACAGAAACAATGAAACCGGGCCAAAGATTGAGACTGACCACCTCCACGCTCGGAGAAGAGATAAAGAGTGTTATTTTAATTCAAGAAATGCCCTTGCAGGCACTTAAGAAAGTTACAAATAAAGCTTTGGAAGAACAACGCAAATATCTGCATCAAAGTCTAGATAAAGATGTTTTCTATATTTCCGAGCTTAAAATCGCCGTTAAAGAATCATCTCCACGCGGTTTAATAATTGTTAAGTTAGAAAGAAAGTCTCCTCTTTTCGGTAAGGGCATAAAGGAAGGAGATATTATTCTTGAAGCCGACCGAGAAGATATTTACAGTGCCGAAAATTTGCTTGATACACTTCGCAATTCCGCCAGTGATGATTTCCGCCCGATTTCTTTACTGATACAGGGACTGGATACTGCCTTTTATGCAACCGTAGAAATAGAGCCCGAAGATGACTAGATTTGACTTTTATCATTTGCAAAAATCGACTTTAGAACAAGTTTTACCTAAACTCTGCGAAAAGGCTTATATGACCGGGTCCCATATTAAAGTTTTGGTTGGCACCGAAGAGCGTGTTGACTTTATTAATTCATTGTTGTGGACATATAATGAAGAATCTTTCTTACCACATGGGAGTAAGAAAGATGGTTTTGCAGAAGATCAGCCTATTTTTATTTCGTCAGAAGAAAATAATGAAAATGGTGCATCTCTTTTAATTTTGGTAGATGGTGCCATGCCAGATATAAAAGTTTTGCAAGAATATGAGAGAGTATTAAACATCTTCGACGGAAGTAACGACCATTCTCTCAATAATGCCCGCAGCTACTGGAAAGAAATAAAAAATGACGGTGGGGAGCTTCACTATTGGCAACAAAATGATAAAGGTTCTTTTGAGCAAAAAATGTAATTTTTGCCTTCTATAATCTTGGCACTTTATTTCTTTTGCGTAAACAAGGTACTCTTAAAAATAACTTGCACATTTCAAAAAAATATGATAGTGTCTGCTCGTTCAAAATTTTTTATGAGGATGAATATGACCACATTAGATTCAACTGCGCCTCAATACGTACTGCAGTATAATGATATAAAACATGCCGTTGAAACAATTGATAGAGAAATTGAAACGCTTGAAATTCTCAAGAACAGTTTGGACGGTAATCTTTCAAGAGCGTTAGATTTATTACAAAACACCCAAGGTCGTGTTATTGTTACCGGTATGGGAAAATCCGGTCATATAGGTCGCAAGATGGCCGCAACTTTTGCTTCTACCGGCACGGTTTCTTTCTTTGTACACCCCGGTGAAGCCAGCCATGGTGACTTGGGTATGATTGCTGATGATGATGTTATCATTGCCATCTCTTACAGTGGCGAATCGAAAGAACTTTCTGATATATTGATGTATGCTAAGCGTCGTAATATTCCTTTGATCGCCATTACCCGCAATCCGGAAAGTGCTTTGGGTAAAAATTCAACTTTAGTTTTAAAACTTCCTGATAACGGTGAAGCTTGTCCTCTGGGTTTGGCCCCAACATCATCCACAACAGCAACTATTGTTTTAGGTGATGTTTTAGCTGTTGATTTGATGGAAAGAAGAGGTTTTTCTGCAGCAGATTTCCGTCAACGCCATCCCGGCGGCAAGTTAGGAGCCATTTTGTGTCGTGTTGCCGATATCATGCATAAGGGTATTGAAATGCCTCTGATTAAAGAAGATGCAAATATGCAGGAAGCTATGCTTGTCATGACCGAAAAAATGCTTGGTTGTGTCGGTATCATCAATAATGAAGGTGAGTTGATTGGAATGATTACCGATGGTGACTTAAGACGTTGGATGTCACCTAATCTTTTAAACGAAAAGGCTACCACTATTATGACCAAAAATCCGCAGGTTATTTCACCGGAAGCTCTGATTGTTGATGCTGTTAATGTTATGAATAATACAGGTCGCGGCATTACCAACTTGTTTGTGGTTGAAAATAAGAAGCCTGTCGGCGTTGTTCATATACATGACTGTTTAAAAGCCGGAGTTGCTTAGTTTGTTTGAAACAAAAAAAATAGACAGCTTTTTTAGCGGCGAAACAAATATTTTGGATGAGCAAGAAAAGATATTTATCTCTCGTCGTATGAAGATTGTACGTTTCTTTAAGCTTTTTTTGCCGTGTTTAACAGCTTTGTTGCTCGGTTTAGGATTTGTTTTATTTGATTTTGAAACCAATTTTGATAATTCGTTGCCTTTAAGAGCGGAAGAAAAGGTTTATTTTGAAAAATTCAAAATGAAAAATACCGTTCTTGAACTGACAGAAAAAGATAATCAGTTTAGTACTCTTAGGGCCGATGTTATTGAAGAAATTGAGCCAAATTCAAAGATATATGATTTAACTCTTCCTCAAGCGCAAACGTTGGAAAATGATAATATCATCTCTCTGACGGCACAGACCGGTGTGTTTAATCAAAATACAAAAATTCTTGATTTAAAAACAGATGTTACCGCAACTTACAACAAAGAAATGGTCGTTAAAACAAACAGCATCTCATATAATTTTTCCACCGAAACAGGATATGGAAACGAAAAAATTGTCGGTGACGGAGAAAAAGGTCACTTTGAAGCCGAGAGTTTCAAGTTTGATAAGAAAAACAATACTGTTCATTTGTTTAAAAATGTTTATCTTAAGAGCGACGACATGGAATTACGTAGCCCTGAACAAGCTATTTTATACAAAGATGAAAATAAATTTGTTTCAACCGATGCCGTTATGCATAAAGGTAAAGATATTATTCAAGGCGATACTTTGACTGCTTATTTTAAGAACACTAAAAATTTTGAACTAAGCAAAGCTTTTAGTGAAGGTCATACTGCTATTCTATCTAATGGAAAAAAAGCTTATGCAAATCGCGGCGTGTATGATGCCGCCACAGAACTTGTTACACTTTTTGGTAAGGTTACAATTATCGATGACTCAGGATATACAGCAACTGCCGATGAGGGTACTTTTGATAACAATAATAAGCTTTTTACTCTAAATAATAACGTCGTTATTGAGAATAAGAAAGGTCACAAGGCTTTTGCCCAGACGGGTACTTATGATTTAAATAACAAAACCTTTACCCTAAAGGATGGCGTTCGCATTGAAAAAGGTTCTAATATCATTGTTTCCCCAAAAGCTGTTTACTTTCAAGCAAAGGATGAATTCCGTCTTTATGACAATGTCAAGATCACACAAGATGATGGTGAGGTTACAGCTAAAAGTGGTGTTTATTATATCAAAAAGAATCTGGCTGAATTGGAACATAATGTTGTCATAACCAAGGCCGGAAATCAAGTTCGCGGAGAAAAGGCCATTGCGGATTTTTCAACATCAAAGAGCCGTTTGGTTGGCAAAGATGGTGGGCGCGTTTTCGGTAAGCTTTTTGAAAATACTTTTCATATGAAAAAGGGAGAATAATATGGTCACATCTTCTAAATCCAAATGTTCTGTATTGGAGGTTTTTAATATCGGTAAAAATTATAAAAACAGAAATGTTCTAAGAAACGTGTCTTTAAGTGTTCGACGCGGAGAAGCTGTTGGTTTACTCGGTCCTAACGGGGCTGGTAAAACAACGTGTTTTTACTGTGTTACCGGTTTAATTACGCCTGATTACGGTGATGTTCATATTGATGGTGAAGATATTACCTATATGCCGATGTATAAACGAGCACGCATGGGTATCGGTTATTTACCGCAGGAAGCCTCCATTTTTCGTAATTTGACCGTTGAAGATAATATTAAAGCGGTTTTGGAAGTTGTTGTGGAAGATAAAGAAAAACGCCAACAAATGTTGGAAGAACTTTTGGTCGAATTTTCCATTGCTCATTTAAGACATTCTCCTTCCGTTGCTCTTTCTGGTGGTGAACGCAGAAGGTTGGAAATTGCCAGAGCCTTGGCCGGTCAGCCGAGTTTTATTTTATTAGATGAACCTCTAGCCGGTATCGACCCTATTGCCGTCAGCGAAATCAGAGAACTCATCGCTCAATTAAAAAACAGAGGATTAGGCGTTTTAATTACCGATCACAACGTTCGTGAAACCTTGGATATTGTTGACAGAGCATATATATTGCATGATGGCGCTGTCCTAATGGAAGGAACGCCGGAAGAGATTGTCGCCAATCCGGAAGTAAGAAAAGTTTATTTGGGTGAGAATTTTTCAATTTAAAAAGGCTTTTTTATTTGACTTTTTAGAGATTTTAAGAATATTATTTAACAGAAAACAGTAAATGATTGAAGGGATAAAAAATGAAAGTTACATTATCTGGCAAACAAGTTGATGTTAGTGACAAATTGCGTAAGCATGTTGAAGAGGCTATCAGTGGTTCGGTTGAAAAATATTTCAGTGCACCGATAAGCTGTACAGTTTCTTTTTCAAAAGAAGGTGAAGATTTCAGTGCTGAAATTATCGTTCATCCGGCAAAGAATATTGTTTTACGTGGCACAGGAAGTGCTGCAGATCCGTATTCTGCTTTTGATAATGCCAATACACATATTGCGACTCGCTTGCGTCGTCACAAAACAAAACTTAACGCTCATAAGAGCAAAGCAAGTTTGGCAGAATTAGCCTATGCCGCCGTATTGCCTTTGGTAGAGCAAGACGATGAGGTGGATGTTAATGAAAATGCACCATTAACCATCGCAGAAATTGATGCGAACATTCCGGTATGCACAGTTAGTGAAGCCGTTATGTATATGGATTTGAGTAACGAGTGTGCTTTGATGTTCAGAAACAGCGCAAATAACCATATCAGTATGGTTTATCGTCGTAAAGACGGTAATATTGGCTGGGTTGAACCGAAAGCAGACAAATAATTAAGGATTGGAATCATGAATATTGCAGATATAATTTCCAAAAATGCCGTGCTTGATAATGTTCAAGCATCTAGTAAGCGTGAGCTTATACAAACTCTCTCCGAGCGCATTGCTGCCTTGTGTGATTTGGATGAACGTATTATTTTCGACGCGGTTTGGGAGCGTGAAAATCTTGGTTCGACTGGTTATGGCGAAGGTGTTGCTTTTCCGCATGCCAGAATTGATGGTTTGGAAAAAGTCTGCGGTATGTTTGCTCGTCTTGATGAACCTGTTGATTTTGATTCACTCGACGGCAAGCCTGTTGATTTGGTATTCATTTTAATTAGTCCGGAAAACAGCGGTGCTGATCACTTAACAGCATTAGCTGCGCTTTCTCGCATCTTAAAAACAGAGGGAAGTTGTGAAAAGTTGCGTAAAGCTCGTTCAACGGATGAAATTTATACCATATTAAATGCTTAAATGATATAAACAATTTTTAAGGGAGCTTAAAGCTCCCTTTTTTATGCGCGAGAATTTTGCTTTGCCTGAATTATTTGCTCTGTCGAAACAGTTGTTTTTTCCACCGTTTTCTTCTTTTGTTCCGTACGTTCGGCAATCTGCCTACTTAAGTCTTTCGGTACAGCCTTTTTCGCTTGCGGTTGGGTTTGTTTTGTTTCTGCCTGCGCAGTTTGTTTCTTGTTTTCTTGCACAACATTATAAACATCTCTTCCGGCTTATCCTACATCTACAGCTACACTTAGAGCTGTTCCTGGACCGGGAAAACATCCAGCAGTACCGGAAACTAATTCTGCGCAAGCTCCTTTAGTATCACCCGCTTTATACCTTTCATAAGCAAAATATGCCCCGGCAAAAAAGCTAACCACCGGTATTTTCTTTAACACTGATTTTCCTACGGCCGTACCGACAGTTTTTGCCACAACCTTACCGACAGCTTTTCCGGCTGTAGATGCGGCAGCTTTTTCAACTGCTTTTGAGGCTGTTTTAGCTACCGCCTTACCGGCTTTGGTTTGGGCCACTTTTTCTGCTGCTTTATTATAAACTTTACCAACTTTGCTGTCGTTTAATTTTTGAGTACCTTTTTCAATTACTTTATCAACAGTGGCATCAAATTTAGCATTTGCTTCTAATGCTGCTTTACCTATGGAATTTGTTGTTTGCGACACTGTTTTTCCAGCTTTTTTAGCAGCATTGGTGGCTTGTGTTTTTAAAGTTGATTTTGTCGTCTCCTTTGTCACTGTTTTTGTTGTTTCTTTTGCTTGATTTTCCAAAGCTGATTTTGTTGCTGTTTTTGCTGCCGCCTGTTCTGCTTTTTCTCCTGCAGATAATCCAGCATCAACACCAGCCGATTTTTCCTCTGTTGTGCGCACTTTTTTCAATGTACTGTTTTCTATTGAAGGAGCCTCTACATTTCCCGGTAACGAAGATGGAAATTCATTTTTTGCATTAATTACCGGAGGAGGTGGTGGTGGCGGTGGGGGAGTTGTAACATACTTATTGTACCGAGAAGTAAAATCATAACTATTAGGAACGGTTATCTTTACTTCGCCAAAAAGTTTATTCGCTTTGATATCTATATCTCGCAAAAGTGTTTCATCTGCATGAGCAAATTTTGCTTTAATTGCTTTTTCTAATTTTTCAGGTTCTGTATCGTATGATTTATACGTCAGTTCAATACCTTTTTCAGTATGTCTTACTTGTTCTGGTCTTCCTACATCTATTGTTCCCGAAATTAACGGAGTAGCTATTCTATCTGCTATTTTCATTGCAGTGCGCTCAGAATAATATCCTGAAGCACGGCGATAAGCGCGTTCAGCTTCCTGGCCATATATATAGCTATACCTTTCCATCGGTTCGCTTCTATACCCTCTAAGAGCTTTTCTATACACTTTTTTATACTCTTCGTACGGCATACCTGCCAAAACTTCAAGATCCTTTTCTATACTGGTTGGATGTAAATAAAATTGCCTATTTTTATCCATTAATTTTTGAAAATCAGTTCCTAATTCAGGATGAGCTGTTATGTTTTGTTGTGTAAATAAATCTTGCTGTAATGGGTTCTGCGTTTGAAAATGAAGATGTGCTGCCTCATGAAAAAACATTTGAACAGTTGCGTCCCATTGTTTTAATGAATTTAGACGCATACGAGATAATCCTTTTGAAATTGGGCTGGCATCCCCACTGCCCCAAATCATGTCATCTACCTCAACCATTGTATTCAGCATTGCCTCGTTTCCCATTTTTTCATATGCTGTACTTTTTCTAACTATATCATTGGCACTGTGTGCCACATCAATTAGATCTCTTTCTCTTTTATCTAAATCATTGGATGGTATAGAAAATTTTGCTGTACTTACCCCCGTATCTGCAAGTTTTTCTCCTGCTTTACGAGCTATATCACGTATATATTTTGATTGTTCCGGTTCAAATCTAAAATTTCGATATAATTTGCCCATATCAAGTGTTTCTACTTGCACAAATAATTGTTTCCTTGATAATGGGTCTGATACAGATGAAAGCCAATTTTCGACTGTCCCAGCTAATTTTCCAGAAGAAATCAATTCTGGAATTTTTTTTCATAGACTTTTGTAAAGGCTTCACTGGCCGTATATGCTTCTAGCTTATCATACATCTTCAGCCAGTCTTTTGTAGTCCAAGACTGAATTTCTTTATCTTCTAATTTTTTTTACCCAATTTGTAAAATCATCTAAAGTATTAAAATCGGGCACCTGAAGTTCGCTCATAGTAATTCTCCACATTACTCTCTGCTCACGTTAACATTGTATCATAAAATTTTAGTTAAAACAAGGAAAAGCGAATCGATGAATTTATTCAAAAAAGCCCTTTACCCCACGGAGAATTTGTTCAGACTTTTCAGAATATGCGCCGCTTTCATCATGTGTATATAGCGGTGGCAAGATAGAAGTCAGTCCGTGACTTCCTTTTTGCGCTAAAACGATAACACGTTTGGCATTTTGATTTTGTTTGGAATAGAGCGGTATAATCTGTATATTACCGGCTTTATTATACATTGCCGCTAATATCTCGTTTAAGGCTTCGGTACGATTAATTAGGGCGATATATCCTTTAGGTTTAAGCATTTTTAAGGCATATGAGAGCCAAGATGTCAGATTAAACTCCTGCAAATTATGAGCAAATTTTTTGCTTTCATTAGGAGATGGCATATCGTGGTCGCTATATGGCGGATTAGTTACCACAAAGTCAAAACTGCCGGCAAGATGATTATTTTTCTTTCGGATATCACAAAGTTCATAATGTACAAAATCAAATCCATTTTCCGTGGCACTCTGGTTTGAGAGTTTCACCAGTTCCTCTTGAATTTCAAGTCCGGTAATTTGCGGCTTTTTATCTTTCAGACGATAAGCCAAGCACAAAGAAACAGCACCTGTTCCCGAACCGACATCTAAAATTTTAGCCCCATCCTTTACTTTTTTATCATCAATAACAGATGATAAAAACACCGCATCAATCGCCGCCCGGTACCCGTCAACCGGCTGCAAGATTTTAACTTTTTTATTTAATAAATAATCCTCGGTAAAATTCATATAACCTCGATAAAAACAACAAAAGACTTAAAAAAGGTTGTCCTTTCTTAAGTCTTTCACATTCATCTTTTCTGTCGGATTAGTAAGCGCTCGGTGCTGTTTTTGCTTCGTCAGCGTTTACTTTAACCCATTTTTCTTCTGCATCGCTATCGGAAGTAATTGCTTCTTGCGGGCATTCAGAAATGCAAACACCGCAATCAATGCAAGTATCCGGGTCTACAACATATTGACTATCTGCAATGTGGAAAGCTTCAACCGGACAAACGCCTGCGCAAGTTCCGCATTTAACACATAAATCGCCATTTACTACTGAAGGCATATATATTCTCCTAAAATTAAATTTTATGTTCTGCTATTATTTATAAGTATTTTTCATCAATTGCAAGAAGAATTTTTTATTTTGTTTTTAAAAAGATTGAAATTATAAAATTTCTGTTTATTATCGGCTTAAATGATTTATTTTGAGGGTTAATAAAATGGCAAATATAAAAGTCAGATTTGCACCAAGTCCGACGGGGTGGATGCATATCGGTAACACGCGTACGGCACTTTTTAATTATCTGTGGACGAAGAAGATGGGGGGCACCTTGTTGCTTCGCATTGATGATACCGATAAAGTTCGTTCCAAAAAAGAATATGAGGATGGCATTCGTGATGCCCTCACCTGGCTTGGTATCACCTGGGATGAAGAAGCCCGTCAATCTGCACGTTTTGACCGTTATAATGAAGTTGTTGAAAAACTCAAAACTGCCGGCCGCATTTATGCTTGTTATGATACACCAGAAGAGTTGGAATTTAAGCGTAAACGTTTATTGGCTAAAGGTCTGCCTCCGATTTATGATCGTCAAGCCCTAAGCTACACCGCTGAAGATATTGCCAAATTTGAGGCCGAAGGTCGCAAGCCGCACTATCGTTTTAAGCTTGTTGATGAAGAAATTTCCTGGACAGATGTGGTTCGTGGTGAATGCAAATATGAAGCTTCAAAATTATCTGATCCTATTATCATCCGTGAAGACGGCAGTTACCTTTATCACCTTCCGTCAGTAATTGATGATGTGGATTTCAAAATCACGCACATTGTTCGCGGTGAAGACCATGTTACCAACACTGCCGCACAAATTCAGATGTTTAAGGCCATTGGAGGAACTGTTCCTACATTTGCTCACTTGCCACTTTTAACCGGTAAAGAAGGCAAACTTTCCAAACGTTTGGGAAGCCTTGGGGTCCGTGAATTGCGCGCAGATGGTGTGGAAGCCATGGCAATTTGTTCTTTCTTAGCCAAACTCGGCACATCGGAAGCCATTACGCCGTTTTATTCTTTATCAGATTTGGCTGAAACTTTGGATTTTGCTAAAATCGGCCGTTCTCAGCCTAAGTTTGATGAAGAAGAATTAAAGAAATTCAACAACCACCTGGTACGCAATATGCCTTACGCCGCCTTAAAAGACAATTTCGGTGTCAGCGAGAATTTCTGGAATGAAGTACGCGGCAACTTGGATAAAGCCGAAGATATCAAAATTTGGGATAACATTTGCAATAAAGAAATTACCCCAGTTATGGAAGATGCTTCTTACACATCTCAAGCTGCTGATATACTTCCCAAAGGTGAGTTTAGTGCCGATACCTTCAATACATGGATTAATGAAGTCAAAACCGCAACAGGGCGTAAAGGTAAAGATTTATTCCATCCGATACGTATGGCTCTAACCGCAGAAGCAAATGGTCCGGAGATTAAGACTCTCCTACCGCTTATCGGTTATGATAAGGCCTATAAACGTCTTAAAGGTGAGAAAGCTTAATTTTTTAAGAGGAGATTAGCGTGAAAAAAATATTGATGACGGCTGTTGCCGTCTGCCTGTTTAGTTTAAACGCCTGGGCAGAGCCCTTCATATCCGATATTAAATCACTACCGATGGACCTGTCTTTTATGCGTGTCAAAGGTGATGGCAGTCGCCACATTTATGTTTTCTGTGATTTGGATTGTCCGCATTGCCAAAGAGCAGAAATGTTTTTTTATGATCTTGATAATGTAACCATTCATATGTTTGTTATGCCGGTACCGTCTTATCATCCCGATGCTCCGCGCAAAACCGATGCCATTTGGTGTAGTGAAGATAAAGTAAAGGCTTGGCAAGATTGGTTTGATAAGAGGGAACTGCCCGCCGATGCCAAAGATTGCAAAGCCCCGTCTTCCGAGATAACGGAATATGCCAACGCACATAATATTTATCTGCCGGCCATTATTTTTGAAGACGGTACGACATATCATGCCGAAGATTTTATCTATGCCACATATACATTGGATAATTTGAGCAGTTTGCTTGATAAACATTCTGTGGCTAAATAAGTTTTATTGCCTATTATAACAAAAAACCATTACTTTTAACAGTAATGGTTTTTTGTTTTATGGATTATTCAATGTCGTCCATGTCGATAACATCAGACTTCAGCACCTTGAATGTGTACTTACGGTCACGCGGAATACCATCATTCTGATTTCGAGTGATGGCAATCTCGGCACCTTCTTCAAGTTGCGACCACTTAAGCAAATTCTGGCAATTGTTGTTGTCCAGACTGAATTTAACAACTTTGCCACGATACTTCTCGGGATCAGATCCGCTAAGATACAGTGTTACAAAACTCAGAAAGGTTCTTACTTCCTTGACTTTGCCGGTAATTGTAATCTGTGCCATAATAAAAAATCAACCATGTCCTTGGCATGGGGTTAAAACATCATAATTACTTTTCTACGCAATGGTATAGCATTTTTGTAAATTTTGTCAATTGTTTTATTTACTGATATCTCAGTGCATCTATCGGGTTTAGGTGCATGGCTTTTAGAGCAGGCATAAGCCCTGATACAATACCGACCACCACCGCAACGGTTACGGAAACAATGACCGACCAAATGGAAATCGGCACCTCATAGCCTAAAATAACGCCGGCTATTTGTGAAAATATCACCCCAAAAATCATACCGATAAAACTACCGATAAACGAAATTAAAATTGATTCGGCCAAAAACTGCAACATAATCCAATTATTCGGCGCTCCCAAAGCCTTACGTGTTCCGATTTCGCGTGTACGCTCGGTTACCGATACCAACATCATATTCATGATACCGATACTGCCGACAACCAATGAAATGGAAGCAATCACTGCTAATAAAGCCGATAATATAAAGCCGACCGAGCGGACTTTTTCTACCATTTCCGTCATCAAACGAATGGTAAAATCATTTTTAACCCCTTCTTTTAAGCGGTGACGTGTACGCAACATATATTCCACGCGCTTGGCAACAGATTCCATTTTATCTTCTTTGGTTGCCTTCACAAAAGCAATATTAGTATATTGTGGCCGGTCAGAACCTTCCAAACGTTGACGCACTGTCGTTGACGGCATCAGAATCACGTTATCCTGATCATCTCCCATTAAACCGTCCCCTTTTTCTTTTAAGGTTCCGATGACAACAAACGGTTTTCCCTTAAGCCGGATGGTTTTACCTATCGGATTTTGCAAACCGAACAGTTCATTTACCACCGTTTGACCGATAACGGCATAAGGTTTGGCGGCACGCACATCTTTTTCGGTAAACATAATACCTTCTTCCATTTCCCAGTTATTGACTATCATAAATTCTGGGTTAGTTCCCCTAACACTCACACCATAGTTATTGGAACCATACACAGCTTGCACCGCCGCCGGCATGATATAAGAAGTTGCCTCCACATCTTTTAAGGTCTTTAATGCAGCCACATCATCCACCGTTACACTGGGCAATCCTCTACCGCCCCGTACACCGCCGCTGACAATTTCAGCCGGTCCTATCACAATCAAATTACTCCCCATAGATTCAAAACTTTTAGTGATATAACCCTGAACAGCTTGTCCAGCCGAAACCATCATCACCACCGCAGCCACACCAATCATAATACCGAGCATTGTTAAAAATGTTCTCAGCTTATAGGCGGCAATAGATATCCATGCTTCTTTTAAGATTGCTTTGAGCATATTTTTTCCTTTTCTTTAGAGTAGTCTTTGCGTAAACCGTCATAAACTTTGCAACCGTCACTGATTTTTATCATTCTCGTGGCATAGTCGGCCACATCATCTTCGTGTGTTACCAAAACAATGGTTATACCTTGTTCATTTAAGGCGGTAAAAAGTTCCATTATTTCATCTGAAGTCTTGCTATCCAAGTTTCCGGTCGGTTCATCTGCAAAAATGATGGCCGGATTATTGATAAGAGCCCGCGCAATTGCCACACGCTGCTGCATACCGCCCGATATTTGCGAAGGTAATCTATCTTGATACCCTGTCAAATTAACACGCTCTAGCATTTCAACCGCACGTTCATAACGTTCATGTTCATTTATATTTTGATAAATGAGCGGTAATGAAACATTATCGGCGATGGTCCTTTTCATCATCAAGTTAAAGTTTTGGAACACAAAACCGATGGTCTGTCCTCGTACTTTGGCCAATTCCAAGTCGCTTTTGGCTGATATATCTTGACCATCTAAAATATAAGTACCGGAAGTCGGCTTGTCCAAGCAGCCTAATATGTTCATCAGGGTTGATTTCCCCGAACCGGATGGCCCCATAATTGCCACAAATTCGCCTGATTTTATTTCAAAATTGATATCTTTTAATACTTTTTGCGAATTGCCGCCATCCATAAAATAGGTCTTATGGATATGTTTAACATCTATGACCGTTTTTTTTGCACTCATGGTCTTTTCCTTGGCTCATTGGCTTCAACAATAACTTCTTCACCTAATTTTAAGCCGTCTTTTATCTCCACATTGGTCATATCGGATAATCCTTTGGTGATAATACGGGGTACAATCTTTCCTTTTTCAAAAAGATAAACAACAGCTTGATTATCATCTATATCACCGATTTTCTTGACATCCATTTTAGCCTTTACCATTGCAGATGGCTTAAATTGTAATACCATAGCAGACACCATCAATACATCATTGGCTTCTTCGGCCTTTATGGTAACGGAAGCCGTCATACCCGGTAATAATTTCCTTGAAGAATTATCTATTTCAATAATCACTGTATACATCACCACATTGGAAACTTCCGTCGGAGACAAACGTACTTGGCGAATTGTTCCGTTAAATTTATCATTCGGATAAGCATCCACCGTAAATGTCGCACTCATTTCCGGTTTAATGTAACCGATATCCGCTTCAGAAATGCTTGCTTCTATCTGCATTTTTGATAAATCTTCTGCCACTTCAAATAGTGTCGGGGTAGAAAAACTTGCCGCTACTGTTTGTCCCTGCTCTATTTCCTTTGAAATAACCGTACCGGAAACAGGAGATGTTATAGTGGCATATTCAAAATTTTTCTTGGCAATATTATAATCTGCTTTTGCGCCCAACACATTAGCCGATGCTTCCTTATAAAGAACTTCGGCTTCTTCCAAAGCTGCGGCAGACGTCAATTTATCCTGGTGCAATTTTTTGATACGATCGTAATTTAATTTTGCTTTATGTTCTTTGGCTTGAGCTAATTCATAATTAGCCAGTGATTTTTCCATATTTTCCTTTAGCGTAGAAGAATCCAGAAGTGCCAAAATTTGCCCTTCTTTAACGTCATCGTTATAATCTACCAAAACTTTCTCAACAATGCCTGAAACTTGTGTGCCGACTGTTACCGTATTTATCGGATTAATTGTTCCGGTTGCCGTTACTTCATAGGCCAGATTTCCTTTTGTTACCTTGCTCATCTCAAAATTAGCCGGCGTCAAGTTGTCCTTTCCTTTACCCGAAATTGATACTCCGATAACTCCTAAAACGACTACACATAAACTGATAATCCATATTTTTTTCATTAGAATCTCCCTATTGCTCTGTATAAAGTTGCCTTATTAATTAAAACTGTATAGAAGGCATTAATCAATGTATCTCTGGCTTCTGCAAGTTGCGTTTCCGCCGTCAATAAATTTATAATATCAGTATTTCCAACTTCATAGGATTTAAATGCCACTTTTTCATTTTCTTCCGCACTCTTTAAAACTTTTTTACTCACCTCATAAGATTTCATTGCCGTCTGATAATTATGATATGCTGCCCAAACTTCATTTTTTATTTGGTTTTTGATAGCATCCAAATTATATCTTTCTTGTTCACGCTTATATTTTGCAGATGCAATCTTGTAGCTGGTATTAAAGCCGGTAAATAACGGCAGTTTATAATCGATACCGATAGAATTATCTCTGTTATAAGAACGGCTCGAGCGCCAGCTGTTATTATATCCGCTTTCTGCGGCAAGTGAAAAAGATCCGTAGCGGCTTGACCTTAATTCCTGTAATTTGGAATTACTTGCATTCAATATCATTTCCTGAGCTTTAATCTCATCACGCTCCCGAGCTGCGGTTTCAATCATTTTATCAATCGTATCTTTTCTTCCCAAAACAGTTAAATCTCTATCTTTCGGCGGTTGTTTTAATTTGAACTTTGTTTGTGGCGGCAGGTTTAAAATCATAGCCAAATTTCCCTGACTTTGCTTTACCGCATTTTCCATTTCCAACACGCGCAATTTAGATTGCTCATAACTGGTTTGTGTTTGTAATTTATCGTTTAAAACAGCTAATCCCACTTCATATTTACGACTGGCTTCATCATACGATTTTTTATACATAGCCTCATTGGCTTTGGCACTCTTCAAATCTTCCATTGCCCCCAAAAGCTTAAAATACTGCGTATGAATGGATAAAATCAAATCTTGCAATGTGGCATTATACGAAAAGCCAGCATTGGCCAAATAATATCTGAAATTATCTATTCTGGCCGAGCGACCACCAAAATCATACAAGAGCAAAGATAAACCTAAATTCAAATTATACGGATCATTTTCCGTATGTGAATGGCCTTGCTTTTTATTGGTATTTTTATTTGCACCGGCACCTAAATTAATATTGGGAAAATATTCCGATTTTGCGGCGCCAAAGTCTGCCTCGCTTCCTTTTAATCCCATATAATCCGCACTTAATCCCGGATTATTGCAAATGCCTATTTTTATCAAATCAATCAGGGAAACTTCTTTATCTAAGCTAATCTCTTTATCCAAACATTCCGTCGGCACCGTTGCAGAGTAGATTTCTTTTTTTTCGTCAGATACTGCTGTTTCCACAAAAAAGCTCAGCCCTAAAAATGCTGACCAAAACCAATGTTTCCGTAACATTTTTTTATCCTTTACATATATATAAATTCTGTTTAATATTAGCCTGTATTTTTTAATAAAACTTTAATGAGTACGATATAAGTTGTTATTTAATAAGGATTTTTTATGAGCGAAAACAGAAAGAAATATGTTTATGTTCTAAAAAACATTCTCAAAGACGGTATTTCTTTGGGAGATATCAAAAATACCATTGATGACAAAGAGCGCCCTTTTTTTAATATGCTCATGATGACAGCTCTTCGTCAATTGACTTTTATCAAAACAGAAATTCTCCCGCAGTTTATTAAGAAAAAGATTTCTAACAAACAACAAATATTGGAATACCTCTTGTTTTTAGCCGTTACAGAATTGTTATTCTTGGACACTCCTGATTATGCCGTTATCAATTCTTATGTTGAAATTGCCAAAAAGGAAACAGATAAATTCGGTGCCAATTTTGTTAATGCGGTTCTAAGAAATGTGTTGCGAAACAAAGAAGACCTTTTATCAAAAAGAAAAGCCGGCTATTTTAGTGCTGATTTTATCAAGATACTAAAGCAAGATTATGCGCCGTTGTTAATTCGTGAAATGGAAGATATGGTTAGCATTGAGGCACCTCTTGATTTAACGTTAAAGCAAAACATGACTTTGAAAGCAGATGATGGCATTATGCTTTTTGGCAATACTCTTCGTCTGCCAGCCAACACAAAAGTTTCTGAAATTCCCGATTATAAAGAAGGTTTCTGGTGGGTACAGGATGCTGCATCTTCATTGGTTGTTAAATGTTTACCAAATTTAGAAAATAAAAAAGTTTTAGATATTTGTGCTGCACCCGGCGGGAAAACGGCTCAACTTCTTGATAAAGGGGCAATCGTTACCGCTGTTGATATTTCCGAAAAGCGGCTACAGAGGTTGAAAGAAAATATAGATCGTCTGAAATTGGCCAATAATTTAACTATTGTTTGCAGTGATGCTCTGCAATTTCAGGCTAAAGAAAAATTTGATGTTATTTTGGTTGATGCCCCCTGTTCAGCCACGGGAACATATCGTCGTCATCCCGAGATTATGAATATAAAAACACTCAAAGATGTCAAATCCCAGGCAGCTTTGCAAAAACAGATTTTAGAACACGTTATTGAGCTATTAAAACCTCAAGGTATTTTAGCTTATGCCACCTGTTCTTTATCAAAGCTCGAAGGTGAAATACAAATAAAAAACTTTCTTTTAAATCATCCTGATTTTTGTATTTTGCCGATTAATCTTAAAGAAAGTGAGCCAATGCAAACAAAAGAAGGATATTTGCGGATTTTACCATCTTATTTAAAAGATATTTCCGGTATTGATGGCTTTTTTATTGCTATTTTGCAAAGGAAAATTTAATAAACTTGTGTTATGGTGAAAGAAATGGAATATGTTAGGAGGAGCAAGTTATGAATGAATTAATGATTTACGGTCTTAGCGCTTTATTTATTTGCTTTATGATTGTCATCTTTTTATTGAGCCGTTTGAAAACAGATATCTTTCCTGAGGATTATGAATTCGGACTTGATCCTTTTTGGTATATTTTTGCGGTAATGTTTGCTGGGGCTTCTGTTCTGTTTTTTGTTTTTCCACAGATGTCGGATACGATTAGAACGTATCACTATACTTCCACCATATTCTTACCGTTTTTGTTTGCAGCACTCATTTATTTTTGTTATTTATTTGATGTTTCTTGGCTGACAAATCTTGTTACATTTGCCGTTGCTCTCGCCATCAGTTATATGCAAGCAGATGATTTTCAGCTATTTCCCAAGCATTTAACTTTATTCCAAGACAGACTTGTTACAGCTGTGCTTATTTTTATTGTTTCTAAAGGGTTGGGATTATTAAACGGTCAAGGAGGCATAGCCTCCATGCAGTTTTGCGGGGTAATGGTAGCGGCTGTCTTTTTGGCTCATTTTGATGCTTTACCGCAATTTCTGGCAGTTATAGCCATGGCTTATCTCGGAACTATGTTAGCGTTTACAATTTTTAGCTGGCCCCCGGAAAGAATTGTCATGAGCCATGGTGCTTTTTCCTGTTTCGGTTTTATTATGGGATGCTTTATGCTCAATTCTGCCTCAGAATTTGCTGATGCTTCAATGATAATTGCAGCATCGTATCTTTTCACCGAAGTTGCAGTTGCTCTGTATAATCGTTTTATTTGCCGTGAAATCACAACAGATCTATATATGAATACCTCTTATTATAAAATCTCGGATAATGGTCAATATGATTTGGGTGTGGCAAGAGGTGTCTTAAAAATCATTGTTATTGATATTGTTTTATCCGTTATTCAAGTGGCCGCCTCTGAGCGTTTGGCATTAGTCATTTTTGCGATTGCCCTTAATTTATGGTTTTTATCTATCTTTTCGGGTAACTCTCAACCAAGTGAATTTTTCTCAATAACAAAATTAGGTAAGATGGCCGTAAAAGGTCTCTTTGGCAAAAAGCAAAAATAAACAGGAGTATGTATGGCAAATTTTATCAAAATTTTGATGGGTAAAGAAGCCAAAAATAAGCGAATTCTTCCTCAAGTTGATGCGCTGAAAATTGTTATAGTCGAATTTAGTGAATACGGTAACTATGAGTTCGGCAAAAAACTTAATACTCTGCTCGAAAAAAATGCTTGTTTTGATGTGCGTTATTTTGATGAGCCTTTCGACAAGAAATTTCTAAATCTGCAAGGTCGCAATTTTTTTGATTTGCTAGATGCCGGTAATATTCTGTTACAAAAATTAAATGCTGATATTATCATCTGGGGTTACCAGGAAAATGAAAATATCCGGCTTAATTTCCAAACGGCAAATGCTTATTCCGATTGGGAAAATGTTTCTTGCTCCATTTTGGAAAGTCTTTTTATTCCTGCTCAATATTTTGAACAAATAGATTCTTTTCCGGAGCTCTTGAAAAATTTAATTATCGGTATGATTGCCGCCGCCATCAGTGAACAACGAATTGATTTGAAATATTTGAAACAAAAGCTCCTCAAAGAAGTTATTTATAAACTCAGTAACGGCAAGCCTACAGATCAAGAAGAGTTTATGTTCTCTCCGTGGGTTATGAATGCAGCCGGTTTTATCTATCTTACCTACGCACAGCGTGATTTGACGCAAAGAACTTTTGACAGCACCAAAGAATTGTTCAAAAATGCCTTACAGTATAAAAACAAAATTCCGCAAAACATCCATCTTGGTTGCATTTATAAAAATTTAGGACAATTGTATGAAACTGCCTTAAAGTTGGATTTGGGCCAACATTGGATGCTTTTTAAGGAAGCAATTACCAATTATCGCACTGCTCAGAAATATCTTGATCACTACAATTGCCCTTATGATTTTGCTTTGATTTCTTTTAAATTGTCGCAATTGTATTTTCGTTATTGGAAGTTTTCTGATGATGTTCAAGCTTTGCGTGATGCCGTTCATTTTTTACATGAAGCAGAAAAAACTTACACACAAATTTCTTTTCCGGAGTTGTGGTCAAAAATTGAAGGTTATCTGGGTTTTTATTTATCACTTTTGGGATTATTCTCCAAAAGCAAAGAAATTTCCATGTTAGCCATTCAAAGTTATAAAAATAAGCAGCTTGTTTATCGTAAAGAGCTATATCCGGTTATGTGGGCAAAAATTCAAGAGAATATTGCTAACGTTTACTATAATATCGGCAAAATCGGAAATGATGAAAGTGCCTATGCCGAGGCAGTCAACTACTATCAGTCTGCCCTAAAAGTTTATGAAAGCAAAAAAATGCGTAATGAAATAGCGGTTATCAGCAGTAGCATGGATAAAGTTAATACCGCTCTTAAAGAATAAGGCATAAACTATTTCTTTTCTTGATTTAATTACTATAATTCCCTAGATAACTTCACGTCTGCCGACATGGTCTGCCGCTGTCACTACACCCTCGGCCTCCATTCTTTCAATAATGGTTGCAGCTTTATTATAACCTATTCCCAATCGGCGCTGGATGTAGCTGGTAGAAGCTTTTTTATCATTGCGAACAATTTGCACCGCTTGTTCATACAAATCATCATTACTGTTATTAAAACCACTTCCCATAGATGTATGATCAAATAATGCACCGGCATCTTTATTTTTCATTTCCAGTTCGCCGGCTGTTACTTCGTCCACATACTCCGGTTGACGTTGTGATTTTATAAACTCAACCACATTCTCAACTTCTTCATCTTTGACAAAGCTACCATGAATACGTTGCGGTTTTAGGCCGGCCGGCATATAAAGCATATCACCTTTACCCAATAACTGCTCTGCCCCCTGTTCACCCAAAATCGTGCGACTATCAATCTTTGAGGTTACCTGGAAGCTTATTCTGGTTGGAAAGTTAGATTTAATTGTACCGGTAATAACATCAACGGAGGGGCGTTGTGTTGACATAATCAAGTGAATACCTGCCGCACGTGCCATTTGTGCCAAACGTTGAATTGCCGCTTCCACTTCTTTACCGGCAACCAACATCAAATCTGCCATTTCATCAACTACAATTACGATATAAGGTAACGGTGTTGTATCCAATAATTGTTCTTCATACTTCGGTTTTCCGGTTTCCGGATCAAAGCCAACCTGAATGGTGCGCTTCGGTGTTTCTCCTCTTTCTTTAAGTTCTTTTAATTTCAAATTATAACCGCTGATATTGCGCACAGAAAGGCAAGCCATAGCCCGATAACGTTCTTCCATCTCACGCACGGCCCACTTTAAGCCGATAACTGCTTTAGCCGGGTCGGTAATCACAGGTGTAAGCAAATGCGGTATACCATTATACATTGAAAATTCGAGCATTTTCGGATCAATTAAAATAAATTTACATTCTTCCGGCGTCATTCTGTATAAAAGCGAAAGTATCATAGCATTAACACCGACGGACTTACCGGAGCCGGTTGTACCGGCAACCAACAAGTGCGGCATTTTTGCCAAATCAGCATAGACATTTTTACCGCCGATATCTTTGCCCAACACCACATTCAAAACATTCTTGCTGTCCGAAAAACTGACATCTTCCAACAAATCTCTTAACCAAACTGTTTCACGTTTTGCATTTGGAATTTCTATACCGATAGTATTAGACCCCGGAACAACCGCAATACGCACAGACACGGCAGACATTGAACGTGCAATATCATCAGCCAAACTGATAACTCTGGTGGTTTTTGTTCCCGGTGCCGGTTCTAATTCAAACAAAGTTACCACCGGACCAGGGCGAATTTTAACAATTTGTCCTCTTACCCCAAATTCTTCCAAAACGGATTCTAAGGCACGAGCTGTTTCGTTTAATTCTTTTTCATTAATATTTAATCCCAATTTCTCTTTGGGCCGACTCAATAAATTGATATCCGGAAATTGGTAACCGTTATTTTCTTTCTTACTTGAAGAAGATATTGAAATTACTTCTGCTTTCTTGGTATTTTTCTCTTTTTTACCTTCCGAATTGTCTTTAGTTCTTTCCTCTTTTACCGGTCTGATGAATTTATCTTCTTCCGCTGCGGCGGCGGATAATACCGGTTCTTTGCGCATTTTAGTGTAAGAAACATCTTTTTCAACCAATGCTCGCGGATGGCATAAGCGCAGCAGGAACATTCCGGTTGCTTTCAAACAAACTAAGGTTCCTTTTCCCATAAATTTAACAAATTTACCCCACTGTTTGAAAGTAATGCCCACCGCCAGGTTAAATGACATAATTGCAATCAAAAGTTGCATAGCTAATGCGCTGCCAAAAGCATAATTTTCGAACTTCCATTGTTTAAACTGCGTCATTAAATATTCCGGCAAAAGATGACTGAACTTGCCCAACAGATTCATCTTTTGTAAAGCTTCCGGAAATAATTGATAGAAAACACCGGAAAGCGGAACTATACCGATAAAAATAGCCAACAAGCGAATTTTGAACTCTAAAATTTTTTGATGTTTTATCAGCAAATAACCCCAAATAACAACTGGAATTAAGAAGACAAAAATGGCCAAACCAAAGCTGTTAACAATAAAATCCGAGCTGTATGACCCGAAGCGTCCCATAAAATTATTGATTTCTTTTGAATTTGATACGTTAAAAGATTCATCTGCCGGATTATAGCCGACCATCGCTAAAACCAGTGATACACAAAAAATCAGCAAACCAATACCCATCAGTATGCTCATCACTTTAATGATGCTACTTTTTATTTTTGTTTCTTGAGATACTTCTTTTTTGCTCTTTCTTGCCATTTATTTTCGTCCTAAAATTGTGTTTATTCTATCTTATAGGCAATTTTTAAACAAACCCTTAACAAACTATCTTGTTAAAAAAAATACTTTTCTCTTTTAGCCTGTGCATACAAAGAGATTTAAAACTTGACTTTACTCTGAACTAATTTAGCTTACCCTTAAGCAGTTTATAATTGGAGTAATTAAAAAAAATGAAATATGCATTTGTTTTTCCCGGACAAGGTTCTCAATTTGTCGGAATGGGGAAAGAATTGGCTGAAAACTTTCGTGCAGCCAAAGATGTTTTTGAAGAAGTTAATCAGGCTTTGGGGCAAAATTTATATAAAGTAATGACAGAAGGCCCTGATTGCGATTTAACTCTAACAACCAATACTCAACCTGCATTGATGGCTGTTTCCATGGCTATTGTTCGCGTGTTGGAAAAAGAATTTAATATCAATCTTAAAGATAAGGTTTCTTTTGTTGCCGGTCATTCTTTGGGTGAATATTCCGCCGCATGTACCGCCGGGGTATTTTCACTTTCCGATACAGCCAAACTCTTGCGCATCAGAGGAGATGCTATGCAACAAGCCGTTCCCGTCGGGGTTGGCGGTATGGCTGCCGTTTTAGGCTTATCTTATCAAGATGTCGGTGCTTTGGTAGAAGCTTGCAATGATGCCAACTATTATTGCGTTGCCGCCAATGACAATTCCGACGGTCAGGTTGTTTTATCCGGCCATATTCAAGCCATTGAAAAGGCTGTTGAAATTGCTTCCGAATTCGGAGCTAAAAAATGTTTACGCCTACCTGTTTCTGCACCGTTTCACAGCCCGCTCATGCAACCTGCAGCTGAGATTATGGCCCATGCATTTATGGAAATTGACGCTCATGATGCTTCAATTCCGATTGTAGCCAACGTATTGGCCGCACCAGAAACAGAAAAAAAAGAAATTATTAAAAACTTGATTGAACAAGTTACCGGTACCGTAAGATGGAGAGAGACAATGACTTTCTTTGATGAAAATAACATCACAGATATTGTTGAACTCGGTGCCGGAAAAGTTCTCTCCGGTATAGCTAAACGCAGTTTGAAGGGAATTAACTCCATTTCTGTTTATTCTCCTCAAGAAATTGAAGATTTGGCTAAGAATTTATAACTTTTTTAGAAAAGGAAAAAGCTATGTTTAATTTAGATGGTAAAATCGCTTTAATTACCGGTGCTGCCGGAGGACTTGGAGATAAAATAGCACGTACATTACATGCACAAGGTGCCACTTTAGCTTTAACAGACATGCGTGCTGAACCAATGGAAAAACTCAAAACCGAACTTGGTTCTCGTGTTGAATGCTTTGTAGCCAACCTCACCAATTCTGATGATGTACACAATTTGGTTGCCAATGTAGAAGCCAAAATGGGCAGAATTGATATTTTGGTAAACAATGCCGGCTTAACTCGTGATAATCTTTTTATGCGCATGAGTGACGAAGATTGGCAATTGGTTTTGGATGTTAACCTTTCTGCCGGTTTCAAATTGGCTAAAGCCGCTATCCGCGGTATGATGAAGCGTCGTTTCGGTCGCATTATCGGTATTGCTTCCGTTGTTGGTGTTATGGGTAACGCCGGTCAGGCCAACTACTCTGCTTCCAAAGCCGGTATGATTGCCATGAACAAGTGCTTGGCTCAAGAAGTCGGCTCTCGTGGTATTACGGTTAACTCTATTGCCCCGGGATTTATTCGCACCCCGATGACAGATGTTTTGCCGGATGATGTTAAGGCTCAATTATTGAGCAAAATTCCGGAAGGCAAACTCGGTGAAGCTCAAGATATTGCTAACACTGTTGCTTTCTTGGCTTCTGATGAAGCTCAATACATTACCGGTCAAACCATTCACGTTAACGGCGGTATGGCAATGATCTAGTGGCCAAGCAACAGCCATTCAAAATGGCTCAACATTTTTACTTTTAAGCACTCGGAAACGGGTGCTTTTTTATTCACATTTTTATTCACAGGTTTATCCACAATTCCGAATCGCGAAATCGCCCATTTTCATAAAAAAGTTAAAAAAATGATAATTTTTTAAATTTTTCCATTGATTCCCATAAAATACCATGTTATACCATACTCAATATGTACATAAAAACGAGTCGGAAAATGCGCAAAACTTTTTTATTTTTAGACACGATAATCAATAAGGTAGACGCCAAAGGGCGTGTTTCTCTGCCTGCTGATTACCGCGCTATTGTTAAGGAACTCGGCTCAGAAATCGTTTGTTACAGAAGCTTAACCGCACCTTGTATTGAAGGTTGTACCGAAGATTTACTCGAAAAATTAGCTACCGAAATCGAAAACAGCACCGATTTCTTTTCAGAAACACAAGATGACTTAACCAATCTCATCTTTGGTGATGCCAAACGCTATACTTTTGACAGTACCGGTCGCATCATGCTTTCGGAAAAATTGTTAAAGCATGCTGAAATTACCGATTCGGCCGTTTTTGTCGGTAAAGGTCGCAAATTCCAAATCTGGAGCGAAAAAAACTGGCAAAAAGAAGAGACTCGTTTAAGAGAAAAAATCAAAGCTAACCGTCCATCACTCAAAGTGGAGGAGAAATAATGTCGCAAAATGCTCGTCATATTTCGGTTATGCTTGATGAAGTGCTACAATATTTAGCACCAAAAGATGATGAGATTTATGTTGATGCCACATTCGGCAACGGCGGTTACAGCGAAGCCATTCTGCAATCGGCTGACTGCAAGGTTATTGCCCTTGACAGAGACCCGACGGTTAAAGCCCGTGCCGATGAATTAAAAAAACTTTATGACAATCGTTTTGAATTCAGAGCCGGTACTTTCGGACAGTTCTCCGATTTGGTCACGGAAAATATTAATGGTGCTGTGTTTGATATCGGTGTTTCCTCCATGCAACTTGATGATGGTTATCGCGGCTTTTCTTTTGCCAAAGAAGCTCCTCTTGATATGCGTATGTCCATGGAAGGAACATCTGCCAAGGACATTGTTAATACCTATTTAGAAGAAGATTTAGCCAATTTGATTTATCTCTATGGCGAAGAAAGAAAATCCCGTCAAATTGCCGCCAAAATCGTTGAATATCGTTCAAATAAAGAAATTGAAACCACCACCGAACTGGCCGAGATAATTTATAAAGTTATGCCCAAGCACTCTGGTCAAATTGATCCGGCTACCCGCACTTTTCAAGCATTAAGAATCGCCGTTAATAATGAGTTGCAAGAACTCGAAAGCGGCTTATCCGGTGCTTTGCAAAGATTATCTGCCGCCGGTCGCTTGGTGGTTGTTGATTTTCATTCTCTTGAAGACCGAATTGTCAAAACTTTTTTTGCGGAAAACTCCGATAAAAAAATTCATGTTTCCCGCTATGCAAAAGATTTAGGCAATTCAAAAACCTCCAAACCTTTGGAACTTGTTTCCAAAGCGATTACTCCAACCGAAGTTGAATGTGCGCTTAATCCTCGTGCCCGTTCAGCCAAATTAAGATACGCCATTAAAAGAAAGGACTAAAAAATGAGTAATGTAAAAACTGCAATAACTGTTTTATGGTGTTTAATTACTGTTGTCATCGGTTCATACTATTTCGTATTAACCAACGATGTGCAAAATTTGGAAAAAGAGTTGGCGCAAATTAACAGCAATATCGAAAATGATATTCGTGATATCCATATTTTAGAAGCAGATTGGAGTGAACTGAATAATCCGGAACGTTTAAGAGAGTTGGCCGGTAAATATATTTCTTTAGATTTTATAAAACCTGAACAAATTATTAACTATTCTGCGTTACCATTAGAGGGTGAATTGATTGGGAATCCGAGAATGTTTGCCAAAAATAGCAGAGATTTAAAGAGACTCGTTAGTTCGGAAAGATAATTCTGATAATGAGATAACAGTGGTAAGATTAAACCTGTCAAAAAAGAAAAATACTGTTGCTTTTGTTCCCGGCCAGGAAATATACCTTTCTTCCGGCAATTTCGGTTGGGAATCAGAGGATGATGCGGTTAATGTTTGTCATAGCCGTATCTTTATTGTTATTGCCTTATTTATTCTTATTTATGCCGTGATTGTTGCACGTATTTTTAATGTCTGCCTGGTCAATGGCATCCAATTAAATCAAGAGAGTGTTACTTATTATCGTCCTAAAACTCATGGTATTTTACCTGTTCACAGAGCCAATATTACCGATAGAAACGGCATAATTGTTGCAACCAATTTACCTACAGTTAACCTAACCACGCATCCGCATAAAATTACCAATCCAAAGGCCATTGCCGAGAGATTAAGCGAAGTTTTTCCTGATACAAAATACGAAACATTTCTCAATTTACTTACACGTAAGTCCAAATTTGCTTATCTCAGGCGTAACCTGACCCCGCAACAACAAGCGCAGGTTAATGCCTTAGGTTTTCCGGAACTTGAATTCGAAAAAAGTGAGATTCGCGTCTATCCGCAAAAAGAATTGTTATCTCACGTTTTGGGTAACACCGATATTGATGGTCAAGGGATTGCCGGACTAGAAAAATCCATGAATAACCGCCTTAATTCCTCAACCAAAGATTTGCGTTTAACTATTGATTTAGGCATTCAATATGCCGTACGCGATGAGCTTATTAAAGCTAAAGAAAAATTTATGGCTGAACGTGCCACCGCCATTGTGATGGATATTAACACTTCAGAAATTATCGCTTTGGCGTCTGTTCCCGATTACGATCTTAACAAACGAGAATTCAACGATCCGGATATAAAGTTCAATTTCGCAACTCTTGGCGTTTATGAGGCCGGCTCTGTTTTTAAGGTTTTCAATACCGCCCTCGGGTTAGATAGCGGTAAAATTAAAATTACCGATAAATTTGACGCTACAAAGCCCTTAAAAATGGGTTGGCATAAAATTACAGACTACCGTGTTCCCGCCAAGTGGCTGACTGTCGGAGAGACGCTTATTCACTCTTCTAACATTGCTTCAGCATTAATGGCTCTCAGAGTCGGTAAAAAATTACAGATTCAATTTTTCAAAAATATGGGATTCTTTGAAAAAATAGAAAATCTGGAAATTTACGAAAAAGGCCGCCCGTTGCATCGTAGCGAAAGAAGTTGGCAAGATGATACCGTTGCCACAACTGCCTACGGTTATGGAATCTCAGTGACACCTTTGCATATTATTACCGCTTTTTCGGCCGTATTAAACGGTGGATTATATACCCCACCAACACTCATACAAGAACCATCCGACCGCAAGACAAGACGTGTTATCTCCACGCAAACCTCCATGGATATGCGCAAGCTTTTAAGAGATGTTGTGATTTATGGTTCCGGCAAAAATGCTAACGTTGCAGGCTATGATGTTGCCGGAAAGACAGGTACTGCCAACAAGCTTGATAAAAATGGTCGTTACATTCACGGACAAAGTATCACTTCTTTTGTTTCAGCCTTTCCTTCAACAGATCCAAAATACGTTGTTATGGTTATTATGGATTACCCAAAAGCACTTAAAGAAACATACGGTTTTGTAACATCCGGATGGAATGCCGTTCCGACCGGAGGAAAAATTATCACCCGCATAGCCCCTCAACTTAATGTTCAACCTAATTTTGATCTTGAAAAGCAAAGAGAAAAAATCTTAAAGGATTATGGGATTAAAACCGGAAGTTTTAAAAAAAACTGATATAAACAAATAGTTTTATACACAAAAAGTTTAGTTTGTTATTGAAAAATTTACTTTTATTGCTTAATTTAACACTGTCTGATTGCTTTGGCTTGCCCAAGTGCAATCTAAAAATTTTAACCATATGGAGAAAATGTAATGAAAAAACTTTTAAGCTTGCTTTGTGCAGTTGTTTTGTTGTCAGGCTGTTCTACAACAAGTAGCTGGTTTGGTGGTAGTGATTGCCAGTCTAAACTTGCTCGTGAATTTGCAGAAAATGCCGATACAACTGTTTACTTTGCTTTTGACAGTTCTGCTTTATCATCTGAAGCAGTTGCAGCTCTTGATTCTCAAGCCGCTTGGTTGAAGAAGAACAAGAGAGTAAACGTTGTTATTCAAGGTTACTGCGATAAGAGAGGTACTGCTGAATACAACTTAGCTTTAGGTGAACGCCGTGCTGAAGCTGTTAAGCAATACTTGATTTCTCAAGGCGTTTGCGCTAAGAGAATTGCCACTGTTTCTTACGGTAAAGAATATGCTTTCCCGGGTGATACCGAAGAAGCTTATGCAAAGAGCCGTCGTGGTGTAACAGTTGTTGAATTAAGCAAGTAATTTATTAATTTGACAAGATTAAAAGAAACGTATTCGCAAGAATACGTTTTTTTTGTTGAGTTATAAAATATTTAGAATATATTTAGGTCTAGTTTAATTTATATTTTGGGTAGTGTGATGAAGAAAGCTTATTTATTTTGTTTAGGATTGCTGTTAACAGATCCTGCTTTTGCGCAAGTTCAAGATAATTTACAGGGACAAATCGATCAAATCAAAGAAGATATTGTTGTCATGCAACGTCAACTCTATCGTGATAAAAATGATACTGTTGCCCCGCAAGAATCTGTTTCTAATGTGCAGATGCGATTAGGTGAATATGATCAGATGATTCGTGACATGAACGGCAAAGTTGAAAGCATTGAATATCGTCTTAATACTCTTGAGAAAAAGATTGAGATGATCGGCAAAGATACCGAGCTTCGTTTTTCGCAAATGCAAAGACAAGCCGGCACAGTTACTCCGCCCAAGGCCCCTGCTAAGAAAGCCTCTGCTCCTGCCGCAGATTTAAAGGCGCCGGACAACGTTTCTCCGAAAGATTTATATGAACAAGCCTTAACGGATTTAAAAAATAACAAATTAGACCAAGCCGAAACAAAATTTTCCCAATTTCTAAACAGCTATCCAAAAGATGCTTTAGCCGCCAATGCGCAATATTGGTTAGGTGAAGTTTATTATAAAAAGCAAGATTTTGCCAAGGCTGCCGTTGCCTTTAAAGACGGATACAGCAAATATCCGGAAGGTAGCAAAGGACCGGATTGTTTGTTAAAGCTCGGTTTATCCATGAAAGGTTTGGGCAAAAAAGATGAAGCTTGCACGGCATTCACCAACATCCCGACCATCTTTGGCAAAGTTAACCCGGATATTTCCAAACGTGCGGAAAATGAGGCAAAGGCTTTAAGTTGCAAGTAATTCGAGATTTTTTTGATAAGCACCAAATCACCCCTTCCGTTCTTGCTGTCGGGGTTTCCGGTGGTGCAGATTCACTCGCTCTCGTATTGCTCTTAAAAGAATTATTGCCGCAAACAAAATTAGTTGCTTTAACCGTTGATCATCAGTTGCGCCCCTCTTCTTTACAAGAGGCAACTTATGTTGCCAAAGTGATGGCTAACCATGATATTGAACATCACATTCTCACTTGGGAAGGGAACAAACCGCAAACCGGTATCGAAGAACAGGCTCGAATTGCCCGTTATGATTTACTCTGCCATTGGTGCGGCTCGCATCAGATTGAATATTTGGCCGTTGCGCATCATCTTTTAGACCAGGCAGAGACCTTTTTAATGCGTTTAGAACGTGGCAGTGGTCTTTACGGTCTATCATCGATGCAAGAAATTTCCGAGAAGAACGGCATCAAAATTTTACGCCCACTACTTGCTGTACATCCGCAAGATTTAAAGCAATATCTAAAGGGTAAAAATATCTCGTGGGTAGAAGATGAATCAAATCAGTGTTTGGATTTTTTACGGGTAAAAATGCGTCATTTTTTGCCTATTTTGGAAGAAGCTACGGGAATTACCCCCGATAGACTTTATTTAGCGGCTGAAAATCTTCAGCGCACCAGAAGATTTATTGAGCAACATGTGGCACAAATCATTCAAGAAAAAGTTCATTTTTGGGGCAACTGCGGCGCTTCTTTTGATGTTGCCGAATTTATGAGTTGGCACCCGGAACTCAAATTTTATATTTTCGCCGATTTAATCGAGCGCATCACCCAGAATCCGTACATTCCGGAAGCCTCTTCGCTCAATAATCTGCTAAAAGAGGTCGAGCAACCTGCTTTTGGCGGTGCCACGTTGGGCGGAATATATTTCTGCAAGAGTGATTTACGGGTTTGGCTGATAAAAGAAAACCGCGATATTGATACTTTTTTCACAGAGGAAGCATGGGAAAATTATGCCAAGCGAACACCATCAGTTCGGGGTATAAAAGTTCCGGCGAAACTTCGCCAAGCCTTGCTTTATGAAAAAAATCAAAAAAACTAAAAAAAACACTTGCATTTATCTTTTTTGCAAGCTATAAGTTTGTTTGTTCTGATGGGGGCGTAGTTCAGCTGGTTAGAATACATGCCTGTCACGCATGGGGTCGCGGGTTCGAGCCCCGTCGCTCCCGCCATTACAACAAAAAGGGTGCCTTTGTGGCACCTTTTTTATTGTAAATAACAGAAAGTGATTAGCTTGAAACCGCGACCGTCGCGGGGCGAGGAAAAGAAATTGTTCCGGTGGAACAATTTATGACGCAGCAGACGATTTTGTTTGGTTGCGAACACGTGATAACGTAGGTACGCAAACGTTACAAAAGCGGTGACCGAAGCGCAGTTGTTGAGCAATAAAATTGCGAAACTTACAAAGCAAGAAATGCCACGTCGCTCCCGCCAATTAAAATAAAAAGCATTCTTATCAACTTTTTTATGCCTACAAAAAAAACATCGTCATAATCGCGACGATGTTTCTCTTTTTCCTTACTCAGCCAGCAGGTGCGGATTTTCCTCTGCATAGCGCTTGTAAATCAAGCTGTGGCATAACTTGTCGTGCTTACCTGCCAAGCTAACCAGGTTCTTGAAACCATCATAGCCCAGAAGACGTTCCCACGCGCGGTCAATCATAGCAGTTTCAGCACACGGCGCCGGCAGTTCCAGCTCACTAACACCAACACTACGCAGATATCTCGGAGCGATGCGGCGCAGAATATCATCCAAGGGCTCACGGCTAAAGATCAGAGCCTTGTATACATCCTTGTTTACCTCTTCTTTGCAAACAGGATACAGCGTGTCATTCAAGTAGGCGGCAATTTCTTTGTCGCTTAGGTCCTTGTGCGGATTGCCATACTCGTAGACGGGCACCTTTTCAAAGTTGAACTGTTCCATCAGGTGATCACCATGCTTCTCGGCATCGACACACAGCAAGATAAAAAGTTCCTCGGCAATCTTCGGATCGGCCATATAGACAGCTTCCAAACTGCAACCGGTAGCATGACGAAACTCAACACTAGCGCGAGAGAATATCACTGCAAGCAGGGCTGCCTGCTCATTAGAAAGTTGGTACATTTCCTTTTCTTTGTCTGCAACTTTCTTCACAAAATAATTGAAAAGAAGAATTTTCTGTTTCATAGTTCTTAAAAATTTAGTTTGACATTATAATAAGTTAAGTGTCCCTCTTATAGTTCTTTTTCTGTTTAAAGTCAAGTTTTTTTGTCAAAAAGTAATGTATTTCATTAAGTAAAAAATAACCATTAATCTATTAGAATTTTCTTGGTTTTGATAATTTTCAATTAGAGACTGAAATGAGACCATTTCCCAAGAATCCTTATAAATTTATGCTTCTTTATGCTTGGCGCAATTGGAAATTGTTTTCTCTTATTGTTTTTTTCCTTTTAGCCAACATTATTATGGATAAACTGGTTCCCTATTCCTTTTCAAAATTGACCGGCCTGTTCGGTGAAGACGTTCAGTTTGCAGACATAAGAAAATCTTTTATCTGTTTTTTTATCCTAATGATTTTATTTAAGATTCTTGCTGAACTTTTTAGTTTCTTAAAAGATTATTTTGTAAAAGTAAGATTTGAACCGACAGTTTTTGAGCAACTTAATGCAGATTTATTTTTATATTTAAGTCGTCATTCGGTTAATTTTTTCGCAAACAATATGGCTGGTGCTTTAGCTAATAAAAGTTATGCGCTTGCCGGTACAACGGCTGATTTTTACGGGGCTTCAATATATTATATTTTTGCTGTTTTGGAACTTTTATTTACATTTTTTATGTTTTTATTTGTTGATATTCGTTTTGCTTTTGCTTTTCTTTTGGCACTTATTGTTTCTTTGGCTGTTTTTATTCATATCGGAAAAAAGTCTATTAATCTTAGAGCACAAATGGCGGAAACACGCAATAAACTTGCCGGTAATATGGTTGATGCGTTGCAAAATAATTTTTTCGTACGGCTGTTTAACGGCTTTTCTTATGAAAACAAACGGGCGCTTAAATATATTCAGGAAGAAACTAATGTTTCTCAAAAATCTGTTACCATCGAATCTTGTTTAGGCGATGGACAAAGTCTTTATTTCGGTATTTTTTATATACTTATGCTTCTCTATGGTTTTCAACTTTGGAAAACTGATCAAATTGATAATGCACAATTGGTTTTGGTCTTTTTACTCTTAAAAGACGTCATTATGTATATTTTTATTGTTATTCAGCGTGCTATTACATTTAGCGGCGTTATCCAAGAAATCCGAACAAATCTTCTTGTTTTTGCAACACCGCATGATGTTGAAGATATTGATAATGCCAAGACCTTAAAAATTAAAAAAGGACAGATTAATTTCAAACATGTTACTTTTGGTTATGAGGGGAATCATCCGATTTTTAAGGACTTTTCACTCACCATAGAGCCTAAGCAAAAAATCGGTATTGTCGGAATGTCGGGCAGCGGTAAAAGCTCTCTGATTAACCTTATTCAGCGGTTTTATGATATTCAAAAAGGTAAAATTACCATTGACGGACAGGATATAAGTATTGTCACTCAGCAGAGTTTACACGAAAATATCAGTTATATTGCACAAATGACAACGTTGTTTGAGCGCAGTGTTACGGAAAATATTGCTTATGGCAAACCGGACGCAACACCAAAACAGATTGTTGATGCGGCAAAAAAAGCGTATGCGCATGATTTTATTTTAAATTTACCCAACAAATATAACACCCTACTTGATGGCGAAAATCAACTTTCCGGAGGGCAGAAACAGCGTTTATCCATTGCAAGGGCTCTTTTAAAAGATGCACCAATTCTTATTTTAGATGAGGCAACTTCTGCCCTTGATAGCGAATCTGAGGCCTATATCCAAAAAGCTATTGAAAAAATGATTCAAAATAAAACCGTGATTGCTATTTCTCACCGCCTTTCTACTTTAAGAAATATGGATAGGATTATTGTTTTAGAACATGGAAAGATTATTGAAGATGGCGCGCCAAAAGAGTTATTAAAGAAAAATGGGGTATTTGCCAAATTCTGGAAATTGCAACAATTAGAGGAGAATAAGCATGAATAAACGAGCCTTGTCTTCCGCTAAAAACTTTTCCAGATATTTTTTGAAACCATATTACGGTGTGCTTTTGGTTGTTACACTTTTCTATATTATTTCAATTTTATGCGATACTCTTATTCCATGGTACATTTCGCAGATTATCAATTTAATCAATTCCTCCTCGGATAAAGCGCAGGTTTATAGTACTTTTTTGGGTTTATTTACAAAGCTTTTTGTACTGACTATTTTGGCGCGCGGTTTCGGTTTGAGCTATTGGCTTATGTTGCATAATCGTTGTATTTATTCTGCCAGCAACTCTATACGGCATGAATTGTTTAATCTTATGATGGGTAAAAATCTTTCCTTTTGGCATAAAAATACAGCCGGTGATGTTTGGGAAAAGATTGATTTAACACGGCGTACAATTGCGGCTTCATCTTCTTTGGGAAATGTTATTTCTTGTTGTTGCGGCAGCGTTTTTGCCTTTATCATTATATGCTATTTTATTTATCAGATACATCCGTCGTTAATGTTTATTTTTATCGTGGTGGGAAGTATTATCTTTTTTATTTTTAACTATTTATCCAATAACGTTAAAAAAACTTCCGCACAACTGGCTAAATTTCAAACTTTAACTAAAGGCAAAATCGTTAATCTGATTGCTAATTTCTTTTTATTAAAAACTTTCGGCACGGAAAAAAGAGAACAGGCAAGACTTGCGCGCGATACACGTAAACTGGCGAAAGCTATGCAAAAAAATAATTGGATAGATGAAATTAATACATTTTCTCTGCAACTTCTTACCTTTGCTTTTGAGTGCATTATATTAATTTATGCGGTTTATTTTTGGTGTCAGAAGCTTATTAAAGTCGGTGATGTGGTCTTTGTTATCACCATATCTACACAATTTTCCAATTATCTTCAGAGCTTTGGGTGGGCATCGGCATTATTAAAATCTCGCGGCGCAATTTTAGATAAGAATTTGCAGACGTTTACTGCTCCCAATGAATTTGAAGATGATGAAAATGCTAAACAACTTAAGGTCAAAAATGGTTTGATTGAGATTAAAAATCTTAATTTTGCCTATCACGGCACGCCGGTATTAAAAGACTTAAATTTATCTATCCACCCAAAAGAGAAAATCGGTATTGTCGGGGTTTCCGGTGGCGGGAAGACCACGCTTTTGCATCTTTTACAACGCTTGATTGATACGCCGCAAAACAGTATTTTTATTGACGGGCAGGATATTACAACCATAACGCAGGAAAGCTTGCATAAAGCGGTTGTCTTTATTCCGCAAGATACATCACTATTTCATCGGTCAATTATGGAAAATCTAAAATATGGTTCATTTAATGCGAAAAATGATGATGTTTTAGGGGGGGCGCATAATGCTTTTGCAGATGTGTTTATTGATTCATTTCCACAAAAATATAGTACACTTGTCGGCGATAAAGGAGTTAAACTTTCCGGCGGTGAGCGGCAGAGAGTTGGTATTGCGCGTGCATTTTTGAAAAATGCCCCTATATTGCTTTTAGATGAAGCCACTTCGGCTTTAGACAGTGAATCCGAGTATTACATCCAAAAGACTATGCAACCACTTTTTAGGAGTAAGACTGTAATTGTTGTTGCACATCGTCTCTCTACCTTAAAAAACATGGATAGAATTTTAGTCTTGGATAAAGGAAGAATTATCGAAGATGGTTCCCCACAAGAACTTTTAGATAAAAGAGGTAAGTTTGCCCAATTATGGAATTTGCAAAACGATTAGTCAGATATTACCGTTCAAGATAATATGTACCTTCTTCTCCTCTATTTCATCACTGGGATTTTCCAACAACAATTCATTCGGATTAACGGCGAATTCATTTTCCATCACCTTTTTTATCTTATTTTCTTTAATTATGGGAAAATCAGATATCATGATTATTTTATACATTTTAAACATCAATTCTTTGGTCTTCTCCAATGTCAGCGGAGCCGCTTTTGATTTTATCAACGGTGACTGATTACGTAACAAACGCGTTGCATTATTTAGCAGCATCATTGAAGCATTTCTGATACGCTCAAAAACACAACTGTTACTTCTGGGTGCATAGAACAGGTTTTCCTGGCACTCTTCCAATATGTAGTCGTTTATCAATTCAATTTGTCTTATCAGGCATAAATTATCTTGTCGCATATTTATCTCCTTTTTATATACAAACTGATTTTTAATCTTGTTCTCCCCAAATACCAAAATAAATTTGAAAAGCATATACCTGGTTATATACTTTGCGATAAAAATCCGATTATTTTACGTAAAAATGTTTTTCTTGTATTTGCGACTCGATGCAAATCATAGTTTAATATTTCTCATTTTAAGGACAATATGACCTTTGGTTTAAATATATTTTTACACTTTGTCAGGTGCTTTACGATACAAATCAGATTTATACTCTCTTTATAAACTCTCCATCCCAAAGATTGGATGTCAAATAATTTTCTGATTTCAAATTTTTCTCTTTGAAAATATTTTTAATTTCTTTTTCTTTATGTGGCATTATTTCCGGTTCTTGTAAAATTTCTAAAATCTTCCTAAGCAATTTTTCTATTTGGTTAATGGTCAAATTACTTTTTTTACCATATTCTTTGTTTTCATTAAAGATTCTTGCTGCCTCATTATACAATATGGTTGATGCATTTCGAATATGAATGCAGCTTTCCTGATATTTTTTCGGCGGGTAGAACAAACTATTTTGGCATTCAACACAAATTTCCTCGTATACATTTTCTATTAAGTTAATTAAATTTTTTGTTTGTGTACCCATTTTTCTTCTCCTTATGTCGGGAATTAGAACTTTTGATTAGATATTAGAACTTATATTTTTAAATACAACTTTTTTTTGATTATTTTTTATTTTTTTATTTTTTTTATATATAATATTATATAAAATAATTCATTATATGCTCTCATATCCTTTGGAGAAACTTGCTGTATCCTTTTTTCGATTCATACATATTTTCATTATGATCAAAATATATCATAATAGGAGCTAAAAATTACCTTGTTATATGAATCGCTTCAGTTGGATATATTTGGTGGTGTGTGTGGGGGGAAGAGGTATAAGAAAAATCCCCCAAGCGAGCTTGAGGGATTTAAGGAGGAGGAGAAAGGGATTTGAACAGTAATTAGAAGAACTGGCAACTACCTACTCTCCCGCGCCTTAAGACGAAGTACCATGGG